>ERZ1034844.123-NODE-123-length-43580-cov-7.957151_pt1 | contig 43580 bp, 72 predicted proteins | sample MGYA00520594_ERZ1034844 | MGnify/ENA primary metagenome ERZ1034844 (study PRJEB33766, sample SAMN09781733) | gut metagenome | biome: gut microbiome | host: Homo sapiens | place: Madagascar | study: EMG produced TPA metagenomics assembly of the PRJNA485056 data set... | reverse complement strand
ATTGACAATTACATATAATCTGATATAATGGTATCCGTACAGCAGAGGAGCGCACCCGCCGCCGGCCAAGCAATGCGGACACGCTCCCCACACCAGACCAGAGGCCCAGCGCGTACAGTGTACCACGCCCGGCCCGCCTGGTCAAGAGATAGGCCCATAGGGCCGGGAGGTAATACAAAATGGAAACCAGGAATTACACAATCAGTGACATTGAGCGCATGAGCGCGGCGGATCTGGCCAGCTTTGCGGAGGGAGTGGAGGCGATAAAGGGACACACGGTTTATTTTATCGACTTCGGCGGCGCGTTCGGCTTTTCCGCTTGCGTCTGCGCGGATGGGCGACATATCTATTATGTCAATGATTACGAGCTGCACCACCGAGGCAAGAGCCGGGCCGAACTGCGCGAGCTTTACCGCCGGGAGCTATCCGGGAAGCTTTTTACGACCGAGGAGTTGCAGACCGTGTACAGCTACGACGATTACACCTCAAAATCTTACTATATCCGCAACTATTACGCCATGCGCCGCCCGTATATTTCTGCGTTTTTCATCGGCAGCGACGCGGAGCGTGCGGAGATCGAGGAGAAAACGGAAAAAATGATTTTCTCCCCAGTTTTCCTGGCGTACTATGCCCCGGAAAACTCCGCTTTCGTGGCGCGCGGCGCGGCGCTGCTGCGGGGGCTGGACGAGGCCGCACAGCGCAACAAGGATAACGCGGAATACTGGGAAAGCGCGTTTTTGCGTGAAATGTACAATCACGAGTACGGAATCAACTGGGAGGCCGACTATGATGTAATTTCCTGCTTCGGCGACTGCTCCGGCGTGGAGGACTACACCGACGCAGAAAAGCTCTTTGCTGCCGTTGGATTCACCGCGGTGCAGAGGGACGCATATTTGGTAGCGCGGCGGGAGTATTACAACCGGGGGATGCAACAATGAGCGCTAACGAGATTGCCGCCAAGGTGCAAGAGCTGCGAGAGCTGCGCCGCATGGCTGACGAGCTGGCCGCAGAGATTGACGGCTTGCAAGATGCCATCAAGCAGCACATGGACGCCGCCGGGGTTGATACCCTGGCGGGCCTGGATTACAAAATCACCTACAAGGCCGTTACATCGTCCCGGCTTGACTCTAAGGCCCTCAAGGCCGATCAGCCGGAGCTGTACGCCAAGTACTCCAAGCAGACCACGGCGCGCCGGTTTTGCCTCGTCTGAGGGGGTGCCGGATTGCTATCTATCTTGTTGTTGATTATATGGTTTCCGTTGGCCATCTTGGCCGACGTGGTCCGCAAATCCAATTAATTAACCATCTGACAGGGGCAAAAGCCCCGGAAAGGGCGACAAAATGAAATCAACATGCTCATATGTTACAGGGTCCCGCCGTGGTTATATCTGCGTAGCTAATCGTGGGGTAGAGAGCGATTTTTACCACGTGCCCGACACGCTGTCAGGCTTGCGCGGCAACGAGCGCAAGGCAATGGCATATCTCCGCGCAAAGGGTGCAACGCATTACACAATAGCAAGTTATCAGGGCGTACCGTACAAGGGTTATAGCAATCAATATTGCTATGCCGTGTACACCGGATACGACGCCGGGCAGGATCAATAATAGATGGTAGGCCGCCCCGGGATCTGGCAAATAACGGCTTGCAAAATCAAAATAAATCTATATAATAAGTCTATATAATTAACTATGGAGGAGTGTATATTATGTCTATTATGTGTCCATGGGATAATTCCGGCAACCTGGTCCCGGGTGTTACTGTCAGATCATGGCTTGAGTATTTGCGTTTTATTGGGTATTCCGGCAACATTACTATTGATCGGGTGTATTATAACTTTCCGTCCTTGCTGCTTTGTCCCCCTGATGATTTGGATTTATCCGCCGCCGTGGTTGCGCTTGATAATGGCTATTATGGCAATCATGGTGTTTTGACAAAATAAGATTGCTGTTGACACGCCGCCCCGGGTCCATCCGGGGCGGTTATTTTTATGCCTTGCCCGTAATGGCGTTTTAATGGCGTTTTGCGGGCTTTTGCTGTTGGGTGGTATTGGGATACCACCGCCAATGCAACACGCTGTGCGCGGCGTTTTGGCGCGATTTGCGGCGGCGTTGTGGTGTAGTGTGTTTGCGCGGTGCGTGGCTGCCCTGCTTTTCCCGTCCTGATCGTGGCGGCGTGGGCGCTTCCGGGGCCGGGGGGATATGGCAGCGCTGCAAATCGTATTGACCGGCCCCGCGATGCTATAGCACAGGGGGCCTAATCCCGGGCGAGGCAGTGCGTGCCGTCCGGATCAGGGCGTGGAGTGAGTCAAGCGGCTGTGCGCATGCGCTCGATTTGGCAGTTTTGTGCCAAAAGTCGCTGCGAAAGTCGCCCAGTTTTGCGCAAAAGTCGCTGATAGTCGATAAACCGTGTATAAACCCGGGAAAATCGTTGCCCTTACTCTGAAAGTTGCTGAATAGTCGCTAAGAAAATCATGTTTCATAGTCGCAAGCCGCCGCCTCGATGTACTTCTTCTGAAGTTCTTCGGGCGGCGTTTCTGTCCCAAGGGGGTTGTTGGGCGTGAGAACGACCTCTTGTTTGTCGGTCATGCCGAAAAAGTTCTTCGCGCGGAAAATGTACGTAATCTGCGGAATTTTCCCCTGTGAGACCAGTTTTGCATCGATTCCGGCCAAAATTTGTTTGGCTTTTTTTATCATGCCAGCCCTCACGGGGCCCAACGATCCCTTTTGCCAGTCCAAAACCGTTTGAGTTACGGCCCCGAGAGCGAGGCACATATCCTCCACCGTGGGGATTTGTCCTTCCTCTACACACTGTTGGAAATAGTCGTTAAGCTTATCGGCACATTCCTCATCAGTTTTTACGCATGACCTCTTGAAGTATTGAAATGACTCCCTAACAATTTGCGAGATTTCTTCATTTGTTGCAGTACACCTGGCCGTAACAGACGCTGATGCCGCGCCTCTGGTGTGTGAGATGGCATTCTCTCCGCGTTCTTGTACGATGATCTTGCGAATAGTCGGCTCGGACAGCCCGTTCTGTTTTGCCACAGTCGCTATATGCTTACATGCGTCATAGTCGGCAAGGACCTGCTCTCTCATAGCTTGCGTGATTTTACTTGCCATCTATGTCACCTTCTTCCCGTCTTACCATATTTGGGGTGATTTCAAAAAGTTCGTTACACTCCGGGCACATGACATGCGCATCTGCCTGTCGCACAATCGTTCTCCCGGTCATGTAGTCGCGTTCAACCTTTTTGCCCGTATTGAACTCGAATATGCACCCGCACGTTGGGCATTCTGCCCGGGCAAATTTATCTTGTTTCCCGTGCTTAATGATTTTCATGGCTTCTCCTGTTTATGTGCCGCGCTCCCACCTCTGCGCTATGTATGGCACAAGTTCACCCGCCCAATTGGGCACTCCTATGTGTTGCCGTATGCCCGCAGAGTGGCTGTGTTATGCAGAAACTCGGGGGGCTCCCGCTTCATCACACCGTCTTTTCGTCCGGTCGGGGGCCCCGTTGTTGGCAAAGGCGAGTGGAATCGAACCACTATCTGCGGTTTTGGAGACCGCCGCGTTACCATTACACTACGCCCTCTGGAACGGGCGGCTGGAGTCGAACCAGCACATACGGGAGTCAAAGTCCCGGGCCTTACCTTTTGGCTACACCCGCATAAAAACAGACACCCGCGAGATATCCCGTGAGTGTCTGCATGCCATGGCCTGTCTCCCGTAAGGTGGGAGACAGCTTTTTTCGTTCCGCACTGTCGTAGCGGCTCACGCCTTAAATGCCCACCCTGGTACACAGCGTGCGGGTGGCCCTGTCGATAAGAGGGGAGACCGGTAACGCCCTTACGGGGCCGCTTGCGCGGAGGCACCCATTACCGGCTGTGCCTTAACCTATGAAGGAAAGAAAGATGAGAAAAATGAAATTTCGGGTTGTGGGCTGACTGGTTCCACTCTCCGATGATACTATTTTAGCACGTTTTTATGTGCCTAATGGGCCAACTTTTAGGAAACCAGGCCCAAATAATCCGCTACGCGCCACAAAAATGCAGCTTTGCGGCGCTTCATGGTTCTCTCGCTGAATCCGCATCCGTCCATGATTCTAAGCGGGTATCTGTCCCGGTTCTCGCAATTCCGCATGATCACCCATACCAGCTTGCGCCGCACGTTCTCGTTGGCGATATCGCGCCCCACGTTTTCCATTGCGTATTCCACGGCCCGCATCTTCTTCGTCTCCGGCCAGCTCTCTATGGTTGCCAGCCGTTCCGCCTTGCGTTCGGCTATCCTGCTGTTACCGGGGCTATGTGGCATACCAGACATGGCATAGGCCGACGACTCCAACACTTCTTCCCGGGCCGCATTGTACGCGCGGACCCGGCGGGGATAGCCCCTGACGTAGGCAATACACTCCATGCGGATATCATAGGGGAGCGAGTATTTGTTGCTCATTGTACCTCCTATTCCAGCGCCGTCTCAACGCCGTACTCTTTGAGCATCTGCCGGATGTCTGCCCAGGTAACGTACCCTTCCGCCACGCACTGAGCGGCGTGGTTTAGCTCCCCGGCAAGCTGCTGCACATCGTCCATCGGCGCGTCGTGCTTATCGATCAGGACATACAGCATCAGGTCTATGCCCCGGCTCAAGCCCTCCACAATGCCGTTGCTGTAGGCTTTGTCTACGTCGGCCTGTGTGCGGGGGATTCTGCGGGGGTTAGTCTTGGGCATGGGAATCCTCCCTCCGTCTGCCATTCGCGCACCAGAAATCTGGAGACACAGGGCAATCCACGCACGGGCCGTAGGAGCAGTACAGACCACCCAAATCCTCGTAGCTGTGCTTGCAGCTCCGGCACCGCGCCACGGGCGCAACGTCGGCGGCGGGAGTATCACTTACTTCCCGCAACACCTTAGCAGCCAGCAAGTACGGGATTTCCTGTGATGCCTCCGAGAACAAATCCTTGGTGTAAACAGCACCGTGATAACGCTTCGTGTTTTCGATTGCCCTCGCACCGGCGTTCATGGCAAGCATGATTTCTTCCGTGCGCTCGATGTATTCAGCCATTGTCGTTCTCCTCCCCATTGAACCACTTCCGCAGTCCGTGAGCGCACGAAACACACAGCTCGTAGTCATTGTCGTTTATGTCGTTTTTTACTCGCCGCATACCGGCATAGGTGACGGAGTTGAGCGGGTTAATCTCCGCTCCGCATCGGTCACACACTCTCTTTGTCGCCATTGTCAGCCCTCCTGTTCCATTCCTTTCTCCAGCATATCAGCCGCCGCTCTCAAATCATCCGGCAGCATAATAGGTACCTCGTAGATATTTGCATCAGCCCATTCTGCATATTCGCGCAGGGTTGCGGCAATCTTTTCATGTGATGGTTTCATGGGGGCCTCCTTTCACACCGCCACACGTCTCGTTGATGCTCATGTAATCGCTCCTCCAAACCTTAATTTGGTCACAGCAATCGGAAACTCCTCAATCTCGCTTGCCCAGATTGCCGTCCCGGCACCGTGTATATTCTCCCAGCACAGTGGGAAGCCGCCGATGCCGTCGAACAGACTGCCGAGCGTTGCGCCCTCCGGCAGATAGGCCGCCATACGGCCAAACATCCAGCGCCAGAACGGCAGTGCGACGCTGTTACCGAGTGCCTTGTACCGTGCACTGTCGGAGGTCTTGCGCTTCTTTCCGGTTCTGTCTGTGTAGTCGCCGATGTCCGTCCAGCCGTCCGGAAATCCCTGCAGCCGTTCGCATTCCAGCGGTGTCAATCGACGCGCCACCATGTTTTGCAGGACCGTATTGTTCAGGTTCAGGCTTTGCCCGCCGCTTTCTTTTGCTTGCAGCGTACCGTTTACCTCTGCGCCCTCTCGGAAATTGCGGCAGTCTACGGCGCACACAAGGTCCTGTGCTGTCTTAAAGCCGCGTTGTTTGCAGCTGCTTGCAACATTGGCTTCACGATAATCTCCAAACCCGTTCATCTGGTATGTCAGCGGCACTTGGTTTCCGCCTGTGCCCATCCTCGCCTGCAATGCCGGGACTAGCTCCCCGCACTCGCCGATGACATCACAGGCGTGTGTCATGTCCAGCACCACTGCCGGGGTTTGGTTCGTCCCGCTGGGTACCGCCGCCAGCGTGGGCGTAAAAATCATCTGATCGTTCCCCGTGCCCAGCGCTCCGCTTTTCTCCGTCTGCACTAACGCGCCCTTTCCGCCTCCGTCACAGCCCCCCCCTGATTCGGACTGCATACGATGTTGGTGCCTCTGTCGGCGCAGGGGCTTCCGTCCGCTCTTGCGGTGAGGCTCCTTGCGACTGCCGGATTAAAGCCGCTTTCAGCCGCTTCGGCAAATCCTTCCCCCGCCGCTCCGCTCTCCGCAATATCCCCTGACACGCTTTTGCGGTCAAAGAGTATTTCGGATGCGGTGTCTCCTCCAAAATCTGCGACAACCGAGATCCGACGACGGCGTTGGGGCACTCCCCAGTATTGCGCGTCGTGAGTTCGCCACGCCACGCTCCATCGTCCTTCCATTTCATCGTGATACCCTCCCCAGGTAGGCCAGCCCTTTTCAGGCGCTTCAATACCGGGGGCTTCCGGCTCGACGATTTTGATGATTTCTTCGAGCACGGCCGCGAAGTCCTTTCCTTTGTTGCTGCTAAAGGCTCCGACCACGTTTTCCCACACCATGTATCTCGGGCGAATAAGCTCTCCTGCCCTGCCAAGTTGTTTGTCATGCTCCCGCATCTCCTTTATCACTCTGATCTGCTCCATAACCAGACCGCTTCGCGCACCTGCGAGACCGGCACGCTTTCCCGCGATGCTCAGGTCCTGACACGGGCTTCCGCCCGTCACGCACCACACTGGTTCGATGGTAGCTCCGTCGAGCTTTGTAATATCGCCGAGGTGTTGCATCATTCACCACCTCCATACTCCGATGATCTCGTCAACGAGGGATTCTTTGGCGTAGATCATTTTTGTTACCTCCATTCTTCTTTTCCCTCCTTACTCATACGGTACGCCGATGTACTCCAGCACATCCCGCAGCCCCAGCTTGTCCATGCAATAGGCGTACTGCTTCGGATGCGTGACCTTCATCCGCTGGAAGCGGTTTGGCTCTTTTTCCAAGTGACAGCCAAACATACAGAACATACAGCCTGTGCGGTTACATCCCGTTGTGGTAAGCCGGTCTTGCGGCTCATAGCATCCAAGATAATCAATCCAATTCATTTGCCCTTCAATTCCTGGATTGTCATCAATCTTGATTTCGCCGTATACCGGGCAATATGGAACGTTGAATTTCTTGATGTAGTGAAGAATGTCCTGTTCTGTCCAGAAGGAAAGTGGCTGTGATGTTGGCCTTTTTGCTTCAAAAGCATTGCACCCCACTTGCATCCACCGGTTCATTCTCATTCTGCCTTCAGCAGCCATCATTCCGATGAACGGCTTCCTTCCTGTGCTTTTTTCATAGGAATAGACTGGCTTCTTTTTCATAACACGGCAGCACATATGCGAAGATTCAAATGGTGCATCAAGCAAAAAGTCATACTTCTTACAACAGAATACCGATTTTTCAGACGCGTATTGTCCTTCTTTGCTGAATTTGAGAAAATATATCTTTGTCTCTCTTTTCGGAACATTGTGGAGCAATGCTGTCCTGCTTGCTTCATAGAGCGCTTGTGAAACCGCCTTGCTGATAACCGGATACCCGTACTTCTTGATGACTTCATCGAAACGCATTTCAGGCCGGAGAATATCAACGTCTGGATTGAAGCAGTCATATTTTCCGGCTTTGACCTCTCTGACAAACTGCTGAATTTCTGGATATTCAAGCCCGGTATTGACGAACACTGCCGGAACATCGGAGTACATGGAATCAACGATGTGCTTTAGAACCGTGCTGTCCTTGCCGCCGCTGAAAGAAACATAGACTTGTCCATCAAAGTGGTCATACCATTCGCGGATTCTGCGCTTGGTCATCAGAATTTTTCCGGCCAGCGGCACGGCCTGCATCTGCTGAAGATCGCCTTTTGTATGCTTATTATCTACCATTTCATACCCCCATCAGGTCGAAAAGGGAAATCCCACACTCCTCAAACAGAGCTGCGTGGCCTTTCCGCAACGCCCACTGAGCGATATTCTTCTGCCTCTCGAACATGTGGGCGTTCATGGTGGCTTTGTCTACCTCGAACCCGCACGGAGGCGGGATGTGCCGCTTGCTGGTGTGAAAGTCCTCGTATCTCACCACTCCACCGTCACTTTCCCGCTCTCCGGCACCGCTATCCGCAGGAATTGCACCAGCTCCGAAAAATCGGTGAAACTGAACTCCATGCGGGCATGCTCCAGGATCAAACTCTTCCCGGATTCCTGAATCGTAGGTTCTTCAGCGGGCGTCTCTGCGGCAGTCTGCTGTTCGGCGTTCGCCCACTCTGCGACCTTCCGGTGCCACAGTGGCAAATTCCCATTTCCGCGCGCAAACGGTGTCCCGGCGGCTTTTGCGGCGGCTCTTACGGTCATGTCTGACGTGCCCATTTCATCCGCCAGCCACTTTGCGGTACCGCCAAAGCTCTGCATGTTGCGAAAGAACTCGCGTTTCAGGTCCTCCGGCAGCGCCTTGAACTCCGGCCACGGCATGGGCCGGGTGATGTTGTAGCTTTTCACTTCTCCATTTTTCTCCCTTCTTTGCTTTGCGGTCAGGTTGTCGCTGGGCAGCGTACACCCGCCGCGCTTTCGGCTGATATGCGCAAACGCGCCCCGCGCAACGCGTTTTTTTTTCATGCAATCGTAGTCAAAGTCATTCATACCGGCTAATATACACCTCCGTCCGGGGGTTTTCCTTGTCGTACAGGACCCGGCTCCCGTCGTGCGACACGATGATGTTACTGTTGTCATCCGCCAAGGTCCCGGCATACACCAGGATGTCGTCGATAGCCTCCAGCAGGTTGGTTAAGTCCACCTTGCGGCGGGCGGGCATATAAAACAGGCACTTAACCTCCACCGGTTCTGCGATGGGCTCGCCGCCCTTGCAATGCCATGCGGCGGCCTGCTGGTACGCCTCGTACTGTGCGGACGGCAACACCACCGGCGCACCATACCGCCCTCGCACAATGCGCTGGTGATTTTTCTTGGTCACAGGGGGCAGGGGAATAACGATCTTTTTCATGTCACCCTCACTTCACTATGCGGCCCGTGTTGGGGAAATAGGCCATCCTCACCATCCCGGTGGGGCCGCGTCTGTTTTTGTCCAGGTATAGCTCCAGCATGTCCGGGTCCCATTCGCCCCGGTCCTCCTTCTCGCACGAGCGGTGCAGCAGCGTCACGGTGTCCGCGTCCTGCTCGATCGCGCCGGATTCGCGGAGGTTGGCCATAGTGGCCCGGAACTCGCCGCCACGGTCTGACGCACCGGCTCTGTTCAGCTGGCACAGGCACAGCAGGGGGATATCCATCCGCATGGCCAGCAGTTTTGCCGACCGGCTGTTCTTCGTGGTGCTCTCGTAGAGCGTGGCTTTCTTGTTTTCCTGCTCCAGCAAGCCGATGTGGTCCAGCACGATCAGCCCCGGGCGCTCTTTGTAGGCCAGCGCTGTGACGGCCCGCATGTCCATGCTTGAGCGACGATTGAACACGATGGACAGGTCGGACAGTTTGGCGGACGCTTCCGCGTATTTGGCGTATTCCGCTTCCGTCAGGGTGCCGCCGAACATCAGCAGCCTGGAGGATATACCCGCTATGTTGGCCGTCAATCTGCTGGTGCAGTCGTCCGGTGACATCTCCAGGGAGATATACAACACCTTCACGCCGCGCTTTGCCGCATTGAGGGCGATTTGCAGGGCCAGGGCGGATTTGCCTTTCCCGGGCCGTGCGGCGACGACGTGAAACCCGCCGTTGATAAGCCCGCCGCCCAGCAATCGGTCAAATTCCTGCAAGCCGGTCTTGACGTATGGCGGAGGGCCGCCAGCAAATCCCTTGTCAACACGGTTCTTGAGGCCCTTCACGGCTTCCGAAACTTCCAGACCCACCGATACCCCAGCGCCGTCTTGAATCGCTGTGACGGTTTCCTGTGCCGTTCTGAGGGCATCCTGTGGGGATAGCTCAGATGTTCGGAGTTCTTCTCCCAAATCTCTGAGCTTGCGGCCCATGGATGCATCCCGCATTCCGGCTACCCACGCGTCGATGTTGGCGGTGGTCACAACGACTTCCATGCAGTCCGTCATGATCTTGCTGGTCACGTTGTCGTTGCGGCTGGATGCGTCCATCAGCACGGACGGGGCATCCGCAGGGTCCCCGGCCTCATTCCGCCGCTGGATGGCCCGGAACAGCTCTGCGTATTCCGGCACCAGGAAGTCATCCGGAGACAACTCTGCGGCGGCCTCGTAGCATTCCGGCTGGATGAGCAGTGCGCCAATGACGTTTTGCTCCAGGTAGAGAGAGTCCAGCATGCGTCAGTCCTCCTGCGTCCAGCCGCCGGTCTCGGAGTTGTACGTCCATTTTGGGGCTTTCTGCTCCGCTGGCGGCTTTGGGTTGTCCCGGTAATGCCATGTGCGGACGGCAGCTTTCCAGTCCTTCATGTGGTTTTTGCCGACCATCCAGCCCTTCTGCTGGTAGAAGGCTACAAAGCGATCCGCGTTGACGTGATAGCCCTTCTCGCGAACATACTCCGCCACAGTATCAACGGTCGGTGGGGAGAAACGCGCGGCGTGCGCGTTTTTCTCTCTCGGATTCGGATTGGATTCGGATTCGGATTCGGATTCAGGCGGTGACTCGCCGTGACTCACCGTGACATACCGTGACTCACCGTGGATAACCGTGGAATCCTGCGTATTTGCAGATTCCGGAGGGTCGGGGAACTTGGCTTTCTTCTGCTGTATCCTCTGATACTTAGCCCAGCCCGGCAGGCAAAAATAGGGTTCTCCTGCAACTTCATAGAGGAGAATGCTACCATTGCGGTCCAGTGCATCAAGGCCCTTCTGAATATCCTGTTCCCGGATTGCCCGGCGGGGGAACACGAAACCCTTCAAGATTTCGGGGTCCGCGCTCCCGCGCCCGTAGTCATCCACGTAAGTCAGTAAGTACGTCCAAAGCCGAAATTGGAAGTCCGTAAGGCGGTTGATAGATTTGCTTGTACGGATCTTCTCGTTTATGATTCTATTTGGCATGGCGGGCCTCCGTCAGAACGGCAGGTCGCCATCATCTTCAATCTCGTCGAACTCTGGCTCGTTGCTCGATGTGGTCTCCTGGGGCTTACTGTCCCGCTTGGAGTCCGCAAAGTACACGTTATCTGCCACCACCTCTACAGCCTTGCGGCGGTTGCCGTCCTTGTCCTGCCAGTCGCGGGCCTGAATGCGGCCCTCAACGGCAGCCATGCGGCCCTTGGCGAGGTACTTGGCGGCAAACTCGCCGGTATTGCGCCAGGCCACCACGTCGATGAAATCCGTTTCCTTCTCGCCGCTCTGGGACTTGAAGTCCCGGTCCACCGCCACGGTGAATCTGGTGACGGCGGTGCCGCCCTGGGTGTGGCGCAGTTCAGGGTCCCGCGTCAACCGGCCCATGATGATGACCTTGTTCAGCATTCTGCCACCTCCAGACGCTCCATGTACTTCTCCAGATCCTTGGCCTTGAAGTAGACGCGGGGGTTCCACCGGGCCACACGATAGCCCTGGATAACGCAGTCGCGCCGCATGGCATCCAGCGTGTCAACACTGATGCTCAACAGCCTGGCCGTTTCGCTTCTTGTGTACAGCAATTTCTTTTCCATCTCTACCTCCTATAGATATGACTTTCCAAACTCGCGCCTGAAATCGTCCTCCGTCCAGCCCTCGTCCTTCATGATCGTCAGCTGTCCGTATCGGCGCAATCGACGCATCTGGTCGCCGTTCCGGTGCACGGCGGACTTCCCGTTCCTGTGGCATCTGTCACCGCAGAGCCACACCACCGCGCCGTATTTCTCGCTTTTGCCGCGGTAAGAACCCCCGAAAACATGGTGACGCTCCAGCGGGTCCTGTGCGCCGTTCCTGCCGCAAAGGAAACATCTTCTTTCATTCATCGACGTCGTACTCCGTCCCGTCCGATACAAACTCCGGGCATTCTGTGATTCGGTATGATGGTATTCTTCCGCACAATAGCGTTGGCACTGCGGTCCAGCCGGGGACCGGCTCAAAACGTTTTGACCAAGAGCACCCGCCGCATGCCTTGGCGCAGCCCCAGCACAGTTGCGGCTTTTCGACCTCCGTGAAAATTGCATCTATGGGCCACCCAGCCTTCCAGCGCTTGCGGATTAAATCCGGGCTGATTCCGGTAATTATGGCCCAGTCACATACGGTCCTCTTCTCGCCGTTCCAGGTCAGGTAGGTCGGCGTAACCCGGTGTTTGATGCACCCGCAGGATTTCTTGTGCCCTCTGCGCAAATTCGCGCCATTAGAAATTGTCTTGTTGCCGCAGTCACACTGGCAAACCCAGCACGTGTTATTCCCCGTCGCCTTGAAAGAGATGGGGTATAGCGCTACCAGTTTCCCGAACCGCTGCCCGGATATGTCCTTGGTCCGGGGAAACGTGCGTTGTTTCATTTTGCGGCACCCCACTCTCTGTCAAGCTGGCTGTCCATGAGCCGGATTTGCAGTTTCATGGAGTTTATTGCCTCCATAGCGGATTTGTACACCACTTCCGCACAGTCACGATCAAACCGCAGACCGGCTATCTGTGTGGACCCTCGGCAAATATCGGAGATGATCGTCACTGGCGTTCCCTTCTCGCGCTCATCGAGGATGCGCCGTGCAAGGGCTATGCGGTAGGCTTTTTCAGCTTCCGCATATTTTTGCCCGCGCTTTTTCAGTTCCGCAATGGCCACGTCTAACATCCGGCTCTTGTTGCCGATCTCTGTAACCAAATCGCTCATGGTCACTTCTCCGCTTTCAGGGCAGCCTTAATGCAGGCGGCACACAATTGGTGGCCAAGCCGCTTTTTTGAGTATGTAACGATATCCGGGACCTCCCAAAGTTCCCCGTTGCGTTTTGTGGTTGCCGCGATGTCTCCACCACATCTCTCGCACTTAGGAGGCTCTTGACGAGCGTCCAGCTCAGCAGATGAGATTTTGTCGGGGTCCTCGCCAGTGGGAAGCGCGAATGTGCGCAGCCACATATACTTGAAAGCATACGTCATGGCCTTCCCGCTCCCCTTGTCCTGCGTGTCCGCACCGTCCCCGCACGACGCAATATCGATGTACTGGGACGGGTCCTCGGTATCTTGCATGCGGTATATAACGTCCACATGCGTGATGGTCTTGTCGCGGCTGGCCGTCTGTGCGATGGGGTACACGATCAGTTTGTACTTGACCAGCTTCTGCCGCATAACGGATGTCACTTTCTCCTCAGAGAGAGCCTTGTAGCTGGTGCTGCCAAAAGACACATGGTCATCCTTTGCCAGGTATTGGACCTCGTTCATAATGGCGAGGATTTTTTCGTAGATATTCAAAAGTTATCTCCTTTCGCAATATTATCCAGCGTAGCGCCGTCCAGAAGGTCGGCCAAGTATTCGCGCTCAGCTCGGTTGAAGTCGCTGACGAACAGCCGGAGGAGCCCTTTGACACGCAGCTTGCACTTGCGGCACACCGGGTCCTGTGCGTTCTTCGCGCCATGGCAAGACGGGCACTCGTCAGCCGTGTACTCATACGGGTTCGCCAGCTCTGTCCCGCATCGAGGGCAATAGTATGCGGTGCTGTCTCCGTATTCTTCGGAGTACTCTTGTTTGCGGACGGGCTCCTCAAACACAGTGTCGCACGCATCACAGATGTACATCATCGGGCCTCCATTTCTGCCTCGCATCTGGGGCAATAATATGCGGTTATGTCCCCCAATTCGGCGGTGCTACATTTGCAAACGGGTTCAAAGAACACAGCGTCGCACTCATCACAGATGTACATCAATCTTCCTCCTCGTCCGGTATGTCTACAAAGGTGTATCGGCTCTGCTTCACCGCTCCGGTCATCACGCGCTTGTACGCTCTGCGCACGACAGCAGGGTCAACGCCGACAATCCCTGCAAGCTCTTGTATCGTGTCAGCCTGTGCAATGGGAAGCCGGAATCTGTCTCCCGTGGTGTACTGGTACACCCTCACGTCCATACGCCCCTTTCCTGCGTCCGGCGGTGCTCTACGATTGACCTTTTACAGCTCACTTCTTCACCCTCTCTTCCAGCAGGAGCCGTACACCCTGGCACAGCACATAGATCAAATCGTTCTGCCAGATGTCGCGGTCAATGGCCACCTTGGTCATGCCGGTTTCTATTGCGTCCAAGGCCTCCACCATATCAGAGCGTTTCGCAGGGCGGGCAACCATCTCGCGGTGCGCCTCGTTAGCCTTGATGAGGGCCTGGATGTGTGTGCGCTGGTTGTCGATAGCATCAGCGGCTGCACGCATTATCGAGCGGATACAACTACCGTCTCCACATGCCCACGGGCATGAGCTACATGCTCCAGTCTCGTCCGCGCACTTCCGCAGCTCGTCCGCAATTTCCTGCGGGCTAAGTCGGTTCATCGCTTGCCCTCCATCCAGTCCACCAGCTTCAACAGCCCGGAGACGCATGCCCCCACGCCGATGAAGCAGAAGATCCATACGATAGTCATTACTCCGCCTCCATAATCTTTCCGTTTCGCAAGGTGTACCATGTATCCGGCTTGATAATCTCGCCGTCAACACGGGCCAGTTTGGCATCAACGATATCTCCTGAGTCGTCCCGCTCGGAAACCACGATCCAGTTTCCAAGTGTGCCTTTTGCAAGACTATCTTGGCCCCACGCCACCGCAATGCACTGCGTTCCGACGGCTGATGCCCTGCCGTCACGTCCAGTGGCGGTAGCAGTGCCACTCAAGCCAGATGCAACGGCGTTGCCACTCCAGCCAGATGCGGCGGCGTTGCCCCTCCAGCCAGACGCATGATCTTCAGTGGTTCCCGTGCACACTTCACGAATGAACTGCGCCCCGGCCTTGATAACGCCACCCAGCCCGACCTCCGCGCCGATCTTGATTTTCTCGCCGCACACCTTGGAGTCATCGCTATTACGCTGCCCGTTGTCATCGATCTCCACCTCGCAATAGCGGGAATCCGTTGGAGGGTAGTATCGGAACGTGTCCAGCGGGTTTTCACATGCGTGGAATCCTTTGCTGCACAACGCCGCTACCGGTTCCTGATATTCTTTGCCTACCTCATACTGAAAACCACGGCATTTCAGGTCCTTGTCGAACCCCTTATATGCTTTCATTTGTTTCCGCCCTTTCCTCAAGCCACTTGTCCACCAGTCGCTTGAAAATCATAAACACACGGCTGCGGCCGGTCTCGATGCACACACCGAACGGCAGCTTTTCAGCCTGAATCCCATCGGAGAGTGTTTCTTTGGAGATTTTGACGCCGTTTTCCCGCAGATACTTTGCGGCCTCGTCGATTGTCATAGTTTTTACCATACTTTACTCCTTGCAATTGCTTCGCGGGTGTGGTACAATACCCGTGAAGAATCCTTGCCAATGCTTCTTCGCCGCCCCGTCAGGTTGCCGCCTGGCGGGGCATTTTTTGTTATTGCGCACTTCCCGCCTCATTCCCAGGAAGAGACCCATCCGCAGTGAACTTGTCAATATCATCCTGGTCAATCCGGAACGTTGCGTGGGTTTTGCCGTAGTGCGCTTTCTGGGCGTTTTCTGCGGCGGAAAAAATACTGCCCCGGTAAGGGTCGCTTTGTGCAAGCAGTTTCCCGTCGAGGGACCAGTATTTTGCGACTTCCCTAACGGGGTCCCCCTCCACACCGCTGCCGACTGGCCCGATTGTTACAACCACCTGAATGACCTTTGCGGAAGTACAGCCGATCTGGCGGTCATGCGATTCTGCACTCAAACTTTCACCTCCAATTTCATACTTTCCTCTTTTCCAGGACTGCGGCAAAAGCGTTCTCCATCCGCTCCTGAATGTTGGGCGGATTCCGGTGCCCATTAAGAATGAGGCTTACGTAAGCTTTCGTCACGCCCAGTTCCTCTGCCAGTTCGTCGTAGGTGACGCGATTGCAATGCATCTTCCCGACCAACCGGCCAGTCCATTTCTCCGGCAACATATCACCTCCTAAAAATGCAGTTGCAAATGTTAACACATTGTGCTATTATGTATTTGCGAGATAAATAATAGTTTGATGCACGGGCGGAATCCGCCGGGGCTTGGGTTTGTGTTACTTTTTGCAACCTGTATTTTAATTATAGCGTTAACAAACGAAACTGTCAAGCCTAAAGTGATAACAAACGTAACTTTTACAAAATGCACAAAAACGGAGGATATGTATTGTGGCATTTTACGAAAACTACGTGAAACTGTGCAATTTGGCGGGGAAATCTCCGTCGGCAGTTGCGGTTGAGCTAAAACTTGGTAAACCCTCTGTTACACGGTGGAAGCACGGGGCAGTTCCCAGGGACACCACCATTTTGAAGATAGCGGGCTACTTTGGCGTCTCAGTGGAAGAGCTGACTCAAGACACAAAAAAAGAGCGCCCCGCCGATGGCGAAGCGCTAAACGTAGATGAGTGGATAAAGAAAGCCCGGACGATGTCAAACGGAGATTTGAATCTGGCCTTGCGGGAACTGTTGAAAATACAAGCGGAGAGGATAGCAGAAGATGAGAGAACTGAGCACTAACGCAAAAAAGGCGCTGGCAGCTCTCTACACGCATTACTGCCAGCGCCGGGCATACGGGCAGTCGAAGCAAAACTCCACATTCTTCATGCCGATTCCAGAAGCAGTAAAGGATGGGTTACAGGAGATTTGTGCTGCCGGATATGCCGAGTATTCGCCTTTTGGTGGTATTATCCTGATGGATGCGGGCATTGACTACATGGACCAGCAAGACCCGGAAACCGTCCTCATGTGGGATTTACATGACGGACAGGTCATAACCTAACTTGTTCTTCACAAATGCGGCGAAGTCACTGGCTTTATACAGGTTAGGCGTAAGCAGTGCGTTAGACACGCTGAGCCGGACACCGCACATATCGCATTTGAAATCAATCTTATCTCCGATAAGCGGTGTTCCATTTACGAGGACAAATGTCTTTTCGCCGTCAGATGCAATCAGGACTTTTGCGTTTGATAATTCCATGTTTTTCTAACTCCTTCCATAATCGTCTTTGTTCTTCCTGTGTGAGTGTCTGGACGGCGGCTATGAATAGTTCTCGCTTGCTGCACTCGTCCATTTGTTCTATTATATCATACTTTTCGCAAAAACACACGATTTATTTCCCCCTCGTAAAAAAATATTTCTACCTATTCCCCCAAATAGGACAAATATTGCATACCGCGTTGCCCTATAATAGGCAACAAAGGGATAGATTTCGAGTTATGTTGGCCCCGCCGCCCCCGCACCGGACGGCAGGGCCGATATAGCAGATAGCCCATCAGGCTGTCATCTGCTACGATTTAAGCATAGCAGTGCCGAGAAACCATGTCTACGCACAATACGGGGAACCGTGCGGTCGATGTAGGGCAAATGGCCCCTGCATTTGAGATTCTGTCCCGCCACAGGTGAAATCTACTTTATGGAGGCGAATAACCATGTCTGCGTTGCAGGAAATTGCGGGAAACATTGAGCAATACCCAAAAAGAATTCGCGAGGCAAAGGAAAAGAAAAGGTACACCATCAACGACATCGTGGATCTGTCCGGCGTGTCAAAGTCCGCCGTGTCAAAGCTCCTGGACGGATCGCAAATGGACCCGAAGCTCTACAACGCTGTCGCCATGTGCATGGTGCTGGATCTGTCTCTGGATGAACTGTTCGGGCTGGACAAGCCAGTGGACCACCCGGAATCTATGCAGGCCAGGATACACCAGTTGGAGCTGGAAAACGCGCATTTGTCCGGTAACGTAAAAAGGCTGGAAGAAGTAAACGCCATACAGAAGGACCAAATGCGCACTCGCAAGCCGGTCATCTTCGTCCTGCTTGGTATGTGCGCCGTGCTGGCCATGTGCCTGGTGGCGTACTTGTTTATTGACTCGCAAATCACGGCCCAAGGGCTTATCCGCAACGGACAGCCTACCGCCGTGGCGTGGTTTGTTATTGTCGTAGCTGTCACTGCGGTGATAGCCTCATCGGTCATCATCTCTATGGCACTGCGCAAAAAAGTGTGAAAAAAGGCCGTCCCACATGGGGCGGCCATGTCACAATATAAAGGAGGATACAATGAACTGCGTTAAGTGCGGTGGAGTTTTGCCGGATGGTGCTCTGTTTTGCCCAGCATGCGGAAAGCGGCAATCCAAACAATCCCGCAGGGCCATCAAGAGGCCCAACGGGGCCGGAACGGTCTATAAGCTTCAAGGCCGCAGGAGCCGCCCGTGGGTGGCGGCAAAAAGCCGGGTGATTATAGGGTATTACCCCACACGCAAAGACGCTCTTGAGGCTCTGGAGCGCTTGGCAGGAAAGGATTTGACAGAGCGGTATAACATGACATTCAGGGAAGTATTTGAAGCCTGGAAAGAGGAACACTATAAGGAAATAGGCCCCCGTGGGGTGGAGTCATATAACCGGGCTTTTGACGTGTTTCAGCCGCTCCACGATGCAAGATTCCGCAGCTTGCGGACAGCAGACTTTCAGGCGGTCATGGACAAATATGCGGATAAATCCCACAGCACATGCAGCAAGTACAAGCAGCTTGTTACGCAAATGTCCGCATGGGCGATCCGGGAAGAAATTGCCACAACAAACTTTGCAAAATTTATCCACCTTCCGGAAAATGTGAAAAAAGAAAAGGAAATCTTTTCTGACGCGGACATTGAGAAACTGGAGAAAAACGGAAGCGACACCGCGAAAATTATATTGATGCTGATTTACACGGGCATGAGAATCGGAGAGCTTTTTGGCCTCCCGCTGGCCGACTATCAAGAAACCTACGTCATCGGGGGAGAAAAGACCGCCGCCGGGCGCAACCGGGCCATCCCCATCAGGCCGGAGGGCCGGGCATACTTTGCATACTTTGCCGCCAGGGCGAAGGGGCCGCTCTTGCTGTCCGGCTATACCGGACAACAGGTACCGGCAAATTTCCGTCGACGGGATTACTACCCGTTACTGGAAAAGCTCAAGATCGAGCGGAAAACTCCGCATGCCACCCGGCACACCTACGCCAGCTGGGCCAGAAGATCAGGCATGCCCACGGAGATTCTGCAAAAGATATTGGGACACGCCGACTATTCCACAACGGCAAATATTTATGTCCACACAGACATTTCTGAACTGATTGCAGCTGTAGACACGGCTGATAAAAAATAGCGTGTTACTAACACGTTACTAACAAGAAAAAGTAGGATATAGAATGACGGAACTTTTTTGCGGCAAAAGCAAAGAAAAACTCCCGATTTCACACGAAACCGGGAGTTTTTTGGTGCGCGGTACAGGACTCGAACCTGTGACCCCATGCACGTCAATTATAGCCTAATAGCAAGCATTCGGTATTGTGCGGCATTATGCGGGATTTAGCAGGGATGTTTGGATATTTTGGCGTGAGAAGTTGCAAAGTCCCGCTTTGTCCCGCGTCAGTTACTAACAGATTACTAACAAATTACACGGTCGCAATTCCGTGGTAGTAGGCAGACAGCTTTTCTTTCGGGCCTTTTGCGTCCTTGTCAAACAGGAATGCCTTGGCCATATCCGCAAAAAACTCAGGCTTGTTTACGCCATACTTTGCCGCCACGGAGCAGTAGTCCGAATACATCATATTCACGGCTACGTTCCAGTCGTCCTCGGTGATGTGCGCAAACACGACACCTGCGTTGGCCGCGAGGGGGGTGGTCTGCTGAACAGTCCAATGCCCGCCGGTGGTGCCGTCATCATTTTCCATGTCGGTATTCCATGCTTTAGCATCCTCTTTGGAAAAATCGGTGGATGCACACATACATTTACCGAGTTTGTCGACCTGTTCCCAGCACTCCGCCATTCCTTGGACGGCAGCAGCAGAACGTTCGGACACAGGCAGTTCCATGTATGCAGACAGTTCCTTTTCCAGTTTTTGCTTGTATTCTTTCAGGTCGTCCTTCATGTCGCACCCCTTACAGCTTCTCGACGGTAACGGCCATGTTGTTTACAACTGCCGCAACGCCGCCCAGGACCAGGGACAGAATAGAGCCCTCACACCCGCAGGCATTGCGGACGATGGCAGAAATGCCAATATTAACAGTGCCGTTTTCGGCGGCGGTCTGGGCCCCCGTCGCTCCGATAATCGGAACGCCGTCCTTTTGCGCGGTGATAGACACGGTGCCAGCCGCTGAGGGAGACAAAGTGCCGGAGACGTTGACGAGGTAATACCCCTGTCCACACAGTGTAATGGCATTGCCGTCTTGCTTGATGTTGCAGCCGTACCGGCGGGTAGTATTCCCAACAGGGATGATGCCGTCAACCGGGACGGTTGCGCCGGTGGTGTTGGTGGTATAGATGGCGGATTTACTCATAATATCATTCCTTTCTAATCGATCTGATTTTTGTCCATTCAAAAATAGCGGGGCGACTAATGCCGCCCCGCATGCCTCGCCGGATAGGGCGTCACTTTATCTCGCTTACCGGGAATCAGATGTTGTTGCAGCCGCTATTGCATCCGCAAAACGGAGAGGGGCCTGCGTTATAAGTGTATCCGTTGGGATAACGCACTACGCCGCACAGCTGGTCCCTGATAAACAGCTGATTGTTGGTCTGTTCCAGCTGGGCGATACGGCCCTCCAGCTGAGATTTTTCCAGGGCGGCAAACTTGGCGTCAATGTTGGCGTTGACGCTGTCAATAGCCCGCTGCGTGGTGCAGCAGCACTCCGACATCTGAGACTGGATGTTGTTTCCGGTCTGCATAATGGCCATGTTCGTACCGTTCTGCGCCAGGGCCATTTCCTTGCCCAACTGCCCGACATTGCCCTGCATCTCGTATCCCAAATTGCAGATGCCGTTGCCCACGTTGGTCAGACGGTCATTCAGCTGGCCAAACTGCTGGCCGAAAAGGATTTCCTGTTGAGACGCAGCGGTGGCATACTGGCCAAATTCGCCCTGCCGGTTCATCCCCCAGCCTCCGCCCATAAAGACGAAAAGGAACAGGATGATAATCCACCACGCGCCGCCGCCCCAGTTGTCATTGCCGCCATCAACAGCGGCCCGAAGATCAGAGAGGGAATAGTTGTCCATTTCAAAACTCCTTTCTTGAAATTTTTATAATAAACCGTTGCGCACCGGCTTATTTCAGGAATCTCATAAACTCCTTGGCTTGCTGCTGGAGCTGCTGGAACTGCTGCGGGTTCATTTTCCCTGATTGCAGCATCTGTTCCACTTGTTCCTTTGCCCGTTGCGGGGTCATACCAGCCGCGAACTTGCGGAACTCCATCAACATTGCGAGAGGGTTATTCAGGCTTTTTGCGTTTTGCTGGAGCATCTGAATCATCGGATTTGGCATTTAGCATTTCCTCCAATCTTTTTACGCGCTCTTCCAAACTGGTAACATCTACCTTCGCGGGGTCTTGATAAGGCGCAATGCTGTACGGGGTAACAGTACAATACCCCGCCCCGTCGCTGACCTTGAGCCACACAATCGGGTCATTCTCGTCTAGGAGTAAGATGGAACTGTTGGGTGCCATGCGGAACGCGTCTGCCCCGTTTCTGCCGTTTACTCTGGTGATTTGGCACGCTTGCTGTGATGCTTGCCCGTATTGCCCCATGTATGGGGCACCGTATCCTTGCTGATATTGGTTGTTGAATCCGTACATCGCCAGCCCTCCTTTGCTTATATGGTACAAAAAAATCGCCCATTCAGATGGCCTGTAAAAGGTCTCTGAATGGGCGATCATGTCCAAGTGAGGTCTATTGATTTGTCAGCGCGTCAACAATTTTCGACAATGCCCTGCGGCGGTTTCTCTTGACGCTTTCCGGCGAGACGTGAAGCGCGTTGGAAACTTGGATATAAGACTTTCGGCGGATATCGCACAAAATAATGCACGATTCCTCATCTTCTGGCAAATCAAAAGATTGGACAAATTCCAAAGCTCTCTTAGGAGCCATGCTGGAAATGTAGTACCGAACGGCTTTGCGACTATTATCCATGGCAAAATAAAAGCCGTGGGCGTGCGGGCGCAATGCGCGGGCAGGGAGCGCGGCGTTACGTCACTCCCCGCCGTCCAGAATGTTTCTTACTTCTTCCCCTGTACGATGAACCCACTAAACCCGGCCTTTTTCAGGCGGTCCAGCATCTTCTCGGCGTTGGCGCGGACTGCGAAGGCCCCCACCTGGACCCGGTACAGCACATCGCCGGTGTCGGCCTTGGGTTCTTCGGCGGGCTTCTGCGTCTGAGCCGGGACGAAGGCCACGCCCAGGTACTTGCACAGACCCTTGGCGATGGCTTCGCCGATCTCCGTGGTGTGCTCCACGATCCAGCGGGCGCCCTGGATGGTGTCGTGAAACTCGCACTCGCAGTACACCGACGGCGCATTAGGTACACGCACCTCATAGTAACTGGCCTTCTGGATGTTTTCGGAGGTGCCGGGAGACAGCGGGGCCAGCTCCGCGAACACCGCCTTGCAGGCGTCGTACCCCTTGCCGGGGATTGCGTAGCAAAACATCCGGGTGCCCATGACCTTGCCGTTAAAGGCGTTGGTGTGGACGCAGTTGTGGATGTCCGCGCGCCAGGCGTCGGACTCGGCGCAGCGCTGGGCCATGGTGGCGCCGAAGGCCGCCAGCTTCACCTCCACGCCGCTGCGGCGCAGGGCGGCAGCCTCCGCCTCGGCGATCTTCTGGCATTGGACGTGCTCGTTGGTATTGCCCCAGGCGTAGCGGTTTTCCGTCTGGTCGCTGGGGCTGATGTACACTCGCTTACTCATTGTTGTCCTCCTCTCCCGGCAGATTGTCCGCCGCCGTGTCCTCGGTGTGTACCTTCAACTTTTTCAGCAGGGCCTGGAGGAAAGCAGGCACCGGCGCACCGATGGCCGACACGTTCTCCAGGATGGACAGCAGCTCGTTGATCACCAGCCAGATAATGACAATGCTGGCAAACAGGAACTCCACCGGCCAGTCCCAGCCCAGGGTGTCGGCTCCGTAGCGCAGCAGCCAGTCTACCACAGCAGCTACCGCGACAATTACCAAGTAGCCCACCTTCTTCAGGATGCCCCGCAGGCCCACCCGGGAGGACAGCTCCCCGGCGTTCCATGCCTTGGCCATGCCCGTGGCGTAGTCCAGCAGCATCACCACCACCAGCACCAGCACTGGCACCAGCAGCTGCACCCCGTAGGCACACAGCGCCCCCAGGGCGGCCGCCAGCACAGCCTTGATCGCGTTTTCTTTCATGTAAAAAACTCCTTTCGTTTTGTGATTTTTACTGTATTTTGTTCCTCATGTTTGACTATTTTGCCAATTGTATTGTACGCACAAAAGGCGTACAATACAATCAATCTAAAGATAACAGACGGGCCAAACGGCCGGAAAGGATAAAAATGGATGCTACATTCGCTGCCGTTGCACGGCTATGGGAGCAAAAATGTTCGCAGCGCGAAATAGCTAATCGCTTGAGCATATCCGAACCTAAAGTACGTAAAATCTTGATTACCATCGGTGCAATCAAAACAGACGAAAGCCAGTTATTTGCTACCGGCTTGTCGATTGAGGAAATCGCCGATAAGCTGGGCAAGTCTCCGAAAGCGGTGCTTGGCCGCCTGCCTTACACCAAGGGGCAGTACGGCGCAGAGTATCCGTCAATCAACGCCCTGCGCATCCGAAAAAGCCGCGAAAAGTAAGCATTAAATAAAGGAAACGGACAGGCCGCAAGGCCAGAAAGGACAAAATTTATGAAGTACGAAATTTACCTCAGCAACCGAGTGGCCATTTTCGACAGCGCCCACGGCTTTGACACAGCCGAGGAGGCTATCGAGTGGGGACTCGGCCGCGGCGGGTACTACGTGATGCAGATCGGTCCTGACGGCGAGGAGGCATTTGGCGTGTCCTTGGGTGTCACAAACGGAGCACTCATCAGCGTCCGCGATCCTGTTGCGTTTGGCGCCTGGCGTAACATGACAGCAAGTGACGCTGCCGACTATGTGCGCCGCATGATCGGCTGACACCAGCTGAGCCGGAGAAAGGTAACGGACAGGCCATCAGGCCGGAAAGGACAACATCATGGATATCATCGAGAGAATGGGCCAGCTCCACAGCGGCAGTGCCAGACTGCTTGTATACAACCTCGGCGGGGACCCGATGCAGATCATCAACGACTGGCAGTCCCGGATCGGCGACAGCGTACCCCTTGCGGATTGGTTTGGCGGCGCGAACACCTTAACGCTGGACGACGCAGCCAACGGCGCGTACTGGGACATTGTCAAGTATGCCAAGTCCCTCTACATGGCCCGCTTGACCAGGGATGCCGCCGTGGCCGTTGCAAACGCCATCACCCCTGTTGGCAAACTCCACATCGCCGACGACATCGAGTTTACGGACATCGCGTTCGCGGATGCGTGGAACGATGCCCACCCAGATCAGCCCCGCATCAGCCGCAACGTTGACATTGGATAAGGAGACAAGTGTTATGGCTAAGACAGAAAGGCTCTATATCCGGCTCACGCCGGAGCTCAAAGAGCAAATCCAGGCCGCCGCAGAAGCGGAGGGCCGCAGCGTCTCAAACTATATCGAGCGCCTGATAACGCAGGCGCTGCAACGGGAGGGCTAATCGCCCTCCTTTTTTTGCGCCTCGGATGGCAGGTTGTGGGTAATTTCTTCCAGCCCGTCAATCACATCTATGCACGCAATTACAAGTCAATCCCCCATGCGTCATACACCTGAGTCGAATCGAACTTCCAAATCCACAGTTTAGCTCCTTCACGGTCGATAATCCCGAACACACAAGAGCCGTTGTTGCCGTACCAGTCTGCAACATAGCACAGCAGGTTATCCAGCGTAGCATAAACCTCGTCATGCTCGTGGCCGTGCAGTGCGCACAGCAAGCTGTGCTTGCATCCCGCGAAGTCATACGAGTGTGCCGTCCCGTCTTTATCGTTGACGGAGCCGCTCGTCTTATTGCGTCGCGCTGTAACGAGAGTTCGCAGCGTCTGAGACCCGCCAATGTTGTTGGTATCCGGTGTTCCGTCGCGCTTCTGATATATAGACGCCGCCGCGTACATTTGCCAATGCTGCAAATAAACTATGTCGCAGTCATCCCGGCTCAGCTCCGTTATCAGCCAGTCCGCAAGCTCAGCTGTAAGTTCGTCGTTGCCGAGACTGTCCTGCGCCGCTCCGACGTTTGTGTACGTGTCAACGACGATGTATTTAACATCATGCGCCGGGTCATACGCTACATAGCTGCTGTTGACTTCCGGGATAACGTCACGCTCTTTTGTGCTTACGAAATGCCGCGTCAGCTCGTAAACAGACGGCACGTCAGTTCCGCGCCACAACGCATCGTGGTTGCCCGTGATGGACATATAGTTTTTCACAGGCTTCGTCCGCGTCAGCATAGAGTCCAGCTCAGTGAAGTTGAAATAGTCCGTTACAGTGTCGCCAAGGTTGATGTTAGCAAACTCTATACCGTCTGCATCGGCGTTGTTCGCCCATCGGTGCTGTTCCACCCCTCTCCCGTGCTGGTCGGTGCTGATGAAGAATGGGATAGCACCGTTGGCGAGCGTTTTGTATTTTTCCAGCATTGATGCGTAGGCAGACTGTGCATTGGCTATCCATGCGTTTGACAAACCTGTATATGCAAGCGTTGCGCCAACCGCATTGCCAAGATTAACGCTGCCGTCTGCAATTGCCGCAAGCAATGCGTTTTTGATGTCGGCGGAGGAAACCCCGGAGGAAATCACGCTGCCCATGATGTCGTATAAACTCATTCCGTCGCCTCCTGTAACACCACACTGGGCCGTATTCTTGTATATGCGCCGTTGTCATACCGGAAATACTTAGCGCCTTCCGGTATGTCTGCTGTCTTAACGTCTGCACTTAACGTCACGCGACTCAGATAGTTTTTCTCGGCATCATAAAAGTTTACAATGCAGCGTGCTTTCTTGTTAAGAGTAACTGTAGCAAAGCCATAGCAGAAGCAGAAGCCGGTACAGTAGTTGTTCGGTGCTGTCGTGTCGGCCTCAACGCCGGTATTGTTCCACACGGTTTTGCCCATCAGCACAACAGGAGCATATTCCCGACCCGCAACCGGAACGGTAGTCTCATCAATGACCGGCAGCACCTTCGGTGTGACCACCGGTTCGGCGGAATTTAGTCTTTTGTTTATGCGGAAATACTTAGCACCGATTACAAGTGCGACGAGAGCAGGCTGTTTATCAGAGGTGAAATTAATATAGTCACCAACCACAAGCGGCGTCTTGTTTTCATCGTAGTACGAAGCAAACACACCGTTTGATGTGGCTACGTTTTCCATATACGCAAACTGCAAGCCGTCGCAGGGCAGATAGTCGCTGCATGCATAGCCCGCATAATCTTGTTCTACGCCGTTGTTTGTTACGAATTTTCCCTCAATCCACGTGATGTCATAGGGAACGTCTCTCGTCCAGCCGGCATCGGATATCGCTGTGGCAGCTATAACCACGTCGCCTGTGACCTGCGCAATTGTAATGATGCCGGTATCTGCGTTCCACGCCGTTGACGTGATGTCCGTGCCGCCCATCGTGACTGTGACGGCGCTTATTGTGTAGCCGTCCTCCGCCGTAATGGTTGCGCTGTAACTTGCTCCTCCCGCAATGCTGGCTGCGCTATTGCTTGTCTCTGCGTTGGTCAAATTATTCGTTATGCTGTACATGGTTACGACCGGCAGGCCGAAAGCAATGCGGAAAGCTTTATATGCTGCGGTTGGGTCTGACGTATATGCCGCGACTGTAAAGAGTCCGTCCAAAGCTGCGATCTGCGTTGCAGTAAGACCGCTGCCACCGCCGCCCTTGCTTTCTAAGGCGAGGATGGCAGCTTGCATATCATTTAAGTTTTCCGCAGTTATAATTGTTTGTCCACTTACATAATTTACCTTTTCAAGCGCCATCTTTAATCCTCCTTTATCCGGCAATTGCCTTAATTGGGTGTGCGGCCAGATAATCAGCAACCGCCTTGGCGATGTCATCCGGGTCTACGCCACCCATCCCCTTGATAAGCTCCATCAGCTGGTCGTACACGTCAGGCGTGGGGTTGGCGGGAGCGCCGCTGGCAGACCGCACGGATGACAGCGCACGCAGGAGCGCCATACGGCTGGTGTGGATATCCCCGGCGTAGAGTCCGATCTGCACACACCCGGGCACAGGCACCGGAGGCAGAGCCACGCTGTCACCGGTAAACACGGTGTCGGCGTAGGTGCTGTCCATGTAGATCACGCGCATGGTCTTGGTGTCGTATGCGCTCCACTCTGCATCCAGGTCCCAGTGAACGATATAATCGCTGTTGTCGCACACAATGGTCGTCCCGGCGGTACACACCGGGCGCTTATCGGTAACGGTAATGTTGATATCAGGCATGTAATACACTCCTTATGCCGTCCTGCGCCATGTGTACACGGCCAGGTACGGCGGCATATTGTTGTGGGCCTGGCCGCCGCAGTTGGACGTAGCCTTGCCCGTGTAAGCGTTGTACTGGGTACTCGCAGCATTATACAGGCGGATGGCGTTGATGCCCTCCGTAATGCTCTGACCCGTGTAATCGTAGCCGTGGGTGTGGTTTGCCATCTCCGCCGCCGTCAGGATGTGCTCCTCCTCGCCGCCGGTGGAGCCAGCGGCATGGGAGTCACCCGCTGCCAGAAGGAACACGTCCTTGATCTGCTCCCACGTCCCGCCGAACAGTTCCGCCGGGGAGGTGGAATCTGTGGACTGGAAGATGCTGCCAACGGGGTGGAGATAATCCAATAGAGATTTCCCCAAATACAGGATGGGCCATTTAAACTCTGCCACCTTTTCGTGTTCCGCCACGCCGCCGAAGCATACCCCGGGTAGGGTAAAGCTCATGTTCATGGGGACCGAAACGGTGGGAATGGTGATCTCCCGCGTTACCGTGGCGCCCAGGGAATCCGTAGCTTTGACCTGTACAACGCTGGTCGTGTCCGTGCCAAAGGCAACCAGATACACAGTCTTTGGACCGCTGGTCTGGTCGGTCAGCGTGGATGCGCCGGTGATCTCCACAGATGCCTTGTTCCCGGTCAGCTGGAGGGACAGAGTATACGTCAGTTTGATATCTGCGCCCATGGCGTTATCCGTCCACACGCCGTTCGCGTAAGAGCCGCGCGCAAAGGTCAAATCCTGGACCACTGGGCCACTGTACGCGTTCACAGTGATGTTCTTGGTAACAGATGCCGTGCGCCCTCTGCTGTCCGTGACGGTGGCTACAACGGCCATTGTGCCGCTTCCTGTAAGGGTATTCGCCCCGTCCGGGCTGGCGGCTTTCCCGCCGATGGTCAGAGACTTGGCCTTGATGGTACTGCCATAAGACCCAGCAGCGGAAAACGTGGCTTTCAGGGCGCTCTTGCCCTGCACCCAGCCGTATGTGGGCTGATACCCAGAGGTGTCGGACAGACTCACGGACAGGGTTGGGTTTACCGATGCAGGGATGGATGCCGTCAGTGTGGTCGTGTTGGTGCCCACCACGGTGTCCCCGTTGTAGGTGGTGATCTCCGCCGCGATGTTTACGGAGATTCCGGACGTATTCTGCACGGCCCAATCCAGGGGCGGCGTATACGATATGGATGTGGCGCTGGATTTTGTCGCCACAGTTACCTGCGCCGCAGATCCACATTTGAGTTTGATGGTGTGCGTAAAAGTGCTCACGGCCCGGGTCACTGCAAGTGTACCGGCAGAGCCCAGCACAAGTCCGGCCGCTGAAACGGAAGATGCCCGGGGGATATCCGGGAGATTGACCGTGCCGGAAACCGTCAGGCTGGATGGCGTGTAGGATGATGTAAATCCGCTGTGCCAATCCGCAGAAAGCACCACAGACCCCTTGCCCATATTGTTATGAGCCACGGTGATAGACTTGCTACCCAGCTGGTACCAGCCCCTGGAATTGTACCGGTACGGGTTATACACCTTGGTGCCTTGCAGAGTGTAATAGCAACTATTGGCGTCCAGGTTGTAGCTCTCTCCGGTGCCGTCATAGATGTACAGCGTAAGAGACAGTGTGGACTTGTTGTCCGCGATGCTCTGGGATACGCTGTAATCCAGCCGCAATTGCCAGCCGGTGGAAGATTTTGCGCCGTAAATGCTTGCCATCAATTCACCCCCACGAAGGACACGGAACCGTTGGGCTGTACGACAATGCCCATAGGTCCCAGGCGGAACTTGCTCAGCTCCACCAGTTCAAAACTGTTGTTGTTCCAGTACGCCAGCAACGTACCAGCCGTATCATAGAATCCGATTTTGTCGTTGTATTCCTTCAGGACAATTTCCGACGCAGAGGACCCTATACGCAGCACCGGATGTCCGTCATCGTCGATACTGGCGTCGATAAAATCAGAAAGAGTCTGGCCGTTGACGGTGACTCTTTCGGCAGACATTTGCCCAGCTGTGATGACATTTGCGTTGATCTCGCCGTCCATGGTCAAGGCAACACCGGAAATGGTATTTCCTCCGTCCTTGGAGAATCCCAAACCGCCGGTGGACATAATCCACATCCGTGTATTGGGCGTAATGGTGGGCGTATCTCGCAGGGTCCAGCCGATGGGAAACCCCTGCTCGTCCAGTGTCAGTTCATAATACCCGCCCTTTGCCCCGATGATCTTTTGCGTAGCGTTCTGCATGGCCTTGGTAAGGCTCTCATAAGCCCGCTTAATGCGCTGCTCTGTGGGGCTTTCCATGGCGTAATCCGCGTCCTGCGGAGCGTAACTGTGCATCGTAGAGGAAAGGCCGCCGTACAGGTGGATTTCCTGTTCCATGACGCACACGTCCAGCCATTCGCCGGTATCACCCTCCACCTGGATGACGTCGCCCACCTCAACAGACGGGTCACAACGCCATTTTACGTCGCAGGGCTGGAAGGATATCTCTAACTCCGGCTGAATCAGGTCTGCAACGGCCTGGTTCATGTATGGGTTTGTAGATGTGATGCCCAAGCCGGTGCCGGATGTAATGGGTTCATCTTCCGTGCCGGTGGTGAGGCTGGATACCGTGTACAGATCGTCTGCCGTGCGGGTAAGGCCGGACATGTACTGTTGGTCCCGGCTGACCTGAAAAGTAGTCTTTGCGTACCACTTAAACACCAGATTGCCGTCCCGGTCGAAGTGCGCGGACTGTCCGCACAGTCCAGCCAGCCACCCCAGCTGCTGTCGGATGGTGCCCTCAAACACAGACTCGATTGTCATATCCGGAAAAGTCACCGTTGGGGGAGTCAGGCCGCTTTGCGCACACAGGTCCGTCAGCATAGCGTCTGGCGTGGCGGGGAACTCAATTTGCGGGGTGTACTGCTCCGTCAAGGATGCCATCTGGTCATAGCCGGTGATTTCCCAGCCATACACCAAATTTTCTACGCCGTCTGCGGGGATGTAGTATCGCCCCAGAGGTACATATTCCACCCCAGACGCTGCGGTGCTTACGCCAACGATTGCCTTACCGGCCACAGCCTGACCGGCGATGGCTGTCGCGCCTGTATCACCACCAGGAACGTAGATGCCGATATACGGCACAAAGTACCCGCCGGACAACTGCAACGGCTCATCCGGCTTGTAAATGCGGATTTTGCACCGCCCGGAACAGGCAGATCCGACGGAAATGCCGTCTGAAGAATCAAACGCCGGTGTGGCGGTGATCTCCTGAACGTAGTTCCCGTCAAGCTCTGTCTGCCCGTTGAAAATCACCTTTGCCTTGATTTCGCGGCCATAATCCGCAAAAGCGGTGTGGAAAGCGGTGGAGACATTGTACATGGCGTCACCTCTCCACGAAGTTCATGGACAGACTCTCCCATCTCCATTCCCCATTGATGCAAGAATACATGGGCGTAGTCCGGTCGCCCACATAGCATGTCATGGTGCGGTTTGTACCGTCCTCTGCATCTGGCCCTGTCGCCTGGAAAAATACGTCCGTGACGGCTTTCAGGATTGTGGAGCATTGTTCAGCAGTCAGAGGGGGCCATTCCATGGTCCACTTCCGCTTTCTGGCCACTCTGTCTCGAAATGCGTCACCGTTTTGGTTTCTGCCGGAACCGTCTGCATCTACGTCCTGTAATCCCCAGGAAAAAGACTTAGGGTCAGGGAGCGGCACTGTGGTCTCGTCTTTCTTTTTTACTGTAATGATTGCCATGTGCCCTCCTTACGCAAACAGGGGAGATTTGCCTGTTGCCCGGACCACCTCTTTGTTTTTCTTTACGACGTTGCGATACACCACATCACCGTCCATATTGATAGTAATGTTAATATCCCCGGACACTCCATCCTTATTGGACATAGCGGACATTACAGCGCGGTACACGCCATCGGACACGGCGGAAACGATCTGGTCATTGTTCGCAACGGCTGTCCGTCTGCCGATGTTACCCACCATCTCCGCGCCAGCTTCACGGGCGACAAACAGCTGTCCCTCGTTGGGAAAACCGCCTTCGGCAAGCTTCGGAATGTAAATCGGCTCGACTTTCGTGATACTTACTCCAGGGATTTTGTTGATTAGCCCGATTGCCAGATTCAACATTCGTATGAATCCGTTAATCGTTCGCTCAATCGTGGAAAAGATTCCGTTGATTACGCCCTTGAAAATGCCGGAGGCGAAATCGGATACCGTCGTCCAAATCCCCTTAAAGATTTTGACGGCTGTATCTCTTATCAAGGTGAGCTTTGCCAAGAAAAAGCCAACTATCGGTTTAATGACCGTGTCGTACACCCATGTTGCGGCCTTTTTCAGCGGCTCGACCACGTGTTCCTTCACCCAGCCGGTTACTGGTACGATGACATAGGTGTAGAACGCAGTCCCCACTGCGGCGAGGACTTCCATGACTTTTAGGGAGGTTTCTTTAATTTTATTCCAGATAGTTTTGACGCCATCAATGATTCCGGAGACGATTTCCACTGCGTTATTCCAGATGTGTGTCGCAACATCCGCCACTGATTCAGCAACGGGGCGGAAGAACTTAATGATCGGCGAAATGACATTCTCCCACACCCAGTTTGCAGCAGTGCTCAATGCACTAACTACCGGCTGAATGATTTTCCCGTCAAACCATTCCCAAATGTTCGTAAAGAACCCAGCTATTTCATTGCCAAAATTCTGCACTATCCAGATTGCAAGGTCGGTCAGCGCCCCGACGGCGAGTCCGATAAGAGCACCAATTCCCATACCGATAGGCCCGCCAAGCGACCCGATGATTGCACCTACACCGGCACTTGCCATGGTGGAGCCCAGAGGAATAAGCACTCCATTCAACCAATTAAGCCCGTTTTTAATGGCGTCGTATACAGATACCAAGTACGTCGGCAGCCCGGCAATAATCATGCCAACTCCGGCGGCGAGCATTCCTGTACCAATCGTTCCTGCCATGGGAATGAGTGTTGCAAGCTTTCCGGAGATTGCGGTAATCGCAGGAAGAATGCCTTTAGCGATGGACCATCCCGAAAAAGCCGCTCCAACAGCAACGGCCAGCGGCAGCAGTTCTTTGAGCTTTGTCTTAACCTGTTCAACATTTCTGCTCACAGCCCCAGCCAGGAAATCGTACTTGGGCAAATTAATCCCGAGTCCACCAGAGCCGGTAACACCAGCATCCGTTTTGCCGGAAGAACCCGTGTTGGACGGCAGGATGTTCAATTCGTCAAAGCCCATGGTGTAGCGCTTGAACTCCTTGGCAGCGTCTACCGCTGCATCCATGTTGTCCGAAAGCTCCCCGGCGGCAACAGCCCCACGATTCACACCATCCCAGTCAACGTCCGTAAGCTCAAACCCAAACAGTTTAGCCAGCGCGTTCGCTAACTCGCGGACAATTTGCAGAAACGCAATGACATAAGGCAGAACCTTGGTCAGAATCGGGATAAACAGATTGCCGATTGCACGGGACACCTGAGTGATTTCTGCTCTAAGCACGCGCAGCTGGTTCGCGGGAGCTTCCAGGGTTCGGGCCATGTCGCCCTGTGCGGTAGTCACCTGTGTCATAATAGCGTAGTACCGCAGTTCTGCTTTTTCCGCCTGATTCATGGCGGAAACGCTCTTGGTAATACCAAGATTCAGCGCTTCCTGCTGCAATCGCGCAACAGACAGGTCATAGCCCAATCTTCGCAAGGGCTCCAGTTCGCCTGCAATGCCGGATTGCAGCTTCTGCATGGAGTCCTCAATAGAGATATTGAAGAAAGAGGACAGGTCATAGCCTAACTGTGTCAGGTTTTTGCTCATGGTGTATGCCCGGTCTTCTGTATCTCCAAATCCAGTCAGAAGCGTCTGAAACACGCCCTGATTCCGCATCCACTGCGCCGGGTCGATGCCCATCACAGAAGATACTTTTTCTGCGTAGTTCTGCGCTTCCTTTGCGTATTTACCCAACGCGACGCTGAACAGGTTCAGATCCTCCTGGTACTTGTTGGATTCCGTGATGGCCGTTCCGATAAGGCCCACCACGCGCCGTAGCCCAGCATACAAAATTCCGAACCGAATCATGCCCGTAGCTCTGCTGAACATGCTCGTTCTGCGCGTCCCGCGCTGCACGGCGGTGTTGTACTGGTTTACCATCGTAATGGCCCGCTGGAGTCTGGCGGGTAGCGCAGCAAATCCCGTTCCGAGCCGCTGCATCTCGTCAGACAACGGGCGAATCGCCGCCGCAAGCTCTTTCATTTGGCGGTTAAACTTATCCAAGTCCGCCGCATCAAGCTCGCGCATAACCTCCGGGAGTTTTCCGAGTTGGCTAATAAACGATGTGAGGTGGGAACGTCCCAGTTCGGAGAGCGGGCGCATACCGTCTGCAAGGGCAATCAGCTTATCGCCGTCCGTTGTCTTGATTTGGCTCAGCGCCGTAGATAGTGCGGCGATCTGGTTCGGCACGGAACTGGAGATTTTGACGGCGCTGACTTCACTCAGGTTTTTCAGCCCGCTGGTCAAGGACCGGATCTTCTGAATCTTATCTGCGCTGGTGTTCTCCAGGGCCTTGTTCAGGGAGTCCAACTGCCTGGCAGTAGTGCGCAGAGCCGACACGCCCCCGGATGTGGCCGTTTTCAGACGAACCAGGGTATTTTGCAGCTTTTCCAGGGACGCTACAGCGCTGTCGCTGTTTTCCTTAATTTGAAACTCAATACCCTGGATTTCCACATTATCCGCCATTCTTACCACCTCCCTGTTCGAATCGTTTGTTGTTCGCGATCATAAACATCTCCATGACGGACCGCGCCTTCTTGTCGCCTTGCTCCTGTTTTTTGGGCTTTTCGCTTTGTGCATACAGGTCGTATGGGGAATCACGGTATGGCTTTGGTCTGGTACCTTTCTTGCCACCCATGCGAAGTATGGGGGCCAAGTCCGCCACGGCTTCATAAATGTATGCACCGTGCAGCCATGCGGTTTGATTTGTCAAATCGCGTTTAATCTTCGCTGCTTCCCTGTAATATTTGACCAGTTCGCAGTCCTCGTCCCAGTACTGGCTATAGGTCATACCAATGGCCAAATAATATGGAAACAGCTCATAGAATTTATCGGAATAGCGGGGGATTGGTTCCCCCGCTTTGTTCGACGGCGACTCGTTTACCAGTTCGCCGTCCAGGTAGGGTTTTCCTCGCTTTCCGCAGGCTCGTCCAGCAGGGCGATGATGGGGTCGTTGTACATCTCAACCATCTTGCCGATCAGTTCGTCCTTCTTGGACATACCCGCGTAAATCCTGTCGATCACATCGCGCTTAACAAACCGATGATGAGCTTCAAAAGCTCCAGCAAACAGCGCGGGAATACTGGTCATAGGCTTGTTTTCGACTTCGGTCACAACAAACCCTTCTCTCTCCATCAGCTCCACGGTCTTCCGGGTATATTCCAGGGTGTACGCAATGCCAGTCACGGGGTCCTTAACAGTAAGCGTCTTTGCCATGTTCTGTTTCCTCCTTATTCGTTCTCCAGGTTGATTACGGTCGAGGGGGCGATGGTGATAGCCATGCCCACAACTTCGTTGACACCGCCACCGGTGGGGTACACGGACAACTCGCCCTTAAAGCTGAACTTTCCGTCCGTACCGGAAGGAGTCAGCGTTCCCGCGCTTTCAGTGCCGCCGAACCATACGGCGTAATCCTCCTGCTTGCCCTCCAGCGCCTTGAGCGCCTTATAATCGGTCAAGGTGTAGTTGGCGGCGAAGGACAGGCCGTCCATGGACTGGATGCCCGCGATGAAGGTCTGCATCTTGTCGGAAAGCGTGGTGGTTTCCAGCATGTCGGGGTCGCCACCCAGATCGGGGAACTCTTTGATGTCGATCAGCTTCGACCACGACGCAGCGCTGGCATCTTTGTGCATCAGGAAAACCTTGTAGGTAGAGATAGCGATAGGTCATCATTCCTTTCTGTTATCGTCTGAAAATAGTGGCCCCGTCTGTTTCCGCCCTGTATCTGGCAACAAGACGGTAGATAGAAGCGTTTTCCATGTTCGGGACCGGGGACATGGAAATCCTTGTGAAGTTACGCGCATACATCATCCTGTCGATGTCTGCCATGATGGAACGGCATTCACTCTTTTTCCCGCCGGTTTTGTTGGAGTAGACGTTTACCTCGTACATCAGTACGGAATATCTCTCGCTTTCGGATGAATCTAAACGATTTGCGGCGGTGTAATTGTCCTGCTCCACAATGCTGGCATGTGGGAATGTAGGGGGTGCATTGATATATTCCCCGGCCACGTCAATACCCGGATATTTCTCGCGGAGCTGTTCCGCGATGGGCGTATACACCTTGCTTTCGATGTCGATCATCGGAACACCTCCTTGACCAGGGCTGGGAGCCTGTCTGAAAGCTCCTTTACCGTGTCGTACATAGACATGTTGGCCGGGTTGCCGTGAGTAAGAACCACCGTATTGCCGGTTTTGGGGTTCGTTTTCTCAACTCCGTTTGTTCCTGGGTCTCCGTAGTAGCCCCACGTCCTTTGCTTGCCGTGACCCTTTCCGTAAGCGCCGCGAACCATGCCGTTTCGCGCGGCTTCCGGGTGGTTGTCCGGGTACATAACGCCAGTTCCGAATTCAATAAACAGGACGGACGCACCGACAGCTACTACCGCCGCCGTGCGTCCGTCCCGTTCTTCGATTTTTACATTCGCGTCGTTTGTCCCGTCGTATACGGCAGACTCAAATTTTGCGGATGCGATATCATACCCCATGGAAGAAAGTTCTCGGAGAAGCACATTCGCCCGGTCCTCCAGCCATGTCCGGTAATCCTCGACTACGTCAATCATCCGTTGAATGCCCGCAGCGGACAGCGCCGTCTTTACAGTCCTTTTCACGACACATTCACCTTGCTGACGGCAATGGAAACCAAATTCAGAGACTTGGCAATTTGCTTTACAACGTAATCATAAAGCGGCCTTCCGTCTTTATATTCCGGCTTTTTGTCGATAAAAAGTACCGCGTTTTCGTCTATGGGGCAGGTTATATCATCTGTGATAATCACCTTGTCATAGGAGATGAACTGACCAAACTGCTGAATCTGAGCATACCCGGCAGCTGGGGAGATATTGGCTTCCATTTTCACCGGATCCGCATATTTCACGTTTTTTTCGCCGGTTTCGTAGCCACCAGCGTCCTTCCCCAGTTCTGTCCCTTGGTACAAAAGATACCAAAACGGCCTTTTGTTTCGGTTCATGATTTTCATCTTTGCACCTCACATGGTGGCCGCAAACGGCACGATTTCCCGCATAAGAGAAGGCGGCACATCGCCGCCCTCATAAGACCTGGAAACGCCATTTTCGCTATGCGCTGTTTCCCCCTCTGCTCCGCGCTTGTTGATGAGATATGCGGCGATCTCAATTTGGTTGATCTCGTAGCATGCGGGGACAGCAGTAGCATCTGTCCCGAACGGAAACGCTCTGCGGAGAATCTTGCTGGCCGCAATACTCAGATACGCAGAGAGAATCGATTCGCTTGTCTCTCCGGTCATGTCTCCCAGCATGGCCAGTTTTTCTTCGTCGCGCATCTCATACCTCCAGATCAGCCGGTGACAGCTTTGGTGTTAACGGGATTGCTGGCGTCGTTGGCAATAAACACGCTGCGGCTGTAGGTGGGCTTGGTAAAGCTGGTGGCGATGCCGGTAAACTTGCCGTGATACCACTCGGGGCCATGGTCAAGGCCGATCTGGCCGAACAGCTGATACTTCTCGCCCGCGCCGGTCTTTGCCAGCTGTTCCAGGAAGAAGTTACCCTTGCCGGGCACGGGCTGGAACACGGGGGAAATAACGTCCAGGTTCAGCAGCAGAGCGGTGCCAGCGGGCAGGCACTCGCCAAGGTACAGATACACCACGCCCAGGGGAGTAACCACGCTGGAGAGGGAAATGCCGTTGATTTCACGCGAAGCGGGAACCACGGTCAGGCCATTCTGAACAGCGTCGGCGTTGATCTGGAACATAGTCACAGCGTCACACCACAGGCAAAGACCATCGGTGGGGGCGTTCTGCCCATAGATCTTCTTCACCATGTCGGCAATTTCCCACAGGCCCAGAGGCTTGCTGGCCATAGCCGTGACGTTGGTGGTGACTGCGGTAACGAGACCACGGGTTTTGTTGATCTTGGTGTCATCGGTGGCCTTGTTGTACACGCCGTTGATAAACGTGTATTCAATGTCGCGGTTGATCTTCTGCATTTTGGCGGCCACCTGGAAGTCCAGTTCGTTAATGGGTTTTGCCTGTTGACCAGCTACGTTCAGGCCAGACAGGGTGCCCATGTTGGACTGCTTGGCATAGGAGATGCCGACAGCTTCATGGAAAATCTGGGTAACGTTCGTTTTCTGCTCCCTGGTCACAATGGACGCATCGGGGGCGGTCAGGGACGCAGACTCGGAGATGGCGGGCTGTTCTCCGCCGCTGGTGGTGTACTCCTGGCCGGTAACAAACTCTACGTGGTTCGTCACCTTAGCCCGGGAACCGATAATGGAACTCAGGGGGGTCTTGGTATTGCCCTTGTTAAAGAGCATGCCGGAATAGTTCAGCGTTGCAAAGCTGGTAGCAAAAGTATCTGCCATGTCTTAACTCCTTTTATTTGTTATTTGCGGATTCTTCTTGTGCCTTCAGGCGCGTGTAATAAGCGATTTCCGCATAGTTCTTGCTTGCACGCGCCTCCTCGATCTTCTTGTCGTAATCAACTCCAACGGGACCAGCACCGACGTGCGGCGCGGGAGTTCCCTTGAGGATGTCGGACTTTACCTTCTTGGCATACTCGTCCAAGAACTTCTGCTGGTTTGCAAAGACCTTTGCAGAATCACCAGACGCCAGAGCTTTGGCAGTGTCATCTGCCAGGTCCTCTGCATAGCCCTGCGCCACAAACTTGGCTTTGTACTCAGAGACGGTCTTTGCCGTTCTCAGCTCGTCAAGCTCTTTCTGCATTGCGGCAATGCTATCGGCTTGCTCCTGCTTCTTGCGCTCGTCCTCGGAAAGCATGTCGTTGTACTTCTTTTTCCACTGGGCGGCGTCGGAGTTTGCCTTGGAAATAGCGTTCTTCTGCCGAGAAAGCTCTGCGGCGTTGTCCTCATACTCAAAGCCCTCCAAGGCCTTGAGCTTGTCCTCGGTGGACATATCTGCGTAACCTTCGATTCTGCTGGTGTCGATTTTCATGTTGATACCTCCTGCGTTTTTTCGGCGGTTCCCTCCGCACCGTTTTCCGTTTTTTCCGAGGTTGTCTCCCCGTTGCGTTTTAACGACTTCCCTGTCGATAGTTCCTTTTCTTCTTGCTTTTCGGCATATTCCGCGCTGATTTTGTACGCAAGCTGAGGATCGGAGAACATGCCGCAGTGTGTAAATGCCAGCTGAGGGGCGATTTTCCCGTTGTTCAGCATGGCTACCAGAACACTGGCCTTTTCGCTGATATTTTCGTAGTTCCGGCGTGTAAACCGGATTTCCATGGCGGACATTTTCAAAGAAAGCGCCCGCAGATTGTTGCAGATTTTGATAGCGATTTTCAAAAACTGCTTTTCGGACCGTTTGAACATCTGTTCGGAATCCTTTGCCCGCGCCTCTGCCGACGACCATCCGTCGCGCATAATGACCGCAGACCCGGTGTCACTGGTTGAGGAGCCTCCATTCCGGTTCGGCATTCCGCAAATCGTCAGAACGGTGTCGTACATGTCATCCGTCAAGGTCTGGGTCTGCGTCTGGTTCAGCTCCGCCGTCAGGTACCCAACGTCAGCCTTGAGCGCCGCGTCAATGTCCTTGAACTTAATAGCGCCCTCCTCCCTCAGATTCTTGTAATCTTCGGACGAAATGTCCACGTTGTGAAACAGCATCAGCGCCTGGACAAACTGTTCTACGCCGTCCATGCGGTTGGATTGAACGTTGTTGATAGCGTCCAGAAGGGGGAGCACAATCTCAAAAGCACCCAACCGGGCTTCATTGGCGGGGTACTCGATAATGGGGATTCCCAAAATCTGCGGCTCCGCTTTCACATCCCAGGTTTCCGTCACCTCGAAATACGTATCCTCGGAGTAACAGCAGAAAACAACGGCGTTGTCCTCTTTCTGCACATACGTCACGCCCAGAATGGGACGGTGGCCTAAGCCGCTGGAGTACACCACAAAGGTGTTGCGCGGGTCCAGTGTGAAAATCTCAAACGGTGCTTCATCTTCCTCCACGTCCGCCATTTTGTCCGGCAGAATCATGCGGTAAGCCGTTCCGCAGATATGAAACCAGTCCGCCAGTTCCTTGTCCTTGGCGGCCTTGTCTTCCGAAAGCGCATAATCGTTGAGCTTGGACACGCCCTCAGCGACAGATTCATCGTTCCCCCTGCTGACGTACTGCACAGGCTCACCCAGAAGATACCCGACCTTGAACGAAACGATCTCGTTTGCCCGGTTCACAACGATTTTGTTGTTGATTTCTGGTCTGACATCTTTTACCCGGCCCAAGATGGGCTGGTCCCCCTTGTAATACCTGTAAAGATACTCAATGTCCGCCCGGTTCATCTGATGGATGGGCATAGCCTTTTGCAAAACATCCACCACGTTTCCCCGGGTGACGTGCTCAACGTCCGTGTAAATAACCTTCCGACCAAAAAGATTCATTGGCACACCCCCTTAAAATGGCCGCTTGAACACTTCCACTTTGCCGCCCACTCGCATCCGGATTTCGTTCTCAAGCAGGGACAGGGCATCCGGTGCGTCATCGTGCGGCACTTTGCCGCTCCGGGTGTAAGTGGTGACTTCCTTCATGAAATTGAAGTACTGGCTGCCCCGCTTATAGGTGGACGGATGCTTGAACCAGAAGTGTTTCTTGATGTTGTCGGACGCAAATTCAATTCGCGTCTGTTTGTTGGAAATGGTCCTTTTTGTACGTATTCCAACGCTATATCCACGCTGCCGGACGATTTTCGCAACGTCTCTGGCGTAATACATGCCCGCGTTGTTGCTTTCAAACAGCGCGTCCGCAACGCGGTTGTCGATCAGGCACCTGGCGCATTCTGGCTTTGTGATGTCCGGCGGAGAATCATCAAACACCACGTCCACGATATACACTTCATCCCCGTACAGCGCCGCAACGGGAAGTGCGGTGCTGTCGCTTCCGCTTTCTGCGGTGTCGCACACGGCAATAACGGCGTCCGGATCACGGCCTGTGGGGAGTTCAAAGAAATAATTCAGCTCATCCTTGTTAAAAAGCAGCCCCTTTGCTTCAAAGGGCTGCTGCTGAAATTCGCTCTCAAACTGTTCTGCGCTCAAAAGCTCCCTCTGTTCGCGGAAATACGCTGTGGTAAACACCTTTTTCCCGTCCCGTTCGTATTCGTAGTTACTCTCGTCCGTAACGGGGTCAAGTGCCGGTATTTCAATGGCTTTCCACGCCCAGCCGCCTTTTTGCGCTTCCTCTTGGAGGTGGCCGATTGGGTCATACAAAGAATATCGGGTTCCCGTGGCGACAATGGGGGTTCCCTCAATGGCTCGGCCCAAAATATCACCGGATATGATCTCCCACTTATCGTCCAGTCTCTGGCGGTTTTTTGCTTCCTCACGTCCCTCTACGCAGTCATCCAGATATAGGACGTTCGTAGCCTCCGACAAGCCCACTTGTCTTGCGTCAATAGATCGGCACATGACTGTGGGGAAACGGGATTTTGACCGCAGATTCAATATCTTTGTGTCCGCATTGGTCTGCACCAACGGAGAATTTGGGAAAACGTCATAGAATAAATATTCATTTGGCGTTTGCAGATACTCCAGGCACCCGGAATAAAAGCTTTTCACCAGGTCGTCTCCCGTCCCTTCCATTAGGGACGACTTGTCCGGTTCCCGCCCAGACAGAAAATTGACGAAATTGATGCCCAACTGGGATTTCCCGGCGCGTTTGGGCATCGACAGCGTTAACAGCCGCAGCTTTCCGTCCAAAACCTCTTGATACGCCGCCACTATAGGCCGCAAATAATGTCGCCTGGGTGCATAGAACTTCTTCTCTGGTTTGCGGTTCATCTCAATGTACAGTAGAAACGTGTCGAAATCGTGCGGTGCGTCAAAGCACATGGCCTTTTTGTACACGTCAAACAAAGAATCCGCCGCATTTGCGCTGCACTTGTGCAGGGCCGCAGAACTCAGTTTTCGCAAATCCTTGCTCAGCTCATGGGCCATGGTGAAATCGTCCGGTTCCAGTTGTCGGCATACGGACAGAAGGTCCATGTACGGCACGTGGTCAGACGGATTGCGCGCAATATGCTGTTTTATGCGTTCTGATAGTTTTGCGTAGTCCATGCGGCCTCCATTTTTGCATAAAAAGAGACGGGTTCCCGAAAGAACTCGTCTCTTTTATTTACTTGGTTATCCTACAAGTTCACAATCGTACCAATACCCCGAGCTTCCACACGTTCCCTCGAGCGTTATCGTGTCTCCAACCTTGATTTGCTTGAGCGCATCTTCTTGGTCTTTTTCAAATTCGGCTATATAAATCACGATCGTTCCGCCAACGTTTGTCTGCATAGTCAGCGTCGCGCCTCCCGTCAGGTTAAGCAAGCCGCTGCTCGAAAGGCCAGCTATCTGCCCTGTAACTTTGTAACGATTGCCCTTATACTTTTCGTCTGCCGCAAGCTCGTTTTCCTTATACGCGCGGTAGACTTCCTCGAACGTAACTACATGTTCGAGCTTCGGGGTCTTCTTAATGTCCTTTTCTCCGCACGACTCGCACTTGTATTCCTCGTACCCTTCGGATTCCTCCGTGGCGGCCACACTGTCCACCAGCACCCACTTGTGTTCACAGGGCTTTTCTTCGCCCGACTGCTTCGGCTCGTCCCCCTTGGTTGGCTCCTCGACGGCGGGCTTGTCCGGCTGTTCCGGTGGCGTCTCCCCACTAGAAAAGATTAGCGCCGCCGCAATAAACGCACAGAAACAAACTGCGGTGACAATCAAGGGCTTTGCGACTTTACGCCGCTTGACCGCGTTTACAATTGTCCACGCAATTCCGCCCAGGAAGCCCAACATGAATGTCCATGCCAGAAACATCTCGGGGTCCTTGTTTTCTATAGACGCAAGCAGAGCCAGAAACTCCATCAACGTGCCCATTACGATGAGTACGATTTGCCAGCCCCTTAGTTTTTTTCGCTTTTTCTCCTCCTCCATTTTCCTTTTCCTCCACATTTATTTTCTCCCGGGTGGCCGGGGGAATTACTTCATCTCGCGCCCGTTGCCAGAATCGGCTCGTGTTGGCCCTTGACCCATTCCTTGTTTTTACCGTACCGGTAAAATCCCTCGTAAGTTTTCCGGTTGTTCACGATACTTTGCACCGTGCTGATAACGAACGGCTTCCCGTTCCGGGTGGTATACCCGTCCTTGTTGAGGCTGTCCACGATTCCATTAAGCGTCATGCCGCCGTCCCGAAGCTCAAATACTCGCCGGACAACAGCCGCTTCTTTCTCGTTGATGCAGAGCGCACCACCTCGAACTTCATACCCCATAGGTGCTCGACCGCCAGAATAGCCGCCACGGGAGGCTTTAACTGCTCTGCCAGCGCTCGTGCGCTTGTTGATGTTGTCTCTCTCCATTTCGGCGCACGTCAGAGTGAACGCCTTGAGCATTCCGGCAAATACGCCGAATTGCCCGAAGTCCTCGCAGATGCTGATTAGCTCAATGCCTTTGCGCAGCAGTGCGCCCTGGTAGTAAAAGTATATGTTGATGTCTCTGGCCACCCGGTCAGATTTCGCAACCACGACAGCTTCGTAAGGAGGGTTGTTCACGTCTCCGTAAACGATCTCGTCGAACCCGGGGCGGTACTTTGCGCCGCTCTCTCCCTCGTCGGAAAACCAACGCAGGATGTTCATGTCGTTCTTGCGGCAGTATTCCTCTATCTGTTCACGTTGCACGTCCAGCCCAAACTTATCTTCTCCAGTTTGCCCGTCTGTGCTCACGCGGATATATGCAACCACGTTTTTCATACGGCTCTCCTCCTTTGGGGTCAATCCAAAATTGGATTGGCTTCTACGGTTATTGTATCACACAGTAAACGTAAATGTCAAGCCGCCATTTTGTTTTTCTCTTTTATTTTTTGCGGGCATTTTGGGGCTTACCCGGCCC
>ERZ1034844.120-NODE-120-length-44036-cov-16.065506_pt1 | contig 44036 bp, 45 predicted proteins | sample MGYA00520594_ERZ1034844 | MGnify/ENA primary metagenome ERZ1034844 (study PRJEB33766, sample SAMN09781733) | gut metagenome | biome: gut microbiome | host: Homo sapiens | place: Madagascar | study: EMG produced TPA metagenomics assembly of the PRJNA485056 data... | reverse complement strand
CGTAAACAGACGTCGGTACCATAGCGTCCTGCGGACGCATTGCGGGCGTACTTTGGCCGCTTATGTACCGCTACGTCTGTTTCCGAACAAAGTGTGCTAAAGCACACCGCGATGTCAGCGTTTCTTATATGCAGCCGGGGCTACGGCGACATGTTAGCCAGTTCGTTTGCCAATCAACTAACTTTCAAGTTAGACAATAACCCTCAATATTCCTGCTGAAACAGCGATCGGCAACGATATCTTTCTGGGCGTGTTTTCTCCTTCAAACAGGATCTCCGCCACCTTGTCATCTCCTGACAGGATCGTCCCGGTTCCGTACTTTTGATGCTGCACCTTGCATCCGGGCGCACAGACCGCAATCGTGTGCTTCATCTCCGCTGCGGAAAGTTTCCTGACAAAGTTCTTTTGCGCGTAAGCAGGTGTTTGCATAACTGTCTGGGATTTCAGATTTACATTTCTTGTTTTTTCTTGCAGCATTCTCTTTTCAGTTGCAGTCGATCCCAATACTTCTTTGGAAAAAGCAGAGGTCAGATTGGGACCGAACGTAAACAGATAGAGCTGTTCTTTTGCACGGGTCATTCCCACGTAATACAGCCTTCTCTCTTCCTCATAGGCATTTACCTCCGGAGAATCCGGTCTGCTGCCCTTAGGCGGAATCTGCGCCGGCAGAATTCCTGCCATCATATCCGCAAGATAGACCCTGTCGTACTCCAAGCCTTTGCTGGAATGGATCGTTGACAGCACCAACTTGCTCTCAGGATCTCCGCAGCCATCCCGAACCATCTCCTGTAATTTTTTAAGTCTTGCAGGAAAATTAAACAGACTCTCTTCTCTCTCCCCCAGCACCTTCAGGATCTCGGCTTTTCCGCTGTCCATGCTGTGTTTTTCCATATAATCCTGATATCCCATATAATGCAGGATCCGGTAAATTGCCTTCCCCGCGGATTCATAACGCATATTGTCCAGATGCGTTGCCAACGCTTTGCATTGCTTTCTGGTATAGGCAGACACCTCTGACATCTCCGCTACGGTATCCAGCAATGTCAGACGCCTCGTATTTGCCTCCACAGCTTCCATGGCCGCCTTTTTATTGATTCCGGCATTCATTTTGTAATAGATACGTAAGAACGTCTCGCTGTCCCAGGGATCCAGGGACAGACGGATAAAATCACAGATATCATTTACGACCGGATGGGAGAAAAAGGTCATATCTGTGTTTTTCATGCGATACGACAGTCCTTTTCGTTCCAGCATATCTATCATGGGAAGTGCACTTTCGTTATTACGATACAAAATGGCCGTCTCCTGTTCACAATCCGCTGCTACTTTTAACAGATAATTGTACTGTCCCTGTCTGGATACTGCCTTGATCTCCGTGACACAACCGCCAGCGGCTCTTGACGCCGTCATCTTCTTCGGATGTCTGTTTCGGTTTCTCTGGATCAGTGCATCTGCCGCCTCTACAATCTCCTGTCTGCTGCGGTAGTTCGTCTCCATGAGCAGCACGTTGGCTAACGGATGCCTGTCTTCAAAGGAAACAAGTGCCTGCGGATACGCCGCACGGAATCCGTAAATACTCTGATCCTCATCTCCCACCATGAACAAATTCCGGCTCTCTGCCGACAGCAGATCGATCATGTCATGCTGGATCTTCGAAGTGTCCTGTGCTTCATCCACACAAAAATAACGGTACTGTTCCCTGAAATGAGACAGTACCTCCGGATATTGCTCCAGAATGCGCAGTGCATAAATCATCTGGTCATCATAGTCGATTTTCTGCATCTGCCGCAGCTTTGTATTATAAGCCTTGAAAATCTCCGGGAATTGCTCTACTTCCGTATCCATCTCGCGAATCTCCTGTGCCGTCAGGCGCATGTTCTTCGCATAAGTAATATCCAACTGTGTTTCCTTAATATCGCTTTCCGTCGCATACTTTCCCGTTACTTCCAGAAACGACTGCTTGATTGCCGCCGCAGCTTCTTTGTCTGCCACCTGAAAAGGTATCTTCCCCGTCCGATAAGCAAAATACTGCAACACCTTCTGGGAAATGCCGTTAATCGTCCGAAATTCCAGTCTCCCGGCATCCGCTTCCCCAAACAAACCGGCAAAACGTCTGCGCATATCATTGGTAGCCGCCACCGTATACGTTACCGTCAGAATAGACTCCGGTCTGATTCCCAGGCAATAAATCATATATCCCAAACGGCTTACCAACACCGTCGTCTTACCACTGCCCGGTACCGCAAGAAGCAGTACCGGACCTTCTGTCGCCTGTACTGCCTGCTGCTGTTGTTCATTCAATTGCATCTGATACTTCTGTATAAATTCCGTAAAGTTCAATCTGTCATCCTGCCTTTAATACCTTTTCATTTTTTGCAAATTTCAGTTTTTCATGCTTATGCTTCCTATAAGTCTGTTGTTTTTAACATCTTTACCTGAATCAGTTTCATTGCCGCAATCGCTGTTTTATGTGTTTCCGGTGTTACACAGGCACATGCATCTTCGATGACACAGATTTCCGCTTCCGGAATGGATGCTTTCGCAATGGTTACATTACTAAGTACACAGATTCCCGTGCAGAATCCGACAAAATCAATCTCTAACTGCGTGCCATAGGTATTCCAAAGCTTTTGATAAGTAGTTACCAGATCAATTGCTCCAAATGTCGGTTTTTCAATTATCTGGATTTGTTTAAGCGTATAGTTTTCGGTAACTGCCGTCATAATCTGCGTGTTGATCTGCCAGCCATCCGTTTCTCTGATGCAATGCGGCACCGGTAAGTTTTGTCCTTCTTTTGTTTCCAGATAATTCTCTTTATGCGTATCCATTGTGAGAATCACCTGATCATAATTTCCATGTTTTATAATGTCTATAATTTTAGGTACGGCAGCTTCACATTCTTTATTCCCCAATGCTCCCGTAATGAAATCCTTCTGTGTATCAATTACAATTAAAATTTTATGTTTCATACTTCGTCTCCTCCATATTGACAGGCTTTGGATGGTCTCTTCTATTTGCTGATACAGGTTTGAAATGTATTTAAAAAAATCCGGAACTCTGTATCCGCCCTATGGCGAATACAAAATCCCGGAATGATTTAATTGTCTGCTATTCGATTAGAATTAAGCGTTCATCTGTGCAGCAACTTCTGCAGCGAAGTCCTCGTTCTTCTTCTCCATACCTTCGCCTACTTCGAAACGAACAACCTTAGCGATAGTCAGAGCCTTATTTACGCTCTCCAGATACTTCGCTACGGTCTGCTTGCCGTCTTCCGCCTTAACGTAGGTCTGGTCTAACAGGCAGATCTCCTTCAGCTGCTTGGATACACGACCGTCAGCAAGTCCCTTGAAGATCTTGTCAGATACGATAGCATCCTTATCAGCCATAGCCAACTCAGCCAGAGCAGCAGCAGCTTCCTTGGACAAGAAGTTGAACAGATAGTTCATGTTGCTCTTCTTCTCTTCGTAGATAGCCTTATCTTCGTCGCTCCATGCAGAACTGTTCATAGCCTTATCGATCAGTTTGTTCAGGATAGGCTTAGGAAGAGATGCTGGATCGTTCAGAGCTGCGTCTACAGTGATCTCCTGCAGCTTAGCCAGCTCCTCAGCAGAGATATCATTTCTGCTGATGTAGGTAGGGTTCATAGCTGCTACCTGCATTGCGATGTTGGTCAGTGCTTCTCTTGCAACATCATCGGATGCACCGTTTGCTGCTACGATAACGCCGATACGTCCGCCGCCGTGGATATAGGATACTGCAACGTCACCGGTTACTTTCTCAAAACGACGGATAGACAGCTTCTCACCGATGGTAGCGGTCTTCTCTACCAACGCGTCCTTCACGGTTGCGCCTTCAAAAGGAGTAGCCAGCAAAGCTTCCATATCCTCGCCGTCCTTGCCACCCTGCAGATCGGATGCCAGCGCAACTGCGTTAACAGCCTCTACGAAAGAGGTGAAAGTCTCGTTCTTTGCAACGAAGTCGGTCTCGGAGTTAACTTCGATTACGCAAGCGGTCTTGCCGTCAGCGGAGATTGCTGCACGTGCAACACCTTCTGCTGCGATACGGCTTGCCTTCTTCTCAGCTTTTGCCTGACCATTTTTTCTCAGGTATTCAACTGCTGCGTCCATATCTCCATTGGTCTCGTTCAGAGCCTTCTTACAATCCATCATACCTGCTCCGGTCATTTCACGGAGTTCTTTTACCATAGATGCGGTAATTGCCATTTTTTTGTCCTCTCTTCTTATTTGATTATTATTTTATCTGCAAGAACCCAGACCGTAATGCACCTACATTGCAATCTGGGTTCTTCTATTTGCCTGTTCATTTGGAATGAACAATTATTCAGCGTCAGCTGCAACCTCTTCGATATCCTCAGCATCGGTAGCTACGTCAGCGTCGCTGTATACAGCTTCGCCCTGCTTAGCTTCGATCACAGCATCAGCCATCTTGGATACGATCAGCTTAACAGCTCTGATTGCATCATCGTTACCGGGGATGATGTAATCCAGCTCTTCGGGATCACAGTTGGTATCGCCGATACCGATCAGAGTGATGCCCAGTGCATGAGCTTCCTGAACACAGATTCTTTCCTTCTTAGGATCTACAACGAAGATTGCATCGGGAACTCTGGTCATGTTCTTGATACCGCCCAGGTTCTTCTCAAGCTTCTCCCATTCTTTCTTTAACTGGATAACTTCCTTCTTAGGCAGTACATCGAAAGTACCGTCCTGAGACATGGTCTCGATTGCATGCAGTCTTGCGATACGGGACTGGATGGTTCTGAAGTTGGTCAGCATACCGCCCAACCATCTCTCGTTTACATAGTACATACCGCAACGCTCAGCCTCAACCTTTACAGCGTCCTGTGCCTGCTTCTTGGTACCAACGAACAGAATGGTGCCGCCCTGTGCAGCGATCTCGGATACTGCCTTGTAAGCCTCGTCAACCTTTACAACGGACTTCTGCAGATCGATGATGTGGATGCCGTTTCTCTCGGTGAAGATGTAAGGAGCCATCTTAGGGTTCCATCTTCTGGTCTGATGTCCGAAATGAACACCTGCTTCAAGTAACTGTTTCATAGAAATAACGCTCATGTCTTTACCTCCGTTTGGTTAAAATCTTCCGCATTTCTTTTCTGCCGGGACGCGTTAAGAACCCGGTTAGCTCTGGCGAAGACCTCTGCACCAGGCAGGAGCACCATCGTCAAATCGAAAGGCGTGTTTTTTGTCACAACAGTGCGATTATAACATAGGAAAACCCCTATGGCAAGGGGTTTTTAGTGTTTTCCCGTGATTATTTTAGCAATTGTCTCTTCCGCGGTACCGGGAGCAATCTCATAAGTACCGGGATGAATGCTGCGGCTGTAGCCGTTATTACATAAATAATTGTCAAATGCTTTCGCATTTTCTACCAGACCGGCCTCATAAAGTTCCGTGCTGACACTGCCGGAGCTTGCTCCTTTTTGTATCGTTATGGTAGCGGTCTGTGTCTGCTGTGATGGTGTATCTGCATTATTTTCAGCTGTTGTCTCAGAACCCTGCGTTTGTCCCACTTCCACAGTTGTATCCGCTTTTTCTACAGTCTCCGGTGTCGCTTCTGTTCCTGCTTCCTGCGTTTGCTGTGACATTGCGGTATTTTCATTCTCATTTGTATTTGTTGTAATCTGTTCTTGTGTCTCAGCCGGCTCCTGTGTCTGCTCTGTCTGTATCGGCCCCGTCTGCGTATCCGGATGATTTTCCACCTGTTGTTTCGCGCTGTTTTGCAGCGCTGCCAGTGTCAGATCGCTGCTGTCCACCATACCGAGCTGTTCCGCACGTTCTCTGATCTGATCGTCTGTCATGCTCTGTGCTGTCTGCCCGTCACGATTGGAAAAGCTGATTCCCAGGATCAGTGCCGTCACGATCATACCGATGCCCAGACCGCGCAGATAATATTTAAGTTTCATTCCTGTATCCGTCCTTATTTCTTACGTTTTTACCCGTTGCTATCAGTCTTTGTACAGACCGATCACAAGCTGTACTTCGCCCACACCCAGATTCAGCTCCCTGGCAATGGTCACGACATCCATCCCCTGTCTGTACATTGCAAGGATCTTGTCGTTACTGTTTCTGTCCGTATCCGCAGTTTCCTCCGGCTCTGTCTGCACCGGAGCGGATGCTTTCTGCTTTTCCGGATGTGCACTCTCCGAACTTTCTTCCGAAAGTTTTCCGTCGGAAGCCATCTGTGTTCCGGAATCGGTCGTTCTCTCTTTCTGTTCTTCGGAAATTCTTCCGGATTTATTTTCTGCCTCTTTCACAGCTTTATCCATCTTCGATACGGTCTCTTTGATGTTGGCATGTTTGTTGTTCAGCATGTCATACAGGAACATGGCTTCTTCGTGATTTTTATGAATTTCCTGCAGTACCGTATCGGAATACTCGTTTACGGCCATGATTTTCTCATTCGTCAGCCGTTCCATGGAGCGTTCCGCTTTATCCAGTGCGTCTTCCTGCGTCTCATCTATTTTTTCCTGCACTCTGCTTCGTACCGTCTGCAGCTCTTCTTCGACGAGACCTTTGATTTCTTCTTTTGCCGCTTCCTGATTGATTCCGCTCTCTTTTGTCCCTCCGGAAGGTAATAGAAAACTTCCTATAAATATCACAATTCCTGCCACCAGCAGAATCACTTCTAATATACTCATTTTTCAGTTTCCTTTGTATCTATCTCTTCAGATCTTGATATCAAATCCTTTGTGTTGTTTTACCACCACAGTGCCGTCCTTTTCCGGATTCGTATTTTTGCGGTGTCTGCCACCGTTTCCGGCATATTCATTACTTCCTTTTTCTTTGGCATCATATTGTCCGGTATACCAGTCCGCATTATCACTGCTGTGGACTTCTCTGGTACGCTGTTCGCTGTGCTTCTGGGATTGTTCACCCAGCGTCATCTGCTGGAACACGCCTTTATTGTCCTCGTTCTGTTTCATCACAGTGTAATCCTGCGTCCTTGGAATTGATGCGATCTCCAAAGATCCAAATGCCATATTGCATCCCTCTTTTCCTTACAATGCCGTCACCTTGACATCGCCGTCGATCCGCTCGAATCTGCAATACTGATAGGTATTTTTCACATTCATGGAAGCGTCTCCGATGATGATCGTGGTTCCGGGATATACTTCTCCTTTTACCAGTACTGCCGCACGCTCCTGGGGATTGAATTCCAGTTGCAGCTCCTGCATCCGATTGTTTTTCTCCTCCAGGCTCTTTTTTAACGTCTCTATCGTGCCTGCGGAATTCCGGATATAGTTGATCTGATCCGGGGTAAACCGCACACCCTTGCTTCTCTTCTCGGCAAAGTTGGACAGTATCGGCTGGATATTGCGGATATTTTTCACAATCTCCGCGATTTCCTTCTGCAGTCTCATATATTCTGCTTTTTTCTCGGGATCCACGCCGACTTCTACCACGGTGGGGGCTCCCAGAGTAGCCCCCAGGGTCTTTACTTCTATTCTTTGTCCGGCACGCACATGACCTCCGGTGATAAATCCTCTCTTACCGGTGACCTGGATCTCTGTCGTTGCGATCACACTGCTGTGCAGGATCGACTCCGTACTCACATACCCACCGGCACTTGCCGTCGTATTTTCGAGGAATTTGGCCACAATATTGCCACCGGCTTTCAGTACACCTTTCGCCATACCGTTCATGCCTCTGGCGATAATGATATTTCCGCCGGCTTCGATATATGCACCTTCCACGACACCGCTTATGACTATATTGCCGCCCGCGCGAATAGAGAAATTGGAAGACACATTGCCGTTTACCTGGACACTGCCTTCGAAATCAATATTGCCGGTTGACAGATCCACATTTTCCACTTCATAGACATCCGATACGAACACCTTCGTATCCACCAGTGCGACATGTCCGTCCACCATGGATGTCAGCTTTCTACGATCCTGAGAGATTTCTATGTTATGGCCGAATTCCAGATGTGCCCTCTTGACCTGTCTGGGGCGGATCTTCGCGCCCTGCACTGTGGTTCCGTATTCGCCTTCATCCTCCGGAATGATCTCCGCCAAAAGCTGTCCCTTTTTACAAGGATTGATCATATTCAGATGAAAATAATCTACAGAGCCGTCCTCTTTTAAGGTAGGCTGCGCATGAATATCCGTATTGAAATAATATTTGATGTACGCATCCGTACCGTGCCTGGGTTCTTTTCCCTGCGCTACGACCAGATTGGTACAGTAGATTCCGTCGGACATAAAATGATCCTGAAGTACGTTCATCTGAATTCCGTAAATAATACTCCGATATCTCAGATTCTCGATCACGCTGTCCATCGTCGTCCGTTTTCCGGTCTCAGATGCCGGGTAAAAGCGCATGACAGCCTGCATATTGTCCTGACTGACTTCAATATGATAGTCTTCTTCCAGTTCCGGACAGTCTTTTCTCTCCAGAAAGCAGACGGTATCCTCTCCTGCCATAATTGCTTTTTTGATACCCATGGGGTCATACGGTATGGATTTACGATCCAGATAATCCGTCACCTCTTGCAGATTCACATCTGCACCGCCGTCCTTTGGCAAAAATATCTTAAGTCCGTAACCGCCGGGGGCTTTTACGATCTGAAAATATCCGTTTTTCATCCGCATTTACCTCTGCCTTCCATCCTGTATTTTTGCAGGTCAACACAGGTCTACAACAGTCCCATGTAGTTACCCATTTTTGTCTTCATCTTCTGTAATGCGCGGGTATGCAGCTGGGATACCCGGGACTCCGACACTTCCAGAATATTACTGATTTCCTTCAATGTCAGATCTTCGTAATAATATAAAGTAACAACCTTTTTTTCTTTTTCTGTCAACAGTTCCAGTGCTTCCCCAAGGACTTTTGTCAGTTCCTCTTTTTCCACACTCTCTTCCGGACTGTCAAACCTCGCTGTTGTATGATGACTATAGTCCTGCGCAACGTCGCTTCCCTGATCCATGTATTCATTTAAAGATACCAGTCCGGTGACCTTCATCTGTGACTGCCAGTCCAGATATTCATCTGCGGAGATGCCAAGCCCTGCCGCAATATCTTCATCCGTTGCACTGCGTCCGGTAGTCTGTTCCACTTCTTTGATCACGGCATCGATTTTCTTCTGACGCTGCCTGATTGTCCGGGGGATCCAGTCCATTTTCCGAATCTGATCCAGGATGGAACCACGGATACGCAGACTGGCATAGGTCTCAAATTTTACCTCTTTCATGCAGTCGAACTTGTCAATGGAATCAATCAGCCCAAAGATTCCGTAGCTGACCAGATCTTCGTAATCTACATTGTATCCCAGATACATACTCAGCCGTCCCGCCACCACTTTCACAAGCGGTGCATATTCCAGGATTAGCTGTTCTCTGGTCTCCGGTCGCTTATTAGCTGCATATTCTTCTAATAACCTCTTCTTACCGGCCTCATCCATTCGAATCGTTTACACCCTTCTGCTGCGCATCCTGTGATACAGCAGCCTCTTCCTCTTGTAAAGCCTTCGCTTCCTGTTCCTGTTTTGCCTTCTCTTCGTTCTGCCTGTCGAAACGATCCAAAAGCATGCGGATCACACTTCCCAGGAGGTAAAACAACAGCATCACACCAAATAGTGCCACAAGACTTCCCGGCATAGCATACCGTCTGACCAGTGTAACAATGCAGGTACACGCTCCTGCGATCAACATCAAAACCAATGGCATATTTTTTCTGTTCATAATGTTATCCGTCCGCTTCACCGTTATCCGTCAGATAATGGATTCACTCTTTCCTACCGCACGAATATGGAATTCTCCCGTCTCCGGATAAAAGGTGACCGTTCTTCCATAGTTTTTACCAGTGTCTTCCGCTAAAACAGGAATATTGATCTCTTTTAGCTTTTTCTTTACAGCTGCCACATTGCGATCTCCGACCTGCATCATGTCATTTCGTCCCTGAAACGTGAACATAGTCGCGCCTCCGGCGATCTTTGCCACCATTCGTGCTTTTCTGGCTCCGAGTTTTTCCATCTGACGCACCAGTTCATCAATTCCGGTATCTGCGAATTTGGCAATATTCTGACTGCTGTTACGGATTGTTGTGCTGTCCGGCAGCATAATATGTGCCAGACCGCCTATTTTGGTTACCGGGTCGCGGATCGCAATTCCCACGCAGGAGCCCAGTCCCAGAGTCGTTACTCCGTCCGGACTTACGCAGGTCTTCAGATCTGCCATCCCAACTTTTATAATCTCACTCATTCTGCTCCCCTTCTTTTCGCTCGCACAAATTTATGCAACAGGTATTCCCAAGGATGTCAGAATCTTGGGATAGGATTCAATATCGGGAACCAGAATAAAGTATCCGTCAATCTCCACTTCATCATAGAACTGGGACTGAATCAACAAAATTTTATCTCCCAGTGTTCCGAATTCAATTGCCGGTACACTGAGGATTGCCCCTGCCATATCAAGGGTCAGAGACGGTGGGGTCGGTATAATTTTCAGATTGGTCAGCATAGACAGGGAATTCAGGTAAGCTCCTGTGATGATGTTGCCGATCTCCTGCATCGCGGAGAATTCAATCTCGGAAAAACCATCCTGCTGTACCATATCTCCCAAAATCTTGTGGAGAAGATGCTTGGCACTGCCCTGTTCCACCAAAAACATCATGCTGCCGGTGATATCTCCCTCTACGCCGAGAAATACTCCTAACATCACCTGCTCTTCTCCGCCCATCAATGCACCTACTTCATTGAAATCCAAAAGCTTTACCTGAGGTACCTTCATGTCTACCTTACAGTTCAGCATCTGGGAGAGTGCTGTCATTGCGTTGCCCGCACCTATGTTGCCTATTTCTTTCAAAACATCCAGATATGTCTCTGAAACTTTCTCTAAACTCAGATCTCCCATGGATCAGTCTCCTTTATGCATTTTCCTCCAGTGTGATGGAATTCAGGTCCAACAGAGAAATCAGTTCTCCGTTGTGTTTGCCCACGCCTGTGATAAAACTCTTTTTATTCTCACCGGCAGAAGGGGATATTTTTTCGATCTGACTGGTACCGAGCGTAACCACTTCCTTCACTTCGTCTACAATGATTCCCACACTGCCCTGCTGCTCCAGCTTCAGAATAATGATTCTGGTTGCACGGGTCATCTCATCTGCATCCAGTCCCATCTTCAGTCTCAGGCTCATGACCGGCAGGACTTCTCCACGCAGGTTGATCACACCCTTCAGATAAGCAGGCACCTTGGGTACTCTGGTGATATGCTGCATTCTTACAATATTGTCTATATAACGGATATCGATTCCGTACTGTTCCTCTCCGAGGCGGATCACAATATACTGGAAAAAATCCTCCTCAACTTTACGTTCGTCTCCGGCTTTCAGCTGCTGGTTCATCATGCTAAGTTCTTCCATAACTGTCATCTCCCTCCTTACAGTAACGCATTGGCATCCAGGATCAGGGCTACTTCTCCGTCTCCCAAGATGGTAGCGCCACTGATAAATTTACACTGCTTGATGTATTTTCCGAGAGATTTGATAACGATCTCCTGTTGACCGATCAGTTCATCAATGACAAGCCCTGCCATCTTATCTCCCTTCTTAACAATCACCACGATCAGGTTATCTTCCGGAGATTTGGTACTTTCCACATCCAGTACTTCCGTCAGACGGATCAGAGGGATTACGGTTCCTCTCAGGTTGATTACTTCCTTGTTCTCTACCAGTTTGATCTCGCTGGGAGAAATATCCTCGATGGTCTGAATGGATCCCAGAGAAATGGCATATTTCTCTCCGCCGACAACAACCATCAGTGCCTGAATGATTGCCAGTGTCAGAGGCAGGCGGATCGTCCAGGTACTGCCTTCTCCCCACTTGGACTTAACTTCCACTTCACCGCTTAAGGATTCGATCTTGGATTTTACAACATCCAGTCCTACACCTCTTCCGGAGACATCGGTTACCTTCTCGGAAGTAGAGAATCCCGGCTGGAACAACAGATTGATGATATCCTTTTCCGACATATTGGCTGCCTGCTCGGCTGTTACCAGATTGCGCTCGATTGCCTTATTTTTTACAGCTTCCACATCGATACCGTTACCATCATCCCTTACTTCGATGACTACGTTATTGCCATCCTGATAAGCATCTAAGAAGATAGATCCCTGCTCCGGCTTGCCGCGCTGTGCACGTACTTCTGCAGATTCCAGGCCATGGTCGGCAGAGTTACGCAATAAGTGCATCAGAGGATCACCAATCTCGTCTACCACTGTACGATCGAGTTCGGTCTCTTCACCGGTCATGTACAGTTCCATCTTCTTGTCCAGCTTCTTGGACAGATCACGGATCATTCTCGGGAACTTCACAACAACGCTCTCGATGGGGACCATTCGAACCTTCATGACGGATTCATGCAGATTGGTCGTCACATTTTCCAGATATTCGATCTGTTCATTAAATGCGGTATTATTGCCCTGGTCATTGCTGGAAGCAGCTACCAGAGAGTTCTTTGCAATGATCAGCTCACTTACCAGATTCATCAGGGAATCCAGTTTTTCGATATCTACACGTACGGTACGATTTACTACCGGCTTATTGGCAGGCTTGTTTGCTGCTTTTTTCTCCGGTGCTTTTGCTGCAGCCGCAGGTTTGGTCTCTCCTTTCCCTTGCTCTGCGACTTCCGCTTTCTCTGCTTCCTTTTCTTCTGCAGGCTCTGCGGTCTCTTCTTCCGGATGATAATTTCTGGTCTTCTCCAGCTCCAGTACGGCACCGGTAACCTGTGCGATCTCGGACACGCTTTCCGCAGCCTTGATGATCTCATCCAGTGAGTAATCAGATAACACAATCAGGGTAAAGTCTTTGTCAAACTTTTCATCTTCCACATCCTGTGCGCTGGGCATGGATACAATGATCTCACCTTTTTCTTCTACGGCCTTGAATACCAAAAATGCTCTTGCCGCCTTCAGGATACAGCTGTCCTGTACCACCACATTGATGCCGTATACATTTTTGCCCTGTTTCATAGCTTCTTTGATGACATTGATCTGGCTGTCTTCAAAAGCAATCTCATTCCATTTTTCTGCGCTGTCAGTACCTGTCTGTGCAGGCTGTGCGGCTGCAGTGGGAGCTTCTTTTTCTGCGGTGGGAGCCGCAGCTTCTGTCTTACCGCCGTTTAAGATATCATTCAGCGCTTTGATCAGATTTTCATTATCGTTGGTTCCCTCGTCCGAAGTCTCCTGGATATTGTTCTTGTACTCTTCCAAAGCATCCAGGCACTGGAACAATACGTCAATCATATCAGGGGTTACTTTAATATTTCCATTCCGTACCTCAGAGAACACATTCTCCATATCATGGGTCAGATTCTGCATACGCTTGTAACCCATGGTGCCCGCCATTCCCTTTAAGGAATGTGCCGCACGGAATATTTCATTGATATTGTTCATGTTCTCGGGGTCAGATTCCAGTTCCAGAATCTGTGTGTTCAGATTTTGCAGATGTTCATTGGTTTCATCCAGAAAAATCTCAAGATATTGGCTTACGTCCATCTCTTCCTCCATTCTGCCGGCTGCGGTTCCACCGTAGAGCGGCATCTGTTACTTACTTACTCCTACGTGCAGTATGATTTCCTGTGCGATCTGATCCAGTGGTACCACCTGATCCGCCAAGCCTGCTGCAATAATACTCTTAGGCATTCCAAATACAACACTGGTATCCTGATCCTGTGCGATCACGTATGATTTTTTAGCGGTCTTCAGTTTCTCGATTCCTTCTGTGCCGTCCGCTCCCATTCCGGTCATAACGGCACACACTACCGTATCAAACCGGCTGTTCTGCAAAGATTCATACATGTAATTGGCACAAGGTCTGACACCTTCTCTGTAAGGTTCCTCCGACAGGTGCAGCGTATGGTGTCCTGCCGGAGAGGTTACGACATTCAGGTGTTTGCCACCCATCGCTATGTAAACCCATCCTTTTTTCAATTCATCCCCTTCCGCTGCTTCCTTTACATGCACCTGACTTAAATTGTCCAGTCTCTCGGCGAGTGATGCCGTAAATCCCACGGGCATGTGCTGTACCACAAGTACCGGTGCATCCAGATTTGCAGGTAGTAAAGGTATGACCGCCTGCAGAGATTTGGGACCTCCCGTGGAGCTGGCGATTGCCACAATTTTACTGCCCACTACACTGACCGGATGATGATTGATGATCTTCATCATCTCTTTTACAGTGCCCTTTTCCTCCGAAAGCTTTTCTTCGGCGGTAAATACCGGCAGTTTACTGTTCGCCACCACATACAGCGTACGTAAAAAATCTCTCCGGAAATTCTCTCCGCGACAGTCTACCGCACTATCCGGTTTGTGTACAAAATCCAGTGCTCCCAGTTCCAGCGCATCCAGTGTGGTTTTGGCACCTTCCTTGGTATCGGTACTTGCCATCATCACTCGCGCCGGAATTTTGTACTTACGCAACTCCTCCAGAAGCTGCAATCCGTTCATCCGCGGCATATTCACGTCCAGGACAACCGCATCATAGCTGTTTCTGCTCAACAGGTCAAATGCTTCGATACCGTCTTTTGCCCTGTCAGCCACCTGAAACCTTATGTCAGCATCTATTATATCACACAGCACTCTTCTCATGAGTGCAGAGTCATCAACAACCAATATTTTTTTTGGCATTAATTTTGTCTCTCCTTTTTCCGGCTCTTCCGCTCCTCTTCGAAAATAAAGCGGATGATTTCTTCTCTGGTCATCACATCCAGATTGTAATATTGGACTCTGTGTTCGAAGGTTCCCTTACGATTCTCCAGTTCCTTCACTGCCAGCACTTTCCCTACCACTTCATACTTTTTACGTTCTCCGTCCTTCAGCAGATGATAACTGCACAGAATCAGACTGCCGGGTTCGTATCTCTGGGAAGACATAAACCTAAGTCCCCCGCCGCTGATGTCTACGATCACGCTGTGTTTTAAAGGAAGCCCCGGCTGCAGCTCATAGGGCACATTTTTCTCCACTGCCTGTATTTCTTCCGCTTCCAGATTCCGCGCACACATATCCAGTGCACAGCTGAAACGGTAATATTCTCTTCTCTGATATTTTCGCAGATTGCTGGTCAGTTCCATGACGAGTACATAGACATTATTGCTCTTATACCGGTCTATGATTCTGGCAAAGCACTGATACAGACTGGTCTCTTCAAAAAAAATCAGATCATACTCTGTATCCACCGGCAAAAGAATCAGTTTGGTCTGCTCCATCGGCATAGCGATTTCCAGTCTGTCATCCGATATGATCTGTAACACCTGACTCTGATATACTTTCGTCGCATTTTTTGCTTCTTTCTCTTCCAAACCATGCTCTAAGCTGCGAAGTTCTACTTTGGATCCTTCTTCCACAAATCTGGATAACATACGCCATTCACCTTTCCCTACCTGGATTGTTTTGCCGCCTGGTTCCTCGTCCCTATGATATGGGAGAAGAATGCCGCCATACCGCGTCTGGACTGCTCATGTTCGCTTCCGTCCTCTTTCTCACACAGTCGCTGCGCGATTCTCTGATATGCCTGGCTTGCTTTTGCTCCCGGATTCTGTATGGATACCGGTACCTGCTGCATGACTGCCTGCATGACCTGCTGATCCTGCGGTACACAGCCGAGATACTCCATCGGTATCTTTAAATACCTGGTCACCACTGCGTTCAGCTTGTCGAACAGAATCTGTCCTTCCTTCACATTGTTTACTCTGTTCGCCACCATTTTTACTTTGGTGTAATCTTCCTGAAATCTCTGATGTCTGTATAACGCCTTCAGCAGAGAGTATGAGTCTGTAATAGAAGTAGGTTCCGGTGTCGTTACCAGCAATACCTCACCGCTGGCCACCAAAAATTCCAGCACGCTGTCCGAGATTCCCGCGCCGGTGTCCACAATGATGATATCCGTAAGTGCATCCAATTCTGCCAGATTCTGGATAATACAGGTGAGTGCATCTCTTCCCAGATTGGACATTCCGGCGATTCCCGAGCCTCCGGAGATGAATCCGACTTCCATCGGTCCCCAGGTGATAATGTCACTGATACTTTTTCCTTCGTACACCAGATCACACAGATTGTGTTTCGGGATGGCACCGAACATAATCTCAATATTCGCCAATCCAAAGTCTGCATCCAGAATGATTACCCTTTTTCCCATTTTACGGAATTGAATTGCCAGATTGATGGACATATTGGATTTGCCCACGCCTCCTTTCCCGGAGGTGACAGTGATGACCCTTGCCGTAGGTCTGATTTGATGATTTGCCTTAATCATCCTTAGCTGTTCCGCCTGATCCATTTTCCCGCGCCTTTCTGTGAATGCTTTATTCCCTGCCTCCGAGGATCTGCTTTACAGTCTTCTGCGGATTGAATATCTCCATATCATCGGGAACATTCTGTCCACAGGTTACATAAGCGATCGGTGCATCGGTATAAAGCTTCATGTTCAGCAGATTCCCCACTGCCTCTGTTTCATCCAACTTGGTAAAAATCAACTCGAACTTTGCGATTTTTCCGTAACAGTCTGCGATTCTCTGAAGATCCCTGTACTTTGTGGTTGCACTTAAGACCAGAAATACCTTGTACTTCTCAGGTCGTTTGATCCCTGCTACCATTTCCTTCATTTTCTCCAGCTGATCCGCATTCTGATGTGATCTCCCCGCCGTATCAATAAAGATATAATCACAATCCCAGTAATCATCGATTGCTCCCTGCAATTCTTCCGGTGTATAAATGACCCGAAACGGTGTCTCCAGAATGTTTGCATAGGTTCTTAATTGTTCTGCCGCTGCAATACGATAGGTATCTGCGGTAAGAAGTGCTACCTTCTTTTTCTCTTCCACACAATATTTTCCCGCCAGTTTCGCAATCGTAGTCGTCTTGCCCACACCGGTAGGACCGATAAACAATACAATACCGGGGCCGCCCTCAGTGGGCAGAATGCCTTCCGCTTTTCCGAATTTCAATACCATCTTCTGATAAATATTGCCCAGCAGATAATCAAACGGAAGATCTGCTTTTTTCGTTTTGGAGGCATCTTCCAAAATACTGTTGACATATTTTTCATCCATCTCATTGTCCAGCATTTTATTGTATAAGAGGCGGATGAACTTATCCTGTTCCGGATTTTGCTCTTCTTCCTTTGCTTCTGCCGCCTTTGCACTCTGACTTCCGTCCGTTTCCGGTTCCTTTTCCTTTTTGGCAGACGGCTCTGCTTCTTTTTCCATATTGACCGGTTGTCTGCTATTTAACTGGCTCTCTAAAAGTGTCTGCAGACTATCCAGCTTTTTTTCTATATTATCGGTACTGTTTCTGATCGATACCGTCTTATCCCCGGCGGTCCGACCAAGCGTAACCGTTTTCTGACTGCTTTGCTGTCGCTGTGGGCTTTCTTCCTCCAGAGCAGCAGTCACCTCAACCTGTTTCGGTGAAAGGAAAGAAAACAACCCCTTCTTTTTCACTTCCCGGACATTCATGATCACCAGTCCGTTTCCAAGCTCCTTCTTGGCAGTCTCTGTCGCTTCCGCTTCTGTTTTCCCCGTAAATTTCTTAATAATCATACTGTCCCTCGTTTCCGTGCCGGTTCAATACGCCTTTTAAGCTGTGACCATACCCACGGACTGTAATTCCACATTGGATTCCACTTCATTATAAGATACCACTACCAGATCCGGATAGTAATCCTCTGTGAGACGTTTAAAATACATTCTCACGATCGGTGAGGTAATCATAATCGGAGTCTTTCCCATATTTTCCAGTTTTTTGGTTTCTTCTCCTACTGCATTCAAAATCTTCTTGCTTCTCGCAGGATCCAGATTTAAGAAGGCTCCTGTCTCTGTCTGTTTTACACTGCCCATGATCTCCTGCTCTACCTTGGGATCCAGCGTCAGCACACTGGTTGTCTCATGCGAAGGAAAATATTTGGTGGAAATCGCTCGCTTCAGGCTCTGTCTCACATATTCCGTCAGAATATCCGTATCTCTCGTCGTCGGCGCATAGTCCGCCAGTGTCTCCAGAATCGTCAGCAGATCTCTGATGGAAATGCCTTCTTTTAAGAGATTCTGCAACACCTTCTGAATCTCGCCGAGGCCCAGCAGCTTCGGTACCAGTTCGTCCACCAGCGACGGATTGTTCTCCTTGACATTGTTGATCAGGTTCTGGACATCCTGTCTGGTCAGCAGTTCCGCGATATGCTGGCGGATGATCTCCGTCAAATGAGTGGCTATGATAGACGGCGGATCCACCACGGTATACCCGAGACTTTCCGCACGCTCTCTCTGCCCCTCTGTGATCCAGATTGCCGGCAGATGAAAGGATGGTTCAAACGTAGGGATACCGGTGATCTCCTCTTCCACATACCCGGGGTTCATCGCCATATAATGGTCAAACAGAATTTCTCCCTCACTGACCTGAATTCCTTTGATCTTAATAATATACTGGTTCGGATTCAGCTGAATGTTATCACGCAGACGGATAATCGGCACTACCGTACCCAGTTCCAACGCAATCTGCCGTCTGATCATTACCACACGGTCTAACAGATCGCCGCCCTGATTCACATCCGCCAGCGGAATAATTCCATAACCGAATTCCAATTCGATCGGGTCTACCTGCAACAGGCTGTTGACATTCTCCGGCTGCCTGATCTCCTCTGCCGCCGCTTCCTCACTGTCGACCTCCTGTTCAATTTTGGCTGTTTCAATCGTGCCTTCGATATTTCTCGCCACAATAATAAATACCAGTCCCAGTCCCACGAACAGAATCGTATTCAACTGTGTCACAAATCCCAGAATCGCCAACATCGCACCTACCAGATACAACGCTTTCGGTACGCCGAACAGCTGGCTGACCAGTGTCGTACCAAAATCGGCATCCTTGCTGCCCTTCGTCACCAGAATACCGGTAGACAAAGAGATCAACAGGGACGGAATCTGGCTTACCAGACCGTCACCGATCGTCAGAATCGCGTATTTATTCAGCGCTGCAGTAACATCCATGCCCTGCCTCGTCACACCCATGACGATACCACCCACGATATTGATTGTGGTGATCAGCAGTCCGGCAACAGCATCTCCTTTTACGTATTTTACGGCACCATCCATGGATCCGAAGAAGCTTGCCTCTTCCTGGATCTTCTCTCTTCGCTTCTTCGCTTCCGCATCCGTAATAGCACCGGTATTCAGATCCGCGTCGATTGCCATCTGTTTACCCGGCATAGCATCCAGTGTAAATCTCGCCGTTACTTCGGATACACGCTCGGAACCTTTGTTGATGACCATGAACTGGATCAGGATCAGAATGATGAAAATGATCACACCGATGACCAGATCACCGCCGCCTACGAACTCACCGAAGGTCTCCACGACATTACCGGCATTGCCGTCTCTTAAGATCAGACGCGTGGATGACGTATTCAGTGCAATACGGAAAATCGTGGTAAATAACAGCATCGTAGGGAAGAAGGACATATCCAGTACTTCCTTGCTGAACATCGTGGCAAACAAAATCGTCAATGCCACGGAAATATTCACTGCCAGCAATATATCCAACAGCCAGGAAGGGATCGGCACAATAAACATGATGATTGCAGCCATGATATAGATTGCTACGCCTACATCCGCTTTTTTCATTTTCATCTGTGCCTTACCTCCTTTCTGTCATATTTTCTATTTCTATTATTTTGTATTTTTATCACTCTGTATTTCCTGCTGTCGGTATCACCTGCCGGGCCTATACTTTTCCTTGCAGATGATATACAAATGCCAGAACCTCTGCCACCGCCTGATACAGCTCCGGCGGTACCGCCTGTCCCACATCCACATTTGCATACAGCATTCTGGCTAACGGTTTGTTCTCTACAATTTCTATCTTGTTTTCTCTGGCGATCTCTTTGATCTTTGCTGCCAGATAATCTTCACCTTTTGCGATCACGATCGGCGCATCCGCCACCTCGGGATCGTATTTGATTGCTACCGCATAATGGGTAGGGTTTGTGATGACCACATCCGCCTGCGGCAGATTCTGCATCATTCTCCGTCTGGATGCTTCCTGCATTCTCTGACGAATCTTACCTTTGATCTGAGGGTCACCTTCCTGCTGTTTATATTCTTCCTTGACTTCCTGCTTGGTCATTCGCATATCCCTGCTGAATTTTACCTTCTGATAGATAAAATCAGCGGTCGCAATGATCATATAGATCAGTGACACGCGGATTCCGAGATCCGTGACCGTCTCTCCGATCACGGCAATCGCCTGCATCAGATCCATGTCGTACAGGCTGTACAATAACGGCCATTTGTCCTTCAGATAATTATAGCATATATAAATAATCAATCCAATCTTCAAAAGAGATTTGATCAATTCCACAAGAGAATTCACAGAAAAGATTCTCTTAAATCCGGAGATGGGATTTAATTTGGAGAACTTGGGCTGCATCGGCTTTCCCGTGGGATGCCATCCCACCTGCATCACATCACTTAAAAAAGCAACCAGAAAACCGATCAGCAATAGCGGTGCCATAATAATCACCGATTCCAGTACTATCTGGCGAAACACCTGATTCACATCTGTCTCCGGCATATTTCCGTGCCAGAAGGTTACAACCTGCGGAATCTTCTCATAGATGTTACCAAAGACATTCATGAACTGATAGCCCATGTGTCCTACCCACAGCTTCAATACCAGGAACACTGCCAAAAGTCCCAGACCGTTTGCAATCTCGCGGCTTTTGGCCACCTGACCTTCTTTTCTGGCATCTGTCAGTTTTTTCTCGGTAGCGGGTTCTGTTTTCTCGCCGCCCTGTCCTTCCGCGGCAAAGAATTGCAGATTATATGCTAAGCTCACATCATACCTCCGACAAAGGACACTATCATTTTCTTCATCTCCTGATAGACAAAATCCGCCGCTCCCGGCAGCATTCCCGCTGTCAGAAACATTGCGCTCAGTCCTGCCAGCACCTTCAGCTGAATACCTACCGCGAACATATTCATCTGCGGTGATACCTTCGCCAGCACACCCAGAATGGCATTCAGGAGTAAGGTCACACAAAAAATCGGCAATACAATACGAAAGCCGATCAGAATATAGTCATTCATAAATTCTATCATAGAGTTCAGCAGACTGTCCGCGTGAAATACCACACCATTCACAGGAATCAGGTTGAAGCTGTCTGCCAGTGCGCCAAAGAGATATCGGTACATTCCGGACGCGATCAGCATCAGCATAAAGGAATACTGGTATAATACGCCGGTAATGCTGACGCTCTCTCTGGTAGCAGGATCCATCAGCGTTGCCATGGAAAGACCAGTCTCCATATCAGCGATGGAACCGGCAAAATTCACAATTGCCATACAGATATTGGCTCCGAAACCGATGAGAAGTCCTGCGATAGCCTCCTTCATCACGATTACGGCATATTCCATGACCGTATCAAATACCACTGCTTCCGCCGGTGTCAGCGTCTCGTATAAAAGGAGTGACGTAAAAAAACTGATACCGATTCTGATTCTCGCAGGGGTATCTGTCATCCCAAAATAAGGGGCGATATAAACAAAACAGGATACTCTGACAAAAATCAATAAAAAATATTCAAGATCATATACCGAAAACGAAAAATCTACCATGAAGCTACCCTGCTACCTGTGTATGTACTGACTGAAGCTTGTCCAGAGCTGCACCGTATATTCCACCATCGTGTTCATCATCCATTGTCCCAACAGTACAAGCGTCAGAAATATGGCAATAATCTTCGGCACAAAAGTGAGTGTCTGCTCCTGAATGGAAGTCACCGTCTGGAAAATACTGATGATCAGTCCGACAATCAGGGATACCAGTAACACCGGCAGAGACACCTTGATAATTACATAAAGTGCATTATTCGTCATTTCCGATACAGCATCCAGTGTCATAAAATGCTCCCTTCCGCAGACATCCTTTTGCGATCAATGCTTGCTTCCCATCCATCAATAAAATGTCTGCACCAATTGTCCAATGATCAGCGCCCATCCGTCCGCAAGGACAAAGAGCAATATCTTGAAGGGCATGGAAATCGTCGTAGGCGGCAGCATCATCATACCCATACTCATAAGCGTAGATGCCACAACCATATCTATCACAATAAAAGGTATATAAATCATAAATCCGATCCAGAATGCCATGCGCAGTTCACTGATCATAAAGCTGGGAACCAGTACGGAATTCGGAATATCTTCCAGGGTGCCGTCCCACTCCTGTCCCGCAATATCCATAAACAATTCTACATCTTTTACCTGGGTCTGCGGATACATGAACTCCCGCAAAGGAGCCATTCCTTTTTCCAATGCTTCCCTCTGATCAATGGTGCCTTCTTCAAACGGCTGAATTGCTTCTTCATTGATCCGCGTAATGGTAGGTTCCATGATAAAAAAGGTCAGGATCAATGCCAGTCCGATCAAAATCTGATTGGGTGGTGCCGTCTGGGTATTTAGCGCTGATCTGGTAAAATGCAGTACTATGATGATTCTGGTAAAAGAAGTCATCATAATGATAATTGTCGGTGCCAGTGCAATCAGCGTCAGGGTGAGCAAAATACGCAATGCGCCGTTGATCTGACCGTTTCCGTTATTGTAGGTGATACTGACGGTATTCGCTGTATTCAGCGACCCTACTTCTTCATGTGTTGTTGCCGTTCCTGCAGGATTGATCACGGTAGAACTTTCCGTATCTCCTGTCAGATGCCGTTCTGTTGCCTGTGCCCTGACCGGCAGACAAATACACAATATGCCCACCGTGACCAGCAGGCATACTATAGAAATCACCGTCTTTATTCTGTTATAAATCTTTTGAATGGTCTGATTGCTCTTTCTCTTCATTCTGTTTCTTCGCCGCACGTTCCAACAACTCCCGGAATCCAGAAGTATTGTTGCATGTTGTCTTTTCCTTCAACTGTTCTGCAGGAATTTCTCCCAGAGTTGTTACAGTATCTTTGCAGACTGCAACCGCAAAATAGGTTTCACCGATCCGAATCAATTGAATGTATTTGTTATTTGCGATCCGAACCGTTTCTTTTACTTCGATGTTACCTTCTGTTCCCTGCTGTTTCTGGTAGCCTGCAATCCATTTTGTCACCAGTGCGGTTACCGCCAGTACTGCTACAAAAATCAGCAGTACCGTGATGAACTGTGCATAACTGTCAGCTTTTCCGGTGAGTATGATCATTAACCCACTACCTTTTTCACTGCTTCAATCACACGCTCTGCCTGGAAAGGTTTTACGATAAAGTCTTTGGCGCCGGCCTGAATGGACTCAATTACCATTGCCTGCTGTCCCATTGCGGAACACATAATCACCTTAGCGCCTCCGTCAATCTTCTTGATCTCCTTCAGGGCCTGAATGCCGTCCATCTCCGGCATGGTAATATCCATCAGCACCAGATCCGGATTCACTTCCTTAAACTTTTCTACCGCCTTCAGTCCGTTTTCCGCTTCACCGGCTACATTATAACCATTCTTGGACAGGATATCCTTAATCATCATCCTCATGAATGCTGCATCATCACAGATCAAAATATTCTTAGCCATTTTATTTTCCTCCATTTGCTTGGTCTATTGTCTGTTTATTTAATAATTTCCGTAATACGCACGCCAAAGCTTTCTTCAATTACAACAACTTCTCCCTTGGCAACAAACTTTCCGTTTACCAGAACATCAATCGGTTCTCCGGCGATACGATCCAGTTCTATGATCGTACCGGGTGAAAATTCCAGGATCTCAGAAATAGATTTCGTTGTTCTTCCGAGTTCTACAGTCACTTCCAGAGGAACATCCTTGATCAGACCGATGTTCTCCTGTCCTGCCATGCCCATGCTGTCATTGGAAAAGCTTTGGAACTGTGCCGGCTGTACATTGATATTCTGCTGCGGCATTCCCATCATGCCCATCTGGTTCATCATATTCATACCGTTCATGCCCATGTTGTTCATCTGGTTCATGCCGTTCATGCCCATGTTGCCCATCTGGTTCATGCCGTTCATGCCCATGTTGCCCATCTGGTTCATGCCGTTCATGCCCATGTTGCCCATCTGGTTCATGCCATTCATACCCATGTTGCCCATCTGGTTCATGTTATTCATGCCCATCTGGTTCATGTCATTCATACCCATGCCGTTGTTCATTGGCATAGGATCCGGCTGTGTTTCCATAGTCGGTGTTGCAGAACCTGTCTGCGCACCACTATTCTGTGCTCCTGCATTTGCGGGTGCCGTATTGTCAGAAGCTGTCTGTGTGTTCTCTACCGGTTCATTAATATTGCTCATCTGCGTATTGATAAAGGTCTCTACCAGTTTCCGGGCAAAATCAATCGGATACAGCTGCATGATCGTACTGTCTACCAGATCATCGATCTGCATACGGAACGAAATTTTTACAAAAGTACCACCTAAAAATGGAGAAATTTCTTTACCATCCTTCACTTCTGTCAGATCGAAAAGAGAAGACTCAGGCGGACTGATATCAATTACCGTCTGTAGCAAGGTGGACAGTGAAGTCGCTGCAGAACCCATCATCTGGTTCATCGCCTCTGAGATTGCGCTCAAGTGCAATTCTCCCAGTTCTCCGTCCGTATTCGTACCGTCGCCACCCATCATCAGATCGGTGATTACCTTTACATCATGCTCTTTCAGTACCAGAATGTTGGTACCGTCTAATCCCTGTGTGTATTTAATCTGAATAAAAACACAAGGCTTTTCGTAGGTATCCAGCAAAGTATTCCAGGTAGCAAGTGTAACCACAGGTGTCGTAATATTTACCTTGCGGTTTACCAGGGAATATAAGGTGGTAGCGGAAGAACCCATACTAATATTGGCTACCTCGCCAATTGCATCCTTTTCCACATCCGTCAGTGCTTCCCCGTCTCCGGTAACCGGTGCTGTATCTGTCACATATCCACTATTAGTTTCATTTCCGGCCGTACTGCTGCTCTCCGGTACCGGATCCGGTGTCTGTGCACCACCGTCTGTGGTGTCCGACAGATCCATTCCCTGCAGCAGGGCATTTATCTCATCCTGAGATAACATCCCGTCCATCGTTACTCCTCCTCTCTGATCACCGATGTGATCTGAACAGCATACGAATCATTCTCTGTACCGGGCAAGGCTGTAAACTTCTTAAGATTACCCACATACACTTCCATGTCATTGTCGACCCTGGAGTCCAGCCGAATACAATCTCCTACCTGCAGATTCAGGAAATCATTCACCGAAATTGTGCTCTTTCCCAACACTGCTTTGATTGGAATATCCACTCTGCGAATCATGGATTCTATGTATTCCTCGTAGTGTTCATCGTGATTCTCCTGCATTGTGGAGAACCAGTATTTGGTGTTCAGTTTATCCATCACATCTTCCAGGGTAAAGAAAGGAAGACAGATATTTAACATTCCTTCTACTTCCCCAAGCTTCATATTCAGCGTTACAATTGCGATCATATCACTGGGTGCGATCACCTGTGCGAACTGGGGATTCGTTTCTAACCGGCTTAAGACCGGCGAAATTTCAACAACATTCTTCCATGGTTCCCGTAAAAGCTGTGTAAACATGACCAGGAGCTTTTGCAGGATCGTCAGCTCTATATCCGAGAATTCTCTGCTTTTCTCCAACGGCTGACCGCTGCCGCCCAGCATGCGGTCAAGCATGGCATAACAAAGATTCGTTGAAATCTCAATAATAATATTACCGCTCAGCGGTGCAAAATTAACAATTCCAAGCACTGACGGGTTCGAAAGCGCATTGGAGAATTCACTGAAAGTAACCGTTTCCGAACTTGCCACCGTTACCTGCACGTTTTTACGCAGATATACCGGCAGATTTGTTGAGACAAGTCTGCTGTAATGTTCGAATATGATCTCCAGCGTCCTTAAATGTTCTTTTGAGAACTTGGTGGGGCGGCTGAAATCATAATTTTTTACCTGCTTCTCGTCCTCTCCCTGGATCTGCTCCATATCCAGGTCACCGTCTGACAGTTGTTTCAGAAGATTATCAATTTCACTTTGTGAAAGGATATCACTCACAGATCCTCACCTCCTGCCATCTCTTTTATTCGTATCATCAGCCGTACTTCACTCCGCTGATTGATACTTTATAGATGAAATCGGATTGGAACAGATTCTGTACTGCCTGTAAGATTTCTTCTTTCAGACCATCCATATCTTCTCTGCACTCATCTTCTGTATGGGCAGAAACAGTGGCGGTGATTGCATCCTGGATCAGTGTCTTATAGCCGTCCAGTGTCTCACTGCTTCCGTAAGTCTTATAATCTTTATGTTTCTTGTTAATAGAGAAGGATATATCAAACATAATATAATCCTGTTTAGCACCGGGCTCGCTCTTTAAAGGGATTGTCATGGAATCCGCAATATTGTACACCTCGGTATCCGTCAGCGCGACATTTGCTGCGCCTTCCGCACCCGGAACCGTCAGTTCCAGATTCATGGCCGTCGTGATATTGTCCACAAGCTGTGCTGTCTTTTTATTCGTGCCGACAACGCTCACAAGCATCACGCCGCTCAGCACGATATTTACGATCAGGAGTGCCAGAATCAGCACTGTCATCAGATTTTTCTTCATGTTCTTTTGCTTCCTTTCCCTCTCCACATTAACTGCCTGTGGATGGATTATAGATCCGGATCTCAACTCTGCGGTTCTTACTGCGTCCTTCTTCCGTGGAATTATCTGCTACCGGTGAACGGTCTCCCATGCCGGCATGACGCAGATTCGAAGGATCCAGTGAGGTATTGTCTACGAGATAGTAAAACACAGAAAGTGCTCTTGCACTGCTCAATTCTTCGTTATCTGCAAACTTTGCACTGCTGATGGGGACATTGTCCGTGTGGCCTTCTATCTCTATCACGGCATCGCTGCCGTATCTCTCGAGAATCACTCCCACTTTATCCAGAACCGTCTTGGACTGCTCCTTCAGAGAAGCACTTCCTGAATCAAACAGCAGTGCACCCTTCATGGACAGCTGTACATACTGTGCCGTAAAAGAAACACTTACCTGGTCTGCCAGGCTGTCTTCGTCCAGCGCCTCCTGTACCGTTTCGGACAGTTCCTCATTACTTTGCAGATTTTTTTCATTCAAAGCCTCTTCCAGTGCAGCTGCGCTGTCATATTTCTCATAATTATCGGAATCTGTCTCGCTGTCTGCATTTCTCCCGGCATTGCTGATATATTCATCCAGATCGTTTAATTGGCTGACACCGTTACTGATCAGGATGCCTTCTCCTATCGCAGTGGAGCCTGCATCAAAAATGCTGAAGGTGCTGTTAGACATTGCCGCAGCCATCTCGTTCCATTTGTTTGCATCAACGGATGACATGGAAAACAGCATAACAAAGAAGCACAGAAGCAAATTCATCAGGTCGCTGAAGGTCGCCATCCATGCCGGTAATCCAGCCGGTGGATCCTCTGGCTTTCTTTTTGCCATTAAGCTTCACCCCCTGCTTCCTCTTCTCCCTCTGCACTTGTTCTATCCTTCGGAGGAAGGAATGATTTCAGTTTTTCTTCAATGACACGGGGATTCTCTCCCGCCTGTATTGACAACAGCCCCTCGATCATGACTTCTTTCTGCTGCATTTCCACAGCATTGTCCGCCTTTAACTTGTTAGATACAGGTATACAGATCCAGTTGGCAAGTAAGGATCCATACAATGTCGTAATCAACGCAACCGCCATTGCAGGTCCCAGCGTCGAAGGGTCATTCATATGATACAACATATCTACCAGACCGATCAGGGTACCGATCATACCCCAGGCAGGGCCCATGGCTGCCAAAGTGTCCCAGAAACCAATGGTATCCTTGTGTCTTCCCTCTACACTCACCAGTTCTGTCTCCATGATGGCACGTACCAGTTCCGGATCAGTACCGTCCACGATCAGAAGAATTCCTTTTTTCAGGAAGGGCTCTTCCAGATCCGCAGCAGCTTCTTCCAAAGAAAGTAAGCCCTCTTTACGTGCCACATTGGAAAGCTCTATAATCTTAGCAATCATCTCTGATGTATTCAGTGACGGTGCCTTGAAGATCAGGGTAAATGACTTCAGACCCGATATGTAATTCTGTAAGCTCATAGACATGAGGGTACAGGAAAAAGCTCCACCGAAGGTAATGATGGCAGACGCCGGATCCAGATACTCAAAGACTCCGCCCACGCCGGCAGAACTTATGATACCGAATATCAACATGAATAATGCTAATAATATACCCGCTAAAGATGCTATATCCACTTAAATCACCTGACATTCTGCAATTACTTTGCAAAAATATCCTTTCTATACAATATTACAAGATTTTTTATTTCTTGTCTACTTTCTTTTACAATAATTTTCTTCCCGGTGGTAAGTGTAAGCACCGTATCCGGGGTCTCTTCCACCAGTTCAATCAGGTCCGGATTCACCAGTACCTTGACCCCATTGATCTTTGTGACTTCTATCATACCGTTTTCTCCTTCTCCGTCATTCGAATTCTTTCTACATATTATGCATTTTAATCTATTTCCGCATTTTCCTATATAGTACTTTTTTCCCTTGATCTTTTATACACATAAAAGGGACAGGTATTTATCCTATCCCTTTATGTAGTCAAATTATTTTTTTACAACTTATTAACGCTTCAGGTTGGTCAGTTCTTCCAACAGTGTATCGGATACGGTAATGATACGGCTGTTTGCCTGGAAGCCTCTCTGGGTCGTGATCATCTCGGTGAACTCGGAAGACAGGTCTACATTACTCATTTCCAGCTGACCGGTGGACATATATCCGCCACCGGCAGTAATATCTACACCGATACCGTCGAATTCACCAGAGTTCAGCGTTGCGGAGTAGAGGTTGTCTCCCTGTTTCTCCAGACCGGAAGCATTGGCAAATGCCGCGGTGGCGATCTGGCCTAACAGCTTGGTCATACCGTTGTCATAGCTGGCGTAGATCATACCGTCCTTCTGAATGGACACACCGATCATATCGCCCAGACGACGTCCGGTTCCCAGGCCGTCCAGGTCACCGCTGGTGGCACCGATGGTGGAAGTACCCTTGTTATCGTAGTTGGTACACTCGGACAGGTCAATGCTGATATCGGAGAAGTTACCACCTAACTGTGAAAATGCTGCTTTAATGCCCAAGTTTGTAGTAGAACCGCCGACACTTTCCAATTTACCGGTGTCTTTGTTGAAGACTACATTGGTTCCTTCAAAGTAACGACCTTCCATGGTAATAGCGCTGCCGTCTGCCGGAAGCAGCTGATCTCCTTTACCAGATCTCATATTGCCAAGCAGTTGCTGCATGGTAAGCTGTTTCGTTGTGTCTGTAGGGCTGGTAATATACAAATCCAAAAATTCGTTGGTAGATCCCTCATATCCATAAGCTGCTGCAATAGCATCCAAAGCCTCCTGCTGTTCCTTTGCTGCCGTAGCATCTTTTGAAGTATCGATCAGGTTTCCATCAGCATTAAAAATTTTCGTCAGATCAGCTATATCTTTGGTTCCATCCTTTGTTTTCAGCATCGTTCCATCCCACTTGTAGGCATCGGTATTCAATGTCACCTTAGTCTCCATCTTCTGCTGGGTACGGTTACCGAAATCCAAATTTGAAATATCAATTTCAGCTCCGGTAGAATCCAACAATTTGGTCAATTCCATACTGTAGACATTGGTATTCGGCTCACCTGACTGTTTGAATGTAAACTTCGCAGTATAGCTGTAGCCTCTGGCATCAAAGAAGTTCAGATTCACGGATTTACCGCTGGCGCTGGTCACATCTTTATCATTTTCATCCAGAATACCGGAGATATTTGCCTGTGTGGTAGCTTCGGGAGGATACGTCATGTTCGCTGCACTCATGATGCGCAGTGCGGTTACGGTATCCTGTTTGATATTGCCGGTGGTCTCATCCACACCCCATCCCATGACATTGTAACCGGTACTGGTCATCGCCAGATTGCCGGCACCGTCGACATAGAAGGAACCGTCTCTGGTGAAGAAGTTCTCGGAGCCGTTGCTGACTACGAAGAAGTTGTCTCCGGTGATCATGATATCGAAAGGATTGCCGGTAGACTGTGCGGAACCCTGTGTGGTAATTGCGGTATTGATAGCTCCGCTTTTAACGCCCAGACCGATCTGTTTGGCATTGGTGCCGCCGACACCCGTCGTTGCATTGGCGCCGCTGGCCTTCTGTGTGGTCTGGCTCATCAGTTCACTGAACGTCATGGAACTGGATTTGTAAGCTGTTGTGTTGACGTTGGCAATATTGTTACCGATTACGTCCATTTTGGTCTGGTGTGTTTTCAGTCCTGCCACGCCAGAATACAATGATCTCATCATAGTGCTTGTTCCTCCTGTATCGGAACCGTTCTCCTTCTCTGTCATTCGAAGGAGTCTGACCTCCATTCCGGTCCGGTCTACATAATTACGGCTCCGTTAATATTTGTAAATACATTATCTTGCGTTTCTCTGCTGTCCATCGCGGTAACTACGGTCTTATTCGGTACATTCACGATAAAGGCCAGATCATCCACGATCACAAGCGAGTCCCTGATTCCCTTCTGTCCCGCTTTCTTCGCTCCGTCGTTCAAGCGTTCCAGCTGTGCATCTGTCAGCTCTATGCCTCTGTCCGTCAGTCGTACGGCAGCATGCTTGGAAAATTTCAGTTGCTCTGCCTTCCCGGTGTCCTGCGCTTCGCTTTTTTTCTGCAGGATTTCCTGAAAGGATACGAGATTTTCCTGCGCTTCTTTTACCGTCTTACGGCTGTTTGTCAGATACTGGTTTGCCAGCTGGTCAATGGACAGAAAATTATTTTTCTGAATCTCCATATTCATCGCCCCTCTGTGCCGGTTTCCGGTTTACGCTTCCTCTGTTTTTTCGATTTCTTCCGCGCTTTCGGTATCCTTTTTCTCCTCGGCTTCTTTTGCCGCTTCACGGATTTCCTTCAGTCGTTCGATGTATTTTTCCAGACTGCTTACGGTATCTTTTGCCAGGAAGGATTTCTCATAATTATTCATATCGTTATATTCCTTCTCCAGCTCATCAATGGTCTCTCCATCGGTAAGATCAATGCCATTGACATTCGGAAGCTTGTTCATCTTGACGGTAAAGTTGTAGGCTTTGTTGTATGCATCCAGATAATCCGCATCCACAATCGAATCCAGATCGTCAATGGAATACTTCTTCTCGTTGATGTAGAGATAAGCTTTGTTGTTCTCGTAAGCTACATAGTCTACTTTACCCTGTACCAGTTTGGTATCGCCGGAAGATGTTGTGGTCTTGATGTAGACCTCCTTGCCTACCAGTGCGCTTGCTCTCTGCAGATCCATGCTGTTTGACATATTCTGCATCTGTTCTACCTGGGAGAACTGTGCATACTGTGCTATGTACTCAGTATTGGAAGTAGGTTCCAGAGGATCCTGATACTTCATCTGGGCTACCAGCAGCTGTAGGAACGCTTCTTTGTCCATGCCGTCACTTCTTGTCTTTGTGGATTTTTTTACGGAAGCCTGTGATGCTGTCTCTACGACTTTTCCGTTTTCCACGGGTGCAACTAATGCCATTTTTTCTTCTCCTTTCGTGGTATTTTACTGCTTATGCGGTGAAATCCACCGTATTTCCGTTTGCGGACATCATATCTGCAGCAATCTTGTCTTCTTCGGTCTGCGGTTCTTCTTCCGCAAATGCTGCATTCAGGTTGATTCTGCGTGTGCGTCGTCTGCCGACGCCGGTCTCGCTTTCGCGATTGCTCTGACCGCCTCTGCCCTGCTCCAGATTCTGTTCAAACTGGTGGGTCTGCACGGTCACTTCAATTGCTTCTACCTTCACGCCCTGTTCGGCAAAGCTTTCTTTCAGCTGGATCATCTGACTTTCCAGTGCTGCTTTTACCGTCTCGTTCTGTGTAATGAAGTTCGCGGTAACAACACCGTTTTTCGAAGCCATCTGAATATGAAGTGTTCCCAGACTCTGCGGATGAAGCTGCATCTCCAGATCAGAACTGTCTGCCTTCACGGATACTTTCATGTAATCCATGATCTGACGCATGATATCCTGGGTATCCGCTCCGGATGCTTCACTCGTCTGTGCGGTCTGTTCCAGTCCCGATACGAAACTGTCCTGCTTCAGATTCTGCAACAGCAGATTTCCCTGTTGTCCTTCGTTTGCTTCTTTGTGACCGTTTCCGGAATCCTTCGCCTTTTCTTCCTGTGTATTCTGTACGGGAAGTGTCGTGGTCTGCGGTTCTGCCTCTACTGCCGGCAGTTCTTCTGTGCCTTGGGATGTTGTCATTGACACATCTGTTGTCTTTTCTTCTGTCTCAACAATAATCACTGGTTCCGTCATCTCTTCTGCGATCTGCGGTACCAGTTCCCGCCACTGATCATCCGTGATCTGTAACTCTTCCTGTGCCTGTCCCACCAGATCTTTCTGCAGATCCATAATTCCTTTGACATCATGATACAGATTCTCATCGGTAAGTAATGCAAAAGAGTCTTCTGCACCGCTGACTGTCATCAGCAGTTCGTTCAGTTTCGCAGGATCTAAAAGATCGGCTGCGTTCATTCCGAGGTCATCCATCACGCTCTGCAATTCTTCTTCACTGACGGAAAATACCTCCGTGATCTGCTGCACCAGATTCTGTACGACGGTTCCAAGCACCTCCTGTGCTCTTTCGGTGTTCTCTGCATCCGTTTTATCTGTTGCAACGTCCTTATCTTCAGATGTGTTTGTCAGCTTTTCCCGCTGTCTGTCATTGCGTTTCAGAGAATCACCGCGTCTGACATTATTTTGACCTGTCTGTGTCCGGTCGCCGTCCGCCTGCGTTCTGGCATCGCTCTGTGCCTTATTCCATACCGCCTGAAATCCCGTTCCCGCATTTTGTTTTGCCGCGGTAACCATATCAGCCGTTTGGACGTTTCCTGCATTCCCCACACTTTTAATTGTTGTACCTGCCATGTTTCCTCCTTTCCCAGATCGTCATCCGCTTTACGGCAAATGAGACCTGTATTGATACTACATACATTTTATCGGAGAAGCAAACATTTTTCTTAAGACTCCGGATCCATAATTTTCGTGATCTTTGCAGCAACTTCAGAATCCATGGCACCCAGAATCTTTCCTCTGTCATCTGCGCTCATTACCTTCAGAATCCTTGCTGCCAGATCAAGATTATTAGTCATCTTCTCAAAAATAGCTGCCGCCTGCTTAGGTTTCATGGCAGAATATGCTGCTGCGTAATCCTGTACCTCCTGACTTTCCTGCAGCTGCGTCACCACCTGCTTGTAAAGGTATTCCGCGGTGGCAGGATCCATGGATTCATAATACTTCTTATACTCTTCGGCACCGGGTCCTTTGTCGGAGTAAACGACTTCATCATAGAATTCTTTCTGAATACGTTGGAATTCCACCTGCTGTTTTTCGAACTCCTGTAATCTGAGTACTTCCGCCTTCAGCTGGTCTATTTCCTCATCCTTGGTCGCAGATGCATTCTGTGCCTGTTCCAATTGCAGTTCCAGACTCTTGATCTGATCCACGGCATCCTGCAAGCTGGTATATCCGCCATACGCATTGGGATCTGTTGTCTCTGTCACGGAATTTGCGGGCAATATTTTATTCAGCACCGGCACATCCTTTAAGATCGGTGCCACTACCGAACTTCCAAATCCACCGATATCCAGTTTGATCACCGCACAGATCACCGCGATCCACAGCACCACGATCAGTATGGTTGCCGCAAAGGTAAGCAGGCTGTTCCCTTCATTGCCGTCTTCCAGGGCATCCTCCTGCTTGGCGATTTCCTTCGCACGGCGCTTGGCTTCTTTCCTTTGTGCCTTCTGATCTTTCTTCAGCTGTTTTTTTTCTTCCGCCAGCTGTTTTCTCTCATTATCTGCTGTTGCCTCTTCCGGCGTTTTTTCTCTTGCCATATATCCTCCACTTCCTGCCTACCGGACTTTTTGCCCATACGTATAGCTGGTCAGTTCATCGATTGACTTACTTTCCGCATGATTTTCTTCCTGCAAAAAGGCTTCGAAAGCCTTTTCCCGAAGGGTCTCATGCATCTTTCTTTCTTTCATGGCATCTGCCATGTGTTCTCTGGCCGTTTCCACATTCTCCTTTGCTTTTTCCACACGGATACACTGTGCGGCCACCAGGCTGTCCATCTTCAAAAGAGCTTCCTTATTCTCCTCAATAGCACGCAGATCCAGCCTGCCCTGTAACAGGCTGCCGGACTTTTCTTCGTATGCTCTCTTGCGGTCTTGCAGCCGCTCCAAATGCTCCGTTTCCACGCCCAGTGCCGCCAAAGCCGCACCAAATTCCTGCTTTGCCTGCGTTTCCATCTTTTCTTTGATATTCAGGATGTTCTGTAAGGAATATCTGAATCTGGCCATTTACCTCACTCCTGATCCACAAATAAATCTTCCAGCATCTTTACACTCTCCTCAAACGTGAACTTTTCCTCTGTGCTCTGACACAGGAATGCGTTCACGGCATCAATCTTGGAAATCGCATAATCAATGCCGGGGTTACTTCCCTTTTTGTAGGCACCGATATTGATCAGATCTTCTGCTTCATGATAGGTAGCCAGTACATTTTTCAGTTTATTGGCTGCCTGTTTGTGTTCCCTTGCAGCGATCTGGCTCATGCATCTGGAGATGCTCTGTAAAATATCGATTGCCGGATAATGATTCTTATGTCCGAGTTTTCTGCTCAGCATAATATGACCGTCGAGAATACTTCTCGCCGTGTCAGTAATCGGTTCATTAAAATCATCACCATCCACCAGGACAGTATACAATCCCGTGATAGACCCCACCGCAGCTCTGCCGGCACGCTCTAAGAGCTTTGGCATCTCCGAATATACACTGGGCGGATAGCCCCTGGTCACAGGCGGTTCCCCACTGGCCAGACCGATTTCCCGCTGTGCCATGGAGAAACGGGTCAGGGAATCCATCATCAACAGGACATCTTTTCCCTGATCTCTGAAATATTCTGCAATTGCCGTTGCTGTCTTGGCAGCCTTGTTTCGTTCCAGTGCCGGTCTGTCGGACGTAGCCACGACTACGACCGATCTGCGCATACCTTCCTCGCCCAGATCCCTTTCGATAAATTCTCTGACCTCTCTGCCGCGCTCACCGATCAATGCAATGACATTGATATCCGCCTTGGTGTTACGGGCAAACATACCCATCAGGGTGGATTTGCCCACACCGGAGCCGGCAAAGATGCCGATTCTCTGTCCTTTTCCGACCGTAATCATGCCGTCTACCGCTTTGACCCCCAATGGCAGCACCTGATCAATAATCGTTCTCGACATCGGATCCGGCGGTGCCGCTTCCACAGGATATGCGGTTCCCACAATCGTTTCCCCGTCAATGGGAATTCCCAGTCCGTTCACCGTTTTTCCCAAAAGCTTGTCGCTTACCGTCACTTTTAAAGGGTCTCCGGTATTTTCCACGATACAGCCCAGTCCGATGCCATCCACAGAATCATAGGGCATCAGAAGTGTCTTCTTGTCACGGAATCCGACCACCTCTGCCATGATTGGCTTTGCGTTATCCGTAGCCGGCAGGATTCTGCACAGATCCCCCAGGCGGGAATCCGGTCCCGCAGATTCTATCGTCAGTCCCACGACATTTACTACTTTTCCGAGTTTCCGGTAAAAAGTCTTGTCTGCTAATTTTTGATATTTTTCAAAATCTATCGTTTTAATAACCATCGATCAGCCTTCGTACGATAATAATTTTAGCTTCTGGCGCAATTCCGACAGCTGGGTTCCGAGTCCGCAATCGAAGATGCCGATTTCCGTCTCAATCATGCACTCTCCTTTGCCGAGTGTCTGATCTTCTATGATTTCCACTGTGCTGTTCGGAGAAGCCGCTTCCGACATGATCTGCTTTTTCTGCATGCTGACATAAGGATAATCCTCTTTGGATACATGGATCAGAAAGCTTTTGCTGTCCTCTGTCCTTCGCATGGTCGAAGCGATCAGATAACACAGAACCTCTCTGTAAGAATGCAGATCCACATGGAAAATATGTTCATAAATACCGGTAATCGTATCCACAAACTGCGGTTCCAGTTCGTCCATCTTTTTCTGGTATTCCGCCTCCAGACTTGCCGTCTTTTTTTGAAACTCCGCCGCTCTCTTTGTCTCCATTTGTGCCGCTGCAGCTTCCGCTTCCTGCAATCCCCGGGTTTTGGCCTGTTCCAGCACAGACTGTTTTTCAGCTTCTGCCTGTGCTCTTGCTTCCTGCAAAATGCTTTCCGCCTGTGTTCTGGCATCTTCCAGAATCTTCTGTGCCTCTGCCTCAGCATCCTCTTTCATCTTTTGCAGGTCTTCTCCTGCCTTAATTACATTGCCGGAGGTCTGCGCATTTTCCTCTGTCTCGTCCGTATCCGCTACAAGTGCATCTACTTTGTCTGCAGCAAGTCCCGAGACAAACCCGGTGTTTTCTTCCTGCTGCATTTTGGCGGATAACTCCCGGATTCTTTTTGCTACCAGTTCATTGGTATTGATCACTCTGGTATCTTCTTCCACAAGTTTTGTGTATCCCCGTTTGAAAAGATTACTAGACAACGATCTCGTCACCTCCGCCTCTGGAAATAATAATCTCACCGGCATCCTCCAGCTTGCGGATGATATTTACGATCTTCTGCTGTGCCTCTTCTACATCCTTCATTCGCACAGGACCCATAAATTCCATATCTTCCTTGATCATGACTACCAGACGTTTCGACATATTGTTAAATACTGTATTCTGTACCTGTTCATTTGCCCCCTTCAGTGCGATTGCCAGGTCATTGTTGTCCACATCACGCAGCACGCGCTGAATGGCCTTGTCATCCAACAGCAGGATATCTTCGAATACAAACATCTTTTTGCGGATCTCGTCTGCCAGTTCCGGCTCTTCGATCTCCAGTGTTTCCATAATATGTTTTTCTGTTCCTCTGTCTACCGTATTTAAGATATCTACCACTGCATCCACGCCGCCGATGATCGTGTAATCCTGATTTACCAGACTTGCCAGTTTGGATTCCAATACCTTTTCCACTTCCTTGATGACATCCGGGCTGGTACGATCCATCACAGCAATACGTCTTGCCACTTCCGCCTGGCTGTCGGGTGGCAGTGCCGATATGATCAGTGCTGCCTGACTCGGAGACAGATAAGATAAAATCAAAGCAATCGTCTGCGGATGTTCATCCTGAATGAAGTTGATCAACTGGCTGGCATCCGTCTTACGCACAAATTCGAACGGTTTTACCTGCAAAGAAGCCGTCAGCTTGCCGATTACATCCATTGCCTTGTCGGATCCCAGTGCTTTCTCCAAGAGTTCCTTCGCATAATTGATACCGCCCTCTGCAATATACTGCTGTGCCAGACACACCTCGTAAAATTCATTGATTACTTCCTCTTTTACCTGTGGTGTCACGCTTCTGGTATTGGCAATTTCCAGTGTCAGTTCTTCGATTTCTTCTTCTTTTAAGTGTTTAAAAATGCCCGCCGATCTTTCCGGTCCCAAAGAGATCAGAAGGATTGCAGCTTTCTGCAGTCCTGAGATTCCGCCGTCTGCTTTTGTTCTTGCCATATTTACTCCGATCCGCCTCTTATACTGTCAAGGCGCGTATTTCTTAACCCCAGTCTTCGTTCAGCCAGTTGCGTAATAACGCAGCCGCAGACTCCGGGTTCTCATCTACAAATTTTTCGATCATCTTACGTGTTTCGGACTTAGACTCCACATCAATATCTTCCAGTTCAGATTCCGGTGTCGACTGCAGCATATTCTCCACAGATACCTCTTCTTCCTGCTGCACTTCCTGTCTGGAACGCATGCTGTGCAATACTACAAATGCCAATAATCCGAGAATCAGTACCAACATTACAATACTGAGAATCGTCTGCCAGCTGACCTGTGCACTCTCTTTGTCATAAAAGATAGGACTTTCGTAGGCAATAATCGTAATATTATCCTGACTGATGCCGGTAGCATTGGCTACCAGACTGTACATATCCTGATCTACATCGATTTTGGTATCCGCACTGTTCTGGGACTTGTATTCTTCCCAGCTGGTACCGTCTAAAAGTCCCTGTCTTTTGACATCCTCGTAATGAATTTCTTTATAGGTAATTGCCGCAATCGATATGGAGGAATTGCTGTAATTGATACCTCCCGCCGGTGTAACTGTATCTGTGATAGATTCGTTCGGCAGATAATCCCTGCTGGTCTCGGAGGTTGATGATGAACTGTTATTACTGTCAGGAGATACATACGTCGTGTTGCCACTCTCGCCGTTGGAGGTAGTACCCGGTACTCCACCACCGTCGTTGGTATTCTCACTCTCATAAGTCTCCTCATGGGAAAGCATGCCTTCGGTTCTGTCAGAGTTTGCATAGTATTGTTTTACCGTCTCTTTATAATCGGAAAAATCCATATTCAGATGGCTGGTAACTGCGGCATCATTATACTGTTTAGTTCCCAACAGTACTTTTTTTACCTGATTGGCGATCATGGCTTCTGCCTGGTTCTGTAATTCCTGCATGGAATTGGCAATTCCAGCAGAGGTATAATCATCTCCGCCCGCAAACAACAGATTGGAGTCTGTATCCATGATCGTAATATTGGCCGTGGTATCGTTGCGAAGCCAGGTAGCCACACACTTTGCCAGTGCCGCCGCATTAGATGATGTGAAGTTGCCGTCCAGTTCCAGCTGGATAAATGCGGAAGCCTCTTCCTTCTGTGCTGCCAGCGTTCCGTTATCTTTCGGGAAACTCAGGTGTACCTTCGCAGATTTTACCGCACTCTGCGCTTCGATCGTCTGAGTGATATATTTTTCCAGATAAGAATTATACAGTCTTTCCTTATCCGTAGCAGTCGTGGACATACTGCTTCCCAGGTAATCATTCAGATTCAGTGAATCCGGAACATACCCTGCGGAACCCAGTGCCAGATTTGCCGCGCTCTGCTGGCTGCTCTCTACATCGATTTTCAGTCCGTCATTGGATTCTCTGTGTGTAATCCCGGCACTGTCCAGCGTATCTATGATCTCCGATGCCTGCGCTGTCGTCTCACAGCTGATCAGCCGTACATACTGTGGTTTGGTCATGACATACATGATAATCGCGAACGCAAAAATCACGACAGCCACAGCTCCGATGATAATACTCTTCTGCCTGGTGGTGAATTTATTCCACCACTCCAGTATTTTTGCAGGTATTTCTTTTAATCTGTCTGCCATTGCAGCTTACTCCTCTTACGTCAAGAATTCACTTTGCCTGATCAGATCTGAATCTGCATCAGTTCCTTATATGCCTCCATCACCTTATCACGGATGGCTACGGTATATTGCAGCGCCGTAGAAGCCTTCTCCATGGCAATGGTAAGATCATGGGTGTTATCCGTTTCACCCAGTGCAAAGCGGATCTTCTCATTCTCGGCATCCGAGAGATAACTGTTGGTAGTCTTTACATTATCAATTGCTGTATTCAGAAAAGCTTCGAACATCGTGCCTTCTGCTTTTTTCTCTTTCTCAGCGAGCATCCCCGTCAGAGAAGTCGGTGATACTGTGGCAGTACCGTTTACACTGTTCAAAGCTGTAATTGCTGAAATATCCATTTTAATAAACCATGTCCTTCCTTACATGTATTCCGGTTCCGTGGTCTGTGGAAACCGGTAACAGGGATCCGTCAGATTACTGACCAATCTCCAGTCCTTTTAATGCCATGGACTTACTGGCACCGAATGCCGTAGAATTAGCCTCATAAGATCTGCTGGCATCGATCAGATCCGTCATTTCCTGAACGATATTCACGTTAGGATATGTCACATAGCCGTTCTCGTCCGCATCGGGATGGGAAGGATCGTATACCATGTTCATCTCTGTCGTAGTATCTTCAAAGATCTGGCTTACCTTTACACCGCTGCCCGAGTAGCTGCTGCTCACATTGTGCAGTACCTGGCTGAAGGTCTGCTGAGGATTTTTCTCCTGGAAAGTAACGATCTTCCTTCTGTAGGGGGTGCCATCCTCGGTTCTGGTCGTATTGGCATTGGCAACATTCTCAGAGATCACATCCATACGCAGTCTCTGTGCAGTAAGTCCCGATGCCGTAACATCAAATGCTGAAAACATACTCATATACTAATTCCTCACTTCATCACAGTCTGTAAATTGGTAAATTCCTGATTAATGCTGCTGATCAGCCCCTGATACTTCAACTGGTTCTCTGCCAGCATCACATTCTCGTTCTCAATATCCACATTATTGCCGTCCAGGCGGTAAGAATAATTGGCATAGTCCGTATAAGCTCTGCCACGCAGCCGGCTCAAATTCACATTTGCCACCTTGTCGTCCATTGTCTGGTACCTGTTGTTGCCCAGAGCCTTCTGCAGTACCGATTCGAAAGCCACATCCTGTCTCTTGTATCCCGGGGTGTCCACATTGGCAATATTATTGGAAATCGCTTCATTCCGCTGCCATGCGGCATCCGCTGCCCGATCCAGAACATTGATATAGTCAAATGCATTTGTCTGTATCATATTACCTCACATTCTGCGGTTTTCTTACATCAAAGCATAAAACCGCTTTTACCATAGACCTATACTACTCTATTATAAATTATTTCGACAAAAACACAATACTTAAAATATGCGCTCTCACAATAAATATAAAGAAAAGAGACTATTTTCTGCAATAGTCTCTTCTTCCCAAATTTTTACAATAATGACTTAATATGGCACTTTTTATTTAATTTCTGCCATTCTGACGCTTTAATTCTTCAATCTCATCAAATACGGCATCATTCAATACCTTGATATAGGTGCCCTTCATACCGGAAGAACGGGATTCGATCACACCGGCACTTTCGAACTTTCTTAAAGCATTGACGATCACAGATCTGGTAATTCCCACTCTGTCGGCAATCTTGCTTGCCACAAGGATTCCTTCCATGCCGTTAAGTTCATCAAAAATATGAGTAATCGCTTCCATCTCCGAAAAAGAAAGTGTGCTGACCGCAGATTTTACGACTGCCACCTTACGGCTTTCCTCCGCACTTTCTTCATTCACTGCACGCAGCATTTCCAGTCCTACGACTGTGGTGCCGTATTCGCAGAGGATGATGTCATCAATATCATATTGTTCATTACATTTATAAATGAACAATGTCCCCAGTCTCTCACCGGCAATCTCGATGGGTGTGATAATTGCCTGAAACTTTCTGGTATCAATTTTTTCGAATCCCAGGGTCTCCAGGTTGACATTTTCCTTGGTCGATAATACGCCCAGTAATCTCTCATTCAGCATAGGATCGATAAAACCGCCGACACTGTCATCCAAAAGTTCCGTGATCGGTTCGATTCCGTCGGATTTCCCTACTCCGAGTACTTTTCCTTTTCTGCTGATCACCAGTACATTGGAATTCAGTATCTCACGCATTACCTTACAGATATCGCTGAATACCACTTTGCTGGAATTGTTGTTGTGTAATAGTTTCCCGATTTTACGTGTTTTGTCCAACAATTGTACGCTGCTCATCTATCTTCCTCCGTCTACACATACTACGAACCACCAGATGTTATGCACATTGTAGCACATGTAAATTCAGATTACAATGAAAATAGCGTTAATTTATGAGAAAATTCTGACAGTATGACCAACTATCTTTCTTCCGTCGGTTTATTTTTTACAAAACCACACTGTTCATCCATACAAACCAGCTTATTTCCTTTTTCCAACAGCAATTTACCGCAACGGGGACATTTTTCTCCCGAAGGCTTCTGCCATACCATAAAATCGCATTCCGGATTGTCGATACAGCCGTAATATCTTCTGCCCTTTTTGGTCTTCTTCATGACAATATCCTTGCCACACTTCGGACACGCCACACCGATCTTTTCGAAATAAGGTTTGGTATTACGGCACTCAGGGAAACCGGGGCAGGCCAAAAATCTGCCGTGCGGACCGTATTTGATCACCATACGTCTGCCGCACAATTCACAGATTTCGTCTGACTCTTCATCAGCAATCGTTACTTCTGCCAGATCTTTTTCCGCATTTTTCACAGCTTCGTCCAGATCCGGGTAGAAATTAGCCACAATAGTCTTCCACTTTACGGTGCCTTCTTCCACACCGTCCAAAAGTGCTTCCATGTTGGCGGTAAAGTTCACGTCCACAATCGTGGGGAAAGCTTCCTTCATCATCTTGTTGACCACTTCGCCAAGTTCTGTAACATACAGGTTACGGTTTTCCTTGGCAATATATCTTCTGGCAAGGATCGTGGTAATGGTCGGTGCATAAGTACTGGGACGTCCGATGCCCAGTTCCTCCAGTGCACGTACCAGACTTGCCTCGGTATAGTGTGCGGGCGGCTGGGTAAAATGCTGCTTCGGATCAAAATCCAAGAATTCCAGTACACTCTTCTCGTCCAGATTACTGCCCAGTACATTTTCCTCTTCCTTGTCATCGTCCTGCGTATAGACACTCATAAAACCATCAAAACGCATTCTGGAAGCAGCAAGGGTGAAAATCTGATCTTTTGCCTGGATCTTTACGGATGTAGTATCGTACTGTGCTGCGCTCATGCGGCTTGCCACGAAGCGCTTCCAGATCAGCTGGTACAGGCGGAACAAATCTCTGGGCAGCTGTTCCTTGACCGCAATGGGCATACGGTTCAGATCCGTGGGACGGATGGCTTCATGCGCGTCCTGAATCTTCTGGCTGCTCTTTTTCTCTGTATTTACCGTAGTCTTATAAGTTTCTCCGTAATGCGCATCGATAAACTCCGCAGCCTGTGCTTCCGCTTCTTCGGATACACGGGTGGAATCGGTACGCAGATAAGTGATCAGACCGACTGTGCCTTCTCCCTTGATATCGACGCCTTCATATAACTGCTGTGCCAGACGCATGGTCTTCTGGGTAGAGAAATTCAGCACCTTGCTGGCTTCCTGCTGCAGCGTGGAAGTCGTAAACGGCAGCGGCGCCTTTTTCACACGTTCTCCGTGCCGTACTTCCTTGACTTCGTATTTCGCACCCTTCAGAGACTCCATGATCTGATCGGCCTGTTCTTTGCTGCCGATCCCCTGCTTTTTCTCCGTGGTGCCGTAATATTTTGCACAAATAGGCTTTTTCTCGCCCTTTACCTTCAGATTTACATCTAAAGACCAGTATTCTTCCGGAATAAATGCATTGATCTCATCTTCTCTGTCGCAGATAATGCGCAGTGCAACGCTCTGTACACGTCCGGCACTTAAGCCGCGCTTGATCTTCGCCCACAGAAGCGGTGAGATCCGATATCCCACCATACGATCCAGTACTCGTCTCGCCTGCTGTGCATCTACCAGATTCATATCGATCTCTCTGGCATTTTTCAAAGATTCCTTGACTGCACTCTTGGTGATCTCATTAAAGGTAATGCGATATACTTTTTTATCCTGCAATTTCAACGCATAGTATAAATGCCAGGAAATCGCTTCTCCTTCGCGGTCCGGGTCGGTTGCGAGATAAATTTTCTCTGCCTTCTTCACTTCCTTGCGCAGTGATGCCAGAAGGTCTCCCTTTCCGCGGATTGTGATATATTTCGGTTCATAATCATGCTCTACATCAATTCCCAGCTGACTCTTGGGCAGGTCCCTCACATGCCCCTGGCTGGCCATAACTTCATAATTCGCCCCCAAAAATTTTTTGATTGTCTTCACCTTCGCCGGTGACTCTACAATTACTAAATATTTTGCCATATGCACTCCCATCCATTCGTTACGAGCGGATCTGCGGCCAAGCTTCCCACCTCTTTGCCGCGATTTCCCCTGCTTTGAGTAATCGTGAACCACTATACAACAAAAAAATAGGAATGGCAAGAAGATTTTTTCGCCGCCTGCCTTCGGAAAACAAGAAAATGACAGAAAAAAAGAGCCAAAAAGCAATTCTTTTTGCTTTTCGACACTTTTCAGGGTTGGGCTATTCTTTGAAAGAATAAGCAGCTGATAGGGGAATCGAACCCCTGTTTTCGCCGTGAGAGGGCGACGTCTTA
>ERZ1034844.116-NODE-116-length-44213-cov-15.379591_pt1 | contig 44213 bp, 34 predicted proteins | sample MGYA00520594_ERZ1034844 | MGnify/ENA primary metagenome ERZ1034844 (study PRJEB33766, sample SAMN09781733) | gut metagenome | biome: gut microbiome | host: Homo sapiens | place: Madagascar | study: EMG produced TPA metagenomics assembly of the PRJNA485056 data... | reverse complement strand
TGATGGACTCTCAAGAAAATACCCTCAAGCAGGGTACCATTGAAGAACCACAGGTAGAAGCCACAGTGGCAGAGACACCTGCAGTAGAAAATGCTTTAGAAGCCGAGACTAAGACCTACACTACCAAACAGGAAGTACTCGACCGAGTAAAGGAAATAGCCCATAGCGACGAAGCTCCTCAGAAAGAAGAGCTCGACTTGCTGAAAACTACTTTCTACAAAATCCATCTCGCTGAAAGAGATGCTCAGATGAAGGAATATCTTGCCAACGGCGGTGAACCTGAGAAATATGTTCTCATGCCCGACGAGGCAGAGGAGGCTTTCAAAGCAGAGATGCAGATCATCAAAGAGAAGAGGGCAAAGATTTTCCTCGCACAGGAGGAAGAGAAACAGGCCAACCTGCAGAAGAAGCTCGACATCATCGAAAAAATAAAAGCCATGGTAACGTCACCCGACGAAGCCAACCAAGCATATCAAGAATTCAAAGCCTTGCAGCAAGAATGGAAAGAGATTAAAGCCGTTCCTGCCGATAAAGCCAATGAACTTTGGAGAAATTACCAGCTCTACGTAGAACAATTCTACGATCTGCTGAAACTCAACAACGAGGCTCGCGAATACGACTTCAAGAAAAACCTCGAGGCTAAGACTAAGCTTTGCGAGGCTGCCGAGAAACTTGACGAGGAAGAAGACGTCATCTCTGCCTTCCACCAGTTGCAAGACCTCCACGCACAATATCGCGAGATAGGTCCTGTAGCCAAAGAGTTGCGCGAGCAGATATGGAGTCGCTTCAAGGCTGCCAGCACCGTGATTAACAAGAAGCACCAGCAGCACTTCGAGCAGTTGCGCGCCAAGGAGGAGGAAAACCTTGAAAAGAAGACCGCACTCTGCGAAAAGATAGAAGCCATCAACCAAGAGCAGTATAAGCTCGCTACCGAATGGGAGAAAGTTACCAAAGAAGTCATCGAATTGCAGAGTGAGTGGAAGAAGATTGGTTTCGCTCCTCAGAAGATGAACGTGAAAATCTTTGAGCGCTTCCGTACTGCTAACGATCAGTTCTTTGCTAAGAAAGCAGAATACTTCAAGACATTGAAGGAGGAGTATGCTGCCAACACAGAGAAGAAGAAGGCGCTCATCGAGAAAGCTAAAGAATTGGCAGGAAGCACCGAATGGCGCAAGACGGGCGACAAACTTGTCAACCTGCAGAAAGAGTGGAAGCAGATTGGTGTCGTACCACGCAAGTTGGGAGACCAACTATGGCAGGAGTTCATAGACGCTTGCAACCAGTTCTTCGAGGCTCGTAACAAGGCCAACGCTGGCACACGCAATGCTGAGCACACCAACTTGGAGAAGAAGAAAGAGGTAGTAGCTAAACTGAATGCGCTTCTCGAGAACGCTGGCGATAACATACAGCAACAGGTACAAGCTCTCATCGATGAGTACAAAGCCATTGGCCACGTACCCTTCAAAGAGAAAGATGCTATCTATAAGCAATATCACGATGTGCTCGACAAGATTTACAAGAATCTGCATGTTAGTAACGCAAAACGCCATCTCGACAACTTCAAGAACAACTTAAAGAACGTGGCAGGAAAGGGCTCCGATGCTCTCGACAACGAGCGTGGCCGCCTCTTACGTCGTTACGACCAGTTGCGTTCAGAGATTACCACTTACGAGAACAACCTTGGCTTCCTTAATGCTGCCAGCAAGAAGGGCAACAGCCTCGTAGAAGAAATGAATCGTAAGGTACAGAAACTCAAAGACGATCTCGAACTCGTAAAGCAGAAAATCAAGGCTATAGATGCCGAGAACAAATAAAGTCAGAAAGCCGAAGTGCAACTCAAGCACTTCGGCTTTTTTTATATGTATAAGAAAGGAAAACACAGGAAAAACACAGAAAGAACTATGTTACTCAAAATTTTAACTATATTTATATCGCTGAATTTAAAACAAATGATTATCTTTGCACCGCAATATCATGTTTAACAGAAACATGCACGAGTAAATAAAGAAAACATTATTAAAAATAAACTACAACAATCATGCCTTGGTGGCATGAATATTATCAAAAAAATAAATTATTATTAACTAAACATTACGCTTATAAAATGAAAATTTTACGCTTAAACAGCCTTACCACTCGTCTTGCAATGGTGGTAATGATTCTCATGTCTGTATGTAACCAAGCTTCTGCCCAGGAGTCTTATGCAGTATTCAAGGACGGTACACTGACTTTCAAGCATGACGCAGAAAAGCCTGCAGATGCCTATGAGATAAAAGGAAAACCTAACTGGTCTGCTCATAAAACAGCCATAACAAAGGTTGTATTCGAAGCTTCTTTTGCCGAAGCACGTCCTACAAGTTGTAATAGTTGGTTCAATGAATGTACAGAACTGACAACTATTGAAGGCATCGAATACTTGAATACAGAAAAGGTTGGCGATATGGCGCAAATGTTCAAAGGCTGTGCTAAACTCAACTCTCTCGACCTTTCTCATTTCAACACCCAGAATGTAAAAAACATGTATAGTATGCTCAATGGCTGTCAAAAATTGAAAACCCTCGACCTCTCAAACTTTGACACTAAGAATGTAACAAGTATGAGTAACATGTTCGTGAGATGCAAGGCCCTCAAGACCATCTATGCGTCAGACAAGTTTGTTGTAACAACTGCCTGCAAGGGCGATTATATGTTTACAGAGTGCTACTCTCTGAAAGGTGCCATTTCTTATGACAAATCCAAAGTAAACAAGGACTACGCTAATTTCGAAGGCTACTTCACTGCTCCTACCCCAACAGGCATCGACCAGATAGTAGCTCCTATCTCAGCCAAGGCAGAGTATTACGACTTGCAGGGTCGTCGCTTGAGCCAGCCACAAAAGGGCATCAACATCGTAAAGCGTGGCAATAAGACCCAGAAGATATTAGTTAAGTAACATTCAATAAGCAGCTACATTTTTCATATCATGATGTTCTGGCTTCCGTTCTATGTATCGGGAGCCAGACTTTTTTTTATCTATTCATGAAAAACATAACCAGCATACATCCACAACTATATAAAGAAAGAATAATGATAGTTCCTGAGCCATAACTTGGACATATAAAACAAAAAAGCATCTTTCTAAAAAGAAAGATGCTCTTAGTTGGGATACCCGGACTCGAACCAGGAATGACAGGACCAGAATCTGTAGTGTTACCATTACACCATATCCCATTGTTTTCTTATTTTGTTGTTGCAATGTCATTTCTGAATTGCGAGTGCAAAGGTAATGCTTTTTTCTGAACCAACAAAATTTTTCTGCATTTTTTTTTCAAAAAACGTCTTTTTTTTCATTCTTATGCCATTTTAGCCCTAAAAAGGCCATATTATCGAGCAACCAACCTTAAAAAAACAGAAAAGTTGGTGGAAAGTACCGCATACTCATTTTTTTGCACTATCTTTGTAGTCGAATAAATACAACGTAACACTCAATGAATACAGCAAAACTATTAGTAGAAACTATTAAAGAAGGAATACAAGAGAAAAAAGGTAGCAACATCGTCATTGCCGACCTAACCGAAATAGACGGCAGCATAGCCAAGTACTTTATCATCTGCCAAGGCGGTTCCCCCACCCAGGTAGAAGCTATTGCAGAATCAGTAGGCGACTTCTGCCGCAAGAAATTAGGCGAAAAGCCCGTCAACGTAGCAGGCTTAGACAATGACCAGTGGGTAGCCATCGACTTTGTCGACGTACTCGTACATATCTTCCAGCCCGAGGTAAGACAGTTTTACGACCTGGAGCATCTTTGGGAAGACGCCAAACTGACAACGGTGCCCGACATCCAGTAAAGCAAACCCCAACACACCCTATATAATATATAAGAAAAGCTTTATATAATATATATAAGCAAAAACTCTTAAAAAGAAAACAACGATATGGAACAAGGCAACAACCAGAACAACCATGGCCCTCAGCCACCAAAGATGCCTAAGTTCAATATGAACTGGCTTTATATACTGATTCTCGTCGGCTTGATGGTAGCCTATCTGAGTGGAGGCACCAATTCCTTAGGAGGCAGTGCCACCCAAGAAGCCACCTACACTCAGTTTAAACAATATGTAGAAAAAGGCTACGTGCTAAGCGTGGTGGCTAATAAGAATGAGAACACCCTCAAACTGTATATCAACCCCAAGTACACCCGCGAGGTATACAAGACCGCAGCCAAGAACTTAGGTTCCAATCCCTATGTAGAGGTGCAGTTTGGCTCCGTCGATGAAGTAGACAGGTTTGCCAACGCGATGGTTCAAGCCAAGAAGATCAACTCATTCAGCTATAAGAACGAGACCTCTGGTGGGTTCCTCAACATTCTGTGGAACATCTTCCCACTATTACTGTTCTTCATCTTCATCTGGTGGATGTCAGGACGCATGGGCGGCATGGGTGGCTCAGGCGGTGGCATCTTCAACGTGGGCAAGAGCAAGGCCCGCATGTATGAGAAGGGCAACGCCATCGGCATCACCTTCAAGGACGTAGCCGGACAGGAAGGTGCCAAGCAGGAAGTACAAGAAATCGTAGAGTTCCTCAAGAACCCTATGAAATATACCGACTTGGGAGGTAAAATACCTAAGGGAGCACTCCTTGTGGGTCCTCCAGGAACAGGTAAGACCCTTTTAGCAAAAGCAGTGGCAGGCGAAGCTGGTGTACCCTTCTTCTCTATGAGTGGTTCCGACTTCGTAGAGATGTTTGTCGGAGTAGGAGCATCGCGAGTACGCGACCTCTTCCGCCAAGCCAAAGAGAAAGCCCCTTGCATCATCTTCATCGACGAGATAGATGCCGTAGGACGTGCCCGTAGCAAAAACCCATCCATGAGTGGTAACGATGAGCGCGAGAACACTCTCAATGCCCTGCTCACCGAGATGGATGGTTTCGGTACCAACAGTGGCGTTATCATCTTAGCCGCCACCAACCGTGTAGACATGCTCGACAGCGCCTTGCTACGTGCAGGACGTTTCGACCGCGAGATACATGTAGACCTGCCCGACTTGAACGAGCGCAAGGCTATCTTCCAGGTACACCTCAAACCAGTCAAGGTAGACGATACCGTAGACGTTGACTTGTTAGCTCGCCAGACACCAGGTTTCTCTGGTGCCGACATCGCTAACGTTTGCAACGAGGCAGCCCTCATAGCCGCTCGCCACGACAAGAAGAGCGTCAGCAAACAAGACTTTCTCGATGCAGTAGACCGTATCGTAGGCGGCTTGGAGAAGAAGACCAAGGTAATGACAGCCGATGAGAAGCGCAGTATAGCCCTTCACGAAGCAGGTCACGCCACGATATCTTGGTTCTGCCGATACGCCAATCCGCTCATCAAGGTCACCATCGTACCACGCGGACAAGCCCTCGGAGCCGCCTGGTATCTGCCCGAAGAGCGACAGATTACCACCAAGGAGCAGATGCTCGACGAGATGTGCTCACTCATGGGCGGCCGTGCTGCCGAAGAGCTCTTTACAGGACATATCTCATCGGGAGCCATGAACGATCTGGAGCGTGCCACTAAGAGCGCCTATGGCATGATTGCCTATCTCGGTATGGGCGACAAATTGCCCAACGTCTGCTATTACAACAATCAGGAATACTCCTTCCAGCGTCCATACTCCGACACGACCGCACGCATCATCGACGAGGAAGTTCTCAAGTTGGTGAACGAGCAGTACATCCGTGCCAAGAACATCCTCATGGAGCACAAGGAAGGTCACAACGCCCTCGCCGAGCTCCTCATCCAGAAAGAGGTCATCATGGCAGAAGACGTGGAGAGTATTTTTGGCAAGCGTCCCTGGATAAGCCGTTCACAGGAAATCATGGAGGACGAACAACCCAAGATAGACGAACGCATCAAGGAACTCCCTGAGGTGCAAGCAGCCATCAAAGCTCATGAGGAGGCACAGCAGGACGACCACACCTCCGACACCACCGAGGAGTCATCTGCCGATACCAAGGATACGGTTTCTGGCGACAAGCACAGCGATAATAACACAGAAGAAACCAACAACAAGTAAAAACAGAAAGGATTCACAACAATGACCGACAAACAAAAGAATCTGATCGTGAGGTCTATCACGGGCATTCTGTTCGTGGTGTGCATGGTGTCTTGCTTCCTCAATCCAAGAGCCATAGTCTTCCTCTTTACCCTCATCACAGGCCTTAGCATTTGGGAGTTCTGCGGACTGGTCAACGAGAAGGATGGCGTCACCGTCAACCGCTTCATCTGCACCATCGCAGGCGTATATTTCTTCCTGGCCATAGCAGGAATACGCATGGGCATCGTGAGCAATTTTATAGGCTTCGTACCTTATCTGCTCACCATCGTATATCTGTTCATCAGCGAACTATATACAGGCAACAAAGATGCCATCAACGACTGGGCCTACACCATGCTCTCGCAGATGTATGTAGCCCTTCCCTTCTCAATGATCAACGTTTTAGCTTTCGAATATTCATCCTTCGATGGACAAATACACTACGATATGCTGTTGCCATTGAGCGTATTCATCTTCTTGTGGGCTAACGACACAGGAGCTTACTGCAGTGGTTCACTCTTTGGCAAACATAAGCTCTTTCCACGCATCAGCCCAGCCAAGAGTTGGGAAGGTAGTATCGGTGGAGGCATTCTCGTACTCATCATAGCTGCCATCATCGGCTATTTCGCCAACGATGGAGAGGCCCACCGCCTCAGTATTGCAGGCTGGATGGGTCTGGGACTGGTCGTTGTGTTCTTCGGCACATGGGGCGACCTTGTGGAAAGTCTCTTCAAGCGCACCTTGGGTGTAAAGGATAGCGGAACACTGCTTCCAGGACATGGTGGCATGCTCGACCGTTTCGACTCCTCGCTCATGGCTATTCCTGCCGCAGTCATCTATCTCTATACCCTACAATTGTTAGGATAGTCACAATTTTAGAATCGTTAAGGAGCAGAGAGTTCTCTCACCTCCTTAACGATTCTATGTTTTCTCCCCAATAATTTCCTAAATCATACCAGAAACAGCACAATTATCATTCTCTGAATAATCTCTTAAGAAAAATATATCAAAGTTCTAAAAACCATCAAATCTTATGAAAAAGTTAATGACTTTATTCGTAGCCATGTTCTGTCTCATACAGGCACAGGCTACCGCCCCTGTCAAGCAATGGGGACAACTGCAAGTAAAAGGTGCACAATTATGCGATCAGAATGGTCGTCCCGTAGTGTTAAGAGGCGTCAGTTTAGGATGGCACAACATCTGGCCCCGCTTCTACAACAAGCAGGCAGTAAAATGGCTCATCAACGACTGGCATGCCAACATCATACGTGCAGCCATGGGCATTCAGATCGAAGACAACTATTTAGAAAACCCACAGTTTGCAGAAAAGTGCATAACCACTGTGGTCGATGCAGCCATCAAGAACGGAGCATACGTCATCATCGACTGGCATGCGCACAAGATGCACACCGAAGAAGCCAAAGCCTTCTTTGGCAGAATGGCACAGAAGTATGGCAAATACCCCAATGTGTTGTACGAACTCTACAACGAACCGGTAGACGACTCTTGGGAGAGTCTGAAGACCTATGCCAAAACCATTATTGACGAGATACGCCAATATGACCCCGACAACATTATTCTCATGGGCTGTCCACACTGGGACCAAGACATCGACCTCGTTGCTCAGAGTCCTATCGAGGGCGTGAGCAATGTGATGTACACCCTGCACTTCTATGCAGCCACCCACAAAGACTATCTGCGCGACAAGTTAGAGGCAGCTGTCAAGGGCGGCCTACCTGTCTTTGTATCCGAATGTGCGGGCATGGAAGCCTCAGGCAACGGACCGTTGGCACCTGAGGAATATCAGAAATGGCTTGATGTGATGGAGAGAAACCTGGTGAGCTGGGTCAACTGGTCGGTTTCTGATAAGGACGAGACCTGTTCCATGCTCTTACCTCGTGCCAAGGCCACAGGTCACTGGACTCCCGACCTCATCAAGCCCTGGGGACTGATGGTGAAAGAAGCACTGACAAAGTACAACCAATAATCCCCACACAACATACGAATATAGAGGAAGAGATAAATACTATTACCCAAACGCCGCATCCTGACACCAAGTCAAGATGCGGCGTTTTTAGATAAATAAAATATAATGTTCTACTATAAAATTAGTAGTTAAACTCAGAGTTTGAGTTAGAAGATAATGATGACGAAGAGTCAGAAGAAGAAGAAGATGAAGAGTCAGACCCACCTACTCTCAACGCCTCTTCAGCTTTCTGTCGAGCAATAGCGGCCTCTTGCTCTGCCTTTATTCTCGCCTGTTCAGCAGCTTCAGCAGCAGCCTTGGCAGCAGCCTCAGCACGTTCCTTAGCTTGTCTTACCAGTTCTGCACGTCGCTTTCTCAGCAAGTCTACCATGATGGTAGCCGCCTCATCGGGTGCCACCTTATCACCCAAAGCCCTCTGCACTTCTTGATAACCAGCCAGCATTTTCTCACGGTCAGGCTGTCCTGGCAAAATCTTATAGAGTTCGTTGGCAATGCCGTCAACAGTAAACTTATCTGCAAACATCTCAGCCACCACTTCCCTATTGGCTACTAAGTTGACCAACGAGATATAATCCACCTTCAACACATGATTGAAGGCAAACCGGATGAGCCGTGGCAGCGGAGTTTCATAGCACACCACCTGTGGTACATGGAAGAGTGCGGTTTCGAGAGTTGCTGTTCCGCTGGTCACAAGTGCAGCAGTCGTATGTGCCAACAGCTCATACGTCTTATTCTTCACCACGCCGATGGGCTTTCCTTGCAAGAATTTCTCGTAGTATTCATCCTCTACAGAAGGAGCACCAGCCAGCACCATCTGATAGTCTTCATATCGCTCAGCCACCTCTATCATCGCAGGCAGATTATCCTTAATCTCCTGCAGTCTACTACCCGCTAAGAGAGCTATTATGGGTTTGCCTTTGTCAAGATTATTTTCTTGACAGAACTCCTCATGCGTTTTCTGATAGGAAGCCCTAAACTCAGCCACTTCCTGTGCGGTAGGATTACCCACATAATGGATAGGATATTGATGTTTCTGTTCGAAGAAAGGCACCTCAAAAGGCAGAATGGAGAACAACTCACTCACATCGCGCTTGATACTTCGTATACGCCACTCCTTCCATGCCCATATCTTAGGAGAGATATAGTAATATACGGGTATCAACGTATTCTTTTTCAAGAACTTAGCGATATTCAGATTAAAACCGGGATAATCTACTAAGATCACGACATCAGGCTTCCAGCTCACAATATCTTCCTTGCACTTTTTCATATTCGAGAATATCGTTCTCAGATGCAAGAGCACAGGCACGAAGCCCATGTAAGCCAAGTCTTTATAGTGTTTCACACGAGTACCTCCTTCAGCAGTCATCAGGTCACCACCAAAGTATCTAAACTCAGCCAGTTCGTCATGTTTTTTTAGCGATCGCATCAGTCTGCTGGCATGCAGGTCTCCACTCGCCTCACCTACTATCAGATAATATTTCATTCTTTATCTAAAGTTGTATATTTCTCCATCCATTCATAATCCGTCACGTCTATCTTGGTAGGCGTAATGGCTATATACCCATGGTTAAGTGCCCACTGGTCTGTGTCGGTAGCTTCTGGCTCATCGTTACGATACTCGCCCACCATCCAATAATAGTCATATCCCCTCGGATGATGCTCTTTCACCACCTCGTTGATCCACGAGCCCCAGGTCATACGACAAACCTTAAAGCCCTTGAAAGGCGGATTGACAGGGAAGTTGACATTCAGACAAGTACCCTTAGGCAAACCCTCCTTGAGCACACGCTTCACGATAGTCACCACCCCCTCACGCAAGGGGGACAAGTCGACATTCTCGTTGTAGTTGCAACTACTAAATGCCACCGACGGAATGTACTTCATACACCCCTCTTTAGCCACACCCATCGTACCCGAATAGTGATTATTCACACTCGAGTTGTCGCCATGATTAATACCGCTGATAATCAGGTCGGGAATACGGGATGCCAACAACTGATCGAGTGCTATCTTCACACAGTCTACAGGCGTTCCAGAGCACGACCACACCTCCACATCTTCTCCCATATTGTGTCTGCGCTTGAGCAATAGAGGCGAGGTAACCGAGAAGGCACAGGCAAAGCCTGAGCGTCCACTCTCAGGAGCAACAACGAGCACATCGCACCAATCTTTCAGAAAGCCAACGAGCGTCTTGATACCATTAGCATGATAACCATCATCGTTGGATATTAATATTAAAGGTTTCTTATTTTCCATAAAAATATCACTCTTTTTGCTGCAAAAGTACGAAAAAACCTTTAAAGAAACGTCTTTCTCGCATAAAATATGTATCTTTGCAAAAATTTTGTGATGATTTTTAATATAGAAAATTAAGAATATGGGAAAAATAATCGCATTGGCCAACCAGAAAGGCGGTGTCGGAAAGACCACTACCACCATCAACTTGGCAGCATCATTAGCCACTCTGGAGAAGTCGGTACTCGTTGTTGACGCCGACCCACAGGCTAACGCCTCCAGTGGTTTAGGAGTAGACATCAAGGAGGTAGACTGTTCTCTCTACGAGTGCATCATCGACCACGCAGATGTTCGTGATGCCATCTACACCACCGACATAGATGGTCTCGACATCATCCCCAGCCACATCGACTTGGTAGGTGCCGAGATAGAGATGCTCAATTTGCAAAACCGCGAACGGGTTATCAAGAACCTGCTTGCCCCCATCCGTGAGGAATACGACTTCATCCTCATCGACTGCTCTCCATCGTTGGGTCTCATCACAGTCAACTCGCTCACAGCAGCCGACAGCGTCATCATCCCCGTACAGTGCGAATACTTTGCTCTTGAGGGTATCAGCAAGTTGCTCAACACCATCAAGATTATCAAGAGCAAGCTCAACACCAAGCTCGAGATTGAAGGTTTTTTGCTCACCATGTACGACAGTCGTCTTCGCCTTGCCAACCAGATTTACGATGAGGTGAAGCGCCACTTCCAGGAGTTGGTATTCAAGACCGTCATCCAGCGCAACGTCAAGTTGAGCGAGAGTCAGAGCCATGGCCTTCCCGTCATTCTCTACGACACCGAGTCGAATGGTGCTAAGAACCACTTAGCACTGGCCAAAGAAATAATCAACAAGAATTCTTAATCAGCGAAGAACGAAAAGTGAAGAGTGAAGAATCTATCAGCTTTCATCCTCTACACCTTAGTTTTTTCACAGCAAAAGAGTAAAGGCAGGAGTTTTCTTTGAGCTTCTTTCTTTACTTTTCACTAAAAAAACAACGTAATGGCAGTACACAAGAAATACAATAACGGAACTAAGAGCAACGCTTTGGGCCGCGGTCTTGATGCACTCATCTCCACAGAGGGAGTGCGCACACAAGGCAGCAGCACCATCAACGAGATACCCCTCGAACAGATAGAAGCCAACCCCAACCAGCCTCGTCGCGAATTCGACGACGAAGCCCTTCATGAGTTGGCAGAAAGCATTAAGGCCATAGGCATCATCCAGCCCATCACCCTTCGCCAGGTGTCAGAGAACCGCTTCCAGATCATTGCTGGTGAGCGCCGTTGGAGAGCATCACAGTTGGTAGGTCTGAAAGCCATCCCTGCTTACATCCGCACCATCAGCGATGAGAGCGTCATGGAGATGGCTCTCGTAGAGAACATCCAGCGCCAAGACCTCAACGCCATAGAGATTGCTTTGGCGTACGAACACCTGATGGAGAACAATGACATGACACAGGAGAAGATAGCCGAGCGCGTGGGCAAAAGCCGCGCAGCCGTAGCCAACTATCTACGCCTTCTCAAGTTGCCAGCTCAGGTACAGATGGCTCTCCAGAAGAAAGAAATCGACATGGGCCACTGCCGTGCTCTCTTAGCCCTCGAAAGTCCTTCACTGCAAATCAAGTTGTTCCACGAGATACAGAAAAATGGTTATTCCGTACGCAAGGTAGAGGAGATGGTGCAGCAGATTAAAGACAGCGAGGACAACGAGACCGCCAAGAAAGTCATCAAGGGCAAGCAAGAGTTGCCCGAGGAGTTTACACTGCTGAAGAATCGTCTTTCTCAGTTCCTTAACACGAAGGTTCAGTTTACCTGTTCACCAAAGGGCAAAGGCAAGATTAGCATTCCTTTTGCCAACGAAGAGGAATTAGAACATATCATGAACGTTTTCGACCAATTAAAACAAGACTAATTTAGGTGAAATTGAGAATATCACATATCTGTATATCTGTCTTGTTGGTCGGATTTTCATTGACAGCCAAGGCACAAAAGGTTACAGCAGCCGACAAGTCTACCGCTATGGCAGACACTGCCGTAATGACACCTGCCGTAGTAGCTCCCGTCGACACTTCCTTTTCTGGCAAAGATAGTCTCAAGCTCAGCACTATGCTCAAGGTAACGACCAAGAAGCCCAAACGCGACTGGGCTACGTGGCGTCCTGATGTCAAGCGTGCCATGTGGCTTGCCATTGTCCTACCAGGAGCAGGACAGATATACAATCGCAAATACTGGAAACTGCCTATTATATATGGTGGTTTCGTGGGGTGCGCCTATGCCATCACCTGGAACAACCAGATGTATCACGACTATTCGCAGGCATATTTGGACATCATGGACGACGATCCCACTACCGATAGTTACAACCAATTCCTGCACTTAGGAGCTACCATCGATGCCAGCAACATGGATCGTTACAAGGAAATCTTCCGCAAGCGCAAAGACCGTTACCGCCGTTGGCGCGACATGGGCGTGTTTGTGATGATAGGTGTCTACGCCTTCTCCATCATTGATGCCTATGTAGATGCTTCGCTCTCCGAATTCGACATCTCCGACGACCTCACCTTGCGCGTAGAACCTGCATTCATGAACAGCGACCCTCTGAGTCGCAACCCCTTCCGCTCTGGCTCTTTAGGACTGCAGTGCTCACTCACTTTTTAAGTGAAGAATGAAGAGGGAAAAATAAAGAATGAAGAATAAAGAATAAATTAATCAAGAAATCAATCTTTATAGAAACGAAAATATAAATGAAAAAAATATTATTATTAGCAACTACTATGTTACTCAGCTTACCCGCACAGATGCAGGCACAGACTGACAACAAAGAAGAGAAAAGTGAAGATGTCATTACTGTCACCGACAAACAAGGAAACGAGGAAGAGATAGAAGTCCCTGTAGGTATGGAGGACAACCTCGATAGCCTGTTACATCTTTACAATGCTAAGACCTATATGATGCAAGACACCGCTTGCAACTATCGTGATGTAAACCCTGTTTTTGAGAAAGAGGTTTACATCGACCGCCTGAAGCGCCTCCCCACCATCATCGAGATGCCCTACAATGAGGTGGTGCAGAAGTTTATCGATCGTTATAGTGGCAAGTTACGCCGCTCGGTAAGCTATATGCTTGGCGCAGGCAACTTCTATATGCCTATCTTCGAAGAAGCCTTAGAGACTTACAACCTGCCTCTCGAACTCAAATATCTACCTGTCATTGAGTCTGCACTCAACCCTACCGCTGTATCACGCGTGGGTGCCACAGGCCTATGGCAGTTCATGATAGGAACGGGCAAGCGTTACGGTCTGGAGGTCAACTCCCTTATTGACGAGCGCCGCGACCCAGTGAAAGCCTCTTTTGCTGCTGCTCACTACCTGAGCGACCTCTTCAAGATTTTTGACGACTGGAGCCTTGTCATCGCTGCTTACAACTGCGGTCCTGATAAGGTTAATAAGGCCATCCATCGTGCCAAAGGCTCTGCCGACTACTGGAACATCTATCCCTACCTCCCCAAGGAGACACGTGGATATGTGCCAGCCTTCATCGCTGCCAACTATATCATGAACTACTACTGCGACCACAACATCTGCCCTATGGTGACAGAGTTGCCTGTCAAGACCGATACGGTAGTAGTCAACAAAGACCTTCATCTGGAACAGATTGCACAGGTTCTCAACATCAACATTGAGCATCTGCGTAACCTCAACCCACAATATCGCCGCGACATCGTCAATGGTCTCAACAAGCCCATGGCGATTCGTCTGCCTGCCACCCTCGTCGGCACATTCATCGACCAGGAAGACTCCATCTATAACTTCAAGACCGATGAGCTGTTGCTCAAGCGTGCCATTGTAGAGGTAAACCAGGAAGCACCTGCAGTAAGCCGTGGCAACTACTATAGCAGCCGTCATCGTTCGACAGCATCGCGTAGCAAGAGCCGTAGCAGAAGAAACAAGCGCAGCCGTGGAGGTAGAAGCCGTAGCGTAACCATCAAGAGCGGTGACACCCTCTCGGAGATTGCAGCACGCAACCACACCACCGTGACCAAGTTGCGCAAGCTCAACAAGATTTCTGGCAACAGCATCCGAGCAGGCAAGAAACTCAAGGTGAAATAATACACATTATTATATTATATATAGTTACCAATCTAACTAACACATAGCTCAGGAGGCAAGAACCATGGACGATCAGAACCTCAAAGACTTAGAGAGAGAACAGGCCGACAATAAGCTCATTGGAGACGCATTCCAGCATCTGCTTGACACCTACGTGGCTTCACGCCATCGCAAAAAGGTAGACATCGTCACCAAAGCTTTCAACTTTGCACGCCAGGCCCACAAGGGTGTAAGACGCTTGTCGGGTGAACCCTATATCATGCACCCCATCGCTGTGGCTCAGATAGCCTGCGAGGAGATGGGACTGGGGTCCACCAGTATCTGTGCAGCCCTGCTGCACGACGTAGTGGAAGACACCGACTATACTGTAGAAGACATCTCCAACATCTTTGGTGAGAAGATAGCCCAGATTGTAGATGGTCTTACCAAGATTAGCGGTGGTATCTTTGGCGACAAAGCCTCGGCACAGGCTGAGAACTTTAAGAAGTTGCTGCTCACCATGAGCGATGACATCCGCGTCATTCTCATCAAGATATGCGACCGTCTGCACAATATGCGCACCCTCGAATCGCAACCCGCCAACAAGCAGTACAAGATTGCGGGCGAGACGCTCTATATCTATGCACCGCTTGCCAACCGTCTCGGTCTCAACAAGATTAAGACCGAGCTCGAAGACCTCAGCTTCCGCTACGACCATCCACAGGAATACGCCAACATCGAGCATAAGTTAGCCGACACCGAAGCTCAGCGCGACACTCTCTTCGCACAGTTTACTGCTCCCATCAGGAAAGAGCTCGACAAGATGGGTATACAGTATAAGATCAAGGCACGTGTCAAAAGCCCATACTCCATCTGGAACAAGATGCAGAACAAGCACGTGAGCTTCGACGAGATATACGACATCCTTGCTGTTCGCATCATCTTCACCCCTCAAGAACGCAGCAACGAGGTCAACGAATGTTTCAACATCTATGTGGCTATCAGCCAGATATATAAGAGCCATCCCGACCGCTTGCGCGACTGGCTCAACCATCCCAAGGCAAACGGCTATCAGGCTCTCCACGTCACCCTCATGAGTAAACAGGGACGATGGATAGAGGTACAGATACGAAGCGACCGCATGGACGAGGTGGCAGAACAGGGCTTTGCCGCACACTGGAAATACAAAGAGGGCGAAGACGTAGAGTACACCGAGGACGAAAACGAACTCAACGACTGGTTGGGAACCATCAAGGAGATTCTCGACGACCCACAGCCCGATGCTATGGACTTCCTCGATGCCATCAAGCTCAACCTCTTTGCTTCCGAGATATTCGTCTTCACTCCCAAGGGCGAAATCAAGACAATGCCAGCAGGATGTACAGCCCTCGACTTTGCCTTCCAGATACACACCTTCTTAGGAAGCCACTGCATCGGCGCCAAGGTAAACCACAAGCTGGTTCCACTAAGCCACAAGTTGCAGAGTGGCGACCAGGTGGAGATTCTTACCAGCAAGAGCCAGCACGTGCAACCCTCCTGGATCAACTTCGTGAGCACCGCCAAGGCTAAGAGTAAAATCCAAGCCATCTTGCGTCGCGACAACCGCGAGATACAGAAGAAAGGCGAAGACATTCTCAACGAATGGCTAAAGAAGAACGGCTTCGAAACCAACAACTCCATCCTCGACAAGCTCTGCGACTACCATCACATACAGAAGCACGAAAACTTCTATCAGGCTTTGGGCGACCACTGCATCCTGCTCGGCGAGAAAGACCTCGACGAACTGCATGGCAAGAACAAGAAAGACAAGACATCTACAAGTTGGAGAAACTATATCCCCTTCCTCGGCAAGGGTAAAGAGAAGGACAAGAAAGCTGACGACAAAGAGGCTAAGACACAGCAGCTCATGGTGGTGGGCAAAGACTTCAACAAGAAGAAGCCACTCATCATCACCGAGGAGAATATCTCGCAGTTCATCTTCCCTTCTTGCTGTCACGCCATCCCTGGTGACGACATCATGGGCTACATCGACAACAAGGGCTGTATCGAACTACACAAGCGTTCCTGTGCTGTCGCTGCTAAACTCAAGTCAAGCTATGGCAACCGCATTGTCGATGCCAAGTGGAAGATGCACAAACTCATGTTCTTCGACGCTACTATCGAGATTAAAGGTATCGACCGCAAAGGTTTGCTCCTTGATGTGAGCCGCGTCATCAGCGACCAGCTCAATGTCAACATCCACAAACTCACTATCAACAGCGAAAATGGCATCTTCGATGGGTGTATCGAAATCAGAATCCACGACCGCGATGACGTGAGGGTCATCATGGACAATCTCAAGACCATCGAAGGATTGCAGGACGTACAGCGCATCCTATAAAAAAACAACTATAAAGCAAATAAAGCAACGATGAAAAAACTAATTCTTACTATCCTTACCACGTTGGCAGTCATCCCTATGTTGGCTGCCAACAAGTACGACAACCCAGACACCCTCGTCGTCTCACGCGACGGAACGGGTGAGTTCCGCACCATCGATGAAGCCATCGAGGTATGTCGTGCCTTTATGGACTACACCAAGGTCATCTACGTCAAGAAAGGAGTGTACAAGGAGAAACTCATCATCCCTTCATGGCTTACCAACATCACCATCTGTGGCGAAGACCGCGACCATACCATCATCACCTGGGACGATCATGCCAATATCAAGATGCCTATTGGTGGACTCGACTCAGAGGCTGCTGTCAAGGGCAAGCCTATGGGTACGTTCCGCACCTATACACTCAAGGTGCAAGGCAGCTACATCACCCTCAAAAACATCACCATAGAGAATAATGCTGCTCGACTCGGACAGGCTGTTGCACTACATACAGAGGGCGACCATATCCTGGTTCAGAACTGCCGTCTCTTAGGCAATCAAGACACCGTGTATACGGGCGTTGCTGGCACTCGCATTGCGTTCTACGACTGCTATATAGAGGGAACCACCGACTTCATCTTCGGTCCTTCCATCGCTTGGTTCGAGAACTGTGAAATTCACAGCAAAGCCAATAGCTACATCACGGCAGCCTCTACTCCTGCTGGACAGCAGTATGGCTATGTATTCCACAAGTGTCGACTCACAGCCTCACCCGAAGCCACACAGGTCTACCTCGGTCGTCCTTGGCGTCCCTATGCCTACACCCTCTTCATCGACTGCGAGATGGGCAAGCACATCCGCCCAGAGGGTTGGCACAACTGGCGCAACGCTAAAAACGAACAGACTGCACGTTACTATGAATACGGCAATCATGGTCCTGGCGCTTCCACCAAGGGGCGTGCTCCATGGACCCACCAACTCAGCAAGAAGGAAGCTGCCAAGATAACCATCGCCAACGTCATGGGAGAAGACTGCTGGTAGAAACCAGCAGTCTCTTGCAAGCAGCAGACTCTTCTATACTCTTTTCTCTCTCATCTAACAAAGAGCACTATGGACATCAAGAACATCAAGGAAGAATGGAATACTACCATTCTCGACATTCTGAAGACATTCATCAGCATCTGTCAGAGGCATAACCTACACTACTATTGTTGTGCAGGAACTGCTATCGGAGCTGTACGCCATCAGGGTATGATTCCTTGGGACGATGACATCGACGTCATCATGCCTCGCCCCGACTATGATCGCTTTCTTGAGATAGCTCGCCACGAAGACTTCGGCGAGTATGAGGTTGTCACGCCTTACAACAACGAGCACTATCCACTCTATTTCTCCAAGTTGGTCAACAAGAACACCACGCTCATCGAGGAGAAAGAACGCCCCTGTATCATCGGCCTCTTTGTAGACATCTTTCCTCTCGATGCCACCGACGATGATGTGGAGAGAGCATGTGCCTTGCAGCGACAATATGTGAAGAACATCAACTGTCTCAACGCCATCTCCACCCGCAACACCTTTGCCGAATATCTGGCTCTTCTCAAGGACCGCAAGACGTGGGGAAGATTTGCCGTGAAGACAGCCGCTTACTTCTTCCGTCGCCAACTGCGCCGACATTTCATCCGTAAAATGGACCATCTGAGCCATCTCTACGACTTCGATAAGGCACAGAATGTACAGGTATATACTGGTTCCTACCACAAACGAGAGATTTTTCCCAAGTCATGGTTGGGTAACGGCAAAGCCTTCTCTTTCGAAGACACCACCGTACTCCTGCCCGAACAGTACGACCAGTACCTACGTCATTTCTTTGGCGACTATATGCAGTTGCCGCCTGTAGAACAACGCGTAGAAAAACATCTGCGCTACTATCTCAACATGGAGAAAAGAGAAACCTGGCAAGAAATCAAGAAAAAACTAAAATAATACCCCTAAAAAACGCAAGTACTTGCGATGCCCAACGAAAGTACTTGCGATGGCTGTTGAAAGTACTTTCATCGACCATCGCAAGTACTTTCATTTTTTTAGGCATTTTACTGCAAAAATCGTTTGATATGATGCAAACGATTTTTGCAGCTCTTTACTTATCAGAAAATGAAGCTAACGTGTGCTTCATTCCATCCTCTACATCCCAGAGTGGTTTCCATCCCAAAGCCTTGAGCTTATCGGTATTAAAAGTAGCCTTGGTGACGGGGGTGGTATTGCCTTGCATCACATCACTCTCAGGGATATCAAAAACCACCTTTCGCTTCGCCAACGTAGCTATCACTTCTGCCAACTCCCTTATCGTAACATTCGATTCTGAATGTGCCACATTATAGGCATTACCTCTCTCACCATCCAACAAGAGACGTAGGATGGCATGCGCAGCATCCACCACATAGAGCCATGAGCGGAAAGCTTCCCCCCTACTCTTCAGCACGATGTCCTCACCACGTAGTACATTGCGAATAAACTGAGCATACACTCTGTTGTCGCTCTCCGTAAATCCTGGACCATAGGTATGACTCAGACGGGCTATCACCACATCAGCACCATACTCTGCACCATAAGCCATACAGAGTGTCTCTGCTGCACGCTTCGACGAAGGATAACAAGCTCTCACCGAAGCACAGTCCACATAACCGCTACTTAGTTCTGTGAACTCACTGCCGTCACCCTCGCCATATACCTCACCCGAAGAGATATACACCAGGCGACTCATCCCGTGTCGAAGTCCAAACTCCATCAGGTGGGCTACACCATCAAAATTCGCTTTCATCACCTCTACAGGCTTCTCACGGAAAAAGTTCGGACTGGCATTACTCGCTGCGTCGATGATATAGTCTATCTTTAAGGTCTGCTCGCTCTCCACAGCACCAAGGCCATGGATGAGAATGGTATCGCCAAGAGGCTGTGTGACATCTATCTGCGCAAAACCAAAGTCGGCTTCATCCCAGTAAGCGGCAAACTTTTTTTGAGCACGCGCTTTGTTGCGCCCTGCTGCCACCACCCAGTAATCTCTCTGTGGGTTCATCATCAGCACGTCGACCACACTGCTGCCTATCAATCCCGTGGCACCTACCACGAGTATCGTCTTATTGCGCAAGCGTTCTAAGTCGAGTCCTTCGGCAAACAGGCGCGCCACATCTTTTAGATATAATGATTTTTCCGGCATCTTTTTTTCTTACTTGATCCATCCTTCAGGTTGCACCTTCATCAAGGCTTTCAGTATCTCCAAGTCTTCGACTGTGGTGATTTTGATATTCTTCTCCGAACCAGGTACTATATGCATCTTTCTGCCACCCAGTTCCGCCATCAATGTGCATGATGCCACAGAGTTGTCAATACCTTTCTCCTTCGCCTCCTCATGAGCTGCAATGAGGTTGCCCAAGCGGAATGTCTGCGGTGTCTGGGTGCGAATCAACTTATCGCGAGGTATGCTTGTCGTAGTCGTAAAACCATCCTCACTCTCTAAGATAGCCTCACGGCACTGGATGCCCGTTATCGCATAACCATACTTCTGGCAGATAGCGATATTCGACGAAATGATGTCTTGAGAGAGCAAGGGTCTCACAGCGTCATGCACCAATATCAAATCATCATCAGCGCAACCTGCCTCTTTCAGACCGTAGATTCCGTTATGTATCGACTCCTGTCCGTTGCTACCTCCAGGGAAAATCCATTTCAGTTTGGTGATACAAAACTGGTTAGCATACGACTGCAACACCGTTTCCCATCCTGCAAGGCACACCACAGCAATACCCTGAATGTCAGGATGTTTCTGAAATGCCATCATCGTATGGATAATGATAGGACAGTTTTCTACATGCATAAACTGTTTAGGGATGTCCTGACCCATTCTGTTGCCAGAACCACCTGCTATGATAAGAGCATAATTCATATCTTCATTTTTTTCTTATAGGCGTGAACATACGCCATATACGTTCTTCTTATGGTGCAAAGATACAAAAAATAAAACAACTTTCCCTCATTTCCCAAAAAACTATCTTTCTTTTCCTGTTTTTCTTTTGCATCTACCGCCGACAAATGCACAAAGACGTAACTAAAATGTCCTTAATCACCTCGCAACATCACACGGCATTCGGTCGTTAGATATGATACAATAGTCTTATTGCTTATGTAGAATGACCAGCATCTTGCTCGCCTGTAATCAGCTGGAACGCACTGGGAGGGCGTGGCATCTTGCCCGCCCATAAAAAAATGACCCAACCTCTAAAAGAAAACTCAACTTATAAAATTACGGGCGGGCAAGATGCCACGCCCTCCCCAGTACAAACCTGCCCATAAAAAATGACCCAACCTCTAACACTTAAATCCACAAAAGCATTTGTCTTAACTCCTTTAACATTAACCATTCAATACAAGACACTAAAAACGACTCTTAACATGGGGGAAGGAAAAGCATAAATACCTGAAAGTATGATAGTAAGATAAAAAAGACTAATCAACTAAACAAAAAGCAAATCATACGCAAACGATTACGTGAAAAAACGAATTTTAGACAAAAAGGATGCATCCCATTTTAACATTATTTTCGTAACTTTGCAGCCGAAAAGAAAGTGCAACCGATTGCACAAAAAATTTTATCGTATAAGTTCTCGCCTGCGACCGCTATACTGGGATGTTTAAAACAGACTACCATCAAAAATAACTAAAAAAACAATCTGCGGCGCATAGACTTACCGAATATGTAGGAGTTATCCAGAACTGCAAATTATTAAGCACAAAAACAATAAAAGTAAAAGTGAAATGAAACACGAAACACTAACATTCCGCTTCCTCGACATGAGTCGAGACGGTTTCGCTCGCCTGTTTCTTCTCCTTTTACTCCCATGCCTCAGCGTCATAGGAGTGAAAGCGGCAGATAGCAATGGGGGGGTAAAATTCAATTCTGCTGTCCGCTATTCACAGTGGGCGATTAATTCGCGTGCGCATGATTTCTATGCCAATACTACAAAATGTGGTATGGCAACCATCAAAGATGGAGAAGTCAGCAATTCAAGTTTTGGTAAGAGTACGCTTGACTATGTTCCTGGTCTTGTTGCAAAATCTATGATTGAAGCGGCCGATTATTATCAATACTTCGATTGGTCAAAGCCTTGGTTCTTGAGCGTTAAGGAATATGGTGACAAATACTATGAATCTGTAGAAGAAACAGGTGGCAGTCTTGATAATCTCAATGCTGTAAAGCTCTATATTGGTCTGTATAACAATATAAATGCAACAGCATCAGATAAGAACAACGCAAAGACTGCTATTGGTAGCGCACAGGCAGGGCTTGTAGCTCACAACAAGAGTAATTCTATTCAGGCAGGAACGCTTGCTGAGAAAGCTGGCAACACTGTTGTAGGTGGTTGGTTCCACAAAACTGCTTACAACAACCAGATGTGGTTAGATGGTGCCTATATGGGTAGCGCACTCTTGGCTCAGATTATCAACTTCAATGTAACTAATGCCACAGGAAGTAATGTATTCGAAAGCACAACAGCAGACTGGAATATGGTAACCAAACAGCTTAACATTGTTTGGAACATGTGCTGGAACTCTAACGACAAGTTGATGTATCATGCTTTTGAGGCGAATGCTGGAACAGGCACATCAAAATCTCATGCAGACACTTGGGCTGGCTTGAATGGTAAAACTGAACCTTATACATTCCATTCTGCAGCCTACTGGGGCAGAGCCAATGCATGGTATCTCATGGCTTTGGTAGATGTATTGGAAGCCATGAAGAATGCTGGTCAAGAGAGTACAGACAATTATACTACTTTGAAGCAGCATCTCGCAGACCTTGCTGCTGGTATTGCTGCACGTCAGGATGCAACCACTGGTGGTTGGTATCAGGTGATGGATGATCCCTCTTTCAAGGCAACATCTTACAATGGAAAGTCATCAACCGCATCCAATTATATTGAGACATCAGCTACAGCCATCTTTGCAGCTGCTTATTTCAAGGCTGTACGTCTTGGAGTTCTCTCAAGTACCACTCAATATGATTATAAAAAAATTGCCAAGAATGCTTTCGAGGGTTTGGTAAACAACTACACCTATCTGGATGCTAATGGCGACATGCAGATTTGGGGCAGTTGCCGTTCTGCTGGCTTAGGTGGTGGCACGGGTAATGACTATGTTGCTGGTGGCAAAAAATATCGCGATGGTTCTAATGAGTACTACTTGTTGGGCTATGATGTTCCTATGGTTAAACAGTCTGAGGGTATTACCGAAGGCAAGGTTCTCGGTGGCTTCATCATGGCTGCTACTGAGTACGAGCGTGCTTACCAGAACCAGGACAACAAGCAGATTCTGTTTGCCAAGGACTTGGCTCCAAGCTATGACTTCACTACTACTGCAGAAAACCTCGATGCAACTGCTTATGGAAGTGATGATGTTACCATTACTTATCAGTGGTATAAGAATGATAATGCAATCGCAAATGCCACATCTGCTACTTATACTCCAACAGAAAGTGGAAATTATTACTGCATAGCTACATCTGCTACTAATAGCAGAAGTGCTGGTAGCAATACTATCCAGACAAGTACTACAACTGTTACTATTGCCAATACTGATAATGGTAGCACAGATAATAATAATGGTGGTAGTGAGAATGGAGCAACATCAGGAGTAATTTTCTCCTATACCATCAATACATCAGAGGCCGCTGCTAATACTCCATATACCGCAGAAGGTGGAACTGTGACATTAGGAGCAGCTAAAACTGATACCAAAAATGGTTATAAATTGGACGGAGAAATTGGTAAATCAGTATATATAAAAATAACGTTGTCTGGGACGAAGTTGCAAGAAGGTGATATTATAAAGATATCCGCATATTCAGCATCAACTGGTAAAGGTGGTTTGGTAGCATATACCGGTACAACCACAGGTTCTTCTTCTGTAAGTCTTGGCAACATGACTCAAAAGAGTGAAGATATTAGTTATACTGTCAAAGCAAGCGACATTCTGAATGGTTTAAGTACATTCTATATTTATAGAAAAACTGGCGAGTCAACTTACGTTAAGTCGATCTCCATCACTCGTCCTGTTAAGAAATACACAGTTTCTGCTACAGCAGGAGAAGGTGGCTCTGTATCCATCAAGAATGGTTCTGGTACAACTGTAAACTCTGGCTCAGAAGTAGAAGCAAACACTTCTCTTACATTCACCGCAACACCAAGCGAGGGATATGAGTTCGTAAACTGGACTGATGCAAGCAACACGGAAGTTAGCACAAATGCAACTTATACAACAACTGTATCTGCTGCGATTGCACTTACTGCCAACTTCAAGGCTAAGACTACAGTTGATCCAACCGAAAGCGGGGTTATCTACGACTTCACAGGCTCTATTGGTACAACTACTAATGGAACAAACTGCACAACTACTAATAATGTCATAACGTTTAGCAGCAACTTCAGTGCAAATGAAGGAAAGTATATCACCATTAAGCCTGAGACTGGTGGCTTCAAAGCAGGTGATGTGATTACGCTGAAAGGCTATTGCGATAGCAAGAATCTTTCTGGTGTGATTATTTATTCTGATGTAAATGGTAGCAGCATCTTTAAGTCAAACATCTTGGCTACATCTGCTGCTGGTGGTTCTGAATTTACTTATACCATTGAAAAAGATTGCGATGCACTCTATTTGGGTCGCTATGGCGGTGGTACTACTCGCTTGATAAGTCTTCAGGTAAATCGCCCTGCTTCATCTTCTAATAAGACACGACTGACAGCTTCTTTCGAGCGCAATGCAGATGTTGTAGTCAACACAACAACAACCATGCCTTTGCCAGCTCTGACTGTTAAGGCAGGAAACACTACGCTTTCTGCAGATCAATATACTGTAGTTTACAAGTCAAATGCAAAGGATGTAGCTACACTGAATGGTAATACCATTACAATTAAGAACTTAGGTATCGCAACCATCACAGCAACTGTTACTCCGACAGATGCAAACACTTATGAAGGAACTACAGCCACTTATCAGTTGAGCGTAAAGGCCCCTTCTCCACTCAACGTTTCCGTAACGGATGTTACTATCAACACCACAGATGCGGAAGAAGAGCAGCCTATCATCAAGGTTTATGGAGATAATGACAAGTTGCTGAAGTTGGATCAAGACTACACCTTGTCTTTTGCTGTTAGTGGAGATAATGTGACTGTTGATAATACGACTGGAAAATTCTCAGTTAAGAAAAATGCTGATAAAACAGCATTTATTAAGGGAACATCTCTCATTACCGTTACTGCGACTCCAACAGAATCACTTGGAAGCAATTATACAATAGGTACTCTTCAGTTCTCTTACTCGGTATCAGAAGGTAAGATTAAGCCTGTTTTCTTGGAATCATTCAAAGGTATCACCATTAATCTGCACCAAGATAATAAAAATAGAACTATCACAGTTCCTCTGATTTACAATGGTGAAGATGTAAGCAGTTATTTCATATACACTTACACTATTACACCTACAGGCAACACCTCAAGTGTAACAGACAGTACACTCAATTTCACTCCAGAAACTGCAGGTACATATACTGTTACAGTAAGTGCAACACCTGGCTCTAATGGTACAGACAACTATAGTGATGTCTATGATAGTCCTGACGCTATTACATTCACTTTGAATGTGGACAGCAAGTATCAGGTTATCAGCGTTACACCAGACCCAACAAGCATTACCATGTATGCAGGTACTACACAAGCTGCACCAGACTTGACGGTTACAACTGAAAATGCTACTCTTGTCGATACAGAATACAACACCTCATGGTTCTCTACATCTCCTGGTGTCGTAAAGGTAGATGCAACAACAGGAAAGATAGAAGCAGTCAGCGAAGGTACAGCTAACATCCGTGTCGTTGTCACTGGTGAAAACTTAGAAAGCACCACAGCTTTAATTACAATAGATGTTGACGACCCTGCTGTGTATCGAGTTCATGCAAATGAGGAATATAAGAGCCAGAAAACCATGTGGAATCAAGACGAGAATCTGTCTGTTACACTTGGTGGATGGTTATTCCCAGGTACAGTGGGTGGTCTTTGGACTACAGGAGAGGAACTTAAAAGTACAATTGAGTGGAATTATGATAGCACCAATAAGAATTATTTAGCAAGAAAAGCTCCTTGGAAGATTACCGGATTTGATTATATGGTAAAGGCAGGTGACAAGCAGAAGAATGCTCGCCAGGAGAATGGTTCCAACAGTATGCCAGAGACTACATTGATAAGCAATGTGGATTATTCTAAGAAAGATAAAATTGTTGACCCAATGTTCAATGTGCCATGTTCTGGTTCCTTCCTGACATTCCAGCCTAAGACAAATGGTACTGTCGTAGCACATATATATCAAAACGGAGTATTCGATTCAAAGAAGAATAAGGATAATACTATAGATTATCAGTACAGACCACAGCGTCGTGTATTCATCATGGATGAGGCTGGTAATTTCGTAAGTTCTGATGCTCACATCGAATCAACCACAGGTAAGCCGAATGGCAAGAATTATAATTTGAGTGATTATAAATGGGATATGGGTGACAAGCAGTCGCCAACTGTAGAAACAGTGAAGCTGCACTTTGGGCTTAAAAGTTTTGAGATGTCAGAAACAGGTTTTAAGAACAATGTTTATGAAAACCAACTTGACCAAACTATAGCTCCTAATGAAGCTGCAAAGAAACATCCCGATTTGAAAGGCTCACGTGGATGGTCCGTTCTCGCTGATGCACCTGTTACCTATACCTTTAAGGTAAAGGCTGGTAAGACTTACTATCTCTACAACTTCGGTTCGAAGATTGGCTTCTATGGCTTCTCATTCAACGAGGATGAAACAAAGCCAACGGTGGATGAGGTAAATTACAATGCTGACGATGCGAATGCAAACAATGTTGTTGAGAAAACTGCAGAGGGTCATGTGGCACAGGTGAAGATTGCACGTAAAATGGTAGCTAATCGTTGGACGACTTGCGTTCTTCCTTTCAGTCTCAACAGACAGCAGGTGGATGCCATCTTTGGTCCTGCTTATAGTGCAACTGCGAAGGAAGGTACCCAGATTCTCTACTTCGACCATGTTGAGGGCAGCAAGGCATACTTCGTACGTCATGCTTACAATACGATCGTTGCTGGTAAGCCATTCCTTATCAAGCCAACAAAGGAAGTGACAAGCATCAATACCGCAGATGTAAAAGCCTATCCATACGTTACCATCGAAAATACTACACCGGACGCCTGGTGTAAGAGTAATGGTTATGTTTGGACATCAAGTTACAACACCATGGATATTGCTAAGAATGATTACTTTATTGGTGCTTCTGATGGTAACTTCAAAGCTTATGCCGCAGCTTCAGGAACCGTCAAAGGTTTCCGTGGCTTCCTGAAAGCCAAATTGCCAACAGGTGCAAAACCAACGATGCTGAGCATCAGTACAAGTAGTATTACTGACGGCAACGAAGGCGAAACTACAGGCATCGAAGACTTAATTATCAATGCTGATGGTGAATTGATTCCTGCAAATTGCAGAGTATACAACATCAACGGGCAGTTGGTTAGCGAGGATGCCAACAGCTTCCAGTCACTGCCAAGTGGTATCTATATTATTAATGGTAAGAAGTATATCAAATAAAAACATTTGAAGCAATGAATAAAAAAGTATATATACAGCCACAAATATTTTTTGTTCCACTACAGACAGAAAGTTTGTTAACTGGCCTATCTGGTACCGAAGGTGACGATGATACAGGTAATCCTAATCCAGAATACCCAGGAATGGGAGAGCCAGGAACAGACACAGCCAAGGAGCACTTTAACGACTTTGATTCCTGGGATTCCTGGGAATAAAGATAGATAAAAAATTCTTCAAAACACTTCAAACAACGAGGGAGCAACCTATACACAAAGGGTTGGCTCCCTTGTTTTTTGCTATTGACTGAAATTTCTCATGTACGGAAGTTAATGTTAAATGTTGAATGTTGAGTGTTAGATGTTGGAATATTTCCTGACTTTGGTCTCGACCGTTTTTCTTTCCTATATGTTTGGATTTTAGCAGAATTTCCTCATCTAATTGTTTGGATTTTAGCAATATTCAGCCACTTAAATGTTTGGATTTTAGCATTTTTAGCGTTTAAATACTTGATTATCAACAAAAAAGCAGTAACTTTGCAAGCGCAATAGAAATATACGAACAAATGGAAAGACAAAAATACTACCATCGACATATAGACGAAGCACTGACTGCTTGGAAGAACAGCCCCCGTCACAAACCCCTTTTGCTAAGGGGAGCCAGACAAGTGGGAAAGTCATCCTCCGTGGCTCACCTCGCCAAACAGTTTGAAAACTGTGTGGAAATCAACTTCGAGAGAAGACCTAAGTTCATACAAATCTTCCAAGGAGACTTGGATGCCAAGCACATCGTAGAAACCATCGTGTCACTCACAGGAGAAAGCATCACCCCAGGCAAGACCTTGCTTTTCTTCGATGAGATCCAGATGTGCAAGGAAGCCATCCTCTCCCTTCGCTTCTTTTGGGAAGATATGCCTGAGCTACACGTCATCGCAGCGGGTTCGCTCCTTGAATTTGCACTAAATGAGATTCCAACATTCGGCGTGGGAAGAATACATTCCATGTTTATGTATCCCATGTCGTTTGATGAGTTTCTGGGAGCCTTGGGAATGGATGCTATCAGAAACGCCAAGTGGAACGCCACCCAAGACCAACCACTACAGGAAATTTTGCACGACCAACTCGTCAGCCTTTTCCGCACATACCTTATGGTGGGCGGCATGCCTGAATGCGTCGACACTTGGGTAGCCACACGCAGTTACGAGGAATGCCAAAACGTACAGAAAGAAATCATATACACCTATGAAGTTGACTTTGCCAAATACAAGAAACAAGCCAACACCTCTCTGCTGAGACTTACCTTGCATAGCGCTGCCAACCAAATAGGAGGCAAGTTTGTCTATAGCCAGGTATCACGAGAGTATCGTTCCACTCAAATCAAGGAAGCCTTAAATCTACTGAGCTTGGCAGGACTACTTACACCTGTCTATTGTACCTCCGCCAATGGCTTTCCACTTGGAGCTGAAGCTGACGAGAAATGTGCCAAATACCTATTTCTTGACAGTGGTCTTCTTCTCGCTCTACTGGGGATGGATTACGGAAACATCAATCAAATCAGCGAACAAATCCTTGTAGGAAACGCATCCGACTTAGTCAACAAAGGACACATAACAGAGATGGTCGCAGGAATAGAAATGGTGAAGTATATGTCTGCAGACCATATACCTTCCCTTTATTTCTGGATGCGAGAAGCCAAAAACTCTTTGGCCGAGATAGACTACATCATCGCCAAGAACATGGAAATCCTTCCAATAGAAATCAAGGCAGAAGTAAGAGGAGGTATGAAGAGCCTTTACTCTTTCGTGGAATCAAAAGGCATACACCACGCTGTACGCTCCTCCTTGGAGAACTTCGGCAAGTTCCGCAAAGACGAGTGCGAGATAGACATCTATCCTCTTTACGCATTAAGCAACTTGATACAAAAATAAATCAACATCAGACATACAAGACACATAACAACCCATGATATATCCAGATAATTTCGAACAGAAGATAGGCTTTAATGAGATACGCAGTCTGCTGCGTGAGCGATGCCTCTCCACCCTGGGCAAGGAACAGGTGGAGAAGATGCACTTCAGCTCTGATGCCGACGAGGTGAACGAATGGCTGTTGCAGACCCGTGAATTTCGCAGACTCATGGAGGAGGTGGAAGACTTCCCCCTGCAATACTTCTACGATGTGAGAGAGTCGATAGTACGCATCCGCGTAGAAAACACTCATCTGGAAGAAGACGAGCTCTTCGACCTTCGTCGCTCGCTGAGCACCATCGACGGTATCGTAAAGATACTCAACCACAGCGATGACGACGAGGCCGAACAAGAAGACGGTTGGCGCAGAGAGAAGAAATATCCCTACCCTGCACTGCATCGCCTGTCGGCTGATGTCATGTCTTTCCCACAACTGGTACAACGCATCGACCAAATACTCGACAAGTTTGGCAAGATACGCGACAATGCTACCCCCGAACTGCTACAGATACGCCGTGAGTTAGCTAAGACCGAGGGCAGCATCTCACGCACACTGTACGGCATACTGCGAGCAGCACAGAGCGAGGGAGTGGTAGAGAAAGATGTCACCCCTACCCTGCGCGACGGACGACTCGTCATCCCCGTCATCCCTACCCTGAAACGTAAGATCAAGGGTATCGTACACGACGAGAGTGCCACGGGAAGAACGGTATTCATTGAGCCTACCGAGGTGGTGGAAGCCAACAACCGCGTGAGAGAGTTGGAGGGCGAAGAGCGCAAAGAGATCATACGCATCCTCACCGACTTCACCAACAAGGTGCGACCCTTCTCACGAGAGATATTGGAGAGCTACCGATTCCTTGCCATCATCGACCTGATACAGGCCAAGGCAAAGCTTGCAGAGACCCAGCAAGCCATAGAACCAGAGGTGGAAGCCCACCCACACGTAGACTGGACCAGAGCCATTCACCCGCTGCTCAGACTCTCGTTGGAGAAGAAAGGCGAGAAGGTGGTGCCACTCGACATCATGCTGACACAAGAGAAGCGCATCCTCATCATCTCAGGTCCTAACGCCGGAGGAAAGTCGGTATGCCTGAAAACCGTGGGACTGCTGCAATACATGTTGCAATGCGGACTGAGCATCCCCGTGAGCGAGCGTTCGAAGACGGGCGTGTTCCAAAACATCATGATTGACATAGGCGATGAACAGAGTCTGGAGAACGACCTAAGTACTTACTCCTCGCATCTGCTCAACATGAAGAATATGATGAAGGCTGCCAATGGCGACACCATTATCCTCATCGATGAGTTTGGTACAGGCACCGAACCTGGCATCGGCGGAGCTATCGCCGAGGCTGTGCTCGACCGCTTCTGCCAGCAAGGTGCCTATGGAGTCATCACCACACACTATCAGAACCTGAAGCATTTTGCCGACAGTCATGAGGGTGTGGCTAATGGTGCCATGCTCTACGACCGCCACGAGATGAAAGCTCTTTTCCAGTTGGCTATAGGCAGACCCGGTTCTTCCTTCGCCATCGAGATAGCTCGCAAGATAGGACTCCCCGAGGAGGTGATCAAGGAGGCCAGCGACATCGTAGGCTCCGAATACATACAGAGCGACAAGTATCTGCAGGACATCGTGCGCGATAAGCGCTACTGGGAGAACAAGCGACAGAGCATACACCAGCGCGAGAAAGACATGGAAAAGACTATTTCGCGATACGAGAGCGACATAGAGGACATCGAACGAAGCCGTAAGCAGATACTCGCCAAAGCCAAACAACAGGCAGAGGAACTGCTGAAGGAGAGCAATAAAAAGATAGAGAACGCCATACGAGAAATACGCGAGAAGCAGGCTGAGAAGGAGGAGACCAAGCGCATACGTCAGGAGCTCGACGCCTTCAAAGAAGAGATGCAGGACATCGACACCAAGGAGAACGACGACAAGATAGCCCGCAAGATAGCACAGATACAGCAACGCAAGGAACGACATGCCAAGCGTAAAGCCGAAAAAACTCAGAACCAAGAGAAGGCTGCGGCAGCGCTGCGCAGTGCTGTCAACAAGACACAGCAGGAAAATCGACCTCTTGCTGTGGGGGATGTCGTGCGTATCAAGGGACTCTCCTCGGTGGGAACCATCGAGAGCATCGCTGGTGATATGGCAACAGCCGTCTTCGGAGGTATGCGCACCAAGATGCGCCTCAATAGACTGGAGCATGCTCCTGCTACCGTCGATGGCGACAAGACCGAACAGCGCAAACAGGACTTGGGCTCTTATGGCATCAGTACGGAGACACGCAAGACCATCGACCAGCACAAGACCAACTTCCATCAAGACCTCGACATCAGAGGTATGCGTGGTGATGAGGCGCTCAATGCTGTGCAATATTTCATCGACGACGCCATCCTCGTGGGTATGCCCCGTGTGCGTATCCTCCATGGTAAGGGCAACGGTATCTTGAGACAACTCATACGCCAGTATCTGAGCAGTGTACCCAACGTTACTCATTATGCCGATGAACATGTGCAGTTTGGTGGTGCAGGAATCACGGTCGTGGACTTTTAAAGGAGTTGAAGAAGTTGAAGGAGTTAAAGGAGTTAAAGGAGTTAAAGGAGTTAAAGGAGTTAAGACAACAGCCTTTGTGGACTCAACATTGAACATTGAACATTAAACATTAAACACATAACATTGGGCGGGCAAGATGCCACGCCCTCCCCAGTGCCTTCCTGCTCATAAGCAAGTCTGCACTGGGAGGGCAGCGCTTCCAGCCTGCCCATAAAAAATGTCCCAACCTCTAACACTCAACAATAAACATAAAACATTAGACAATAAACATTAGACAATAACCATCTGCGACCGAAGGGAGCGATAACTCCTTAACTCCTTTAACTCCTCTAAAAACTCTAACTCCTCTAAGAACTCCTTGAATGGACGTTTTCCTTAACAGAAGTTAATAAAAGAAATATTTCTCGGAAAATATTTGGCAGGTTCAGAGGAAAGCAGTACCTTTGCACCCGCTTAATCGCAGAGACGGACAAGTCTCATACGACCAGCTCCCTCGGAATCCCCCAGGATGGGAACATAGCAAGGGTACTTGGTTGTAGCGGTGCGATATGAATCGCTTGTCCACCCGCCTCTTTAGCTCAGTTGGCCAGAGCACGTGATTTGTAATCTCGGGGTCGTTGGTTCGAATCCGACAAGAGGCTCAAAGAAAAGAGAACTTCATTCATTTGGAGTTCTCTTTTTTTGGTTTTCTACAGGTCTGTTTCTCCAAAAATATATAAAATTATTGCAGCATTGAACACTATATGCTAAAAATTGCTTACCTTTGCACGATAATACATCAATAACTCAACTTTCGCAAAGCGGAAAGTTAAAGTTCAATATATAAAATAATGATCAACGTACAGAATTTAGTTCAGACAAGAGCTTTCGCCCGTCAAGATGGTGCCATTTTAGGACTCGCATGGATCGCAAGTTTCATATTCACCATGCTGGCCGTAAAACCCGAAACATCCCTGTTAGGGCTGATAGGCAACATACTATTGCTTAGTACACCTTTCATCGTAGCAAAACGCTTAAAGAGTTTCCGCGACTACGCCCTCGAAGGTAGTATCTCCTTCCGCCGTGGCACCTTCTACTGTATGCAGACATTCTTTAATGCCACACTGCTACTCACCGTGGTACAGTACTTGTGGTTCTCGTTCATGGACATGGGACCTTTCATGGCTTTGCTGCAAACCAACTACCAAACCATCATGCAGGAAGCCTACCACCTCTCAGCACAAGAGGCAAAGACCACCATCGACACCTTACTCGGTATGACGCCCTTAGCATGGGCATCCATGTTTATGATTACCGACCTCTTAGTAGGCGCCGTTCTCAGTCCTATCATCGCTGCCGTCATGGCACGCCACATTGCTCCCCGAAACATCAAAAACCAACAATAAACACACCTACAACATGGATATATCCGTTATCGTACCCCTATACAACGAGGAAGAATCGCTACCAGAGCTCTATGCCTGGATAAAGCGAGTCATGGAAGCCAACAACTTCAGTTATGAGGTTATCTTTGTCAACGATGGCTCAACCGACCATTCTTGGCAGGTCATAGAACAGTTGGCTGAAGAGTCTGCACAGGTAAAAGGCATCAAGTTTCGCCGTAACTATGGTAAGAGCCCAGCTCTCTACTGCGGATTCAAGGAAGCACAAGGCGATGTGGTCATCACCATGGATGCTGACCTACAAGACTCTCCCGATGAAATACCTGGTCTTTACCACATGATAACCCAAGAGGGCTACGACCTCGTATCGGGCTACAAGCAGAATCGCAAAGAAGGCGACCCACTCTCCAAGACCATCCCCACAAAACTCTTTAATGCCACAGCACGCAAGGTTAGTGGCATACACAACCTGCACGACTTCAACTGCGGACTAAAGGCTTACCGCCGAGACGTGGTAAAGAACATAGAGGTATATGGTGAGATGCACCGCTACATCCCCTACCTGGCAAAAAATGCGGGTTTCGACAAGATAGGCGAAAAACCTGTACACCATCAGGCACGCAAATTTGGAAAGTCTAAGTTTATGGGATGGAACCGTTTCGTCAACGGCTATCTGGACCTGATGACCCTCTGGTTCTTGAGCAACTTTGGCAAGAAGCCGATGCACGTCTTCGGATTCTTAGGTAGCGTGGTGTTCTTTATAGGATTCCTGTCATTGGTATGCCTCGGCATTGACAAGAGTATCGACCTCTATCACGGAGTATACGGACACCTCATTACCGACTCCCCCTACTTCTTCATAGCCCTGACAGCTATGCTCTTGGGAAGCCAACTGTTCTTGGCAGGATTCTTAGGCGACCTACTGAGCCGACAGAACCCTAATCGTAATGACTATCAAATAGAAAAAGAGATAAGATGCGGAAAATAATCCCCATACTCATGATGGGCCTTGGGCTCATGGCTGCATGCAGCACGCTCGACTGCCCGCTCAACAATACGGTGTATACCAAGTATCGATTGGCGGGAGACATCACCACAATGACAGATACGCTCACCATCTCGACCAACAGAATCGAGGGTACTGACAGCGTACTTATCAACAAGGACGTCAACGTGGACAGTTTTATACTGCCCATAAGCTACTCGCTACTGGAAGATAGCCTCTTCTTCGAAATACGTGACATAGAAAACCGCTTGTATGTAGACACCGTAACAGTGAAGAAGACCAACACGCCACACTTTGAATCGGTGGACTGCAAGCCAACCTTTTTTCATACCATTACTGACGTGAAGACTACGCACTACCGCATAGACTCCATTGTCATCAATAATAAAGAAGTAACTTATGATGAAACGAAGCCACACTTCTATATATACTTTGGTCATCGCGATTAGTGCCTTGATGCTACTGACGCCTGTTCCCAGAGCACATGCCCAGGGTACATCTGGCAAGAAGATTGCTGCCACCAACAAGGACACCATCCCTCTGTTGAGAAACGTGGCGGTAAGTGCAGATTTGGTGGGTCCCATACAACTCATGGTAAGCGACTATGGGCAGTATGAGGCGGCTCTACGTGTCAATCTCAAGGACAAGTATTTCCCCGTAGTAGAATTGGGTATCGGAAAAGCCGATGGCACTGACGAAAGTACACAGATCAACTACAAGACAACGGCACCCTACGGACGAATAGGTTGCGACTTCAACTTGTTGCGCAACAAGCACGACATCTATCGTCTGTATGGTGGTGTGAGATATGCTCTTACCTATTTCAAATACGACTTGAAAGGTCCAGACATCAAAGACCCTGTATGGGGTGGAACAACTCCCTATGAGGTCAATGGCGTGAAGTGTAACTACCATTGGGCTGAATTTGTACTGGGTGTAGACGCCAAGATATGGGGACCTGTAAGAATGGGGTGGAGCCTGAGATACAAGCGCAGACTCTTCCATGACGACGGCGACTATGGCAACACCTGGTATGTGCCTGGATTTGGTAAGCAGGGAGGCTCACGCTTTGGAGGAACCTTCAACGTAAGCTTCGAGCTGTAAGCCACCATCGGCAAGAAAGCCGCATCACTCTCACCCCTATTTCATCAACCATCACCCCTATTCCCATTATCATGAACAAAAAAAGACTCATTTGGCAAATATCTTTTCTGCTGTTCCTCGTCATCGGCACGGTCATCATCATCAAGCAGCAAAAAAACATAAACTATCAGCACGATGAGGGTTTCATCTTCGGAACCATCTATCATATCACTTATCATAGCGACACCAATCTAAAGAAAGAGATTGAGGCTGAGCTAAAGAAGGTGGACCAGTCGCTCTCTCCCTTCAACAAAACGTCGGTTATCTCAAAGGTAAACCGCAACGAAAATCCTGTGATCGACCCTATGTTCAAAGAGGTTTTCCTCCTGGCAGAGAATATATCCAACGAGACTCACGGAGCCTTTGACATCACCGTAGCCCCACTGGTCAACGAATGGGGATTCGGTTTTAAGAAAGGTGTAGAACCTACTCGTCAGGTCATAGATAGCCTGAAATACATCGTGGGCTATCAGAAAGTGAAGCTCACACCCAAGAATTATGTCCAAAAGCAAGACCCACGCATCATGCTCGACTGCTCTGCCATAGCTAAAGGCTACGGATGTGATGTGGTGGCAAGACTGCTGCGCAAGAATGGCATCAACGACTATATGATAGAGATTGGCGGCGAGATCGTCACAAGAGGCTTCAACCAGAAGCAAGAACCTTGGCGTATCGGCGTGAACAAGCCTACCGATGACTCGCTCAACACCAGCCAGGAACTGCAGACGGTACTCAATGTCACAGATATAGCCATGGCTACCAGTGGCAACTATCGCAACTTCTACTATAAGAATGGCAAAAAGTACGCTCATACTATCGACCCCAAGACGGGCTATCCCGTGCAGCACACTTTGCTTTCTGCCACGGTGCTGGCAAAAGACTGCGCCACAGCAGATGCCTACGCCACCTCGTTCATGGTCATGGGACTCGAAAAAGCCAAAGAGATACTCAATCGACACTCTGAGCTCATGGCATACCTCATCTATACCAACGATGATGGCAAGACCGAGGTGTGGTACTCCCCATCGCTGAAGGGAAAGATATTGGAATAATCATTTTTAAGGAGATCTTTATGAGGAGATAAGGAGATCTTTATGAGGAGTTAAAGGAGTTAAGGAGTTAAGGAGTTAAGACAACAGCTTTTGTGGACTCAACATTATGATGCTCTTGCTACTCGTAATCGTTGGGGCAAGGTTAAGACAACAGCCTTTGTGGACTCAACATTGAACTTTAAACATTGAACATTCCCTCAAGACTATTGTCTTAACTCCTCAGCGACCGAAGGGAGCGATAACTCCTTAACTCCTCTAACTCCTCAAAAAAACTTTAACTCCTCAAAAAACTTTTACTTCTCAAAAGAGTTATGCCCGAAAACCGTATATACAACAATCTACTGGCTCTGCCCCTCTTCTTAGGAATGAGTCGCAACGACTTGCAGCAAGCTGCAGGGCAGACTCGCTTTGACTTCAGAAAAATAGCCCAGGGAGAGACCATCGTGACAGAAGGTGAACCATGCACACATCTATACTTTTTGCTCGACGGAGATATCATGGTCAAAACCTATTCTACAGACCGCAGCTACTGTATTGAAGAAGAAATTCATGCTCCTGAGACCTTCCAGTCAGAACGTATCTTTGGTCTGCACCCACACTTCACCCACACCTACATTGCCCTACATGACTGTAGCCTACTATGCTTGGGCAAACAAGACGTGATGAAGTTGGCTACTCACTTCGATATCTTTCGCATCAACCTGCTCAACTTGGTTTCTACACAAAGTCAGAAGCACAACATCCGTACACGCCAAAGTCCACCCAAGACTTTGGAAGAACGTATCGTACGCTTCATAGAGTCAAACTGTGTTAGCCATTATGGAGAGAAAACCATCCACATCAAGATGACTCGCATCGCAGAAGAAGTAAACGACAGCAGGCTCGATGTTTCGAAGGCACTCAATCATTTACAAAACCAAGGACTTATACAACTTTTCAGAGAACGAATCTACATACCTGCACTCGAAAAACTCACCAACGACAAACAATGAAATAAAAGTATGTTAAATTGTATGTAACAAGAAGATAATCACACTCTTTTTTACTAACTTTGCAGTAAAAATAAAAACATAAAGTTAGTATGCTTCAAGAAAACAAAACAGAGAATCGTATCAACCCCTTTTTCTTACCTTACAACACCCCACACGACACCGTACCCTTCGACCGTATCAAGTTGGAAGACTACGAAGAAGCCTTCATGGAAGGAATACGCCGTGACGACGAGGCCACAGACAAGATTGTAAACGACCCCGCCGAGCCTACCTTCGAGAATACCTTGGCGCGTGTAGACACAGAAAAAGGAGAACACTACTACGACTTGCTCAGCCGCGTTTCTAACGTTTTCTCTTGCATGATGAGCGCAGAAACCAGCGATGAGATGGAAGCCTTGGCACAGAAGATGAGCCCCATCTTAACAAAGCATGCTAATGACATCACCCTCAACAAGAAACTCTTTGAGCGCATCAAGTTTGTACACGACCACCCCAACCGTGAACTCAATGCCGAGGAACAGATGTTGCTCGAAACCAGCTATGATGGTTTTGTGCGTAGCGGTGCACTGCTCGACGATGAGGGCAAGGAACACCTCCGCAAACTCACCGAGGAAGCAAGTATGCTCACCCTCCAGTTCTCACAAAACCTACTCAAAGAAAACAAAGCATTCCAACTGCATATCACCGACGAGACACAGCTCGACGGGCTACCAGAGACGGCCATCGAAGCTGCCAAACAGAACGCTCAGGAACAGGACAAAGAGGGATGGATTTTCACCCTCGACTATCCCAGTTACTCGCCTTTTATGACCTACTCGACACAGCGTTCACTGCGCAAACAGATGTACATGGCACGCAACACCGAGTGTATACACGATAACGATGCTAACAACCTTGACATCTGCAAGCGACTCATCAATCTGCGACGTGAGCTCGCCCAACTGTTGGGATTTGAAACCTACGCTGACTATGTGCTCAAGCATCGCATGGCAAGCAGCACTTCCAACGTATACAAATTGCTAAACGACCTCATAGAGGCCTACAAACCCACTGCTGAGAAAGAGGTAGCCGAGATAACAGCCTTGGCAAAGCGCATGGAAGGCGAGGACTTCGAGATGATGCCATGGGATTTCGGATTCTATTCACACAAGTTACAGATGGAAAAATACAACCTCGATGCAGAAATGTTGCGTCCCTACTTGCAACTCGACAAGGTCATCGAAGGCGTATTCGGTCTTGCAGGCAAACTATACGGCATACGTTTCGAAGAGAATACAGAAATACCCGTTTACCACCCCGACGTAAAAGCATACGAGGTGTTCGACAAAGATGGTAGTTTCTTGGCTGTATTCTATGCAGACTTCTTCCCTCGTAAGGGCAAACAAGGCGGAGCATGGATGACTGAATTTCAGGGACAATGGATAGACCATCAAGGTCGTAACATACGTCCACACGTGAGCGTGGTAATGAACTTCACCAAGCCTACTGCCGAAAAGCCAGCTTTGCTTACACTTGGCGAGGTGGAGACATTCTTGCATGAGTTTGGACATAGCCTGCATGGTATGTTTGCTAATACTCGTTTTGAGAGTCTTTCGGGCACCAACGTGTGGTGGGATTTTGTTGAGCTGCCATCCCAGTTTATGGAGAACTACGCTGTCGAGAAAGACTTCCTTCGCACCTTTGCTTTCCACTACCAAACTGGTGAGCCTCTACCCGACGAACTGATAGAGCGCATCGTAAAGAGCCGCAACTTCATGGCTGCATACGGATGTTTGCGACAGGTGAGCTTCGGACTGCTCGACATGGCTTACTACACCAAGAAGGAGCCTTTCGATGAAGACATCATCCCCTTCGAAAAAAAAGCTTGGGAAAAAGCTATGGTGACACCCCAACTGCCCGACACCTGTATGACCGTACAGTTCTCGCATATCATGGCAGGAGGCTACGCTGCAGGATACTATAGTTATAAGTGGGCAGAAGTTCTCGATGCAGATGCCTTCAGTATGTTTAAGAAGAATGGTATCTTCGACCAGCATACAGCACAGAGTTTCAGAGACAATATACTCTCTAAAGGTGGCACAGAGCACCCTATGACACTCTACAAGCGTTTCCGCGGACAGGAACCTACCATCGAGGCACTACTGCAACGCAATGAGATCAAACCCTACACAGCATCATAACAACAAAAAAAAGGAACATGGAGAATCAACTTTCCAAACAAGAGAAACTCGACCTGCGCTATCTGCGTATGGCACGTATATGGGCAGAAAACAGCTACTGTAAGCGCCGACAGGTGGGTGCACTCGTAGTAAAGGATAAGATGATTATCAGCGACGGCTACAATGGTACGCCCAGCGGATTTGAAAACGTATGCGAGGAAGACGGCGTCACCAAGCCTTATGTACTTCACGCCGAAGCCAATGCCATCACCAAGTTGGCTCGCAGCAGCAACAATAGCGACGGAAGTACTCTCTACGTCACCGCCTCGCCATGTATCGAATGTGCTAAACTCATCATCCAGTCTGGTATCAAGCGCGTTGTATACGCAGAAAAATATCGTCTCAACGATGGTATCCAACTGATGGAACGAGCAGGCATCAAGGTGGAATATCTCAACCCTGATGAGCAGCAAGACTCGTCACACAACATTTAACATTCAACACTCCCAAAAAATATGAATATCAACAAGAAAAAGACCAACCGTTTCATGCCCATCATCATGGCTGTTTGCGTGGTGATAGGTATCATGATCGGCTCGTTCTTCTCAAATCATTTCTCGGGCAACAGGCTCAACATCATCAACAGCGGAAGCAACAGGCTTAACAACCTGCTCCACATCATCGACGACCAATACGTGGATGCTGTCAACATCGATTCACTCGTCGACAAGGCTATCCCACAGATACTCTCTGAACTTGACCCTCACTCCGTATACATCAGTGCTAAGGACGTGGCTTCTGCCACCGATGACCTGAAAGGGTCTTTCTGTGGCGTAGGTATCGAATTTGTCATCCGCGAAGACACCATACACGTACAAAATGTAATACAGAATGGACCTGCAGAGAAAGCAGGTCTGTTGGCTGGCGACAAGATTGTGGCTGTGGACGACAAGCCTTTCGTTGGAAAAATCGTTACTAACCAAGAAGCTATGCGCCGCCTCAAAGGACAGAAAGACACCAAAGTGAAGATTGGCGTAGTGCGCTATGGTAGCAAGAAGGTACAAACCTTCACGGTGACTCGTGGCGAGATACCAACCAAGAGTATTACCGCTACCTATATGCTCAACGACGAGACGGGATATATACGTATCAAGAACTTCGGTGAGAACACCTATCCTGAGATGCTCATTGCCCTGGCTAAACTCTCACAAGAACACTTTAAGAACCTCTGCATAGACTTACGCGACAACAGCGGTGGCTACCTCACAGCAGCTATCAATATGGCCAACGAATTCTTGCAAGACAAGAAACTCATCGTCTATACACAGGGACGCAAGTCACCACGTCAAGACTTCCGAAGTGACGGCAAAGGCTCATATCAGAACATTCCACTCGTGGTACTTATCAACGAAGGCTCTGCCTCGGCTGCAGAAATCTTTGCAGGAGCTATGCAGGACAACGACCGTGCTACCATCATCGGTCGACGCTCCTTCGGTAAGGGTCTCGTGCAGCAACAGATTGAATTCCCCGACCACAGCATGATACGCCTCACCATTGCACGCTACTACACACCTTCTGGACGTTGCATACAGAAGCCCTACACCCTGGGTGACGATAAAGGCTATGAACAAGATCTCATCAACCGCTACGAGCATGGAGAGTTCTTCTCGCAAGACAGTATCAAACACACGGGTCCTGCCTACCATACAAGTTTGGGGCGCATCGTATATGGCGGAGGTGGCATCACACCCGACATCTTCGTTCCTGAAGACACTCTCGGAATGACATCTTACTTCAAACAAGCGAGCATGAGCGGTCTTATCCTGCAGTTTGCCTTTACCTATACCGATGACAACCGTCCTAAGCTCAATAACTTTAAAGAGATGATGGAGATGGCTGACTATCTGGATAAGCAGGATATGGTGGAGAAGTTTGCTACCTATGCCGACAAGCATGGCCTACAACGCCGCAATCTGCTCATACGCAAGTCGCACAAGTTGTTGCAGCGCTACATCAACAGCCGCGTCATCTACAACATTCTCAACGACCAAGCTTGGAACCAGTACGTCAACCAAGACGATCCTGTCATCGAGAAGACGTTGGAGGTATTTCAAAAGAACGAGGCTTTCCCCAAGAAGCCCGTTCCCACCAAACCTATCAACAAGAAGAAGCAGAAGGTAGCTATGGCTAATGTGCCCTACAACTACCGTTCGTTGCACAGCCAGTTCCCCCATCAGGCATAAGCAAAAAGACATGAACAAAAAAGAACTGAGAATCCTCATTAGAGATAAAAAGCGACAGTTTTCTGAGCAACAACTCGGAAAACTGTCGCTTCCTATTTTAGAACGTCTGCAACAGAATCGCCGACTCGAGAAAGCCCATCATGTGTTACTCTATTACTCCCTGCCCGACGAGGTGAACACGCATCAATATATCGACGAATTAGTGAGACAGGGCAAAAAGGTATTCCTCCCCGTCGTTGTTGACGCAGAGAATATGCTTATCAGGGAATATACAGGCATCCACGACCTACAGGAGGGTGCTTTTCACATCCTTGAACCCATTGGCAATCTGTTGACTGAAGAAGATTATAAGAAAATAGAAGTTGCCGTTATACCTGGCATGAGTTTCGACAAGGCTGGCAACCGACTGGGAAGAGGTAAGGGTTACTACGACCGGCTACTTAGGAAAATGCCGCATCTCTACAAGATAGGCATCTGTTTCGACTTTCAAAAGTCAGACCTCGTACCAACAGAGTCCACCGATATTAAAATGGATATCATCGTGTAATTCCCCCTCAGAGAAATAAGAGCAATAGGGGAATTAGAGAAACTGTTTTATAAAGCTTGAAAACTGTTTTATAAAGCTTGAAAACTGTTTTATAAAGCTTTGTAATTGGCTTCATAAAACTTGATATCAGAGTTAATAAAACTTGATATCTGCAATAACAAAAGCCCCAGCCGCCTCATTGAGTCGTTTTACCAAGATGCTACGGCTCAATGCTAAGTCAGCACGCAGAGCGGGACTAAGAATCTTGACAAAGAGAGTCTGATTCTTAATAAACCTTTCCCCTGAATATTTAGCCACAGGCTCACCCACTACCTGTTCCCAGGCAGCCAACAAGCGTTTTTGCTGCAGAGGTCCTTCCAGTCCCTCTCTTCTTAGAATCTCAGGCAGCAAATCTGATATCGAACGTACTTTTCTTCTGAACATAATCATCAATATCTGTTAGGGTTTATTCTTCGTGTGCGAGTGCTATTTCTCCTCCTTCTACATGAAAGATACAATAATCCCCATCACGCTGTTGCAGAATATGGTCAAGATGATCACGATTGGTATCAGTAATAAAAATCTGACCAAAGTTATCACCCGATACCAGCTCTACGATAGCCTCCACACGCTGAGCATCCAACTTATCAAAGATATCGTCGAGAAGCAACAAGGGCGTAGTGCAAGAAGCCGTGCGACGCAAGAAGTCAAACTGCGCCAACTTTAGTGCCAAGACAAACGTCTTGTTCTGACCCTGACTCCCCTCGCGCTTCATCATATAGTCACCGATGAGCATCTCTAAGTCATCACGATGCACACCATGCAGCGAATAGCCCACAGCACGATCTTTGAAACGGTCACGCTGAATCACCTCCAGGAGTGGTCCACGCTGACAATGCGACACATAACGCAAACTCACCTGCTCACGGTCGCCCGAGATACGACTATAGATTTGCTGAAACACAGGCACCAATTCCTTGACAAAAGCTTCACGCTTCTGAAACAACAGCTCTCCATATCGAGCCATCTCCTGCTCCCAAATCTCCATCAAGGTGACATCAGGTTCCTCCTCCATCTTCAACAAAGCATTACGTTGCTGCAAAGCCTTGTTATAGTTGGTCAACGCCTCCATGTACGAAGCATCATATTGTGAAATCACCACATCCATGAGACGACGGCGCTCTTCGCTTCCGCCTTCAATAATTAAGGTATCTGAGGGCGACACAAAGATGAGAGGAATCAAACCTATATGTTGCGAAAGTCGCTTATACTCTTTCTTATTACGCTTGAAATGCTTCTTCGTGCCACGCTTCATGCCACAGAAAATATTCTCGACATTGCCCTGCTCATCCAGATAGTTGCCTTCCAACATGAAGAAATTCTCATCATGAGCTATCACCTGCGAGTCAATGGGATTATAAGCGCTACGACAAAAAGAAAGATAATAGATAGCATCCAAGAAATTTGTCTTTCCCACACCATTGTGACCGATGAGACAATTAATCTTGGGCGACAATTCCAAATTGGCAGCCTTGATGTTCTTATAATTTATTATCGAGATATTCTTTAAAATCATACGTATTACGGCACTATTGAACTGCAAAGTTAGCAGAAAAAGACCAAAAAACGAAAAAAGTAGCCTATAAATTTCAATATGTGGATAAAATTACGTATTTTTGCATCCTAAAGTGTAGCCTCTCTACAAGGGGAGTACATAGACTATTATTA
>ERZ1034844.115-NODE-115-length-44227-cov-34.433510_pt1 | contig 44227 bp, 30 predicted proteins | sample MGYA00520594_ERZ1034844 | MGnify/ENA primary metagenome ERZ1034844 (study PRJEB33766, sample SAMN09781733) | gut metagenome | biome: gut microbiome | host: Homo sapiens | place: Madagascar | study: EMG produced TPA metagenomics assembly of the PRJNA485056 data... | reverse complement strand
TTATAGGAATAGGCGTATCTTTTTACGAAAGAAAAAAGCCACTTATCGTAGGTCTAAAAGGAGGCCTATGTATGGCAAAAAATGAAAAATTGGCTGATGCAAGAAATGCAAAGAATGACGAGTTTTACACACAATTTGAAGATATTCAAAAAGAAATAAATGCTTATATAGAATATAATTCAAATGTTTTCAAAAATAAAATAGTCCTTTTGCCTTGTGATGATCCTGAATGGAGTAATTTTACGCGATTTTTTGCTCAGAATTTTGAAAGATTTGGCTTGAAAAAATTAATCAGCACGAGTTTTGCCTCTGATAGTAAAAATTTTAAATACCCTTATCAACTAACTATGTTTGAAATGAAAAGTCCACAATTTGATAAAAGCAAAACTAAATCTCATGGTAAAATCTTTACCCTCACAAAGGATAAGAACAATTCAGGCAAAATAGATATTAATGACTTAGAGTGGGATTATCTAAAAGGTGATGGCGATTTTAGAAGTGATGAAATAAAAAAGTTGCGAGATGAAGCTGACATTATAATAACAAATCCACCCTTCTCTTTATATCGCGAATTTATTGCATGGTTATTTGAAGCAAATAAAAAATTCCTTGTTATCGCTAATAAAAATAGTATTACTTATAAAGAAGTTTTTCCTTTAATTAAAAACAATTTAATGTGGTCAGGAAGAACCGAATGGAGTGGCGGACTTTGGTTTGAAACAAAAGATGTTAATGATGTTGACAAGGTTATAAACGGTATAAATATGAAAAACACATCTTCAACGTGGTTCACAAATTTAGAACATGGTCGTAGACACGAACCACTTCAATTGATGACAATGGCTGATAACATAAAATTTAGCAAACATAAAGAAATAAGAGAAATTGGTTACTTAAAATATGATTATTATGACGCTTTAGAAGTTCCATATACCGATGCTATCCCAAGTGATTATAACGGAATAATGGGTGTCCCTGTAACCTTTCTTGAAAAATATAATCCTGAACAATTTGAAATTCTTGGGGATAGTAGGTATCACGACAATCAAAATTTTGCTGATGATATTAATGTAATTAAAGGTAAAGGGTTATATAGAAGAATTTTAATAAGGAGAAAACAACAATGAAAACTACACTATTAACCGATGTTACGGTAGAAGATATTTGCGTCGGTTTTGCTTACAATGAATTTGAAGGCAAAGGATTGTTTGGATGGTCGGGAAAATTAACAATACAGCCAGAATATCAAAGAAACTACATTTATGCTGATGGGAAGAAAGATGTCGCAGTTATTGAATCTTTATTAAAAGGATATCCTTTGGGGCTTATATATTTTGTTAAAGTTGCAGATGACAAATATGAAGTCTTAGATGGACAGCAAAGAATAACCAGTTTTGGTAGATTTAAAACTGATAAATTCCCAATAATTGGAAGTGATGGGACCCCTCATTATTTTGGTGGACTTGCAGAAGATTTAAAAAAGAAAATACTTGAATCAAAATTAACGATTTATATCTGCGAAGGCGAAGAAAGCGAAATTAAAGCTTGGTTTAAAACAATTAACATAGCTGGGGTACCTTTGAATGATCAAGAATTGGCAAATGCAACACATTCGGGACCTTTTGTAACGAAAGCAAAAGAAGAATTTAGCAATAGTAGAAATTCAAATATCCAAAAGTGGAGTGCATATATTTCTGGCCACGTAAATAGACAGGACTATTTAAGAACGGCTCTACAATGGGTAAGCAAATCTTATGAAGACGATGATAATCTTGATAAATATATGAGCTTACATAGATATGACAATAACATAAATGAGTTGAAATCATATTTCAACAGTGTAATAGATTGGGTTTCAAGTATTTTTGTTGATGTTGAAAACGAAATGAATGGCATTAATTGGGGTAAAATGTATGAGAAGTATCATACAAAATCTTACAATCCAAATGAGGTTCATGAGTTGGTTCAGAAATTATTAAGAGATTATTATGTAAAAGACAGAAAAGGAGTTTTTGAGTATATACTTGGTGGATGTGTAGATACAAAGCTTTTGAATATAAGGTTATTTGATGAAGTAACGAAAGGTTCTAAATATAAAATTCAAACTAAAGAGGCAAATGAACAGGGAATATCAAATTGCCCTTTATGTGCAATTGGAAATGATAATAACAAAACTAAAATTTGGAAACAAAACGAAATGGATGCTGATCATGTGTCGGCTTGGAGTAACGGCGGTTCAACTGACATTTCGAATTGTCAAATGCTTTGCAAAACTCATAATAGAGCTAAAGGTAATAGATAACAAAAAGACCACCTATTCTAACGATAGATGGTCTTTTTTATTATATTTTATTAAATTTTTATGATATTTTCGCAAATGTTTAGCCATTTTACTATAAATTCGCGATTTTCTATTTGATTTCCTTTATCTTTTGATTACACCTATCGTTAGAATTGATGTTTAGTAATGTTTGAAATTTAGCCATCAATTATTTACTCTTTTTTACTTAAAGGGAGCAGACTTTGAACGAATTTAAAGATGATAAAGTTGTGGCTTTTGCTGGTCATAGATACGAGTGGCATTGCATTGGCGTAGAAAACAAATTGCCCAAAGTTCTAGAAGATTTAATCAATAAAGGATACACCATCTTTTATGACGGACACTATGGCGCTTTTGATGAGAAATGCGCACACGCAGTCTTACAACTAAAACATAAATATCCTTACATCAAACTAATTCGGATTTTAACATATTATCATCACGACAAAGAAAAATATGATTTGCCATCGTGCTATGATGGTTCAATACTTCCAGAGATAGAAGAATTGCATTACAAGCAAAAAATTACAAAAAGAAACGAGTGGATAATAGACCACAGCGACATTCTCGTTTGCCATATAGAAGAAACCTACAAAAGCGGAGCTTATCGCACTCTAAAATATGCTCAAAAGCAAAACAAACCAATAATTTATATCTAACAAAAAAACACTAGTTTCATCTAGTGCTTTTTATGCGTTTATTGTTTATACAGCTTTAAGTGTTATATTTTTACCATATCTAGAAACTTTTAGAATGTTAAAACCTTCAATCTTATAAATCCATAAATTGTTCGCCTCTGTATTTGCTATTTTAAATTCTTTTTTATTATTAAACAATTCTTCAAATGAATTATTACAAGAAGATAATAATCTTTTTATATCTGTTATCGCATTTGGTTCGGAATAATCGAATTCTGTTAACGCTATAAGTGAATATTTATCTATATTACATTCTGTAAATTGGAATAAAATATCATTGTTCAACTTAAATTTATTTCTTATAAATAAATCTGCATATTCTTGTTCAAAGCCAAGTATTTTTATTTTTTTAGCAAATTGTATAATTAATTTTTGCTTTAAAGTGTTTTTTATATCCTTTGATAATAATATACCATTTAAACATTCAGTTGTTATATCAGTAGTAAAGAAGTTAGTAAAATCTTGTTCAATTTTAGCTCCAAAATAGTTCAAATATGTATTTAACACTCTAGGAAATTCCTTTAAACTATTAAATGCTGAAGAATCGTAATCAAATTTCCCCAACTGAATCAACATAATCTTATTATCTTCTGAGTTAATTTCGCTTAGAACTAATTGATTATCAATTTTATTTGCCAAACATTTATAATCAGGCGCATTAAAATAATCCGAATTCATCAAATCAAGGATAAATTTTTTATTATCTTCGTCAATTTCAATTTGTTCAATTTTTGCTAAATTATTTATGATATAGTTAAGAAAAACTTCTGGTATCTCTTTTTTATTATATACACATTGTAAATTTCCCCACGACGGAATCATTCTATTAAATTCTAGTATTTTTTCAAATAGTTCATCGTCAAGCGAACTTATATCTTTTACTTCTATATCAAATTTAACTATTAATTTTATCTTATTTTCAATATTAATATTGGTATTTTCTATAAGCTTATGTGCAAAAATAGAGTTTTCTTTACTATTGACAATTACATCATTCAACAAAATATTACTTACAAACTCATTCAAGTTTTGATTTATATACTCAGAAACTTTATCATTTTTGCTTGAAATATAATCAAAAGTATCGGAAGTAAACAATGTATTATCAAAATCACTTGTGAATTTTAGTAAAAACTCCAAATTATGAAGTGTTAATTTATAAAGATTGTTTTTGATAAGATACTCCATTTGTACTTTCAAGCATAGCTCATTAGTTAAATATGAAAATTTAGGTTTTAAACTATCAAATGTTAAAATCACTTTTTCAAAATTTAAATCTTTCAATAATAATGTAATATTTTTTTGTTCTTCCAAATATGATGATAGACAATTATTAGAATTATAATTGCCAATGTTATCATCTAAATTTAAAATAGCATTGATAATAATATGTTTTTTTCTCTCCGTTAAATTACTGTTTATTATCTTTTCGCATAGCATAAAATCTTTAATTAAAAACTTGACTAAATTTACAATATCTTCGTCATTACATTCTGCAAAAAAATCTACTACATATTTCCATGAATTTTTATCTGAATTTATAATCGCCGCGAGTAAATTATTTCGCTTAATGGTATCTCGTACTTTATCTAAATTCTGTAAAATTGATTTATTAATAACAGAACTTGTTTTAAAATCTTCTCTTTTTAATCTTTTAATAACTTCTTCAACATTTTCAATACCATAATAAAAATCATTTGTTCCGTTTTGAACTTTCTTAATAAATTCAATATCTCCTTGTGAAATTATTGAAGAACTTAGATTATGAGTGTATTCAGAATATTTGTCATCAACATATTTATTTTTTATAATAAATTTTAAAAAATTTAACAATTTTTTATCATAATCATCGTTGCTAAAATTTTTCTTTTCATCAATGTGTTTGTTATTAAAAATTTTTTCCAGCCCCACACAATCAGTTAATTCTGCGAATGTTAGATTATTTATTCTCTGTTTTTCTTTTTTGTTTGATTCAATTTGTTGTAACAACTTTTCTATTTTATTTTCTGTAATTCCCTTTATATTTTGCTCTCTTTGATAAAAGTTTATTTCTTCTATAACACTTCTTATTTGTGGACTTATATCAGCACAATACGATGTATAGATTGGATGACAAAGATTATTAAAATCCAAATCTTTAAATGTTGTTATTGAATTAACTGCTATAGGTGAATATCCATTTCCACGAGTTGTTGTTAGCAATATACCATTTAGCATATATCTTAACTCATTAAATTTTTGAAGACTTTCGCTTTTAATGTGTTCTATTTCTTCCTCATGCATTCTATTCTCTCCGTCTAGTTTATCCGTGATAGTTTCAACTAATATCTTTTTATTTAACAAGATTGGAAGGGTTCCTTCATTTTTTTCTAATTTCGCATATTCACTAGGGAATATATTACGATATAACGAAAAAGTAAAAAGTTTTTCATTACTTATTCTATGTTTATTATTTTCGTTCACAATTCTTTTTCTAGTAATAAAATAATCATTAAATGTATTCTTTAATATTCTCATATCTGGAATATACAATGAAATATCTTTTATATATTCATCTGATAAAGTTATAGTTTCATTTTTGGATTTACGTTCGTCTATTATTTCTCTTATTTTTTCTTCTGTGGTAGTTGGATTAACTATTGGAATAATTGATAATATAAAATCAAAAAACTTAGCTCTTTGTTCCTCATCTTGGATAACTTCACTTTTTACCGCGTACAAAAATGTTATTTTTTTACATTTTTTATTACTTGAATTATTTATAATTGTATTTAACTCTCTCAATTTAACAAAAATATCAGTAGAAGGAAGCCTGTCTAAATCTTCAAATATAACCAAATCTATATCTATACACTCAAAAAAGTATAAAATTTCATCAATCAATTTGTTGATAACAGAACAAGAATCTCCATCATTTTTGGTTTCTACTTCAAAATCTTTATATTTTATTCTCTTAAACGATTTGAAATAAATACAATGAAAAAGAATATATCCAAAAGAAGCAATCATCAATCCTAAAAATAAATATTTTGTCCAAGCTGCTTTTTCAAATACTTTTATAGTAGACAATTCTGTTCCGAACAAAATTGAAGACGCTATAAAAATAGTTAATACGCTAGCAAAAATAAATGTTTTCCAGAATGATGGCTTATTTGTCCTTTCAATTTTTGAATTAGGTAATTTTGCTTTATTTTGACTATAAAGCAATTGTTGAAGAATACTTCTTTCAATTTCTTCCTCTTTATAATCCTTTCCATTAAAAGTAGATAAAGAAAGTTTTACATAATTATGCTTTTTAACATTTTTATTATGTTTCTTTAATTTCTTTTTTGCTATCTTATATGTTTTTTTATCTAGTTTACCTTTTGCGTTTTTATAATCATCTTTATCAATCTTCTTTTTCGTTCTAAATCTATCTAAATATGTTTCAATGACACTGCTTTTACCTGCGCCTAACTTTGCAACTATTGCTACATTTTTAATATTTTCATTTTCTATTTGTTGATTTAAAATTTTTGCATCTTCATCGTAATCTGTAGATATTGCAGGTGAATTATCTAACAACAATGTGCCTTTTTCCATAATTTTCTCCTTATTATTTTAATCTTCCACCACCACATTGACTCTCTTTGTGTAGGCGGTGCAAGTGTCTAGCGCTATCATTTTGTCGGTTATGAATGGTTTTAAACTGACTGTAATTTTTTTGTTATCTCAACAAAAAATTCTTTACTCCACAAATCAAGTTTTGTTTTATCTTTTATGAAAGGTAAGACATCTTGTTTTGCTTGTTCTATATCTAGATTTTCAAATCTTTCGCTAAGCAATGCTTTTAGATTATCAATAGTTAAATCATAATTTTCATTAATAAACTTTGACTGAACCAATTTTGCTTTCAAATTTTCCAAATTCACTTTTGCGCCGATTGACAAAAAGAAAATATAATCATAAAAATCTCTACCTTTCACTCTTGATTTCCAATTCCTGCAAAGGCAAGCATGAATTTTACCTGCAAATAATGATTGCAAATCATATAATTTTACTTGATAAGGAGAAGGCAACAGTCCAAACTTATTTTCATAAGTTGCCCCAGTTGGTGGGTTAATGTCCACTTCAAACTTAATTCGTATTGCTTCTTCTTTATTTATAAATTTAGAATCTTCACTATCTTCATAGAAAGATAAAATATGTTCTTTTGTGTTACCCTTTAAGAAAGCAGATTTTATATTGGAATCAACAGATTTAATTTTCTCTGTCACATTGAAATTTAAGCCAAGTGATTTTGTTTCGTTTTCAATATATGGAAAATATTTGGTTAAATCAAAATCTGGATTTTGTGTTATTAATGAAAAATCTAAATCTTCACTAAATCTATCTAATCCGTAAAATATTCTTAGTGCAGTTCCACCATAAAATGCTGCTTCTTTAAAAAATCCACCACGAGATAGTCCACAAAGAACGATTTCTTGGACAATCTCTTTTATGGCATTCTTCTTGTCTTCGATATTGTTAATTTGATATTTTGATAACATCTGGCTTAATACTTGTTGCATTTTACTTTTCTCCTTTAATAAATTTTGCAAGTAAATTTAAGTTTGTTGAGTGATATAGTGGCGCAAGTTTTAAAATGTCTTGCTTGTTTAATTCGTTAAACTTGTCTTCATCTATTCTTAAATCTTCAAATAGCAATCTTTCTAAATCTTTAATAGTTTTCACGGGAGATATGGTATAAAGTTTATCGCAAAGTGCTTTTTCTGCTGTTGCCATTTGATATGAATATTCTTCATCTTGAAAAGCAAGGACTCCCAAACTAAATACCGCTTTAGGAACATCTCTATAAATAAAAGTTCCAAAACTATTTGTATATGTCTTAATTTTTTTCTTATTGTAGGTTGCACATGTAAATGTGTTGTAAACCGCTTCGGGAATTAATCCTTGCTGATACAAAACATAATCAAAGGATAAATAGGATGGCCCATAAATAAATTGTGCAAGCCTTGAACCATTAGTATTTGGATTGGTTTCATAAATTCCTTTAACCAAAGGAAATAATTTTCCTTGTATTACATCTCTATTTATTTTTGCTATTGGATTTGAATAATCAACATATTGTTCTTTTAATTGTTGAGTTGTGACTATCATATATTCCCTCCAGATAATGCAATTATATAATATTATCTGGAGAAAATCAACCAATTTCACGATATTTTCTCCAAATAATGCAGTAAAAGTGCATTTTCTGGAGAAAATATGGTTTTGTAAAAAATCAATTCACATAGTTTAATGTTATAAACTTAACTGCTTTTAATAATTTTTATATCATTGCAATAATACAGTTTCGCAAAAAGCATATAAACTTTGGAATAATTTATAAGCACACTAAAAAACTTTCAAACTTTTATTAGCAAAGTTTTAGATATTTTTAGGCGATTTTAGACAGGTTTAAAAAGCCAAAAATGTTGCGAAAAGTGCGTGTAGGTACATGTAGGTACATAGGTTTGAAATGGTTATGTACCTAATAAGAAAAATACTAGCGATTTTGCTAGTAATTTGGGCGATTGTGGGAGATAGGGTTATAGTTTTTTAAAAATATTTTTAAGTTGGTAAGCAAGAGGTTCGGCGGTTCGAGCCCCGTCATCAGCTCCAGATTTAATAAAACCCTTTATTTATCGACATTTCAGCCATATTGAAGGGTTTTATTTTTTTGTATTTTTTACCTCAAAATTACCTTTTTTTATGGAGCCAAATCTATTTTTGGACTAGCGACCAAACTGAACCAATTTTAATTTTGTGAATTTTTGTCAAAACTCCACATTGGCGAGTTTTGGCGAGTTAAAGCGAGTATCGTTGCTCTTCATTTGCTCCATAGATTATTTCTATAAAAAACCGAGAATCAATCTCGGTTTTTTTATTTTACATTTCTTCCTGCTGCCCTTTTCTTTTCGCCGCTCTTCAATAAACACTATATTTTTAATTGCCTATCGAATATTGGTAACCCTCTTTTTGAAAATATATATAATAATTTATAGATTCATCGCCAATATTACCTACTACATGAAGAACATTTTTATTCTTAATTCTCTCAAGATTAAATAATAAATTATTGGTTTCTCTTTCAGTTATAACATACATTCTCAAAGTTAATTCATCGTCTTCAGACTCATATTTAATAACATTTTTTTCTACTACTTTCCCATCTTTGTATAATGAGTAAACAAATTCTTGCTCAATCTCGTTTTCGCCGGCTTCATTCTCAATTTCAAAATCTTGTTGAACTTCAATGTAGGAGGTTTTTTCTGAATTTAGGAACGCTTTAAAAAACATTTCACTTTCAGACTCTCCTTCCTCTGTTTCAATCTTGTGCAAACCTTCTATGTGATATTGTTCATTTCCTTTTAGAAGGATTCCATCAATTGCATAATTTTGTTCAACTTCGTCTTCTTCTTTCTCTTCGCCTAACAATCGTTTATTAAACAACATTTTAAAAGATACAAATTCTCCATTCAAGTTAGTGTAATGGATATTCATAGCAAATTGATAATCAACATTACCCTCTGTAATGTTGCTTTCAATTTTACTTTCACCAAACAAATTCATAACTAGAGACATGTATCTATCAATTATTTCTGTTTGTGCAGAATCTAAATCCGACTCTTTTGTTTGTGCTACACGTGTTCTAACAGACATTGAATTTGGTATAACTGAACAATTTGCCTCTGTATAAGGTGATGACAATAAGTCTCCGACTGAAGCTGCACTATAAGCAAAAAATGTTTCTGCATTAGTAACCTGTGTAAATTTATTAAAGATTTGGCTTTTCCCTTTATCATTATTTTTGTTTAATATAATAGGAACAAATATTCCAACAACCAACACCAAAATTAATGCAATTGAACAAACAAGCAACTTTATATTAAAAGTATTTTCCGCTTTTTGCTGTCCATTATGTGCATAAACAAGAGAAGTTTGTTTTTGCTCAAACGTGATTTTTTGTTTAATGTTTTCTTTTATCTCATTACCTGGTAAGATTTCATGACGTTGTTGTGATAAGAGCTTTTTTATATTCTTCATTTGATCTCCTCCTTTTCTAAATATTGTTTTAATTTTTTCAAAGCCTCATTGTTTTTCCATGTAACAGTACCTATTGGTATACCAAGCATCACTGAAACTTCTCTCCGTTTATATCCTGAAACATGACAAAGCATTATAATTTTGTATTCATCTTCTGATAAAATTTTTGTTGCTATATCAAAAATATATGGCAGTTCATTTTCACTAGAATTATACTCATATGTTTCCAAATCAAAATCAACTTCAATCTCATGACGGTATTTTTTTAAATGATTCATAGCTAATGATTTTCCTATTGTACATATCCACCCGATAAAGTTGGTATTCTCTTTATATTGAGATAAGCAAGACAATGCTCGTATAAAAGTATTTTGCAAGATATCTTCAGCATATATTTTATCTCTCACAATTTTTAATATTGAAAAATATACGATGCGATTTGTGCAATCATAAATATAATCAAATGCTTCCAAATCTCCCTTTTTCAACTTCTCTATTTTTCTTTCAAGTTTTTTATAATTCATATTCCATTCCATTTATTATAACAATACTAACACATAAAATTGTTGATATAATTTTTAACAATCTAACATTAATATTGTATCATATATCATAAAAAGACAATCAAACAACCACGATTTCAAAAAATAATTATAAAATTACCAACAAATTGGATCAATTGAATTGTTATATTGGTAAAGACAAGAAAATATAAGAAATCTTGTCAAATAAATTAAAGGAGAAAAAACATGCAAAAAACAAAAAAATCAAAGTTCATAGCAATAATTGCGGTCATAACATTGTGTTTACCACTCGCACTTCTATTGACGGCATGTGCGGGAACAAAAAAACAAGTAAATACAAATTCAAAAGAAATGTATGCACTATCAGCCATGTCAAGTGCAATTTATCTTCAACATGAGCAAGAACAAACTAATGCTGTAAAAAGCATGAAAGCAGTAAAACTTGCACAAACACAAGCAGACAAGCCTGCAAATATTACTGATGAGGACTTGGCTGGGACAGAAAGTTGCCTAACAATGTTTGGAGATGTCATAAAAAATAACGGTTTTACTCAAATAGTTGAAAAAAATACAAATCTTTCAGAGGAACTTGGAAAATATAACTTTGTTATGACAATTTCCGTTCCAAACTTATCAAACACAAACACCTATAAACTTTATTATGATGAAATTGCCACAGAAACTCAAGTTGAAATTGAAGATGAGGAAACTGAAACTGAAATTTCAACCACATTAGAAGGTGTTTTAATTGCTAATGAGACCCATTTCAAAGTTGAAGGCAAAAAAACAATTGAAACCGAAGGGAATGAAACCGAATACTCAATTGAATTTAAAACTTACTTTGACGAAAACAATTATGTTGTTGTTGAACAAAGTTCAGAAAATAATGAGCTTGAATATGAATATGAAATCTACAAAAACGGAGTAAAAGTTCAAAAAATCGAAATCGAATTTGAAAAAGAAAACGATAAAACTGAACTTGAATTTGAGCTTGTAAACATAACTTCTGGTATTAAAGAAAAAACCATTTACAAAATTAAGTCAAAAGATAATGAACTTTTTGAAATTTCCTTAACTAAAAATGGCGAAACACAAACCTTTCAAGCAAAAATTGTTGAAGGCAAAATAAATTTCATATTCTAAAACAATGACATTTTAATAAAAACAAGTCAATCAACGCATCGTAAACAAACAAAGAAACTTGACGATATTTGGAAAAAATCCTCGAGACTTTCTCGAGGATTTTAATAGAAAAGAGAGAGCGGTTGCTCTCTCTCTTTTATGCACACAATTTAACGCGTTGAAATTATTTGAGTTCGACTGTTGCTCCAGCTGCTTTAAGTTTTTCTTCAGCTTCTTTTGCGTCCTTTGTTGGAACGTTTTCTTTGATTGTTGAAGGAGCGCCATCAACAAGTGCTTTTGCTTCTGAAAGTCCAAGTCCTGTGATTTCTCTAACAACTTTAATAACTGCAATTTTGTTTGCTCCAACATCTTTGAGAACGATGTTGAATTCTGTTTTTTCTTCTTCAGCTGCTGCTGCGGCTGGTGCTGCTGCGCCAACTGCGAAAGTTGCAGCGGCACTAACTCCGAATTCTTCTTCGATTTTTTTAACAAGGTCGTTGAGTTCAACAACTGTCAATGATTTAATGTCTTCAATAAATTTATTCAAATCTGCCATTTTTTTATCTCCTTAAAATATTTTTGTTATGCGTTTTTCTCTGCAACTTTGCTAAGAGAAATTGCAAGCCCACGCATAGGACTTTGCAAGAGGAACAACAATTTTCCAATAAGTTCTTCCCTTGAAGGTATGCTTGCCAAAGCTTTCACTTCGTCTGCCGAGATGAAACTTCCGTTAAGAAGTCCACATTTGATTTCAAGTTTTTGAGTTTTTGCACCCGCTGCTGAAACAAGTTTTGCAGGAGTAAGTTCATCTTCAAACCCAAAAGCAATCGCGCTTGTTCCTTGCAAGAAATCATCAAAGCCAGCAATTCCAAGTTCGCTCAATGCTCTTTGAACAAGTCTATTTTTATAAACTTTGTATTCAGCATTAGCATTTCTGAAACCTGCTCTGAGTTCTGTGTCTTGCGCGACAGTCATTCCGCGATAATCAACAACAACAAAAGATTTGGCACGTTGAATTTTATCTTTGATTTCGCTAACTAATTCTTTTTTAGCTTCAAAATTAGCACTCACTTTTTTGCCTCCTTTTTTAATTTGTGTGCAGTATTAAAAATACACCTTACGCCGAGAAAAGCATAAGGTGAAAAAAGTCCACACAAATCATTTCCTCGGCAAGCCTTGCGATTGCAAGATTATGTCAATGACACTTGCTGTCTTCGGGAAGGAATATTCAAAATACTTTGTTATTATACACTCCCCCCACCTTGTTGTCAACAAAAATATGAAATAAATTTTAATGAATTGTCCTTTTTTGGAGTCAAAAAAGAACGAAAAAACCTTTGGGGCGACGCAAGCACCGTAAGTTTTTGGGAAAATGATTTGAAAGTTCCATCAATAACGGTTATTATAAAAATTGCCAAACACTCTAAAGTTTCAGCAGACTATTTGCTTGGTCTTGAAGACTAATTTTGCAGAAAAAAAGCAAGGAGATTTTCCCTGCTTTTTTTCGTAGAGTGTTAGGACAATCGCACAACTGTGAGCGTCGCACTTGGTCCACCCGTTGCCTCAAGATTGGTTGCAGTAGTCACTATTGGGACAAGAGTCAAAGTGTTGCCCGAAGTCAGATTAAGAACAAACTGTGCACTCGATGTTGATTGCGCAATAAGTGGAATCGACGTGTTTGAATTTGTCGTCCCCGCAACAGCAATTGAAATGCTGTCTGCTCCGCTTGCAGATGTTGCACGATTGACATAGTATTCAACCAAATATGTCCCATCTGCTGGGACTGTAATCCCATTGTTTGTCACAGTCATTCCGTTGTTTGTGACAACTGTTGAAAGTGTGAGAGGAGTTCCACTTGTTATTGCTTGATTTGTCGCATTGGCAATGGTTGCGTTTTGATTTGAAACAACACCTGCTGGCCCTGCTGGTCCCGCTGGGCCCGTTGCTCCAGTTGGACCAGTTGGACCGATTGGACCGATTGGACCTGTTGGCCCAGTCATTCCTTGTGGCCCCATGGGTCCAGTTGGTCCCAAAATCCAAGGCCTTATTGTTTGAGTTGGCTGACAACAACATTGTCTTCTACAGCATGTCATAAAAAATCTCCTTTCTGAAAGGTTTTATCCAATACATAATATTGAAAAAATCTTTTTTATGACACAAAAAAAGTCGCACGATGCGACTTTTTTTACAAAGGTAAATCTTTCTTTTCAAATATTTTTGAGCCAACAACAAATCCGACAAGCCCAATGGCAAACAATATTGCAAATTTCCAAATAAATGCTGTGCCACCGTCAATGATTGATATGACATCAAACAAAGAAATGATTGAAACATAGTTAAAATTGTTTAATGCATCAAGTCGAACAACTTGCGGAATAACTTCTGAACCGAACAATCCCAACATTGTTGCGACAAGGAAGAACATGCAAAGTCCCCCACCAATTGCCATTGAGTGTTTGCTTCTATCAAACAAGCAAGATGTAAAGAAACATATTCCGCACATCGCAAACAAAGTTGCAAACGCACCGACATTCAACAAAATCAACTTTCCATATGTCATTGCAAGTTCGGGTTTGTTTAGAACGGCAAGACAAACACAACTTGTGATTGTTGTGCAACAGAACATTGCAAACACTGATGCAACAAGATATAACCCTTGAGTGAATGTCACTTGTTTTCTTTTTGTCGACGTTGACAGAACATATGCCATCGACCCACTATCAACTTGCCCTGCAACAAGGTTGTTTGAAGCCATAATAATATAGATGATTGGGAGCAAAAGTCCAGCCATTTTATAGAAGATTGAGCCAACAATCAAACTGTAAAGGTCCATTTGCCCAACTTCTTCGAGAGCACTCGAAACTTCGGTTGGCAAACTTGCAAGCAATCCTCCCGCAAGGTCAGCGGTCAAATTCTTATTCATTTGAGAAACCGCATTCAAATATTCTTCCGACTCTTTTTCCGATTCGGTTGGAAATTTTTGATTTATTAGTTCAAGTTCATAATCATATCTGACTTGATAAGAAACGATTGTTGTTTGAGCGGTGTGGTTGATTGAAGCGTAATCATATCCGAACGAATCATATTTTTCTTTGGAAACACCATATCTAGCAAGAGCGTCAACCATGCCTTGAATATTTTTTTCTGTTGTCATGTTGCCGGCAATATAAGTCGCACTTGCTTTTTGCGATCTAACCTGTCTATATTCCGCTCTTTCAGTGCTAATCAAGTAATTTTCAATCTCTCCGCTTGCCATTTTTGAAAGCAAAGAAGAAACATCATATGCTGTTGGCAAATCTTCGTTGTTTGCAAGATAAAGTTCTTTGATTTCATCAACAAGCGTTGGGTCAACTGCACAAATTGCAGCACCAACAATTTCGTTTGACTCAATTGAGTCAGCAACATAATTGGGATTGATTGCAAGCGCTCGTGCTTGTTCATATTCTTTTAGGTCACTCACTGACGCCATGTATGAAATTTGTGCCAAAAACTCCGCACCTGTTGGTCTTGAAGCCTGCCAAACAGCAATCGCTGCAGCATATTCTGCATCACTCATTTCACCTTTTTGAGGTTGTTGACTTTGCCATGTTGCAAAACTTTGAGAATATATTCCTTCCACAGTGCAAGTGTATGCTGGATATTGCGCTTGCCAAGCACCGAGTGCTTCAAGAAAAGTTTGGTCATCAGCAAAACTTTCTCTTTTTGGTTGATTATTAAGCCAAGTTGTCACTTTGACATCATAAATTGATGCTTTTTGATAGTTTGAAACAAAAAACGCATCAAATTTTTGCAACCCATCGGTTGAAATGGAATAATAATTTATTGACCTACTCTCCATTTCTGCGTTGATTTCACCTTTTATGATTGAATCCTCAAACGCATTCTTAACTTCGCTAATGCTCCCGCCACCACTTATTAGCATGACGCAAGAAAGCATAAAACAAACAGCAAATGTAATCACCATCCACATCACGCCGTTTGCTTTGCAAGACTGCTTAAATAGTGCTTTACTAAACATTTTGTTTCTCCTTTTCTTTCATTAAAATTTCTTTGAAATGCTTTTCAAGTGTATATTTGACGCCAGAAATAAATTTGACATCAAGGCCATGCAATGCCTTAAAAAGTTTGTCAATGTCTTCATTTTTGACGTTAACCGTCACTTGATTGTATTCTTGTTGGTCACGAATAATCACAAATTCCAAAGTCTTAAATTTTTCGTAATCTTTTTGTTTGTTAAACTCAATCTTAAAATCTTTGCAAGGTCTATGCCGAATTTCGTTCATGTCGGCAACGTCAACAATATGTCCGTTATTGATGAGTGCAACTCTATCACATGTGTTTTCCATTTCTTCAAACATGTGACTGCTCATGAGAATTGTTTTACCCCGTTTATGCTCGTCTTGAATAATTTCAATGAAAGCATCTCTCATCAATGGGTCAAGCCCAGTTGTTGGTTCATCAAGAATAATGATGTCTGGGTCATTCATCAGAGCGGCAACAAGGGCAGTTTTTTGTTTCATACCCTTGCTCATTCGTTTTAAGTTTGCGCGCGGATCAAGTTGCAATTTTTCAATCAAAGCGTTTGCTCTTGACATATCTTTTATTCCTAAAAACTCCGCTTGACTTTTTAGAAACGCCGTGCCTGTTGGGAAATCCGGAAAAGCAATTTCGCCGGGGACATAACCAACATGCTCAACAAACTCGCTTGAATGACGCCACGACTCCAAGCCGTTCACATATGCACAACCTTGAGTTGGTTTCACAAAGCCCATGATGTTGCGAATGGTTGTTGTTTTGCCACTTCCGTTTGTGCCCACAAATCCAATCATTTCCCCTTTTTTGACGACAAGATTAAGGCCAAATATTCCGCGTTCTGCACCATAGTCTTTGGTTAGATTTTCAAGTTTGATAATTTCGTCACAAAGCTCCGCCATAATCTTTATCCTCCTTATAAAATCTCATAAAGTAATCTTCCAATGTTTCCTTTTTGTTATTAAAATCTTTGATTTCATATTTTGACAAAATCTCAACAACTTGGTTAATTAGTGAATCATCAGTCGAAATAAACACAAAGTTTCTATTTGAATCGTGGTGCAAAATTTTCAAAACATGACTATCTTTGTTTTGCTTGCAAAAGTCATCAAAATCTTTTTTGTCTTCAAACACAATCTCGTAGAATTTTGTTGATTTGTGTTTCAAATCATTTGCGACAAACGACGAAACAATTTTTCCGTCTTTAATAATTGCGATTCGGTCACAAGTCGCATCGACTTCACTAAAAATATGACTCGAAAGCAAGATTGTTTTGCCACGCTCTTTTTCTTCTCGAACAAAGTCAATAAAAACCTGTTGCATAACTGGATCAAGTCCGCTTGTTGGCTCATCAAGGATAAGAACATCTGGGTCACTCATAAATGCTGCAACAACCGCCAACTTCCTTTTCACACCAAGACTCATTCTCTTTGTTTCGCCTCTCAAAACAACATCGTCCAATCCAAAAAGTCCAAGCATTTTGTCGAGTTGCGGTTGGTTGTGGATTTTTTGCAAGTCTTGCATCATTCTCAAAAACTCCCAGCCCGTCAATCCTTGTGGCAAAGCAATCTCGCCAGGTATGTATCCAACATGATTCAAAATCTCATAATACTTATTGAATGTATTTTTATCAAAAATCTTTGTTTCTCCACCATCTGGTTTTGAAAAGCCCATAAGATGTCTTATGGTTGTTGATTTTCCCGCCCCGTTAGGACCCAAAAAACCAAAAACTTCACCTTTCTCCACCTTAAACGAAACATCAAAGACGCCCCTTCCAAATCCATAATCTTTTGTGAGATTGTTAACTTCAATAACGCTCATTTTTTTCTCCATTTTTCCATTGTATTCAATTTTGAACACTTGACCAAACTGTCTCTGTGATATATAATTGACATATCATAATTGTTTAACAATTATTTTTCTTACAATTATGATTATATTGAAGAAATTAAAAAAAATCACACACATAGACGCTCGCTTTGTTCAATTTTGAACAATACGCCCAAATGTGTCCAATTTTGGAGAAGAAATGAAAGCAACTTACAGAAATTCCATTCGTTCAAAGGAGCTGATTCGCGACGCTCTAATAACCCTTCTGGAGAAGAAACAAGACATCAATGATATTTCCGTTTCAGACTTAACAAAAACCGCAAATATCAATCGTGGCACCTTTTATAATCACTACAACAACCTTATTGAAGTTCTTCAAGAAATTAAAACCGAACTTTTTGAACTGTTTTCAAATGAAATAAAAATCAGTGCCACAATCAATGATTTACATGGTTTTATCGACATATTGGTCGAACATTTCAAAACAAATGAAAAATTTTATAAAATCATCGTAAAAAGTGTCCCGCGCGAACTTATTGACGAGATGAAAATTGAATTTGTCAAATCAATTCGCCAACTTGAACTCGGAATTGATGAAACAAAAATGTATTTTATTGTCAATGGGCTTGCCGGCATATGCATTGATTATCTTCTTGGAAAAATAAATCTAAACATTGACGATTTGGGCAAAAAGGCTTACGAAATTATCACCGCAATAATAAACAAATAAAAAGACCAAAACGGTCTTTTTTGTTTATTAGCATTCTCTCTATAACTTTTGCTTGACGCAATATTTCTACCTTTGTTTGTTTCTCGTATTATCTCCACATCAATTTTTCATAAAAAACCCACCCAGGAGTTGCCTAATGGGTTAAATTTTAAATTACTTTTCTGCGATTTCCGCATTAAATTTTTTTCTGTCAAAGATAGCACGCTCTTTGTATACAAGAATTGGAACAAGAGTTCTTTCTTTCAATTCAACAAAAACTTTTCCACTCACCTGTTCTTGGCTTTCGCATAACTTTCCAAAGTCATCAGTATACTCAAATTTTAGGTTATAAATGGTGTAGTGCGAAACACAACCATTGTTTGTTTCAGTCACTTCGGTTTCAGTCAAATCAAGAATTTTTCCACTTTCGGAATGTCCTTTTCTTGACACTTCAAAAGATTTTTTCCCGTCAATGCACATTTTTATGCCACTGAAAACAAAAGATACACTTGCAATCACCATAATTGCCGCAATAATGCATATAAAAACGCCGCCGCCAATGTTTTCTGGGTCCCAAGATTTGAGTGCTGTTGTCAAAACAATGATTGCAATTATAATTGCAATAACCGCAACAACAATTCTAATAATTCCGCCATTAACCGTTCCACGATTAAATTTTTTTCTTTCCATTTTCCCCTCTCAAATAACAGTCCTTACTAATAATTTAATTATATCATACAATCTTACATATGTAAAACATTTGCTGAAAATAACCAGTTATATTCAGCAATCTCCACAAAAAAAGACCCATACGGGTCATTTTTTATTATTCTTTTGTTAAATGCTTTTTTAGAAAACCGAATGCGTATAAAATTTCAGTTGCTATCACACGATTAATTTCTTTTTCATTGTTATGTTTTATATCATTTAAAACAATTTCAAAATCATCAAAATTTATTGAATCAATCACAAAATTATTATTTTTTTCGTTTTCTGTCAAATTTATATTTGAAATATCTGCTGTTCGATTTGTTCTTACCAAATAATAAATAATTTTTGCAACTCGATTAATTCCCAAGTTTTTGTAATTTTTTATGTAATGACTAACCTCAAAAAATGGCTCGACGATGTCATCGCGTTCCAACACCATGCCAGTTTCTTCTTTAATTTCACGAATAACCGTATCAAAAAGATCTTCGCCCTCTTCGACATGTCCTCCAGGCAACTGACAACCACCGCCAGATCGTGCAACCATAATTTCATTTTTATCATTCATTAAAAACACTTTCACACGTGTCACAACAACATCAATATCTGAATCAAGCAATTTATCTTCATTCAATATTATTTTTTCCATAAGCCACCTCAATAAATTTTAACATAGCAACACAAGTTTTTCAACTCTTTTTTGTCATGGTGGCTTTTACTCAATGCAAAAAAAAGACCCACACGGGTCTTTGTTATATAAACAAATGTGTTTTTGGTTTTTATTTTTTAACTTTGAATTCTTTACACATTTCATTATTAATTATCTTTGCCGGCTTGCTTCCAATAAATTCAAATTTGCCGTTATGAGCATATAAACTTGTTTCTTCTGGCAAGCAAATTAATTTATATCCTTCATCAAGCAACCTGCTTATCCTTTTTTGTGTTTGTGGAATTTGACTTTCCAACTTTTGATAATGAACAATCAAACTATATCCATCAAGAACATTAAAACCTGTTGTATCGATTAAGTTGACTTCATTAATGTCGCAAATACTTTTAATATTTAACCCATCATCCTTGCAAGTATCTATTGACTTTCCAAAAATCAAGGCCCCCGCACTTCCACCCATAATCACGGAGTCTTCTTTCCCCATAAAATATTGAAGGTTATTAAAAGCTGGAGTATCTTTTAACATTTTTAACAGTTTATATGTATTTCCCCCGCCAATAAAAACACCATTGACTCCATCAAGTTTTTTCCGTGTAATTTGATTTGCATCAGTAATCAAATCAATATTTGTTATTCCGTATGGTTTGAGTTCGTTAGACAAAAAATCTAAACAACCTTCATATGAACCATGGTTCCAAGCAAGTGGGATATAAACAATCTTGCCATTTTTAACTAAATTGGCAAAAAGTTCATAACTCTCTTTTACTTGATTTCCACATCCACCACCATTTAATATCAAATGCATAATCCACCTCTATACAATTGCTGATAAAATTATAACATAATTGCTTCGTTTTTGTATTTAATTTTTCGCAAAAACTAACCCAGAAGGTTTTTCACCTGTTGGGTTAGCCGAACTTTCCGTATAAAAAGTAATAGATTTCAAGTCTATAATATGCTGCCAGCCACGTCAAGTGGGTTGCAAACGAAGTTTACTTGTGCAGGAGCACAACAACTCCCACGCCACAAAAAAAGACCCAAGCGGGTCTTTTTGGTGGAAGCGGTGGGAGTTGAACCCACGTCCGAAAAGTGAAACAAAAGCCTTTCTACATGTTTAGTTTGTGGTTGGCATTCGCAAAATTCTCATCCACAAACAAATTTGAATTTTGCTATTCTCAAAATCTCGGAAAACTTGTCGAGAAACCCAATTTTTCCAAAGCCACTGTTTGACGCAATTTGTTGATCGCGGCATTCAACAAATGCGAGTTGCATTACGCAGCAACCAAGCTTGTGTTATAGTTTGCGTTTAAGCATTTTTTCGCACTAAGGCAGCCGAACTCCACATGCTTTATACTTTCTCTTCAACAATCCGTCAAAGCCAAGTCGCCCCCATAAATTTGAAGATAACATATTATATCACAATAGTTTAAAAAATAAAAGTATAATTTTTTGCTTTATATATATTCTTGACAAAAAAATGAGATAATGAAATAATATTGTGTTTGCAGAGGTGGCGAAACGGCATACGCGCTGGTTTCAGGTACCAGTGACCGCAAGGTTGTGTGGGTTCAAATCCCATCCTCTGCACCAAAAACTTGTTGCAGGTCGGGATTTTGTGCTTCGCACAACAATGCTTTGCCTTGCAACCCACACTGTGTGGCTGGCGCCCGTCGTTGCTTGCCCATCAGCGGAGTCAAGTTTCACTTGACTGCATCTCCCACCGCTTCCACCAAATGACCCGCTCGGTTTTTTTTATTTACTTTCAAGCCAAAATTATGATATAATTAAATTTATGGAAACAAATAAAAAATTATATCATGTCTCAAAAGTGCCAAACATTGAAGAAATTGAGCCAAGAATAAAACAGATTCAAGTTGATTGAGTTCCAAAACAATCAAGAATATCAACAAATGATTGATAGTCACATCAAAGAAACAATTCAACACTTTGGCATTCTCAACAACAAGAATGGAGAAGGTTATATGTTTTGCAAAAAGCATTTTCCACACCTTCTTGAAGATAGAATAATCAATAATTAACGCAGGCAAGCCCTGTGTTTTTTTAACTGGCGACAAGAGTTTTTGCGAGTTTATTCATCATCATTCGTTTGTGTGACATCAAGGAATGAGCGTATCGCGAAAGAGTTATAAGCGGATTTTTATGTCCCAATATTTCTGATACGGTTTTGACGTCCATGCCAACTTCGAGTGCACGCGTTGCAAATGTGTGCCGCAGAGCGTGAAAGTTTTTGTGTGGGATATGCAACTTTTTTTGAATGAGTTCAAAAGTTTTTTGATAACTACGCGTGCCAACCATTCCACCCTTTCTCGTTGAAATCACATATTTTGATTTTGAATTTTTCTTTGCCACACGCAAAAGTGCAACAAGATTTTTTGGCAAAGGAATGAGGCGCGTTGATGTCTTTGTTTTTGGAGTGTCAACCACAATTCCAAACTTGCCAGTGACATTTGCTTGATAAGCGGCTTTTGAAATCGACATAATTCCATTTTTAAAATCAATATCACTCCAACAAAGTGCCAAAAGTTCTCCAATTCTTAGTCCCGTATACAAACAAACAACAATGCCCAAATGGTTTGTTTTTTTGCTTCTTAAACAATATTTTTCAAGTTTCTCCTGTTCATCGCGTTCAAAAGCAGTCACCTTTGTTGCCTCAATAAAAGGACACCTGATTTTGCCTGTATTATCTTTGTCCGTCACTTCATAAACTTTTGCTTGACCAATGACGAGTTTGAGCAAATTGACAAGAATAACAACTGTGTTTGTCGCAAGATAATCACCCGTTTTTAGGTTGCCATGTTCAATTTCTTCCAACATAAAATTTTGCAGAACAAGAGGAGATAACTCTTCAAGTTCATAATCGCCAAGTTTTGGTTTGATGTGCTTTTCAATCATTCCACCATAATTTATATATGTCCTTGGTTTGACCGAGTGTTTGACATATTTTTCCAGCCATATGTCGAGCCAATTTTTGAATTTCATAAAATTCACCTCCTTTCCCATTTTAGGATTTTGAGAAAAAAGTTACTATTTTTTTGAAAAATTGTATAAAAAAACGGGTTTTATCCCGCTTTTTTCTATTGTTTTTTGAAATTATTTCAAAAAACCTTTGATAATCAAGTCTTCTGCTTCAGTTTCGTCAATTCCCAAAGTTTCAAGTTTTGTCAGTTGTTCGCCTGCAATTTTTCCGATTGCCGCCTCATGAACAAGGGTCGCCTCAACACACTCACAAATAATTTTTGGAGTTGAATCAATGCGTGCATTTCCAACCAAAATACCGTCACAAGAAACATGCCCAAACGAGCGGTTTTTGCCCGTGATTTTTGAAACAAAACATTGATATGAGTTGTCTTTTGCAACACTTCTTGAAATCACATCAACACTGCTGCCCTCTCCCAAGAGTTCGACATCAAACTTTGTTGCGGCAGTCTGGTTTTCGGTTGTGAGAATTTTTTCTTTGATGACAAGTTTTGCATCTTTTTCAAGGCGAGCAGATGTTGTTCTCTTCGAACTTGTCACTCCCCAAAGTTGGGTTGTTTCCATTTCGAAGTTACTCCCATCTTTCATATCAATTTTTGTGACGGGATTGAGAATTTTGTTTCCCGAACCTTTGCCTGAGCCAAGATGCCTTTCAACATAGTTCACGTGAGAGTTTTTTCCAAGATGAAATGAATGAATGCCATTATGCACACTTGATTTGCTCGATGGATTGTGAATCCCACAGCCAGCAACAATCATGACATCTGCATTCTCTCCGATATAAAAATCATTATAGACCAAGTCTTCAAGCCCACCAACTGTGATTATGACTGGAATGTGAACACTCTTGCCTTTGACGTTGGGTTTCACAACAACATCAATTCCGCTCTTGTCTTTTTTGGGGATAATTTCAATTTCACTCGTTGAATTTCTGCTGAGCGCTTGTCCGTTTTTTCGAATATTGTATGCGCCCTCTGGAATTTTGTGAAGGTCAGAAATTTGAGCGAGAAGGTCTTTGTCAATCTTGTCCATTGTCCGCCTCCTTTCCAAGCTTTTTGCATGTGATGTTTTTGAGCGTTGGCAAAATGTCTTTTGCCGGTCCAAATCTGTCCACGCTTGACGAATTTAGCACAACAATTTCGTCTGCAATGTCAAGAATTTTTTGTTGATGAGTGACGATAATTGTCATTGCTCCCCTTTTTCTCAATTCGTTAAAAATGTTGGCAAGCCCGCCAAAACTCCAAATATCAATGCCCGCTTCTGGCTCGTCAAAAATATTAACTTTTTTGTTTTCGGCAAGACAGATTGCAAGTTCAATTCTTTTTAGTTCGCCACCCGAAAGGCTTGACGAAAGTTCGCGGTCATAATAGTTTTTTGCACATAGCCCAACACGCGAAAGATATTCACAACCGCATTTGAAGTTAAGTTTGTCGTGAGCAGCAGTTTCAAGCAAATCGCAAACTGTGAGTCCTTTGAATTTCACAGGTTGTTGAAAAGTGAATCCAATCCCCGCCTTTGCTCGTGCGGTGATATTCAAATCGTTTATGTTTTTGCCATCAAAAATAATATTGCCTTGAGTTTGTTTCAAAATCCCCATAATAATTTTGACCATGGTGCTTTTTCCGCTTCCATTATGTCCAGTTATGGCATAAATTTTGCCATAATCAAATTTGAGATTTATGTCATCAAGGATTTTTTTGCCATCAACACAAAAACAAATGTTTTGCAGTTCTAACATGTTTTCCCCTTTTTGTGATTCAATTTTTAACATTCTACAACAACTTCAATCAAAGGCAAACAAATTTTTTATTGTTTTTGAAACAAAAAACGCATATTTTTTCAAATATGCGCAATTTTGTTTACTTGACAATGAGTTGGTCATTTTTTGCATCAATAACAATGGTTTCGCCCGCCGTCAGTTCTCCCGACAAAATGCGTCGAGCAACTGCGGTTTCAACCGTATCTTGAATAAAACGCTTGAGAGGTCTTGCTCCATAGGCTTCATCATAACCATTTTTGATGATGTAGTCCTTTGCCTCAGGTGTGACAGAAAGCGAAAGATTTTTGTCTTTAAGGCGCGAAGCAAGGCGAGAAATGAGCAAGTCAACAATCTTTTCAATCTGGTCTTTTTGCAAAGGTTGAAACAAAATTATGTCGTCAAGTCTGTTCAAAAATTCCGGTCTGAAATGTTGTTTTAATATTGTCTTGACCGCCTCTCTTGTTTCTTCTGTGATTTTGTGGTTTTTCTCGATGCTTTGCAAAATCATGTCCGCACCAAGATTGCTTGTGAGAATTATGATTGTGTTTTTGAAATCAACAGTTTTTCCGAGTGAGTCAGTAATACGCCCATCGTCCAAAATTTGGAGCAAAACATTAAAAACGTCTGGATGTGCTTTTTCAATCTCGTCAAACAAAACAACCGAATATGGTTTTCTTCGAACCGCTTCTGTGAGTTGTCCACCCTCCTCATATCCAACATATCCCGGAGGAGCACCAATAAGACGAGAAACCGAGAATTTTTCCATATACTCACTCATATCAAGTCGAATGATGTTTTTCTCATCGTCAAACAATGCTTGGCTGAGTGCTTTTGAAAGTTCTGTTTTGCCCACACCAGTTGGTCCCAAAAACAAGAACGAACCAAGTGGTCGATTTGGGTCTTGAATGCCCGCACGCGAACGCAATATTGCGTCACACACTTTTTGCACCGCTTCATCTTGCCCAACAACTCGCTCGTGCAAGATTTCAGGAAGTCTCAAAACTTTTTCTCGCTCACTTTCTTTGAGGCTAGAAACCGGAATTCCCGTCCACTTGGAAACAACTTGACGGATTTCATCTTCTGTCACTTTGCTTTGCAGAATTCCGTTTTTTGTGCCTTCAACAAGTTTTTCCGCTTCTTTCAACTGGTTTTGAAGGTCAATGAGTTTTGTGTATTTAAGTTCCGCCGCACGATTGAGATCATACTCACGCTGTGCACTTTCAATCTCGGCATTAACCGATGCAATTTGTTCTTTTATGAGTTGAACTTTATTGATATTTTCCTTTTCATTTTTAAGTTTTGCACTCATCGCTTGAAATTCGCTTTGAAGTTCAGCAAGCTCTTTTTGAATGTCACCAAGGTGCGCTTTTGAAAGGTCGTCTGTTTCTTTTTTTAGAGCAGTTTCTTCAATTTGAAGTTGAATGATTTTGTGCCTAATCTCGTCCATCTCGGTTGGCATTGAGTCAATCTCGGTCTTCACAATCGCACAAGCCTCATCAACAAGGTCAATCGCCTTGTCTGGCAAAAATCTGTCAGTGATATATCTGTTTGAAAGAACTGCCGCAGAAATCAAAGCACTATCGGCAATCTTAACCCCATGATACACTTCATAACGTTCTTTCAGTCCACGCAAAATCGCGATTGTGTCAGCAACAGTTGGTTCGCCAACCAAAACTGTTTGAAACCTTCTTTCAAGTGCTGGGTCTTTTTCAATGTATTTGTGATATTCGTTCAAGGTTGTTGCACCAATGCAGTGCAATTCTCCACGCGCCAACATTGGTTTCAACAAGTTGCCCGCATCCATTGCCCCTTCTGTTTTGCCAGCGCCAACAATCGTGTGGAGTTCATCAATAAACAGAATGATTTTGCCATCACTCTTCTTGACTTCATTCAAAACAGATTTAAGTCTTTCCTCAAATTCGCCTCGATATTTTGCGCCCGAAACAAGTGCGCCCATATCAAGTGAAAATATGGTTCTGTTCTTCAAGTTGCTTGGAACATCACCGTTGACAATACGCTGAGCAAGTCCCTCAACAATCGCAGTCTTTCCAACACCCGCTTCACCAATGAGAACTGGGTTGTTCTTTGTCTTTCTTGACAAAATCATAATCGTGTCACGAATTTCGCTATCTCGTCCAATGATTGGGTCAATCTTGTTCTTTCGTGCAAGTTCAACCAAGTCTGTTCCATATTTTTTGAGGGCATTATATGTTCCTTCGGGATTGTCAGTTGTCACATTTGCATTGCCTCTCACACTTGCAAGTTCTTTAACAAACTCGCTTTTAGTCACTTTATTTTTTGCAAGAACGTCCAAAACAGACTTTCCGCCCTTCTCAAAAAGAGCAAGCATGATATGTTCAACAGAAACATATTCATCTTTCATTTGCTTTGAAATGTTTTCGGCAAACCCAAGCACTTGGTCGGCCTCACTCGATAGATACGCCTCTCTCAATGGACTGATTTTTGGAAGACGAGCAATCTCTTCCTCGCAGTCTTTCAAAAGGTAATCTGTGTTTATATTCATATCTCTGAGCATCTGATAAATCAAACCATCTTGGTCACTAACAAGCACTCTCAAAATATGAATAGGTCGAATCTCTTGATTGCCAAACTCCAACGCACATCTTTGTGCATTTTGGATACATTCAACGCTTTTTTGTGTCAATTTATCGTAGTTCATAGTCTTATCCTCCTTTTTTCAAACACACATTATAGACCTCAAAATTAGCACTGTCAAGTGGAGAGTGCTAATTTTTTGCAGTTTTTAAAAAAATTTTTCAGCAAAACACTATCACAATTTCACATTAAATTTTATCCAATCCTTTCTCTCGCAAACAAAAAAAACACCTTTCGGTGTTTTTTCTATTTTTGATTATCTAAATCCCAATCTTTGTGTCCTACATAATCATGTGCAAAAACAGGGTACTTTTTTGCAAATTCAGTTGTTTTGGGATGTTTTCTTGTTCCATCCAGATTATACTCTTCAAGATAAGGCGTCAGTTTTTCTACTAACAAATCATTTAACGAATCAAATGTTTTTACAACAGTATAATCGCTTTCATTCAATTCGTAATATTGGCTACACTTTTTGTCATTTTTATATGCAAATAGTTTCCCACCAAGCATACAGCCAAAAACAATATAACTTTTATCTAACGAACGAGAAAAATTCTCAATTAAAATATCATATGGAACATTTTCTGTTTCAAATCTGCAACTTTGAATACCATAAATACAGAATGATGAAAAAAATAAGCGCATCCCATTAAATCTTTTATAAAATTCTTTTAAATCTTTGGGCAAATACCATTTCATTTTTTTAAACAATTTTGGCATATCCACTGGTTTATAAAAATAATGCAAGTTTGTATCTTTTTGTATATGGTCAGTATTGCACAAAATTGTCACATATTTGTCTTCATAATCCACTTTCCATTTCTCAAATATTTCTTTTATTGGTTCCATTCCACACTCCATTTTCATAATAGCACAAAACTAAATTTTTTCATACAAAAAACACCTTTCGGTGTTTTTTTATTTTTCTAAACAAGTGAATGTAGAGTCAAAATCTATGCCTGAAATTTTATTTCTTCTTAGCATCTTACGCAATGGATCTGTCAAGTATATAGCAGAACGTGTTTCTTTCAGCCTAAAAATATCTAACCCTTTTGTCTTGTCTTCAATAATTGAAGGTATTGCCACACTATCCGAGAGCTCTTTGCAACAACTTTTAATTATTTTTGAGGTGTTTACATCCATCGCATGTTCCAACACAGGAATATAATTTAGAACATAATAATCATGCATAGTTCCGTTCTTTTCAACCAAATTTACTTGAAAATATTCCAGTCCTTGTGAATTGCTTTGTAAAAGTAAATCTAAAAATTTTTTACTCACAACTGGAAGGATTACACTTGCCCAATCTTTTAGCACAAAATCTTCGTCCAAATATACTGTTGGAGTTGCGGGCTTGCATTTTAATTTCATTCCTTTTTCAAGGTCTGAAACAGGAAAAGGCAACTCACCTTTTTTGAAATGAACTGGCATTGTGTCATCATCAATCTCAGCAATAGAATAATATTTCATTTATAAATTACTCCAATTATTTACAAAGCAAAATCTCTCAATCTCCACCTTGGATCGGTTAAACATTTTACAGGCTTTGTTGATGCTTTCTTAATTTTTTCAAAACTATCATATCTTTCATACCACTTCAAAATATTTAAAAAAGTATCTTTCATATTTTTCCCGTAGCGAAATCTTGCCCAACAATTCCAATCACTTGTTGATAAAGACAAACCATTGCTAGAAAATGTCAAACCTATATTGAAATAAAATGACTCTTTACCATATTGTGAATTTTGCACATTAAACATATAGATTAATTGTCCATCATCTTTATACCAAGTTTGCTTTAATTTCTTGAATCCGTTGAGTTTGAATTGTTCTTTGAAATAATCCAAAAGCATTTCCTTTGTCACATTTTCGCAGTGCTTGTTGTTTGTTTCAATCTCACAAATTCCGTCACCTTCGTTATTAATTATGGTTTTCATATTTTTCACCTTTTATTTAGTTTCATAAGTTACCAAAATTTTAATCCACTTAGTAATTTTTTTCAAATCTTCATTTCGCAAAGCACCTTGTTCATAGCGTTCTAATTGCTTTAATCCCGCGAACATAGATTTTGGGGTTTGTGGTTTTAATTCAAAAATAATTCCCGCAATGTCATCTATTCCATCTGCCCTGCCAAACGATTTTAAATCCAATTCTTTAATGGTATTAATAGTATATTTCATTTTTCTATGTATTTCAAGTCCTTGCCTCATTTTCGTCCAATTTGGATTTTCGTTTCTAACCTGACGAGCAATTTGACTTGCTTTTTTGTTTAATAGTTTATTTAAATCACGGCAATCACCTGATTGTGCTTTTTTAACTGCTCTTTCTATTTGTTTTTGAGAGACATCCTTATCCATTGCATTCTTAACTTTATTAGAAATAACTTTAAGAATTTTTCCTCCACAGAACATAACAACAGCGGTTACTCCACCAACAATCAAAGCTTTGACAAGCCCCTCCATTGTTATTGGCTCACCTTTTATTCCAGCGGTTGTGATATATGATATTGCACCGCTAAATAAACCGCTTGCAAGTTGTATGCCTGCCTCAATAAAGAACTTTGCAACAACATTTTTAACTCCTGCCAGAGCCGCCTTTGTTGCGGCACTTGTTGCAGAGCCAATGCCAGCAGTCAACACACCTGTCACAGCACTTGCCCCAACTGACACCCAATCAATGTTGTCGACAGCGACACCAGAAATTGTGACCTGCATAAATAGGTCGATTGAAGCACCAATTATTGCACCGCTGAGGAATGGTCCAATTCCAGGAATTGAACCAATCATAACTCCAAGAACAACTCCAGTAACTGCGATAAGCCCCATCCAAATTCTTTCCCAGATTGAAGCTTTTTCTTCTGGGTCTGGTGGCAGTTCAAGAGTTTGAACAGAACCATCAGCCATAATAATGTAATAATAGTTATCGTTGATATGTGCTTCATATTGGAGCAACAGGTCGGCATCAACACCCAACAATGCTTCATTTTGGTTGCCTGCCATATAATCGTTCAATGCCTGATACGAAATGAAACTTGAATTTTCAATATTCACCATAAGTGAATTGAAATCTTGATTTGCAAGAATTTCATCAAGCCACTTATATGTGTCTGTGTAATCAATTTCAGATGTTACGCCATAGGCATCATACTTAAACTCTTCGCCGTAATTTACATAGTGAGTTATTTCTCCGAAATCATAATTATAAACATTGCCCAAGGCATCATCATAGTCACCGGTATCAATTTTGCTTGAATAATTTATCGCATAATCTTGTATGTTATACTTAACATAATTTCCGAAAGAAATATAATGAACAGGTCCCCATTCCTCGGCAAAAGTCAATAAATACTTATTTTTGACATCTTCATCTGTAACAATAGGTTCAATAATGATACCATTTTCAATATCTTCCTGAGTTATATTGCATTCTTTTAAAGATACAAATCCTGCACTATATAAAAGTCCTTTTCCACTTTCTTCCTCGAAAATTTTTTCATAATCAGAATATCCAAAGCCATTAAAGTCTTTGTTGTTAATAGTAATTTTTGCAGGAAAGACATCATAACCCATTGCCATCAAATCGAGCATGACAAGTGTATAGAGGAAAGACTCTTCTTCACTTAATTCCTCAGTGGTCGATGATTGTGTTTGTGATGTCAAGTTGAAATTGTCTTGACTGAAAGCATCTTGAACTTTTACGAATGTGTCATGCAAAAGATCTTGGTTTTGTTTATCTTCTTCGTCTTCAAGATCAAGTTGACGCGTAATTTCAGTCTGAATTGCTTGCTCATATTCCTTTTTATCAACCAAACCTCGAACTGAAAGCATGAGTCCTTGCTGTGATATAAACAGCATTGTGAATGCCATAAACACAACCAAGCAAGGGAATATGATGCGGGCAAAAGTCTTTTTGAAATCAAATGTTTTGAATTTATAAACATTTTCATGGTGACGCTTGAATGTCACAGGTTTTTGAACAGTTTGAACTTTGATATCGCTTGTTTCAATTTGATTTTCAATTTCTGGAATTTGTTTTGATTTATTTTTTCTTTTTGCAAACCAAACTCCAAAAAGAATTGACATCAACAAAACGACAAATGAAGTTACGCCCGAAATTATTGAAGTTTTGGTTTTTGAACTCATTTGAGCAAGGTTTTTGCTGCCATTTGAATTTCCATTCGAAGATGCACTTGTTGTTCCTGACATTTGTGCCCCACCATTTTCATCAGCCGTCTTCCAAACCGCCGTCAATTTGACAGTGTTTTGTTTTTCTCCGCAAATTTCAGCAATTTCATTCAAGTTGAGTTGAGATTTGAATATTGAACCAACAAGTCCATGTTGATATAACCAACCAACAAATTCAAGTCCATCGGTGCGAAGTTCTGGCAAATTCAATGTTTCTTCACTCGTTTCATATGTTTTTCGAACTTGACCATTAATCAAAGTTATTGCTGTTTTGTTGTCACTGCCTTGTGGCACATCTTTGATGTCTGATTTTCTTGTCCAAACCGCATCAAGCCGCATTTTTTCCACATTTGGCACTTGATTGATTTGTCCACGATAAAATCTGATTGAGCCATCTGCTTGAACAAATGCATAGCCGAATAAATCATATCCATTTTTTGAAACATCAGGAAGAACTTTTAAATCTCCGACATGAGAGTTGAATGAATCAAGCAGTCTTCCGTCATAAATCGAAATTGAAACATTTGCATAATTCCAAACTGCATACAAAGTTATGTCATTTGGACTTTCAAAAATATATTCATCAAAGAATATGTGTCCTTCATCATCTTGCCAGCCACCAAAAACAAATTTTGGGCCTTGTGGTTGAAGTGTTGGAAGTTCAAATTTTTTGCCACCATATGCACGCTTCAACATAATTTGAGTTGTTCCGTCAACAAGTCTAAATGAATACACCTTGTTTGGCGAATATATATCAACATAGAACTCAATGCTTCGACCAATTCTGTCTACAAGGATAATTTCGTAATTACCCTCTTCGTCAATCACTGGAATTTCAGCATATTCAGCCATATGATAAATTGTTGTTTCGCCACCAACTCTTTTTACTTTTATAATTCCATATGGGTCAAGAGAATTTTGTGTATTGGTGATAACAACATTGTTTGCACGAATTCTTGTGTGATTATCGAGTTTGTTGAGTTTGTGTTCTGTTGTTATTCCATTGAGAGTCCTTTCAAGAGTTATGCTTGAAAGCATATCTCCTGGCGCAAGATAAATCGCAGAGAACTCAGTTGTTCCAGCATAATTTTTTTCAACAATTTTATATCTTCCGCTTGGAGCAAGGTTCGAATCCAAAAATTCTTGAACCGAAACGCCATAAGGCATTTCAAACACCAAATCAGTTCCTTCGTGGAAAAGTGTGATTGTCGCACTTTCATAATTTCTTATAGACAAAAATTTGATGGAATATTTGCCAAGTTCAATTTTGCCGTTATCGTCCAAATAAGCATAAACTCTGTCATTGAGATATGGCTCACCAGCCGACATACGATTTGCTTGATTTTCATCTGAAAAAACCACAATATCTTTTTCAAGATTTAGGTTTTCAATGGTTTTGAAATTATTATAGTCATCAATTTCTTCTTGCGAGGAATCTTCTGATATGCTTGGTGCAATGGAGTTTTCTTTTATCGTGAGATAGGTTTCAGGGTTTGATGCGTCAAAATAATGTTTTGAAACCATTTCACGAGCTAATTTATGCAAATTTTCAAGCATTTTCTTTTCTGAACTATATTCGATTTCGTTAAAAACAAAGCCGTTTGATGTTTTTTGAACTTTGCTAACCAAATATTTGTTTGCAAAATTATATGCATCGCTTTCGTCAGCAAAGCAAACGATTATATTCCCAATACCTTTTGATTTGAGAACAACCGCGTATTGCATACTGTCATAGTCACTCACACCATTTGCATTTTCAAGAGTTGATTGGTTGATTATTGGGGTTTGTCCCTCTTCAACAACAGAAAATCTCCAAACAAACTTATATGTATCGCCAGAGGTTTCTCCGTCAAAATAATCTTCATTATTCGCAAAAATCGCCTCATAGTTTCCTTCTTCAAGGTCAGAAAACTCCCAAGTGTCATCGCTTGCTTGTTTTGTTGAAACAAGTTTTGTTTTTGGCAGATTTTTGTCATCTCTTTCAACCTCTTCCCAATCTCCATCAAGCCTAAAAACTTTTCCAACAAGTGGAGCATAGATATTTTTTGAGAAAAGGTTGGTTTTTAACTTCACATAACCTTTCACAAAAACAGGATAAGAATCACTCGTGCTAAAAACTCTTTGACTATCATCAGAAAAAAGACTATTGCCAAAATAAATTTTTGCATTATTCTCAGAACCCTGCTCATGAATAAAAATTGTTTTTGTCCTGACAAGTCCTAGCTTTGTTGTTATTTTAAAATCATATCTTCCAGGATTCACAAATACTTCACCGTCATTGCATTTGACATAATTTTTACTATTGTTAAAACGATATTTTATGTCAAAATTATTGCCACGCATATCAATTCTAAATCCGTCAACCGAACCCTGTTTGTTCGCAATCACTCCACCTTTTTGTTCAAGAGTTGTTGTGGTTTGCTCGTCACGAGTTGTTTCCTCATTATTTGAACTTGAATAATACATATTTTCAAAAACAACTTCTCCACTTGTGTTGCATAAATAGAATGTGGTTTCTTCAACGATATTTTTATAAGTTTTTCTTGTTATTAAGAATTTCTTTTCGTAATTAACAAGTTCATATGCAATTGTAACTTTTATATAAACACCATTTTTTAAATCTTCACCCTTTGGTGTATAAAGATTAAATGGAGTTTTGTTATTGCTCGGATTAAATTCGTTAAAAAAGTTTACAGTATGTATGCCATCCGTTTCCTTGTTTGAAAACTGATTAAGTCGAGTCCAATCAGCACTTGTTGTGGGATAAGCCTTGCTGTCAGACGGAACGAATTTTTGAACAATAACAGCACCTTTGCCAACAACCCCAACTGGAGATAAACCATTTATGCCTTTTTGCCAAGTATCTTCACTGATGTTCCACTTTCTTCCGTCAACACCCAAAATGTCATCATTTGAATCAAAATTATATTTTAATTTCAATGCAACAGATTTATAACCAACAACAATTTTTTCACCTTTTTCATCAAGAACGAGATTGTTGTTTTCATCAACTTTATAAATTTCCTCGCCACTGCCTGCAACATAGCCGTAAGCATCAAATCCATTATACTTTTCGCTTCCTCGAAGAACCTCACCGCCTTCGCCGAGCGTTTCGACAAAAAGGTTTGCAAAAGTTGTGCCTTTGCCATCTTTTGACAAGACATAACTTTCGCTTGCGTCACCAACAACATATCCCGTATCATTTTGGACTTCGAATGATTTTGTTTTCAAATATTTATTGTTTTCATCAAGAACAATTGCTCCATTCGCGTTTGTTCCTTCAATGTCAACAATGCTTTCTGCACTGACTTTTGCAAAAGGAACAAACATGAACACAACAATGAGAGAAAATAGAGCAAGCACAAATAATATTGGAAATATAACTTGTTTTTTGTTTTTATCCATTCATTCCCTCCATTTCAAAATATTTTGAATAACGCTGGATCAAATGTTCAATTTGTTCAAATGTGATATATCCTTTCGCGAGGGACACTTTTAGATATTTGCCGCCAAAAGCTTCAAAAATTTGCTGAGGAATCAAGTCTTTGAAATCTTGTTCATAATCAAATAAACCATATTTTTCAATATCCTCTTGAAGTTTTGCTTCATCATATTTCATGCTTTCGTCAACTTCAAAAATATTTGTGAATCCCTCGGTCTCTGAAGGAACTGAAAGCATCCCATTCACATAGTAGCATAAATGTTCATATGTAACTGGGCTCCAAGCATTGGTGTGTTCTTCAACTATTTCAAAGTCAATAAGGCTGACTTTTTTATGACAAAGTTTACCAGTCTCGTCCATAAATTCTTTGTCAAAATAATGTCCAACATAAGCCTCTGCATTATTGTTTGTGATATAAACATATCTTTTTTCGTTGTAATCCCAAAAACCATGTTCATCAATCACATCAACAGAAGTTCCATCATCAAAATTCAATTTCAAGACCTTGTAAAAGTCTTCGCCATGCGAATCAATAAACAAAATTGGTGCACTATCAAACTTGCCAGAATATAGATTCCATACCAGCAGTTGTTCTGTGCCGTCCAGATCTTCAACCGCTTTTTTAGTTCCATCATCAAGCGTAATCTTAGTTCCTGTTGCAATGCATGTTGAATTATATTTACAACCCAAAATTTGAACTATATCACCACTTTTTTCAGCCCAATTATATACTGAAAATTCTTTTCCTAAATCAGTTCCGTCTTTTTTATAATAATCAAAATCCAAACTTGAACCATACGGATAATTTCCAACATCAATGTTTCCGGGCTCACCAGTTTGATGACTAAAATTAAATTGATAAGTTTGGAAATTATATGAAACTGATCCAAATAGTTCAGAACTTGTATAAGTATCGTTTCCAACAGCACTTTGAATTCTTAATCTATATAATATTGGTGACCAATGTGCAGTTAGTGCTTTGACATTGCCATTAAAGTCAACATTCCCCGACTCATCAATAATTTGTTGCGGAACAACAATAGGACTTCCGGATGGAGGATTAAGATCAAATGTTGTTAATTCCGTATTGTAATATCCATCAAATTGCCATCCGGCTCTCTTCGGAACTTCAACTTTGCTTTGAAATGTTGGGATGACCACTATCTCAGAAGTCCCACTTGTTCCGTCATTGTGATTTAATTGCAATGTTTTGAGATAAATGTTTATTTTTTGTCTATATTCAATCGTTGTTCCGTTATAATCTTGTTTGCACGAAATAACAAATCTTTGAGTCCAACTTGACTTCTCTGGAGTTAGCGTGAGATATCCATATTCAGTTATTTTGGATTGATTTGCCTGTTCGCCTTCCCATTTTAAGTCGCCAATCAAATATGAAGCAGTTTGATCGAAATCGCCTCCAACCAAATCAGGAATATATCCCTCAATCTCGGAAATTTTTCCAAATTTTGGAACACCGCTCATCGGACGGAATGCTCTAAAAATATTTTCAATTTTTAATTCAAATACATCTCTTCCATCTTTTACACTAAAACTTATCGAGATTCCTGGAGAAGATGCCCCCAATATTCCAAGTTCATCTTTTGAAAGTGAAATTTCATAATAGCCATCATCACGTTTTTCAATTGATGCAAGCCCATTAGTTATTTTACAGAAAATTATTTCAAGACCATATTCTTTTAATGGAAGCCCTTTGTATTTAACTTGTATAATTGTTGATCTCCCAACAAACAATTGATGCTTTTTTTGAGTGATAGGAACATTTTCGCTATCTTTATCAACAATAATATTAAATTTTGACGAGTCACAATTTGCCCCACTTGAAACAAAAACAACTTCAGATTCAACCTGATTGAGTCCACCAACAACAAACTTTGCTTCAAACTGCTTTGCAAGTTTATCTTTTGACTTATAAACAATTTTAACAATTGTTCCAGCAGTTGTTTTTGGATTGATGTAGATATGTCCCATTTCCATCGAGGTCACACAATCAGGTTTTGAAACAATCACCCACCTTGTATCATCTGCATTTGGAGTGTGATTTAAAGTGTAAATATTATCTCCTCTTTGCAAATTGTTGATATTTATTGTGATTTGTTCATTTGGAATATAAACAAACAAATCAATAACTTTGCTTAAGCCATCTTGGTTTGCTTTGATTGTTATTTGTTTGTTGAGATTATCAACAGAACAAAGATTGTTTTTGACCGCAAAACTCAAACCAATTTGGTCACCATTTTTATAACTTCCCTCGATGAGTTCTGCACCTTTAATTACTGTTATTACTGGATTTAAAACACTTGCAGTTTCACTGCCAGTAATCTTTAAGTTTACTTTTTCTCCATACAAAATTGCACTAATTGGGTTGGAATTGTCTGCCACAATATTGATAAATCTTGTTGGTTTATAAATGCCTAACACCAATTTGTTTGAGCAAACTCCATCGGATTTGACTTTGAGTTCAATGGTTAAATCACCGCTTGGCAAATTGTCAAAAATTCTCAATTTGTCGTCAAAAATGGAAGCAAAATTCGTTTTTGTCAACTCAATTTCATAAGTTTTTATTTCACAGTTTGCTGGATGTATTTTTATGACAAGCAATGATTTAAGTGAATATTCTTTGTTTTCATTTAAAGTTGTTTTTGTTTGAACAACTTCAATTTGAGTGACTGGAATATAAATATAAACTTCTCGCGTTTCGCTCAAAATCACACCATTTTGATTTGTCGAAATTGTCACAACAAAGTGAGGATTATCTATCGTTATTTCTTGAATTGATTTGATTTTGACAACTTTTCCAACAACCTCAGCCAATGTATTATCACTGATTGAAATGTCATAAACCTTGTTGCTCTCTGTGACATTAAATGGGCTTAAAAATTCAACTGAGAATGCAATTTCATCGTTTGGTAAATATTTTGTGCCATGTGTTGGTCTTGTCATGTCTGTCACAGCAAAACTCGTTGCATAAACTGGCACAACTTCAACCACTTTTTCATAGAACACTCCGTCTGGTGCATCAAATCTGATTTTGATTTTTGTTCCAATCGGTGCAGTCGCTGAAATTTTTAGAATGCCTTGCTCATCAATCGTTGCAATTTCTTGTTCAACATTCAATGAATATACAACTTGTGTTCCACCCAAAGTTGCGTTTGCTGGGGAACTTACGCCCTCAAAACAATATTCTCTTTGTTGTTCAACTTCTTTTATGTCGTTGTTTTCTATAATTATTTCTCGAACAGGCTTATACAAATTGAATGTCACGATTTCAGATTCGACTCCCTCTGCTCTTGCTTGAAGAGAGAATGTCAAATCACCACTTGAAAGGTTGTCTTTGACGACCAAATTTTTATTGCTTAATATGACGTTGCTCTGTTTTGACAAAATGTATTCAATTTCTTTTGACTCACAATTTGATGGCAAAATTTCAATTTCAACAAGGTCAGCAATGTCATAAGCACAATTTTCATATAAAGTCTGAATTTTTTGTTTGATATTAACTTGGGTGACTGGAATATAAATCGCAATCTCAAAAGTTTCCGACAAAATCAACCCATTTTGATTTGTTGAAACTGTAACAACAAAACGAGGATTTTCTTTTGTTATTTGTTCAATGGATTTGATTTTTACCACATGTCCACAAACTTCTGCCAAACTTTCGTCACTAACAGCCACGTCATACACTTTATTGCATTCCGTGATATTAAATGGACTTAAAAACTCTGCGACAAATTCAATTTCGTCATTTGGCAAATACTTTGTTCCGTGGGTTGGCTTTGCATAATCTGTCACAGCAAAACTTGTGGCATAAACTGGAACAACTTCAACGGTCTGTTCATGGAAAACTCCATCAGTTGCGTCAATTCTAATTTTTATTTTTGTTCCGATTGGTGCAGTGGCTGATATTGTCAACATTCCATTCTCGTCAATGGTTGCAATTTCTTCTGAAACATCAAGCGAATATGTGACCGGTTTATCTCCAAATGTTGCATTAAATGGATAAACATTTGCACAGAAAGAGTAGGATTTTTGTTGTTCGACTTCTTTTAGGTCTGCATTATCAAGTTTTATGTCTTGAACAGGTTTATACAAATCAAATACAAATATGTCAGAACTAACATCATCTGCCGAAACAAAAACTTCAATTTTCAAATCACCGCTTGGCAAATCATTTTTTACGATTAATTTGTCACCCAAAATAGTTGCATAATCATTTGAGGAAATCTCAAACTTAATATCTTTTATTTCACTATTTTGAGGCAAAATTTCAGCAGAAATCAAATCTTTGATGTCATACGATGTTCCTTCTTTGAGAGTCGTAAGAAGTTGAGTTGCTTCAATTTTTTGAACAGGAATATAAACATAGATTTCAATTTCTTGGCTCAATATGACGCCATCTTGATTTGTGTATGCTGTCACAGAAAAATGTGGGTTTTCTTTGGTTATCTCTTTGCTAATGATAACAGAATGTCCCGATACTGTTGCTAGCGTTTCATCACTTACTTTCAAATCATATTTTTTATTGATTTCGGTGACATTAAACGGACTCAAAAATTCCGCATTAATCGCAATGACATCACCTGGCAAATACTTTTCACCATGGCTTGGTGTCGTCATGCTTGTCACAGCAAAACTTGTGGCATAAACTGGAACAACTTCAACAACCTGCTCATAGTTCACATCATCTGCCGCTTCCATTCTTATTGTTATTTTTGTTCCGATTGGTGCAGAATCAGAAATTTTTAACAATCCTGAATCATTTATTGTTGCAATTTCTTTCGAGACATTGAGAGTGTAAACAATTTTCTTTGAAGCATTTGTTGCTGTTCGAGGCTCTGCTTTCGCACTAAAGTTATATGATCTTTTTTGCTCAACATTCTTTAATGACTTATTAAAAGAACTAATGCTTGTGACAGGCTTATAAAGATTAAATGTTTTTTCTGCATAGATTGAAGCATCTTGAAGACTTGAAACTCTTATGGTTGCTTTCAAATCTCCTCTTGGAAGATTGCTATCAACGCAAATTGTTCCATCAAGCAAAACTTTGCAGTAATCCGCGCCATCAACAACATCATAAACAAGGCTTTTGTTTGTCGCGAAATCTGGAACACATTTTGCGATTAATTTTGCTTTTTCACCCTGAAACAAAGTGTCTGATTCATTTTGAATAACAATTTCATCAAGTGGAGTTTCAACAACGCTAAACACCAAAGTATTGCTACTGATAACAGAATCAACTTCTGCTTCAACTTCAATTTTTGCACCAATCAAAGCATCTTGAAATACAACAAGTTTGTTATCCTTTATTTGTCCATAATCTTTTCCGCGAATTATATAAAACTTTATGTTTTCAATGGTCAAATTTGCTGTGGTTGGAGTTGCTTTTACTCTCAGGGTTGCACTCTCTCCAACTTTTAGTTGAGTGCTGTCATATGTAAAAAGTTCAACTGATTCAATTTCATTTTTCTCAATAACAAATGGCGTTCCCGATTTTGTTTGTTCTGCAAAAAGTGATGGGACAAATACAAACTGGGCAAGTGCGACAGCAATGCCAAACAAAATTATTGAAATAAAGATTTTTGTTTTTTTCAGTTTATCCATTTGCACCTCCAATAAAAATTCTATTCTTTTAACATATCAGCATATGTCTTTATGAGAGAAAATCCATCAATAACAAATATGGAAGAAAATAATTTGTTTTCATTTTTTTCAAACTCGAAGTCATTTGTAGAAACAAGCAAATAATCACCTGATGTTTCAACAGAAATTATTGAAATATAATCTTCCTCAATTCTATATGAGCCAACAAAATAATTGTTTTCTTGCCCATCAACCATAACGCGATAAGAGAACGTTGCATCTTGCTTAAATTCAACAACACATTCAACTGTTTTGCCATCAATGGTTTCTTGACATCTCCAAGTTCCAACAACGACCTGCCCTGAATAGTCAATCACCTCTTTTGTCCAAATTGCATAAATCTGATGAACACTCTGAGTGTTTTGCAAAAAGGCCTTGAAATTTGTTTCTTCAACTTGTGTTCCATTTTCATATTTCCAACCTTCAAAAGCAAATCCCGCTTTTGTTGGATGAGGCAAACGCGAGAATTTATATTCTTGCGGGTCAATCAAAACGGAAATAATCAAGTCATCGCCATAATCCAAATTCAATGTCACCAAGTTTGACTCAAATTGATTTTTTTCAACAAAAACCAAAGTGTTTTTATTGAAATTCACTGTTGCCAACTCGTCACTCAAATATGTTGTATCATCAATTTTAAATGAATAATAATAGCTTTCAGAATCTTTAAATACCAAGAAAAGTTTCTGCAAATCTTGGCTTCTCAATGAAGAATTCCATGTTTTTGAATATATAAAGTTTTTTATCTTGTTGTCACCAACAAAACTGATTGAAATTCGTTCACCCGCCATTTGAACTGTTTCAATAATCATTGTTTGCCCAGACTCAATTTTCCAAATTTTTGTCATTGTTGGATATGCCATTTTTTGAGAAACTCCATCAAACAAGAAATCGACAACAGCAGGATTGATTGCAGAGATTGTCACATCTGCTCCAACTGGCACTTCGTATATTCCCTGTTTCATATCATAAACAAGGTTGTTTTCTTCATATGCGAGATTATCAATTTGTTCATTTTTTTCATCATCAAAATATGTGTAAGTCCAACTGAGCGTCACATCACTTGGTGAATTAACTTTTATTTCTCTGATTTCTTCATAAGGTCGCAAAACCACCAAGTCTTTTATTTGTGTAACTTTTGTCACACCATATTCGCAAAATTCGATGGTAAGAATTTTGTCATCGAACATCAAAGGTTTGTCTTCGACAACATAATCAAATATTTCAATGCTACCCAACTCTTCAAAATTTGCAAAAACTTTTAGTCCAGTTGCATCAAATCTCTCGCCTTGGGTATAAATTTTTCTGATATTTTGAGTTCCAAGCGTCAAAGACAATAATTTTCTTCTTGACACACTAATTTTTTGTTTTGCACTTTTGATAATGCCATCATATTCAAAAAAGATTTCAATTTCTTTGTCATCTGTTGTCAAGGCAGACAAATTATCTGTATAACAAGATTCAGTTTCTTCTTCACCTTGATTAAAAATTGCTTTTATTCTTATTCCAGTCTTGTCAAAAGTTTGACCTTCAACATAATTTGTTTTGTTTGGTTGTTTGATTATTTCAATCTCCTGCAAAGTCTTGTGTAAAACTGAAATTGGAAGAATAAAAAGTTTGTCTTCATATGTTATTGATATCTCAGTCATTGATGTTTGAAGTTGTTGAGCGCCAATGTCAAAATTTGAAATTAAAGCACTATAATCTCCAAAGTCGCCAATGAGCGTGATTGACTTTTTGTCAAAATATTGTCCTTCAACATAATTCGTTGAATATCCATCATTCAATGTTGCAGACAAAGTTTGAAGCGTGCTACCCGCTTTTTTTGTTATGCTAATAGGCAAGGTTGTAGTCATTATATTTTTACTTTCAACAGTGCATGAAAGTGTGATTATTCCCAAAACATTTCCAATTTGAACAAGACCATTTTCGTCAACCAAACAGTTTAAACAATCGCCAACGATCTCCCATGTCACTTGCGGTTTATCTTTATAGTTAATTGACTCACCATCATTAATTACAACATCAAACTGAATATCTTTGCTAAAAACTTCAACATCCAAACTTTCGACAACAGAATTTTCATGCTTTATTGCAACACTTGAAATATCAAATTTTCCACCGACATTTGATTTGCCTTTTGCGATAAAAACAGCACCAACAACTGCACCAATTAAAAACAAAATTGTAACAATGCTTATTACAATAATTTTTAAACTTCGTCCTCGTGTTGAATATCTCATACGAACTCCTCAAGTTCTTAACTAAAAGTTCGGTGCTTGGTGTTTTTTATTATTTTAATAGACAAAATAAGCAAAGTCAATAGCAAAATTATTGAACAAATCCGAAAAAATGAATTTGATTTTTAATTTTTGTGGTGTAATATGTAAATAATGAAAATATCTTGGAAAAATGTCGAAAAAAGCGATCAATGCATGATTGAAAGTTGGATGTCAAAAAGTGACAGGCACAGTCTTTGCATGGAAGAACAAGATTGGGCAACAACCGCACGTAGCATATATGAATGCCTCAAACAAATGAAAAACGGACAATTCAGAGAGTGTTTGGGATATGTTGGTTCTCAACCGGCAGTCGCCTTGATGCTCGGAGTTGAAGAATCCGGCAATGCACTCAATCTCTACAACATCATCGTCAACCCTCGTTTTCGCGGACGTGGCATCGGAACGCAAGCAATCGCCGACATTCTCGGGGACCAAAACCCTTTTATGCTCAACAAAACCTACTCTCAATTCAAGGTGTTCACAAAGCCCGAAAATCAAGTGATGAAAAAAATCCTTCTCTCACAAGGCTTTTCCACACCAATCCAAGATGGCGAGTTATTGTTCTATAAAAAAGAACTCACAAAAAATAACACAAAAGAACAAAGCAGGTAATACTTGTTTATTCCATCTGTTTCATGCGAGTGATGATAAGCGAAACAAACGGAATTGCTTTCACAGAAGACGAAAGAACTTGAGATTGTGTGCAGCCAAAGATATAAAGCGATTTTTTTTGAATGTTTACTAGTTCAAACTCAGCACTGTTGTCATCAACAACCACAATGCCTTGCCCTGCCACGTGTTGAGCACATTCGGTTGGATTCCAAGAATGGACAGTGGCAATAATATTGTCCGTGCCAACCTGACGAAATGCAATTGAAACAAAATCTTGATTTTCATCAAATTCTTGCCCACTGCGTTTGACATATGCACTGGTTGAAAACCAAATCATATATGAGCCTTTTTTGTTGAATGTAATTGTGTTTCTATCAGAATTGAGTGTGATGATATTATCCATATTGAAATCAACGTTCGAAAGCGGAAGTCTTGCGTTTGAAGCAACCTCAACACCTCCAACTGGCAAAGCCTGAGGTGTGGAAGAAAAAAGATGCGCCCCTGCAATTTCATTCAACCCCGCCTCTCCATTCTCTCCTTTCTCGCCTTGCTCGCCCTGATCGCCCTTTGGTCCGGGGATTCCTTGTGGTCCCCGCTCTCCCACTTCCCCTCTTGGAATATAAAAGTCAAGAAGCGAAACATTATCAACAACTTTTTGCTCAACTCGTGCATTTTCTTTTGGGTCAAGCGTGGTTGTTGAGCGAACTTGCACCTCACTGCCATCAGCACCAGCAGGACCTGTCTCGCCCTTCGGCCCCATTGGTCCCGTCACCCCCGCCGCACCTGTTGGACCAACACGTCCCATCGGTCCAGTCGGTCCCGTGGGACCAACGGGTCCTGTTGCACCAGTTTGACCAATTGGTCCCATTGGACCAGTTGGTCCGGTGGGACCTTTAACACGCCGTTCAAATATTTCACAATTTGGCATTGTAGGCTTTTTGCAACAATCAACAAACACTCTCATTTCGCCTCCTTAATTATATATTCATTATATAA
>ERZ1034844.114-NODE-114-length-44272-cov-15.555352_pt1 | contig 44272 bp, 42 predicted proteins | sample MGYA00520594_ERZ1034844 | MGnify/ENA primary metagenome ERZ1034844 (study PRJEB33766, sample SAMN09781733) | gut metagenome | biome: gut microbiome | host: Homo sapiens | place: Madagascar | study: EMG produced TPA metagenomics assembly of the PRJNA485056 data... | reverse complement strand
TAGAGCGCCGTCTTAGGGAGGCGGAGGTCGCGAGTTCGAATCCCGCCACTCCGATTCATGTATAGGCGTCAAAATCTTTTTTATGAGGTTTTGGCGTCTTTTGTTTTTGTAGTTTATTTATTGCTTTGGAAAATTGTAGAAAAAATTTGAAAAATTTAAAAAATGGCTTGCTTTTTATAAAATTCTATGCTATGATAGTCTTCGTTCCGGGGTGTGGCTCAGCTTGGTTAGAGCGCCGTCTTAGGGAGGCGGAGGTCGCGAGTTCGAATCCCGCCACTCCGATCGTAAAGTCCTTGATTTTCAAGGACTTTTTTGAGTTGTATTTCGTGTTGCATTCTGACACTTTTTTTGTTTCTTATATGTTTCCTTTTAATGCTTCCCTATCGCTACATATGCATATTGAAACTTTCCGTTTGGAAGTCATCAGAACGTACTTTAGGATTTCGGAAGATTACGCCCTGCTATCGGAACGCCGCCGGGGCTTAACTTAGACATTTTGAAATTCAAGCCCCGCTATCAGAACACCAGCCGGGGCTTAAATATGCCCCGGTACTCTAAAAATCCCGGGGCGTAGCAGATCAAAATTGAGGGATATGCCCAAAAATGAAATTTCACTCCGACCAGTTCATTTCTTTCTCGGTAATTCCCAGCTTCCGACACTCTTCCTTCACTTTGTCTTTTTCTGCCCGGTTTCCGATCTGATATTTCAACACTTTATCTCTGAACACAATGTATTTTTCATTTCCGGCCTTAAAATCCACGAACCAGTTCCCGCCTCTGTTCGGATCCGACACCATCACCCTAGATATCTGCTCCGGAAAATCCTTTTTATCGCTGGTAAAAAACAGTACCGTCCAATACTTAGGGATTCCACCGGTATTCCACAATTCGATCTTATGAATTTTCAGCAGGTCGATGATCGAATCGTCCGTCACACTCTCCTTGATCAGCGTCCCCTCATATATTTCCGGTTCCTTCACGCACACTGCATTGTTACCACAGCTATGCGCTTCCCTGACTTCGCTCAGTGTCAGTTCATCCTTTAACAGCACATCCATGGAAACATGGAAAATCTCCCCTAACAGCAACAGCTTGTCCATTTCCGGCAGCGCGATATCCGCCTCCCATTTCGATATAGCCTGTCTGCTCACATTACATTTTTCCGCAAGATCCTCCTGCGTCATACGGTTAGCTTTTCGCAATTCCGTTATTTTTTCAGATAGTTTCATCGAAGTACCTCCTATAATTGATGGTCTTATTTTACGGGATCAAGTCTGCGATTGCCACCAACGACAGCGTTCTTTTTGGCAACTCACAGTTGCCTGTTCCTATATCATCCACACAAAAACAGCGTAACAGCCATCAAAGCTGCTACGCCTGAAACCGGAGGATGTGATGCATTAGATGCTTCCAATCCGTTTTAATTTATATTCCCTTTTGTAATCTTCTGTCAAGTTCCGTAGCAACTTCTTCTGACAGGCGGTCATCCACTCTTTTTGCATATTTTTTGCATATATTTTTCTGTCTTTTAAAAATAGCATTAATAACTAAAACTCCAGACTATCCGCATTCAACAGAAAATACTTCATCCCCATGATTACAAATCCTTCCTCGTTTCTCCAGGGCTTTTTTGTACCGTTTACTATAACGATTTTCTTAAACGAATCCGGTATATTTCTCAGGGAATTGAATTCCTGGGTCTGCTTTTCCTCCGAAGTCATATCATATGCTACCTGGATATAATATCTCTGGCTGCCCTGATTTACGACAAAATCGACTTCCAGTTGTTTGTGCACTCGCTTTCCTTCATTATTTTTTGCAGATACCTCCACAATACCGACATCCACATTATATCCTCTCACAAGGAGTTCATTATATACGATATTCTCCATAATGTGTGTGGGCTCCTGCTGCCGAAAATTCAGTCTGGCATTTCTAAGTCCCAGATCGGTAAAATAATATTTCAGATTTGCTCCCACATACTTTCTGCCTTTAATGTCATATCTTTCGGCTTTTGAGATCAAAAAGGCCTCCGCCAGATAATCAATATGATTAGTGATCGTTTTATTAGTATAATTAATACCCCGTTCACTTTTGAAAGTGTTCGATATTCTGGTGGGATTTGTGGGCGTTCCGATGGCAGATGCAAGAATATCCACCAGTGTTCCGATCTCATCAACATTCTGGAGTTTATTTCGCTCCACCACATCCCTGAGATAGACATTGGTAAAAATATTCTTTAAATATTCCGCCTTCTGTCTTTCCGTGGAAAACTGAACCACCTGAGGAAGTCCTCCGTAGATCATATACTCATCCCAGGCATCATCATAGTCCCCGTCATAAGCGGCATAAAATTCAGCAAAGGACAACGGATATATTCTGATTTCATCGCCTCTGCCTCTGAATTCAGTTACAATATCACTGGACAAAAACTTTGAATTACTTCCGGTCACATATACATCTATATTGCTTATGCGGAGCAGACTGTTCAATACTTCTTCGAACCGGGGCATAAACTGTACTTCATCCAACAGTAAATAATACTTCTGCTCATCCTTCATGGCATCTTTTATATACTGATAGCATTTCTTAGGATTCCGCAGTTCCTCATTCTCAATGCCATCCAAAGCGATCTCAATGATATGCTCATCGTCCACACCATTTTCCAGCAAATATTTCTTAAACAATACAAAAAGCAGAAAGGATTTTCCACAACGCCGAATTCCTGTGATAATCTTGATCATTCCATTATCTTTTCTGAGTTTTAGTTGTTCCAGATACCCATCTCGTCTGATTTCCACAATATCACTCCTATTTTTTATGCATTTTCACTTTTTATAGTAATGCTATTTTAGCATCAAATTTATGCCAGTTCAATATCCATTCCTATTTTTTGTACACTTGCACATTTTTTAGTAATGAAATGTGTCAAAAAATTCCACAAGTCTCACCGACCTGTGGAATTCTATCCTTCATAACTCTATTCTCTTAGATGCCCTTCATATAAAAGCTGAACTCCATCTTCTCCCCGGCATCCAGCAAAAATTCGTCATGGGTTCTGGCTCCCCAGCTATTGTCGCCGCCGACGCCCATCTGCTGCAACGCCGCGCGGATCACAGTGTAATGTACCTCCGGCAGTTCATACGAATGCATGGCGTTTTCCATCTCATGAGGGGTATAAGGCAGCGCGGAAAAATGCATTTTATCTCCGGCAAGCAGCAGTCCTCTGCCCAGTGCATCCGTCACCTTTGCATAGCGGACTTCCGTCTTGTTGCCGCACTCTTGGGGTACCATGTAACGGGACATATTGTCGCTTACAAGGTTTTTATACAGGCCAAGCTTTGCACCACGCATTCTGTCCACATAGGTCTCTTCCGGTCCGTTGCCGTACCATTCCACGTGGTCATAGTCCGCATCCACCTTGAACATCATGCCGAATTCCGGCATATCTCCCAGCTCTTTCACAGGATCATAAGACAGCGTAGTCTTCACCGTGCCGTCTCCGTATACTTCATACGTCACATCACAAAACGCTGCCGGTCTCGTCGGCAGACTGTAATGATAAGTGACGATCACACGATCAGCTTCTTCTATTACCTCCGGATTCGGTTCCGGTGCACCGTGGGTGCTCAGATACATGCTGGCCAGTTTCCACTGTCCGTAACGTGCCATCATATCATTGCCGCAGTCATTATCGATGGGCGCTCTCCAGAAGTTGGGCTTCGGCATGGTTTGAAGCAGTTCTTTTCCACCATAGCGATAGGAAGTCAGTCCGCCCGCATTATAGGAAAACAGTACTTCAAATTCTTCACCGCGGACACCCAGATTATAGTTACCGTGGATCACCGTAAACGGCTTCTTCACTGCGATCGGACGGTCTGCAAAAACTGTTGTGCATTCTTTCCGGAAAATGCCCTGTCCGAAAGCCACCTCATGCCCGGCTTTCGCCCACAGGGTATCTTTTTTCAATCGAAAAGATACGGTAACAGCATATTCTCCGGGAGCTGCAGGCAGCTTTACAGGAGAAGGCAGCTTCACACTGGTCAACGGTTCCACATCCGTCACTAAGGACTGTTCGCTCACTTTCTGCCCGTTCTTTTCCACCAGGATCTCACAGGCATAGCTTCCGGTGCTGACAAACAGATTCTTGTTATGAATGGTAATCGTATCCTCTTCCACTTCCACCGTGATATTCTGGTAATTGTACTTCACTTCCTGCATCTTCGGGGAAGGAGTGCGGTCGCCGCCGTAGACGATGCCGTTGCCGCTGAAATTATAGTCCGTAGGACGTTCACCGAAGTCTCCGCCGTAAGCCTGGTATTCTTTGCCGTAGCGGTCTTTTCTCGTAATGGACTGATCCACGTAATCCCAGATAAATCCGCCCTGATACAGCGGTTCTCGGTCCGTCAGATCGGTGTACTTAAACATCGCGCCGCAGGAGTTGCCCATGGCATGCGTATACTCACAGCAGATAAACGGCTTGCTGCGATTCGTTTTCAGCCACTCTTCGATCTCTGCCGCCGGTGTATACATCTGGCTCTCCATATCGCTGGTTGCCGGATAGCTTCTGTCATGGAAGATGCCTTCATAATGCACCAGTCTTCCCGGATCCTCTGTACGGAAAAGCTGTGACATATCATAAATATTTTTACCACCGTAGGATTCGTTTCCGCAAGACCAGATCAGGATGCAGGGATGATTTTTATCCCTCTGATACATGGAATTAGCGCGATCCAGCATAATATCATGCCACTCCGGTTTATTCTCCGGTACCGGTGTCGCCAGTTCTGCCTTGCCTCGGATCATAGGATCCCAGGAACCGTGAGATTCCAGATTACACTCATCGATCAGATACAGTCCCAGTTCATCACACAGCGGATACAGTCTGGAATCATTGGGATAATGACAGGTTCTGACTGCATTGATATTGTGCTGCTTCATGGTGATCAGATCCTGACGCAGTTCCTCTTCCCGGAGAACTCTGCCGGACAGTGAACTGAATTCATGGCGGTTCACGCCCTTAAACACGATCCGCCTGCCGTTTAACAGCATCAGGGAATCCTTTAATTCAAAACGGCGGAATCCGATTTTCTGATGTATGGTCTCCTGCGCCTCACCGTTTTCGTTCAGCACGCGCAGCGTCAGTTCATATAGATTCGGCACCTCCGCACTCCACAGCTTCGGCTTGTCCACAGACATCTCAAAATGTGCGGTTTCTTCCACATCTGCCGTCAGTTCGCCTACAACGCTTCCGTCAGCGTCTGTCAGCATTCCCTGCAGCCTTCCTCTTCCCTGCAGTTTCAGGTTAAGCACCAGTGTTCCTTCCGTAAAGCTGTCATCCAGCAGGGTCTGCACTTTCAGATCCCATACATGCACCTTCGGCACCGTGTACAGATACACTTCCCTGAAAATACCGGAAAAGCGGAAGAAATCCTGATCCTCGCAAAAGCTTCCGCCGCACCATTTGAATACCAGCACAGCCAGCTTATTTTCCCCTTCCTTTACATAGGGGGTCAGGTCGAATTCGGAAGGGGTAAACGTATCCTCACTGTAACCCACGTAAGTACCGTTCATCCACAAGGCAAAAGCGCTTTCCACACCCTGGAAGGAAATATACAACGGCTTATCTTCCCATCCTTCGGGTAAGGTAAAATATTTTACATACTGTCCCACCGGATTGAAACGCTCCGGGATCTCTCCGGGCTTCACCTCTTCCCTGCCGTCCCAGGGATACTGCAGATTCACATACTGCGGAATGTCGTAGCCTTCCATCTGGATATGGGCAGGCACACGGATATCTGCCCAGCACTTGCAATCGTAATCCGCCGCCTCAAAACCATGCGCGGACACTTTGTAATTCGGTGCATACGCAAACTTCCACAGGCCGTTCAGGGAACATTTCGGAATGTCACTTTTGTGATCAGAATGTGCCGGGAGTCTGTTTTCCTGAAAAAATGTAGGATCTTTTACTTTGGTGTAGTCAAATGTACTCATTCATACCTCTTTCCAATGAGCTTACCTGCTCATCCTATTTTCCTGCAACAGGATGCCTTTCGGCGGCTAAGACCGGTATCGGGGTAAATATGGCCATGTGCCAAAGGGAGTATGGACACATGGCCTTACAAAATTTACGCTGTTATTATACTTCCGTACCGCGCCTTGCGGAATGTATTTTTTACATATCTTGCTGTATTATTTTATACTTTTCCTGCTTTATCACTTCTGCTCTGTGAGCGTTTTTCAAAAATCCGAGCAGGCATGTGTAATGTGCACCATTGCCCGGCTTACAATTCTTCCACGCACTTAATTAACGCATCCACATTCTCTTCCTTCGTTGCCCAGCTGGTACAGAAACGCACGCAGCTGTGCGTCTCATCGATCCGCTGGTCATAGCTGTACTCGAACTGTTCCGCAATTTTTGCAAGATGCACATCCGGCAGAATCACGAAGATCTGGTTCGTCCGGTTCGGTGCCAGATATGTGTATCCTTTTGCCGTAAATACCGCACGCAGCTTCTCTGCCATAGCAATCGCATGTGCGGAGATCTCCTGATAGAGATCATCTGTGAACAGCGCATCAAACTGCAGTCCCAGAAGTCTCCCCTTCGCCAGCATGCCGCCGTTTTGCTTGATGATATAACGGAAATCCTGTTTCAGCTCCGCATTGCTGATCACAACAGCTTCTCCGAATAATGCGCCCACCTTGGTGCCTCCGATGTAAAACACATCACAGAGTGCCGCGATATCCTGCAAAGTCAGGTCATTATCCGGTGCTGCCAGTCCGTAACCCAGTCTGGCACCGTCTAAAAACAGATACAGACCATACTTACGGCAGGTTTCTGAAAGAGCGGTTAGTTCTGCTTTGCTGTAGATGGTTCCGACTTCTGTAGGATTGGAGATATATACCATTTTCGGCTGCACCATATGCTCAAAGCTGTCGTTATGAATATGTGCTTCATAAGCCTCCGCAACCTGCGCTGCCGTAATCTTGCCGTCAGGACTCGGTAAGCCAAGTACCTTATGTCCGCAGGCTTCCACCGCACCGGTCTCATGGACATTGATGTGTCCGGTCGTCGCACAGAGTACTCCCTGATGTTTGCGCAGTGCCGCATTGATCACGGTCACGTTCGTCTGGGTACCGCCTACCAGGAAATGCACCGCCAGGCTGTCATCTCCGCAGGCCTTACGGATCTTTGCTCTGGCCGCCTCACAATATTTGTCCTCCCCATAGCCGGGTGTCTGCTCCATATTGGTCTGCATCAGGCGCTCCAGCACTTTGGGATGGGCTCCTTCATTATAATCACACTGAAATAGTATTTTCTCACTCATAATTTTCTCTCATTCACAACGCATTTCTTATCCTTGCGCTGCATCCTTTCTAATGCTCTGTTCCGATACAATCGTCGATATTTTCTCCCGGCATCCACATTTCCTTGCAACCATAGAGTAACTTTCCTCGATTGCCATTTTGTAATCATGCCTTTTGGAACCCATTTCCTCAGTCTTTTGTCTCCAGCACCTTCACCAGATACTCCCATACTCTCTTCGTGGAAGAAATACTTAAGGTCTCCTCTGTGGTATGAATGTCCTTCATATCAGGTCCTAACGATACGCAATCCAGGTCTGAAATCTTGCTGCCAAGCAGTCCGCACTCCAGTCCCGCATGAATTGCCTCTACCTTCGGCTCCGCACCGTACATTTTTGTATACAGCTTCACCATTTTTTCCCGCAGAGGAGAATGCACACGATACTTCCAGCCGGGATAGTCTCCGGTCACTTCGTAACTGCCGCCTGTCAGTTCCACTAAAGCTGCCAGTTTTGCGATCAGGTTGTCCTTCTCGCTCTCCACGCTGCTTCGCACGGAATATTCTGCTCTTAAAAGCTCTACGTCTGCCTTCAGGATGCCCAGATTCAGGGAAGTCTGCACCAATCCCGGCATATCCGCGCTCATAGTCTGCACACCGTTGGGCGTTGCCTGTAAAAAGGCTGCCACACGCTTTACTTCTTCCGGTGCCGCACAGGTCACTTTTTCCGGTGCTTGAGAAATCTTTTTCGCTGTTACCTTGACTCCGGGATCCTTGGTAGACAGCTCGTCTGCCACTTCTGCTGCCAGTGCTGTCACCTGTTCTTCCAGTTTATCGGCATCTTTCTCCGCCACAACGACGACCGCCTTGGTCTGTCTGGGGATCGCATTGTCTGCCAGTCCGCCCTCTGCGGATATCAGCCCCACTTCCATACTGCCTGCCAGATTCCACAGCAGTCTTCCCATAAGGCAGTTAGAATTGCCTCTCTCCTTATGAATCTCTCCGCCGGAATGACCGCCCAGAAGACCGGAGACTTCCAGTTCATAGCATACTCCGGTAAGTTCCTGCTTTTTCATCGGAAAACGGCAGTTCACTCTCGCACCGCCGGCGCAGCTGGTCAGGAAAATACCCTCATCCTCAGAGTCCAGATTGATCATCCGGTGTCCCCTCAGCATAGACAGGTCGATTTCTCTGGCGCCGTCCATACCGACTTCCTCATCCACCGTGATAATCACTTCCAGACGGGGATGCTTGATCTCTTCGGAGTCCAACAGAGCCAGTGCGTATGCTACGGCGATGCCGTCGTCTCCGCCGAGGCTGGTACCTTCCGCATAGATATTGTCTCCGTCGATGCCGATCTTCAGTCCTTCCGTCTTCATATCCATGGTGCACTCCGGTGTCTGCACCGCTACCATGTCCATGTGTCCCTGTAGGATCACCACCGGTTCGTTCTCATATCCGGGTGTCGCGTCCTTGACAAGGATCACATTTTTCATGGCATCCTGTATATAGAAGAGATTGCGTGCTTTAGCAAAATCTACCAGAAAATCACTGATCTGATCCACATTTCCGGATCCGTGTGGGATCTTCGTGATCTCTTCAAAATAGTAAAATACTTTCTCTGGTTCTAAATTCGATAAAACAGCCATTTTTATTCCCTCATTTCTGCACTTGATTTTGATTCGTTTTGCCTGCAGATCGTCCTATGCAATCTCAAAGGTCGTAACGATCCGCGCAATCCCAGTATAAGTATTTGCTATTTTTCTGTCAAGAATAGAAAATAGCAGACGGATTACGCATAATGATACTGTTTCCTCTTCGTAATCAAAAATCCGATCGTCACAAACAGTGCCAAAATTTCCGCCACCACGATAGACAGCCACACACCGGTGATGCCGATCAGTCCCGGCAGGATCAGTACGATAATGATCTGGAACACAAAGGTACGCAGAAAAGAGATTGTCGCGGATACCGCTCCGTTATTCAGTGCCGTGAAGAAAGAAGAGCCCCAGACATTCATGCCTCTCACAAGGAATGCGATAGCGTAGATCCGAAATCCCCAGGTCGTCATCTCCAGCAATTCCTGATCATAGCTTGCAAAAATCTTCACCAACGGTCCTGCCAGGATCTGGGATGCCGTAAGTAATATCACACCGCAGGCTGAGATGATGACCAGGCTCTTTCTGCATAGATTTTTCAATTCCGCATGATTTCCCGCACCGTAATGGAAACTTACGATAGGCGCAGATCCCAGAGAATAACCGAGATACAAGGTCATGAAGATAATGTCCACATACATAATGATACCGTATGCCGCCACACCGTTTTCTCCTGCGGCTTCCATCAGCTGAAAGTTATAGAGCACACTGACAATGGACGTAGACAGATTCGTCACCAGTTCGGAAGAACCGTTCATGCAGGTCTGCCAGATGACTTTCCCGTGCCACTTTGTCTTGCCCAGTCGCAACAGGCTGCTGTTTTCCCGGGCAAAATAGATCACCGGGATCAGTCCTCCGACTGCTTGTCCCGCCGCGGTGGCCAGTGCCGCTCCTGCCAGTCCTAAGGGAAATACTACGATCAGCACATAATCCAGTACCGCATTCGTCAATCCGGCTAGCACATTGATCTTCAGGCTGAGTGTCGGTTTCTCCGCCGCTATGAAAAAGCTCTGGAACAAATACTGCATGACAAATGCCGGTGTAGATAAAAAAAGAATCCGGGAATACCGCACACAATCCGCCTCCAAATCTCCGTTTGCTCCCAGTGCCAGTGCAATCTGCGGCGCGATTGCGTAACAAATCAGCCCGATAATGATTGACGCAGACAATGTCACATACACAATCAACGAAAAATATGCATTCGCCAGTTCCTTTTTTCCCTCTCCCAGTGTCATGGACACCACGGCGCTTCCGCCGGTACCTGCCATAAATCCAATCGTTCCCACGCCCATCAGCACCGGCATCACCAGATTCAGGGCAGCAAAAGGTGTCTTTCCTACGAAGTTAGACACAAAAAATCCGTCTACAATACTGTAGATTGAAGTACATAACAACATTAAAATGGACGGTGCCACGAAACGCAGCAGCCGTTTATAGTCAAAATGATCTGATAATTGTATTTTCATAACACTCTCTTTCTGTTTAATATTCTGTTTCTCACCGGTCACGGCAATTCGATTTGCAATACATACCCATCCGGACGAATCTATTTGGGATTCTTGATATTTGCAACTTCCTCCCGGAACAATTCCGTCTGCCTTTTCATGATCTGCAGGAATTGTTCCATTTCCTGTTCCCCTAACCTTTCCGTTGACCGCACTTCGGCATCTATCAGGGGATCCACGATCTGTTCCACCAGCTTTACTCCTTTTTCCGTCAGGTAGATCTTCTTATTCTTACGGTTGCCTTCCTCTGCACGAAGTGTGAGCAGACCGTCCTCTTCCATATGTTTCAGAGCGGAATTCACCGTCTGTGGCGTGTAAAACCAATAGTTGCAGATCTCCCGCTGAGTGAAAGTCTCTCCTTCCCTCTCCCGGATGCAATAGAGGATCCAGAAAGCGGTCTCCGACAGGTTACAGTTCTTGGCATATACTCGATAAATATCATCCGATTCCTTAATTAATTGATTATATAAAACCATTTGGCTCATGGCTTTTCTTCTTTGGTCATCCATAAGTTATCCGTCTCCTTTTCAGTACATTTTATCCGATATCGGACGTTTTTGTATTATAATCCGAAATCGGATGATTGTCAACTTTTCATTGTGTCTTTCCATGCATCGTTGTATAATAACTTCAGCATCAGTTCCGGGAGGAGTGCGGTACGCCCGTATCGCCAGTGTCTAGGTTCACCTTATTGAATATCCCGTAGAACACTCGGCGGCTGATGCTATTCTGAAATATTCTGTATATCTTTTATATTTATTATGTTACCCCAAAACACTATTTTTTTATATTTATACAAGGAGGGTTTATTATGAACAAACTTTTTTATCCGGCACTTTTTCATAAGGCCGCCGAAGGGGGCTTTTGGGTTTCGTTTCCCGATTTTCCGGAATGTCTGACACAAGGAAAGAACATGTGGAACGCCTACAAAATGGCACGCGATGCTGTTAAACTTGCTATAATATCGCGTTTGGAAAACAGTGAACCATTGCCCACATCCACCGATACACATATATTTACTTCAGATACTATCAGTTTATATGTAGATATTACTTTGGAATCTACATAATTTAAATCTGTATAACACATTTGTTTCTATAAACTTATATTATTAATAGCTTGGCTTTTAGTATCATATGTGATACCGTTCAAGTATAAAAAGAGGTTTTATGAGTACAATAGAAAAAAGGTTAAAAAAATTCTACAGAAAACCCATTCCGAACGATATTACATTTGATGATGTCAGGGTTCTTGCTTCTAAAGAGCTCAAAAATCTTTGCGATCAGATTAAAGGAGAATAGGTATGAAATACGAATTTGAAGTCTATCAAATGGAAGTTGAAGATCACTTATTCTGGGTAGCAAAAAGCAAACGCTTAAAAGGCTGTGTTTGTCAAGGTGAAACAACCGCCGAAGCTATCAGTGAATTAGAAGGAAACGAAATTGAATGGTTGGAAACTGCCAAACAATGCGGCATTCCTATTCCCGATATATTTGTAAGAACAGATGCACCGCAATATAGTGGAAAAATTTCTCTACGTTTCTCTCCTTTCGTTCACGAACAAACTTCCGAACTTGCAAAGAAACAAGGTATCAGCCTTAATCAGTATATTAACGATGCAATCGTATACTACAACAGCATGTTGATCGAAAGAAATGCCAGTAATTCAAAAGATACTAAAAGTATTGATAAAACATCTAATTCAATCATACAGTTCGGTCAATCTTAATACTATTGCTTCAAAAAGTATGATTTAAAAATTAGGACTAGAAAAAAGGAAGAAGATAGGTTATAATACTTTATGTTCTTTGCAGATATGGTTCATCGGTAGAACGCTAGCTTCCCAAGCTGGAAAGGCGGGTTCGATTCCCGTTATCTGCTTATAAGCCCGGTTTTCACCGGGCTTTTATCATTTTTATCATTTTCTCCCCAACCTGATCACATTCCAGGACGCCTTCTTCAGCACAGTCTCGAGATGACCGCCTTCCACTTTGGCATCCTCTGCCTGTCTGGGACGAACCTTCTCTCCGTCCGCAGAGTTTACAGTCTGCAAGTCATCTGATATCAACTCAGTCTTGCCGGTCAGCTTATAGCCTTCGAAGCTGCGCAGATCCATAGTCAAAGCCAGGTCTTCTTCCAGATTACGGTTCACGGCGAATACCGTCACCTCTTCGTTCTCCTCGTTCCATACCGCTACCGCTTCCACATCTGTGATGCTACCGTGTCCGCTGGTCTCATGCTTCGGGCTGTCGATAGCCAGCTGCAATACGGTTCCCCTGCCATAGCAGGATGCATGATAGAACGGATAAAAAATGGTCTGTCTCCATGCAATGCCGTTTTCTTCGGTCATAATGGGGGCAATGACATTGACTAACTGAGCCAAGCAGGCAATCTTCACACGGTCTGCATGCTTTAACAGGGTAATCATCATCAGACCTACCATCAGGGCATCTTCAAAGGTATAATGATCCTCCAACAGATGCGGTGCTTTCTGCCATGGATGATTCTCTGTGGTATCAGCATCCTCCTTATTGGCATGGAACCATACATTCCACTCATCAAAGCTTAAGTTGATCTGCTTTCTGCTGCGTTTCTTGGCCTTCACATAATCACAGACAGATACCACCGTACGGATGAAATCATCCATATCGTCGGACTTAGCCAGATAATCGTTGCTATCCATTGCCGCATTACCATAATAAGTATGCAGGGACAGATAATCCACATAATCATAATTGTATTCCAGCGTGGTAGCTTCCCACTGCGGGAAAGTCGGCATCTCCCGATAAGAGCTTCCACAGGACACCAGTTCAATGGAAGGATCGATCAGCTTCATGGCCTTGCCCGTTTCCTGTGATATCCGTCCATATTCGTCCATGGTCTTGCTGCCAAGCTGCCAGGAACCGTCCATCTCATTGCCCATGCACCACAGCTTGATATTGTAAGGATCTTCCACTCCGTAGGATCTGCGAAGGTCGCTGTATTTGGATCCGCCGGGATGGTTGCAGTATTCCAGCAGATTGCAGGCATCCGCCACTCCTCTGGTACCCAGGTTCACTGCCATCATGATCTGCGCATTGACCTGCTTCGTCCAACGGTAAAATTCATCCAGTCCGAAAGTATTCGGCTCCAGAGATCTCCACGCCAGATCCAGCCGCGCCGGGCGCTTATCCACAGGGCCTACACTGTCTTCCCAGAAAAAATTAGAAACAAAGTTACCGCCGGGATACCGGATCAGCGGAACCTGTAATTCTCTGACCAGCTGCACGACATCCTGTCTGTAGCCGTTTTTGTCTGCTGAGGGATGTCCCGGCTGATAGATACCGCCGTATACCGCGCGTCCCAGATGTTCGATGAAGGAACCGAACAGACGGTCATCCACCTTTGCTACCTTATATGCCTTATCTAATGTGATCTTAACCTGTTTCATACCCCAATCTCTCCCATTTTGCCCATAAATTTATATCCTATACGATTTCTCCGGGACTTGCTTTCTCGAAATTACGTAAGCTTATTGACGGAATTTCTGATAAACGGCTTACACTCCACGGAATACACCCCGTTCTTCTCCGGCATTTCCTCGCCTCGCAGTAACTTCAGTATCAACTCACTGGCACAGTATCCTATGTCATGTAACGGCAGTCCCATGGTCGTCAGTTCCGGTTTCTCATAACTTGCCATTTCACGGTTATCAAAGCCTGCCACCGCAATATCCTTACCTACCGTATATCCCAGTTCATCCAGACGGTCATAAGCGCCGCCCGCCATAAAATCGTTCATACAGAAGATTGCCGTTGCACCCTTTTTCACCAGTTCTTCTGTATGCTCATAGCCACTTTCTCGGTCCCATTCCCCATAGACGATCATTCCCGGATCATACAGCAGATTCGCCTCAAACAGTGCGCTCTGGTATCCTTCCAGACGTGACTGGGTGTGGATACTTTCCTTTTTCCCTGCTATCACACCGATCCGCTTGTGTCCGCAGGAGATCAGATACCGCACCAGCTGCTCGGCACCGCCTTTATCCTTCACCACTACAGACGGTATCTCCGGCTTGTTGGTAAATCCGTATGCCACTACCGTAGGGATCGGTAGATCAGCCGGGATCACATTGATCAGTCTCTCATGGGATGCCACATAGATGATACCCTCCACCTGCTTTGACAGAAGCTTCTGAATCTCCTTCTGCACAATCTCACGATGAATATTATCCTGGTAATAGGCATCTCCGTATTTTTTATACAGACGTAAGTTTACCAGCAGAATCTGATAGTCTTCTTTCTCACAATATTCCGTAATGCCATCAATGATATCCGGTAGAGCAAATACCGTCATATCCTCTGCAATGACCCCAATACTCCGGGTATTCTTCGTCTTCAGATTCTGTGCCACGATGTTCGGCGTGTAATTCATCTCCTGAATCACCTGCAGCACTCTCTTTTTGGTCTCTTCGCCCACTTTTCCCTTATCGTTGATGATATTGGATACCGTTGCCACGGATACTCCGCACTCTCTGGCGATCTCTTTTATGGTAGGCATAGTGTCCCTCCCTTTTGTAAGCGACTTGTCTACCAACATTCTATCACAACTTTTCCCCATATCACAACAAACTTATTAATTCTTCATACCGGTCAGCACGATACCTTCTACGAAGCTCTTCTGTCCAAAAATATAGATCACGATACCGGGCAGGATTGTCATGAACGTCGCCGCCAGTGCCACCGGCCAATTAGTTCCGAAGGATCCGGTAAAGTTCGTCAGTGCCACGGCAAAAGTGAATTTCGACATACTGTTAATGTAGATCAGCTGCTGCAGCATATCGTTCCAGATCTGGATAAACAACATCATGGCCACTACCACGACCGCCGGTTTGATGGAAGGCACCAGGATTGTCCACAGGATACGCATTCTGCCTGCACCGTCAATGGATGCCGCCTCGTCCAGTTCCTTCGGGATCGTCATGAAGAACTGCCTGATCAGGAAGATATTGAAGAATCCACCGCCGGTCAAATACGGCAGGATCAAGGGCCAGTAAGTATCACCCAGTCCCAGTCCCTTCGTCCATACGACATACAAGGGAAGCAATGTCACCATGCCGGGCAGAAGGATCGTGCCGACACAGATGTTAAAGATCAGTTTCTTACCGCGGAAACGCAGTCTTGCGAACGCATAACCGCAGAAAATCGCAGTAACGGTACCAAAGGTAACCGCCGGAATGATAATGGAAAAAGTATTCCGGAAGTATCTCCAGTATTCAAAAGTCTCCAGTGCTTTGGAATAGTTCGCCCACAGCCACTCATGAGGAATAAAGGAAGGCGGATACTCGTTTAATTTTGCCGTACTCATCAAAGAGGAACGGAAGATCCACCAGATAGGTAATACGACCAGCAGTGCCAGCAAAAACACGATCAGGGTTGCTGCCAGATCCAGCACCAGTTGTTTCCGTTTTTTATTCGGTGATAACTTTGCTGCCATTTTTTATTCCTCCTCTCCGAATAATTGTTCTTTCTGTGTATTAAACAGGATCACTGTAAATATGCCCACCAGAATAAAGAAGATCACCGCATATGCTGCTGCATACCCCATCTTGTTTTTCTGGAAACCATACATATAGATTACATAGGACATGAACATGGATCTCTTGCCGGGTCCGCCGTTTGTCAATGCCAGTGCCGGGTTGATGACCTGTAAATGTGTAATCAGCGCTGTCAGTACGTTGTAGAAGATAATGGGAGAAATACTGGGTATTGTAATATTCCAGAATCTCTGCCATGCATTTGCTCCATCAATTTTCGCTGCTTCTATGTACACGCCGGGAACATTCTGCAGTCCCGCCAGGAAAATAACGATCAGATTGCCGCTGGTCCAGATAGCTATGAGTACCAGACAGGGAATCACCTGATTCGGGTCGTCTAAGAATCTTTGCTTCGGAAGTCCCATCATCCGGAGAACAAAATTGAACAGACCGAAGTTACCTTCATACAACCATTCCCATCCTTTAAATACGCCGATGGCCGGCAACAGATACGGGATGAAGAACAGGGAGCGGAACAATGTCCGGCCTTTTATATTCATGTTTAAAAGAATTGCTATGATCAGTGAATACAATACTGCACCGATCACCGCCAGAAAAGCGTACCATACGGTTGCCTTCACAGAATCCCAAAAATAAATATCTTTCGTGAAAATCCGCTGGAAATTGGCAAATCCCACGAATTCCGGCTTCGTAATGCCGTTCCAGTCAAACAGACTTAATACAAATACTGCAAGTGTGGGAAGATAGCTGATCAAGGTCACTCCCAGGAATGCCGGTATCAGACAGAGATATGCGGTCAGTTCTTCCTTTCTTCCTGCTCTTGTTGTAGCGTTATTTTTCTGTTTCCCTTTTTTCATTGTAACCCTCATTTCTTCACACATTTTTGCAAAGAGTAAACTATTTTTCTGATAGCAACAGGTGGCCACATTGCTGTAAGCCACCTGTTATGTTGTCCCAATACATCTTTACCGGTAAGTGATCTTACTGGTTATTTGCATCGAAGATGCCCTGTAATTCTTCCAGATTCTCGTCAATTGCTTCCTGCATGGTCTGCTGTCCAGCCCATACATTGGAAAATACGGTGTCCAGAGTAGAATTGAATTCATCGGTGCCGTTTACATAGTACCAGGAGGTAGATACCATGTTGTCCTTCGCATAGTCAACTACTGCGCTCTTGTACATATCCTTGTCGGGATAATTGGGATTGTTGATCCACTTGTCGGTCTTCTCAGCATCGGTATACCAGGAATCCAGAATCGGCATCCAGGTACCGGCTTCGATCAGAGACCAGGAATTTTCTTCCTGATAGTACCATTTTAACCACTCCATTGCTTCCTCAGGATGCTTTGTGGTAGCAAATACTACGTTAGGTCCACCGGTACAGATAGTAACCTTTTCCTTCATATAAGGAAGTACACCGACACCATATTCAAAATCAGCGCTCGGCCCAAGGAAGGTTCCTACGTTCCATGCACCATCGGTTGCCATAACGACTTTCTTGCTTCCCAGAGAGGACTCCAGAGCGTTGGCTGCGCTGGTTACGGGAGGTGCGCAATGATATACCTCGGACAGGTCTGCGATCTTCTGTAATGCGTCTACAGTTGCGGGATCATCGATGGTACACTGGGAACCGTCCTTGCTGTAATAACCGCCGCCGTTGGACAGCGCCCATACTTCCAGCTGCCAGGGCAGTGTATTTACAGTGCATCCGTAGATGTCAATATTGTTGGGATCAAAGTCGGGATCCAGCGCATTCTTACCGTTGATATCAATGGTAAGCTTCTGTGCCGTCTCTACGAAGGTATCCCAGTCCCAGGCATCTGCTGCGGATGCGGGAGGAGTCATTTCCTTTACATCCAGACCCTGCTTGTCGCATACTTCGTTTAACAGGTCAATATTGTACCACAGATTCAGGATCTCATTCGCTGCGGAATACGCAACGGGTGTTCCCTGATATTTGAAAGTCAGTGCATCCAGAGGCTTTGCATCACCCTCGCCGTACATGGAGCTGATATCTGCCAGCAGTCCGTTTTCTGCGAACTTCAGCACACCGGCTTCACTCATGATGCCGGTATCGGGAAGTTCTCCCGCGGTAGCCATGGCATTCAATTTGGTTACATAAGTATCATGATCGATCTTGACTACTTCCACCTCAATACGATCCTGCTCGCTGTTGAACTTGTCGGCCACTTTCTGGGTTGCTGCAGTCTCGGTCTCGTTACCCCACTGTGCATAGGTGATATGCACTTTCTCTCCGCTGCCACTGCTCGTCTGTGTCTGTGCCTGTTCTGTTCCGGCGTCCGTCCCCACTGCCGGTGTCTCATTGCTGTTGCCACACCCTGTAAGTACCATTGCTGTTGCCATTGCGGTTGCAAGGACTGTACTTACGATTTTCTTGTTTTTCATACCTTTCTCTCCTTTACCTTTCTTTATTATAACGACAATAGACTGCCGTTGTAAACACTTGATTGTAAACGCTTACACATTTACGATTCTACACTTTTACCTTTACCCACACCAGCATTTCACCCGGTGTACGGTTGCACCAGAGACCGTAAGGAACCGCCTTAAGCTTTGCCTTTTCTTTCTCCAGTTTCAGTTCTCCATACAGTGCTCCCTGTTCCGTGGAGCGGTTATGGATTCTTGTAGCTTCATACTGCAGGGTAGGAATCTCTCCCGGGAGATCCGCCTGCGGAGAACCCTGTGTAACCTCCGTGTTCTCCTCTACGTACAGATCTGCCAGATATTTTCCGTTGTCTGTCTCCTCCAGACAATAGACGACGGGACCATTCATCAGTGCACATCTGCCGGCATCCGCCCTTACTTCATCATTTGCTGCGATCCATTTCGACCGTACACCGAAATCTATGCGAATTTCATGTTCGCCCGCCGGGATGTCCAGCACCAGATATCCTTTATGCACCGCTGTATCAGCTGTATGTCCATCTACTGTGATATCGTGGCTGCCCGCATATCCGGGGCACCTGATCTTAAATGTCACTTCACTGTCCTGTTTTACCCCCAGCTTCACCTTACCGTCCTGCAGCAGTGTGGATTCCATGTTGACTTCCACGCTTCCCTTTTCCAGTACCGCTTTCGCTGTGGAAGAGATGAACTGATGAATACACAATGCATTCTCTTCCTGTGCGTATATGTACTGCCCCAGGGAAGCCAGCGTCCTTGCCACATTCGGCGGACAACAGGCAACGGAGAACCATTTCTGTCTGACTGCCTTTACATGATCCATGTAAGTATGCTCCGTACAAAATTCCGGTACGACCTCCAACGGATTCACATAAAAGTATCTGTCTCCCGCTCTGTTGATCCCTGCCAGCACCGTATTGTACAGTGCCAGTTCCACAGTATCGTAGTAGCCTGCCTCCCCGGTGGCTGCGCTCATCCGCTGTCCGAACATCATCAGTCCGATGGAAGCGCAGGTCTCCGAATAGTTGGTCGTATTCGGCAGATCGTAATCCGTGGTAAACCTCTCCCGAAAACCACTGGATCCGATACCGCCGGTCAGATACATTCTGTGATTCACCGTACTGTCCCACAATCTCCTGCAGGCTTCCAGCATCTCGTCATCCTCACACTCCACAGCCAAATCAGCCATGGCTGAGCACATATACATGGCTCTTACCGCATGCCCTTCTGTCGTCTTCTGCTTTACCGGTTCGATATGGGATTGCGAATATTCCAGATCGTAATTTTTAAACTCCGGGAAAAATTCCCATCCGCCTCTTCTTTCCATCTCCTGCAAAAAGTAGTTTGGCTTCTTTCCTCTCTCGTGCAGAAAATAGGACGCGGTATCCAGATATCTTTTTTCTCCGGTCACACGGTAAAGCTTTATCAATGCAAGTTCAATCTCCTGATGTCCGGGATAACCCTTTTTCTGGCCTTCACCCGTACCGAAGACTTTGCAGATCAGATCTGCATTTTTGCAGGCGATATCGAGGATCTTCGTCTTTCCGGTGGCCTGATAATAAGCAACCGCCGCCTCCATCATATGCCCGGCGGTGTAAAGCTCATGTCCTTCCACCAGGTTCGACCACTTTTTCCCCGGCTCGTTGACTGTGTAGTAAGTGTTCAGATATCCATCCGGCTCCTGTGCCTTTCCTACCAGTTCGATGACTTCATCTGCCAGTGCTTCGTATTCACTGCCTTGCCCCCCGGCAATACAGAACGCTACGGATTCCAGCCATTTGTACAAATCCGTATCCTGGAAAACTACCCCCTTTCTCTCTCCCGGCAGTTCTCCTGCCGCCACACGGAAATTCTGAATACAGTAGGTAGGTTCGGAATCCTCCAGCTGATCGTTCAAGATCTTCCATTGATGCGGGATGATCTTCTCGCTGACCCTTTGCACATATTCACCGAACAGCTTGTCTGTGATCCTGATATTTCCGTATTCCAGCTGCTTCCTGTGATGTCCCATACCTTTCTCCTATCCTTGTTCGTTCCAAAAGGTTAATCGTTTAATCTTTTGAGAGAAAAGAAACAGCCTGTTGGCTGCTATACTACTGTATTTTCTTTTCTGTAAGTTAATCGTTTTACCTCTTGATGAACTTATCATAGCACCGGAAAGGTTTTTTGTAAATAGTTTTTATTCAAATCGTCATAATCTATAAGTTTCGCTTCCGCTTTTTGTATATTTTACACATTTTTCGGGAAGTTGTCAGTCTTTTAAACGTTTTAGCTGTCCAGTACTCCCAGCCACTTCAATGCGTTCCAGATGCCGTCTTTATCCACGTCCGTGGTGATATAATCTGCCGCTTCCAGCACCTGTTTACTGGAATTACCCATAGCAATGCTGGTGTGGGCACACTGTAACATCGGCAGATCGTTATTGCTATCCCCGATAGCTGCTGTATCTTCCATCGGAATGTTCAGATATTCTGTAATATAATGGATTGCCGTTGCCTTGGAATATCCTTTTGGGACAATCTCGTAAAATCCTTGTTCTCTGTCAATAAAATCCAGTATTTCCGACAGGTCTTGCTTCATTCCGTCCATTCTCGCCGGTGTCTCTGCATAGGCGTATAATTTATCGTAATTACCCGGTGCATTGGCATAGCGATCGTATTTTCTGTTTTCAATCTCACGTGCCATATAACGGAAAGTCTCGGTAAATACTTCTTCTCCTCTGGGCGCATAGTCTTCCCTGCTGCCTTCCAGGACGGCATCCACATGATATTTTTTCATAGCAGCCAGAATCGCCTTAGACTCCTCCATGGAAAATGTCTTGTGCATCAGCTGTTTTCCATGATATTCGATCTCCGTTCCGCATCCCAATAACAATCCGTCGAATTCCACCTGCCCGGTGAGATTTTCTCCTACCAGTCGTTTCGTACGCCCGGTGTTGATCATGCAGATATGACCATTGGCTCTGGCGATGCGGATAGCTTCCTTCGTGCTCTCCGACATCAATTCACTTCCTCCGCATATTAAGGTTCCGTCAATGTCAAAAAATATTATCTTCATCTCAGATTCTTAAGCTCCTCTACCAGATCCAGATCGGATTTCTGTACCTTCAGATTCGTGGACACAGACTCTTCTCCGGGTCTTGTGATCGTGATCTCTATGATCGTTCCTTCCGTGATCGCTCCACCCATAAAAAATCTGCTTACGAAAGCGGCAAATTTCGGATGATTGCTCTCGAAGGTATTCTTCGCATTCATCAGTTTCATCATCATTCCGGGATTTATCATTCTTCTCCTCCTGTTACAAAAAGAAAGGCTGTCCGCACTATCCGAAAACAGTGTGTCCAGCCTTAACAGTTGCTTTTATTTACGCGATCTTGGACTTAGCCAGCTCTGCAAGGGTCTTGAAACCTTCTGCATCGTTAACTGCCAGGTCTGCCAGCATCTTTCTGTTCATATCAACGCCTGCAAGCTTCAGACCGTACATGAACTTGCTGTAAGATAAACCGTTCATTCTGGCTGCTGCATTGATACGAGCGATCCACAGCTGTCTGAACTGACGCTTTCTCTCTTTTCTACCTGCATAAGAGCTGGTCAGAGCTCTCATAACAGACTGCTTAGCTACTCTGTACTGCTTGCTTCTTGCGCCTCTGTAGCCCTTTGCAAGCTTTAATACTCTATTGTGTTTCTTCTTGGCATTTAAGCCACCTTTAATTCTTGCCATGTCTTATTTCCTCCTCGCCTGAATTATAAATAAGGTAAAATCTTCTTCATATTCTTAACATTAGTTGCATCCGTAATTGCAGGCTTTCTCAGATTACGTTTTCTCTTGGTAGACTTCTTGGTTAAGATATGGCTCTTGTAAGCTTTAGATCTCTTTAACTTACCGGTTCCTGTTGCTTTAAAGCGCTTAGCTGCTGCTCTGCTTGTCTTCATTTTGGGCATAACGAGTTCCTCCTAAACTTTACTTAATCTATCGTGCCGGAATCCGACACTTTTTAACTGTACGAATTAACGTTTCTCAGTTAAAAACATGGTCATGCTTCTGCCTTCTACCTTGGGAGCTTTTTCCACTACCGCAATATCGGACAGGCTCTGTGCGATATCATCTAAGATATGCTTGCTGTTGTTCATGTGCGCCATCTCTCTGCCGCGGAATCTCAGGGTGATCTTCACTCTGTCTCCCTTGGTCAGGAACTTTCTGGCTGCAGCGGTCTTAGTATTCAGATCGTTGGTATCGATATTGGGGGAAAGTCTGATTTCCTTGATATCGATCACTTTCTGCTTCTTCTTTGCTTCCTTCTCTTTTCTCACCTGCTCGTATTTGTACTTACCGTAATCCACGATCTTACAAACAGGAGGCTTTGCCGTAGGAGCAATCTTTACCAGGTCAAGTCCTGCTTCCTCTGCCATCTTCAGGGCATCTCTGGAAGAAACGATTCCTAGCTGTTCACCGTCTTCTCCAATCAGTCGTACTTCTTTGTCTCTGATCTGTTCATTAATCATTAAATCGCTAATGGTTGTGTACCTCCATAAGAAAATGTGTTAAACAATAAAAAAAGCAGATAGCATAACTATCCACCTGTTCCCTTCACGGACTGCTCTCGTTCAAACGAGTTCTCTGTCTATGAAAATATCTGAACGCTTACCAGCCTGCGCCGTAAGGTGAGAGTGGATACTCTGCTTGTTGTGTCGTGTTCTTCACACGCTTAAATAGAATATCACGGAGTTTTCCGGATGTCAACCCCGTTTTTAATTATTTTGTAACTATTTATAGCTTTATTCCCGAAATCGCATCTTTCATACATTGTTTTTGCTCATGGATGCTATGTATCGGCGGTCTCCCGCCGACCTTTTCCATGCACTATTATCTGCATTTTCGTTGTTTTTGTCAAGTCGTAGCAGTTTGCATGTTTTCTGTATCTGTTTTCCATCCGTTATTTTTCAGAGAACGTAGCGCATGCCGTCTCCTTGCAGTCGCAGGCACCGCACCCCTTGATATCCACATGCTCCGCCACACACTTGTAATTGCTGTTATGAACGCATTTTACAGCCTCACAGTCGATGCTGATCGTCTTGCTGGGGTGTGCAATCGAACTGGTAAAAGAATCCGCTCCTTCTCTCTTGTGGTCAAAGCTTTCGCAGCAGGTGTCATCACAATTGCAGGCATGTTTTCCTGCCACCATGATATCTCCTTTACTGCACAGGCAATCCTTATTATAGGTACAACTTTCTACGACACATTTCAAATCTGCCATATTTCCCTCACCTTCTGCCGCAGCCGGCGGCCCTCATTCTTCGTCACAAATCAGTTTGTAACCGGACAAAAACTACATTTACAAAAAAAGACACGCGGCAAAAGAGCAGGCGCAGTCCCGCCACGCGTCATCCTTATTTTGTGCGGTGTGCGGAAAAAAATACATACTACTGGATTTTTATTTATGAATATGATATATTCTTATTGTTAGTTATGACTAACTATTTTATTCTTTATTTTTTTATTACACAAACATATCCAAATCTTTGTAACAGCTTATATTTTTTTCTGAAATCAATGGTTCCACTACAGTTCAACCTGATTTTGGAGAAAAATCAAGTGTTGCGATCCGGATTGTTATTCATTTTACTACTTCCAGGAGGAAAATTTACAATGACATCAGAAGAGTATAAAGCATTATCCGTAAAAGAGTTCACCGAGGCAGCCAAAATCTATGACAGCGGTCATTCCGGTGTCTATGAGATGTGTAAGGACGACTATCCGTTTTTATTGGAAGAATTAGAAAAAGAGTCCTTCGATTCCGTACTGGACTGCGGCTGCGGTACCGGTCCGGCGATCGAATTATTGCACGAAAAATATCCCGAAAAGCATTTCACCGGTCTGGATCTGACACCGGAGATGATCCATGTGGCACAGGAGAAAAATCTGTCTAATACCACATTCGTCGTCGGAGACTGCGAAAACATCCCTTTCCCGGAAAATTCTTTTGACGCGATCATCTCTTCCAACAGCTTCCACCATTATCCGAATCCACAGGACTTTTTCAACAGTGCATACCGGGTTCTGAAAAAGGGCGGACGTCTGATTCTGAGAGATTATACCTCCAAATCATCCCTGCTGTTGTGGCTGTGCAATCATATCGAAATGCCGCTCGCACACTTGTGCGGTCACGGTGATGTCCGCATGTATTCCGGTGCGGAATTCAGAAAATTTGCGGAAAACGCAGGTTTTGAGGTCGTTTCTTTTGAAGCACAGGCTAAAATGCGTGCCCATCTCGTGGCACGGAAATAACTTCAACTCGTCGTTCACTCCCTGCCATCTCCCCGGCAATCGTAATGGGATTCGTTCTCGCGAAATCATAGCGACATGCAAAAACACCACCCCACTGGGAAAACGCATTTTAATCAATGCCGTTTTCCTTGCAGGGTGGTGCTTTTTAATTACTTACCCAGCTTCTTGGTAGTGATCTCATCCTTTAACATAGCCAGGAATTCATCTCTGGATACGGAAGTGGTATTCTGCTGACCATGCAGTCTGTAGCTTACGGTACCGTCCTGTGCTTCCTGTTTTCCTAAGATGATCAGGTAAGGAATCTTCTTCACCTGTGCTTCTCTTACACGATAGCCAAGCTTCTCTGCTCTCTCATCGATATCGACTCTGATATCATTATCTAACAGATAACCGTACAAATCATGTGCATAAGCATTCAGTTCTTCGTCGTCATTCTTAACAGGCAGGATCATAGCCTGTACGGGAGCCAGCCACAGCGGCAGGTTGCCCTTGGTCTCCTCGAGGATATAAGCCATGAATCTGTCCAGAGATCCGAGGATTGCTCTGTGCAGAACCACAGGAGTCTTCTTCTGACCATCCTTGTCTACATAGGTCAGGTTGAACTTCGTGGGCAGGCAGAAATCCAGCTGGCAGGTAGACAATGTATACTCATTACCTACCGCAGGCTTTACGTTTACATCCAGCTTCGGTCCGTAGAATGCAGCCTCACCGATCTCCTCGGTATAATCAATACCCAGATCATCCAGAACTTTTCTCAGAGCATTCTCCGCATTGTTCCACATTTCGTCGTCATCGTGATATTTTACCTTATCCGCAGGATCTCTCAGGGACAGGACACATCTGTAATCGGTGATACCGAAATCCTTGTAAGTATTGAAGATCAGATCTACAACATTGGAGAACTCAGACTCGATCTGCTCCGGAGTTACGAACAGATGCGCATCGTTCTGGCAGAAATGTCTGCCTCTCTCGATACCCTTCAAGGTTCCGCTGGCTTCAAAACGGAAGTCATGTGCGATCTCACCGATACGGATGGGCAGATCCTTGTAGGAATGCTGCTGGTTAGCGTAGATCATCATATGATGAGGGCAGTTCATGGGGCGCAGTACGAAGGACTCTCCTTCTACTTCCATCGGAGGGAACATGTTCTCCTTGTAATGATCCCAGTGACCGGAAGTCTTGTACAGGTTTACGGTACCTACGCAGGGAGTCATTACATGCAGATAACCCAGTCTTCTCTCTTTATCCTTAATATAATTCTCCAGCTGCTGCCATACGGTATAACCCTTGGGAAGGAACATCGGCAGTCCGCGGCCTACCAGATCATCGGTCATGAACAGTTCCATCTCTTTGCCGATCTTTCTGTGGTCACGCTCTTTTGCCTCTTCCAGCTCTTTCAGATGTGCTTCCAACTCTTCTGCGGTAGGGAAACATACACCGTAGATACGCTGCATCACGTGATTGCTTGCATCCCCCTTCCAGTATACGCCGGAATGTTTTACCAGCTTGAAGTTCTTGCACAGCTTGGTATTGTCCACGTGAGGTCCACGGCACAGATCAGTGAAATCACCCTGATCGTAAACGGTGATGTTGCCGTCTTCCAGACCACTGATCAGATCCAGCTTGTACATATCGTCTTTGAACATTTCCATGGCTTCTGCCTTGGAAACTTCTCTTCTGTAAATTTTCTTGCCTTCCTTACAGATCTTCTTCATCTCTTTTTCGATGGCAGCGATGACTTCGTCATTGACTACATCATTGCCCAGATCGATATCGTAATAGAATCCTTCCTTTACGACAGGTCCTACCCAGAATTTTGCATTCGGATAGAGATGCTTTACTGCCTGTGCCATAACATGGGCGCAGGAATGATTCAGTGTTGAAAGTCTTTCGTCTTCCTTAAAATTAACCATTTTCGTTCTCCTTTTTGTTTTACATTAAAAAAGTCCCTTGCAACGATCTGCAAGGGACGTATCACACGCGGTTCCACCCTGATTGCAATTATTTTAAAAATAACTGCCACTCATTTACTCGTAACGGGAGCTGCCGGGCTGTATTAAAGCCACTCGGAGATGGTCTTCGTCCGCATCCGGCAAAACCGCTCACACCACTTGCCGTTTTACCGGACAAGGCGGTTCTCTCTGGTACCATTACTGCTTCCTACTCTTCTCTTCAACGTTTTCATTGATTTCATCTGTTGCTTTAGGACTTATGTTGTTATCATAGACCTTTTTACTTCAAATGTAAAGGGGAAATTATGCCTCCATCGCCTGTGTGATATAATTTTCCACATTTTCTCTTGGCATATTCAGAGATACTGCCAGTTCTCCGTATAAGTGATCCCCGGCGATCCGGAAGTACCTTGCATCAACGGCAGTCTCCTTACGGCCTGCTTCCTCACGCTTCTTTTTTCTCAAATATATCGTCTTGATGATCCGGACCAGATCTCCGCAGTCACTTGTTTTCAGGCAATTTTTATATTCCTGCTCCAGCAGTTTATCATTGGCAATCGTAATCAGCGGGATCTGGGGAATACTCCGGATCAGGTGTTCCGCCTCCTCATGCGCGAGTACCTTCCGCATAGAGCTTTCCGCCTTATCCACCGGGATATATACAGTGCCGGAAGAGCTGTACAACGGTTTTAAAATATAATACTCTCTTTCCTTATCAATTCCCGAAATATCCAGTGTCGTGATCTCTCCTACCTCACAGACTCCTTTACTGCCACATACTACACGTTCGCCCTTCTGAAACACCTTACCCTTCCTTTCCTCTGCCGGCCGCAGAAAACTGAAAAACACAATTTCCGTTTACTACCAATAGTATACCCATATTTTAACAGAAAAAACGCCGAAATGTCAGTCTCTTTCGGCGTTTCAATTCATTTTCGTGAATATTGCTCATAGGAATCCGGTAAGGTATTGTGCATTATTTCTGATAAGCGATGCGAGGATCTCCGTTTTCCAGGTAAATAATGCCTCTGCGTTCAAATCCGTTCTTCTCTAACAGGTGCTGCATGGTATGATTGTCAAAATGGGTATCTGCCCGCAGGTACTTCACTTTGTTCTGACAAAAGGCTACGCAGCGCGGAAACAACTCCTTCACTTCCCCATCTCCTGCCAGACGATGAATAGTTCCGTACGGGGTCTCTCCTTCTCTAAAGCTGCCGTCTTCAATATAACCATAGGTAGGCTCTTCCTCCAGCAACAACACAAATACACCGTGAATCCTGCCATCCTTTTTGAATACATAGAGCCGGTTCTTTTGAATATCTTCTTTCAAAGTCTCCGGATCCGGATAAGCACCGTTCCACTGGTTCGGATTGCCACTCGATCTCATGTAGGCCTTTGCAATGTCATAGATTTCCAGGATTCTGGGCAAATCCTCTTCCCCGGCAGGTAAAATATTCTCGGTTGCCGCCTCTAAATCGGCTTTCTCATTCTGTTCTGTCATCCGTTTTTCTTCGACGCATTGGCTTTGTTCCACATGCTCGTAGGAATCTGCCACCTTATTTATTTCCACATTCATGATTTCTCTCACTGCCGCTTCCATCCGCTCCGCAAGCTGTCTGTGTCCTTTTTTCGTCAAGTGTACATGATCCACACTTGTCAGTTCACAGCCTCCTGCATCCAGAAATCCCACGCCTTCCCGCACTGCCAGAAATGCATATTCTCTCGCCAGTCCCCTTGTTGCCTTCACGCTTTCCGCATTAAAATCCTCATACGTAACGCCCTCTTCGATCGGCACCGGTGCAACTACCAGAATCCTCGGTCCTGCTGCTCCCCAACAGGGAACCGTTTTGGCGTCCTCCACCAGGATCTGCATTCCCAGTGCGATCTTCTTCGCATCCGTACCGAATTTGCTCTTGGCATCATTCGTTCCCAACATCAGGATCAACAAATCCACCGGTTCATGGGTATTCAGAAGCGCATGAAATACCGGCAGTAAGTTCACCGAGTCCATCGCCGGATCATCATACACACAGGTTCTGCCGCTCAAGCCCTCCTCTATGACCAGATACTCGTCCCCCAGTGCCTTCTGCAGCAGGCATGTCCAACGCTCTTCTTCATTATATCTGCTGCCGTGATCTGCACTCTCTGAAGGATCCGTGCACAATCCATGCGTATTGGAATCTCCGATACAAAGAATATGTTTTTTCATGAATCTGTATCTCCCGTAATCTGTCTGTTTTCTTCACTTAACTTCAAAAGAACAGGCTGCAATCCGCGGTCTGTCCACAACTCAGATATTCAGGCACGGGAAAAATACAACGACATCGTCTCCCTGGCATTCCGCATACACACCTTCCAGTTCCATATTTACATCGTCGACACCGTTTGCCTCAAAATACTGCGTCAGGTTCATCAGCATTTCCATATAGGAATTCTCTCCTTTTACGATAATGCCAAGTCCCTTGTCAGGCTCCTGCGTATAAAGTGTAAGATCTGCTGTTTCTGCTACATATTTTTGCACTGCTTCTAATACGGTCATGGTCTTTTCCTCGCCTTTTTTTGCAAAAGCGGCCCATTGACTATGTCAAAGACCGCTTTTCAAATCAGTCATTTAGTTCTCTTCATTCATCTTCGCCAGCTTCGCTGCCTGGTCGGCTGCGATACATGCGTCAATGATCTCTTCGATGTCACCGTTCATGATCTTGTCCAGTTTATACAGGGTCAGACCGATACGATGGTCGGTCACACGTCCCTGGGGGAAGTTATAGGTACGGATCTTCTCGGAACGATCTCCGGTACCGATCTGGCTGCGGCGCATCTCTGCTTCCGCATCATGTCTCTGCTGCTGTTCGATATCATACAGCTTAGATTTCAGCAGAGCGAATGCCTTCGCCTTGTTCTGGATCTGGGACTTCTCGGTCTGGCTGTATACCACGATTCCGGAAGGATAGTGGGTCAGACGTACCGCGGAGTCAGTGGTGTTGACACACTGACCGCCGTTACCGGATGCTCTCATAACGTCGATACGGATATCCTTATCCTCAATAACGATATCAATATCATCATCTACTTCCGGCATCACCGCCACACTGATGGTAGAAGTATGGATACGTCCGCCGCTCTCGGTCTCCGGCACACGCTGTACACGGTGTACACCGCTCTCATACTTCATCTTGGAGTATGCACCCTGTCCACTGATGGTGAACTGCACTTCCTTCATACCGCCGATACCGATCTCATCCACGTTGATCAGTTCTACCTTCCAACGCTGTTTCTCGGCATAATGTACATACATACGATAAATCTCTGCCGCAAACAATGCAGCCTCATCGCCGCCGGCACCTGCACGGATTTCCACGATTACGTTCTTGTCATCGTTAGGATCCTTGGGCAGTAACAGAATCTTCAGCTCCTGCTCCAGCTCTTCCACACGCTTCTTGCTGTCATTCAGAGTTTCCTTGATCATGTCACGCATTTCTTCGTCTTTTTCCTCTTCCAGCATGGAAAGAGAATCCTCGATGTCCTGCTTACACTTTTTGTACTCTGTATACGCATCCACGATAGGAGTCAGATCACTCTGTTCCTTCATCAGCTTGCGGAAACGCTCTTGATTATTGGTCACAGTGGGCTCATGCAATTCGCCCATGATTTCTTCAAATCGAATCAATAAATCTTCCAATTTGTCAAACATAGATTTTTCCTCTCAGATATAAGTTCGTAACAGCGCACTTCATAACTTCCTTGATTTCTTCTCAGACTGTTACATAAGTTCCATATACTACACGATCCAGACCGGCATAATCCTGTACCACCTGCACTTCACGGTATCCGTGCTGCCGCATCAGTTCTGACACTGCCTGTCCCTGATCATATCCTATTTCAAAAAATAACATGCCGCTGCTCACCAGATGTGATCCGGCATCTTCAATAATACGGCGGTAAAATTCCAATCCGTCCGCTGTTCCGTCCAAAGCCATACGTGGCTCATGATCACGTACCTCCGGCATCAGCCTGTCTACCTCTGCACTGGCAATGTACGGGGGATTCGATACAATGATCTCGAATTTTCCTTTTACGTTTTCAAACAGATCACTCTGTAGGAATCGCGCTCTGCCTGCTGTCTCATTTTCCGCAAAATCTAATGCCGCTTCTGCGTCACCCGATTCTGCTTCGAACGTTTTGTCTCCGTCGACTTTTGCTTCGGGCAATTTTATTTCCAAACTCACCGGCTTCGAAGGTTTTTCTCCCAGAATCCTCTGTGCATTCCGCTCTGCCACCTGCAACGCTTCCGCAGACAGATCCACGCCCAGCCCTTCACATCCGTTGCTGTAATGCAGCAGACTGATCAGAATGCAGCCTGATCCGGTACACATATCCAGCACACGCATACCGTCATGGAGTTCCTTCAGCGCTTCCTCCACCAGGATCTCGGTGTCCTGTCTGGGAATCAGCACATGCTCATTGACCGTAAATGTCAGTCCCATGAAATCCTGTTCGCCGGTCAGTTGCTGCAACGGAATATGCCCGGCACGCTTTTTGATCCAGTCCATGTATTTTTCTTCTGCTTCCACGGTTACCGGCTGCTCGCCGTGTACCAGCAGATCATTACGGTTCGTACCGCACACAGCTTCCAGCAAAAGTCTGGCATCCAATGCATCCTCTTCTATTCCTGCCTCATTAAGGATACGATAGCCTTTTTCATAGCATTCCCGATAAGTCATTGCTTCTAGTCCTCTGGTTCTGCCGGCTTATCGTCCTTCATCCAGCTCTCATCCACTTCATAGCCGAAGGTATCCTGCAGATATTTCTTCCAGTCAAATACAGCTTCCACGGAAGCGATGGCTACCTCTGCCATACTCTCATCCGGCTCCTTCGTGGTCATACGCTGGATCCACATACCGGGTGCGGACAGAATCTTAATGAAAATATTATCGGTGCGGCCTGCCAGACGGATGATCTCATAAGAGATTCCGGCTACCACCGGCATCAACAGGATACGTAAGATCACCTTTTCCGCCACATTGTCTACCTGAATAAAGAAGAACAATACGATACTTACCAGCATAACGAAGAAAATAAAGCTGGTACCGCAGCGCTTATGCAGTCTGGAACTGCGCATGACATTATGCACCGTAAGCGGCCTTCCTTTTTCAATACAGTTGATACATTTATGCTCCGCACCATGGTACTGATACAGGCGGCGAATATCCTTCATGGCACTGATGCCCCATACATACAGAAGGAACAATGCAATACGGATCACACCTTCAATGATCGCCATCAGGGACCGGTTGCGGATAAAGTTCTCAAACAATGACGAAATGAAATACGGTAAAACAATAAAAATACCGACAGCCAATACCACGGAGATCACAGTCACGATTCCGGACAACAGCTTCTCTCCGTTACCGCCGCTCATCTTGTCCATTGCCTTGTCGAACTTTGTCTCTTTTCCGTCCTCTTCTTCATAGAAGCTTGCCGAATAGTTCAGCGCCTTCGTTCCCAGAATCAGAGAATCCAGGAAATTAAAAATACCGCGGATAAAAGGGAGCTCCTTGATCCGGCTTCCATGTGCCAGCCCCTGATAGGTTTCCACTTCCACTTCAATCTCACCGTCCGGCTTACGGACAGCTACCGCATATTTTTCTTTATTTTTCATCATAACGCCTTCCAGCACAGCCTGTCCGCCGATACCGGAATAGCGACTCTTTCTTCTAGCCATAAATATTCATCCTTATAAATACAGATTGTATGTCGCCCAAAGTCCCCACCGGGCCGATTCCCGTTTTCAAGACTCTGTATAATGAGCAAAAACGGTTGAGATAAGAATACCTCAACCGTTCTCTTGCAATCTCAATCTTATTTAACACCGTATTTCTTATTGAACTTATCAATACGGCCATCGGTTCTTGCAGACTTCTGCTGGCCAGTGTAGAATGAATGACACTTGGAGCAAACTTCTACATGAAGCTCGGGCTTGGTGGAGCCGGTTACAAATGTGTTGCCACAGTTGCAGGTTACAGTTGCCTGATAGTAAGCGGGATGGATTCCTTCTTTCATTTCTTTCACCTCTCTATAAAAATGTCGTGTATAAGTTCTTGTTCTCATCCTCACTGCTTATGGAACCACAAACAGCGGTATTATTGTACCATAAGAGTCTACACGACGCAAGTATATTTTTAGATAAACTTATTTTTCTTCACCATGTTCACGAATTCTATGTTATTCCGTGTATGTGAGAACATATCGAGGATCCGGTCAGTTGCTTCATCCGGTTTTAATCCGTTCAAAGCCTTACGCATAACATTGATAGCTTCCAGTTCTTCCGGCGTCAACAGCAGGTCTTCTCTTCTGGTACCGGACTTTGCCAGATCGATGGCAGGGAAGATGCGCTTCTCGGACAGTTTTCTGTCCAGAACCATTTCCATATTACCGGTACCTTTGAATTCCTCGTATACGACATCATCCATCTTGCTTCCGGTCTCTACCAGTGCGGTTGCCAGGATCGTCAGGCTGCCACCCTCACGCATATTACGCGCTGCACCGAAAAACCGCTTCGGCATATGCAGTGCCGCAGGATCCAGACCACCGGACAGGGTACGTCCGCTGGGAGGAACCACCAGGTTATACGCACGGGTCAGACGGGTAATACTGTCAAGCAGGATTACTACATCCTTTTTATGCTCTACGAGACGTTTCGCACGCTCGATGACCATCTCGGATACTCTCTTATGATGTTCGGGCAGTTCATCGAAGGTGGAATAAATAACTTCTACATTGTCACCGTGGATAGCTTCCTTAATATCGGTAACTTCCTCCGGACGTTCATCAATCAGCAGGATCAGCATATGCATCTTGGGATTACTGCTTAAAATGGACTTTGCCACTTCCTTCAGTAAAGTGGTCTTACCTGCCTTAGGCGGGGATACGATCATACCACGCTGTCCCTTACCGACAGGGCTGACCAGATCCATGACTCTCATTGCTACGCTGCATCCGGGCGTCTCCATCTTGATACGCTCATCCGGGAAGATCGGTGTCATATCCTCAAATGCCATTCTCTTGGCAGACTCTTCCACGGTGTAGCCGTTGATGCTCTTGACAAACAGCAGTGCACTGAACTTCTCCTGCTGGGTCTTGATTCTCTTGTTTCCTTTTAAGATATCACCGGTCTTCAGTCCGAAACGACGGATCTGGCTGGGTGCCACATAGACATCATTCTCACCGGGCATGTAATTCTCACAGCGGATAAATCCGTAACCGTCCGGCATAACTTCCAGAATACCACTTGCTTCAATACCACTGTCAAGCTCCTTGGGATACTGGCTTTCATCGTATGCCACATTGTTCGGATTGAAGGTACGCTCCTTGGTATAAGCCTCACTTCTGGCTCCTACATTGTCGGTTCCGCCTTCCGGACGATTCTGTCTGTAATTTCCCTGTCTGACAGGACGATCCGTTCTCTCCTGCTTCTGTGCTTCTTCACTTTTGGCAGCTTCCGCTCTTGCCGCAGCTGCTTTGGCCTCTTCCTCTTTCTTCAGACGTTCGTCTTCTGCCAGCATGGCTTCTACGATCTCCGCCTTTTTCATCGTGGAAGTTCCCTTCAGGCCACGTACTTTTGCCAGTTCTTTCAGTTGAACTAATGCAAGCGATTCATATTTTTCTCTCATATACTCCTCCTATGGAATAAAACTAAAGCATTTACCTATGTGTGTAAAGCCTGTAAACTGTTAACTAAGGGGGTTACATCCGATCTATCGTGACATGTCAGTTGATTTATAAAGATATTAAAACTGCATCTGGAAACATTATAATATATTTTTTTAAAAATAGGAAGTCCCAAAATTATTTTTTTATTTTCCGTAAATCCTTGCGAAGAACTCGTTTCTATTATATCATTACTATTAGTTGTGTTGTAAATGTTGTCACGATTGTAAACAGACAGATTTACGACAGATTTCCGGAAACAGCAAAATTATAGTTCATTACCATCGTATGAAAAGCGCCGGATATTATAATGATAAGAACATACTATAACAAATCAAGAGAGGTATTGTCATGACAACCAATGAAAAAGCGTTACTGATGCATGAAAAATGGAACGGCAAATTAGAGACCGTATCCAAGACTCCCGTGAAGACCCGTGAAGATCTGGCGACTGCCTATACTCCCGGTGTTGCGGAACCCTGCAAAGTAATCGCACAGGACAAAGAAGCTGCTTATAAATATACCATGAAAGCCAATACCGTCGCTGTCGTATCCGACGGAAGCGCAGTCCTGGGACTTGGCAACATCGGCCCCTACGCAGCAATGCCCGTTATGGAAGGCAAGGCAGTCCTCTTTAAAGAATTCGGCAATGTCAACGCCGTTCCCATCTGTCTGGATACCCAGGATACCGAAGAGATCATCAAGGCTGTCACTTATCTGGCTCCCGGTTTCGGCGGCATCAACCTGGAGGACATCAGTGCTCCCCGTTGTTTTGAAATCGAGGAACGCCTGAAGCAGATTCTGGACATCCCCGTATTCCATGATGACCAGCACGGTACCGCCATCGTCGTTCTCGCCGGTGTCATCAATGCCCTGAAAGTAGTCGGCAAGAAAAAGGAAGACTGCCGCGTCGTGGTAAACGGTGCCGGAAGCGCAGGCGTAGCTATCACCAAGCTGTTACTGACCTACGGTTTCCCCAATATCATCATGTGTGATAAGGTAGGTATCGTCTCCAAAGATACCGAGGGCTTAAACTGGATGCAGAAAAAGATGACCGAAGTCACCAACTTAAACAATGAGACCGGAACTCTTGCGGATGCCCTGAAGGGTGCCGATATCTTCATCGGTGTATCCGCTCCTAACATTGTCACTCCCGAGATGGTGGCATCCATGAATCATGATTCCATTTTATTTGCCATGGCAAATCCCGTTCCCGAGATCATGCCGGATGTAGCCAAAGCTGCCGGTGCACGTGTGGTTGGAACCGGACGCAGCGATTTCCCGAACCAGGTGAACAACGTTGTGGCATTCCCCGGTATCTTCAAGGGTGCTCTGGAGGGTCGTGCTACCCAGATTACAGAAGAAATGAAGCTGGCTGCCGCAGAAGCTATCGCCGGTCTGGTACCTGCTGACAAGCTTTCCGATGACAACATCATGCCGGAAGCTTTTGATCCTCAGGTGGCTGAAGTTGTGGCAAATGCTGTTAAAAGCCATATCCGCCAATAGCGCCGATGAATCAGACGCATCTCTCCGGAGGCTGGCACGGTAAGCCCTACTACTCTCTGGATTCCTATTGTAAAAATACGTTTCACCATAAATGTTACAAAATAGCCCTGAATGCCCGGATGTCCTGTCCCAATCGGGACGGTACCCTGGGTACTCGGGGCTGTATCTTCTGTAGTCTCGGCGGCAGCGGAGATTTTGCCGTGGATATTGCCGGCAAGACCATGGAGGAACAAATCGCGGAAAGCATGACCAGGTTCGGCGATAAGGTGACCGGTCATAACCTGATTGCTTATTTTCAGGCCTATACCAATACCTATGCGCCTCTCCCCTATCTGGAAGAGGTGTATCGTTCTGCTCTGGATTATCCAAATATCTGTGGCATCTCCATCGCCACCAGACCGGACTGTCTGGGGTCTGACGTACTGACATTGCTCGCAAAGCTTAAGAACGAATATCCCGATAAATTCCTCTGGATTGAGTTGGGATTACAGACGATACATGAAGATACAGCATGCTATATCCGCAGAGGCTATCCCTTGTCCTGTTTTGAAAAAGCCTGCTCCGATCTGCGTGCTTCGCAGATTCCGTTTATTGTACATACAATTCTGGGGCTCCCCGGAGAGACTGATGCTCAGGTGCTTGAGACCATGGAGTATCTGAACCGTATTGCTCCATTCGGTATCAAATTGCAGTTATTGCATGTGTTAAAAGATACTGACCTGGCGAAGGACTATCTGGAAGGTAAATTCGAGACCCTGACCCTGGATCATTATCTGGATCTGGTCATCTCCTGTCTCGTGCACCTGTCGCCGGATATTGTGATCCACCGTGTCACCGGCGATGGTCCAAAAGATCTGCTGATTGCGCCGACCTGGAGTCTGGATAAGCGAAATGTCCTGAACTCACTGCATCGCCGCATGAAAGAGCAAGGCGTACGTCAGGGTGAACTGTACCGCCCCGGATGATACGTGAAAATATTTGAATCAAAATGGAAGCAGTCGTTTTCGACAAAAATGCTTGCATTTTCAAATATAATTATTATAAATTTAAGTATTATGAATTCATCAGAAAGGTTACCACATCATGTTGCAAGATCCGCTTACTTTATATAAACTGATTGTTCTCTATATGCTGAACCGTGTCAGCTTTCCGCTTACCACAGCGCAGCTCAGTGATTTTATTCTGGGAAAAGAATATACAAATTTTCTGACCCTGCAGCAGGTCATCAATGAGCTGACAGATGCCGGAATGATTGCTGCACAGTCCATCCGCAACCGTACCCACCTGTCCATCACCCCGGAAGGGAAGGAAACTCTGAACTTTTTTGAAAACAGGATTGGAGATACGATCAAGGAAGAAATCGATAACTTTTTCCGGGAAAACGAATTCAAGCTGCGAAACGAAGTGTCCGTGCTGGGAGACTACTATAAATCCACTTCCGGAGAATTCGAAGCGCATCTGGTAGCCAAAGACCGGGGCATCAATCTGGTAGATATCACACTGTCTGTGCCCGTAGAAGAGACTGCCGCTGCCATCTGCGACAACTGGCAGAAGAAAAACCAGGAAATATACAAATACCTGATTACGGAGTTGTTCTGATTCCGCAATCAGGTATCTTACGATTCTATCATTCTTTGTTCTCAGAAGAAGCCTCCGCGGCTTCTTTTTTGATTCTCGCCATATGCTCTCTGATCTTAACTTCATAGCCGTTGCCGGAAGGCTGGTAGAATTCCCTGCCGCTCAATTCATAGGGCAGATACTGCTGTTCCACATAATCGTTCGGATAATCATGTGCGTATTTATATCCTGTTCCGTGTCCCAATTTTGCCGCTCCTTTGTAATGTGCATCCTGCAGATGTGTCGGGATCGGCAGGTCGCCGGTCTCCTGCACCTCCCGCAATGCCTGAAATACCGCTTCACAGCTGCGGTTGCTCTTCGGTGCCGTAGCGATGTAAGTGACTGCCTGTGCCAGGATAATCTGCGCTTCCGGCATACCTACCCGCTCTACCGCCAGAGAAGCATTCACCGCCACCACCAGTGCCTGTGGATCCGCATTGCCGACATCCTCCGACGCACAGATCATGATACGTCTTGCGATAAAAGTCACACTTTCACCCGCATTCAGCATTCTCGCCAGATAATACACTGCCGCATCCGGATCGGATCCACGCATACTTTTGATAAACGCTGAAATCGTATCGTAATGATTGTCTCCGTTCTTATCATATCTGGCTGCTCTCTTCTGGATACACTGCTGCGCCACATCCAGGGTAATGTGAATCTTACCGTCTACGTCCGGTTCTGTGGTCATAATCCCCAGTTCAATGGCATTCAGGGCATGTCTGGCATCTCCGCCGGAGATATCCGCAAGGAAATCCAGGGCATTCTCATCAATCGTACCATTGTAAGCTCCCATGCCGCGATCGGTGTCGTAGACTGCTTTCTTCAAAAGTTCCTTGATGGCTTCCTTCGGGATCGGCTTTAATTCGAAGATCACAGATCGGGAGATCAAAGCCCCGTTTACTTCAAAATAAGGATTTTCTGTCGTGGCACCGATGAGGATGATCGTCCCGTCCTCCACGTACGGAAGCAGATAATCCTGCTGCCCTTTATTAAAACGGTGGATCTCATCGATGAACAGAATCGTACGTTTCCCGTACATTCCCTGCAATTCCTTCGCCTTCGCCACCACTTCTTCCATATCCTTTTTTCCGGCCACCGTGGCGTTGATCTGCCGGAACTCGGCACTGGTCGTATTGGCGATCACCTTCGCCAGTGTCGTCTTGCCGGTTCCGGGCGGTCCGTAGAAAATAATGGAACTGATCTTGTCCGCTTTGATGGCACGGTACAACAGCTTATCCTTACCGATGATATGCTCCTGCCCCACCACCTCATCCAGAGTTCTGGGGCGCATTCTTGCCGCCAGGGGAGCCTCTTTTTCCATATTGGTACTTCGCATATATTCAAACAGATCCATAACTATCTCCATTTCATTCTGTCAAAATCTCTCCGCCTGTCACTATAATGCTTTCCTTTCAACCGACCCGGAGCATATCAGAACTCTTCGTCTGATGTCAAAAAAGCCGAAGCGCACCGTTTTGATACGCTCCGGCTAATTATAACAAATTCTATGCCAATATGCAATTTTACATCCAGGTCTTCACACGACGTTTCAAAACATTTGCCTCTAACGGTGCCAGCAACAGATCCTTTATTTTATCCGTCTCCACTGCACATTTTATCTGTGCCACATCTCCCTCCTTGCAAATCGCAATTATGGTAACATCCTGTTGCGCCGCAAGGCCGTCCAGTTGTTCCCAGATTGCTTTTCCGTGATCGGCTTCCTCGGAGACATCCACAAACAAGGGAAGAGACTTTTCTCCGCCCTCTTGCTGTAAATACCGGCTAACCTCATCCATTGCCGACGCAATATTCAGCTGTACGGAGTTCGGCAAAGCAAATTCCAGCATACTGGTAACATTCCGTGAGCCGGACCATACGACTGCCTGCAATTTCTGATCCGGCGCATGATTTTCTTCCCCAAATACGCTGTAGCGGTCCTTGCCGGATTTCTTGGAAACATAAAGTGCCTGATCTGCCTTTGCAGCCAGATCATCATAGCAATGATCCTCCGGTTCGGAAAATACCACTCCCACACTGATGGATATATTTTCCGGTATGGATAAGTTTTCTTTGTACTTTACAATATTTACCAGATTCTCTGCCTTGATCAGTGCGATCTCCTGCGAGGGAATATCCGACATCAATACCACGAATTCATCTCCACCGGTCCGCCCCACATAATCCGTGCTGCGGAACTGCGAAGAAATCACTCCCGCAATAACGCTGATGACATGGTCTCCCATCGTATGTCCGTAGACATCGTTTACAGACTTAAAATTATCAATATCTATTTCCATCATGGCATGGAGACCATCTTCGTGCTCTGTCAACGTCTTTGTGATCAAATTTTCAACAGTCACTTTGTTAAACAGGCTGGTCATCTCATCGATCTGTGACTTGGTCTTCCAGGCTTTCTGTTCATCAAGACTGAGCTGCAGTCTCCGCTTTACACCCAAAGTATTATTGATACGGGAAAGTGCCACACGGGCATCCACCGGTTTGATGATAAATTCATCCGCGCCCAGTGCAAAAGCCTCCGACTGGGAAGATACCGACTCCGTGTTGGTCAGAACGATGACCGGAGTGTCCTTGAAGCCTTCCATGTCCTGTCTGCGGCGCAATACTTCAAAGCCGTCGATCCCCGGCATAACCAGATCCAGCAGTACCAGATCAATGGCATCGCTTTCCTTCTCCATGATCTTCAGACATTCCTCACCGGAAACAGCCTCTGCGAAGTTAAAATGTTCTCCCAGAGACTGTCTGATCACTACTCTTTGAAATTTGGAATCATCAACGATTAATAACGTTTCTTTCTTCTGTAGATTCATGACTGGCGGATCCTGCTTTCCTTTATAATACTCTTTACAGTACTATACTCCCAGTATAGCCGACGGTGATGTACTCGTCAATTTAAAAATATAGCTATTTTTTACACCATCTTTACGCGATTCCCGCTGTTAACGGTTAATTTTACCATATTTCCGGCTGGCCGCACCTGCTGTCACCAGTCCTGCAGCTGCAAGCAGCAATACCTCGGGCATCCATCCCAGTATCCCTTCACCGGTCTTGGGAACGCTATCCAGTTCGGACTGGATGGCTGCGTTGTTTGCTGCCACATTAAAGGTGGTGCTGGCGGAATCATCGATCCACATGATGTCCACGGTATGCTCTCCTTCTGCCAGGGATGCCAGGTAGGAAGGCTTCAGGGTCACGATAGTGGAACCTGATTTTGCCTCATAGTGGGCACTGGGGATCCAGTTGCCGTCTACACGGACACCCGCGAATTTAGCAAAATCGCCGTCGCCACGGATGGTCAAGCCTTCCGTGGTACTGCCGTTCCAGGTACCTTTGGCTCCGTTGATGATCTTGTAAGGTTCCTCTGAGCTGTCATCGTTCGATGCCGGTGCGCTGGTTTCCGGCGCATTCGTCTCTTTCTTCACAGCTTTTGCCTCTACCACGATGATTCCGGATCCGTTATCATCTAACAGATAATTGTGCCACTCTGAATTGTATGCATGATCCGTCAATAGCTGTAAAGGATTGCCATTCCAAGTAACTTTCGGTTCCTCCACAAAAGTATATCCAACCTCAGGATATACACCAAGATAAAGATGAGTCTTCTTGTCATCCAGCTCGTCTGAATAGCCATAGTTACGAGCGATACCACAATTCTCCACCTTATCCGTATTGATTGTCCAATTTTTCCACGAATCGCTTGTTATTTCCGAATTGGTGTTGCCGGGATTCGTATTATCGGGATTGGATGTCTGTGCGTCACGAGAAGAAAGACTATACGTTAAGTTTATGAGGGTACTATCACAACTTTTTATCTCATTATAATTATTCGGAAAAATCTGAATAGCATTCGTGTCAAACCTATAACCCCTTAATGGAAATAATTGCAATATTGCTTTATAATCCGTATCAGCATCAGCTTTCACATCCCCGTTTATCATTTTACCGTCTTTCGTCCAGCGCAAGTATAATCTTACTCCGTCTGTTGGACTAGTCCAGTTAGTAGGAAGCACTTCTCCTGCTACCGGTGATGTAATCTCTATATTAATTGATTTAATATATGTAATTTGCTGTGGGCTTCCACCTGATATCTTTACTTTATACATATTTTCTGTATATTCCGATGACTTGCCTATAAAATACCTATAATAAGTTCCATCCGTCAATTTATCATATACAGAAGGATGACTCATTGAGTCATTATTATTATGACAAACTTCCACCTCGGGTGCATCCACAAAATAATAGCCATCTTTTGAATATACATCAAGATAATATGCTTCTTCCCCAGACATCTCCTCTATAACTATCTTTGTCTTGCCTTTATCATAAGACCCTAAATCCATAACACTATCATCGATTGTAAACTTATTTCCGTCTGCCGCCTTCGCATTCATCCCCTGCCAGCCCCACAGCAGCATTCCTGCCATTGCTAACAGTCCGATTCTCTGTAATATCTTTTTCATTTATTATCTCCTAATCTGAATTCCTGTAAAATCAGGTTTACAGTCCCAACAGCTGTTTCTTCTTGGCTTCGAATTCCTCTGCCGTGATAACACCTGCATCCAGCAGCGCCTTATATTTAGGCAGTGCCACGGTGGGATCCTCTGTCTGTACGGGTGCGGCCTGCGGTGCACTCTGCGTACTCCGGGTTGCGGCGTGGGGATCTATTACCTGTTCCTGTACCTGGGGATCGATGATCTGCATCAGGTTCTGTGCCAGTGCATGCAGTCCTTCCGTCTTCTGGGTATAATCATCCAGATAATCGATGGTGCTGGGCTGATCGGAATTGAACTTCGGTGCTCCAGTCTCCTTATAGAAGCTCTTCCAGTAAGGGTGCTCCAGCGTGATCTCCACAGCGAATTTCTCTACCGGATTCGGAATATTGAAATCCGGCTCGGTCATACGGTCTCTGTAATCCGGATCGTCTCTTCTGAAGTTATCGTCTCTTCTGCTGTCCTCCATGTTACGACGCATTTCTTCCATCATCTCATACTGATGCCGTAGCATTCTGTATTCGTCGATCCTGGGCTTTAACTCATTTAAACGTTCCTTGATATCACTCTTGTAGCTCCGGAAGTTCCCCTTTTCTCCTTCGTACAATACCTCGCCGTCCTCCAGAATACGGAAGGACTTAATGTCGGAGGGCTCCAATGCAAATGCCGTATCAACGACTCCCAGCCGCAGCAGCTGATGATCCATATCCAGCAACAGACTGCCCTTGAAAAAGCCGAAGTCATAACGGTAAGTCTCCGTGAAACTGTCACGCAGCGGCTTATTGGCATCATAACAGTTGATATATTCCCGAAATTCATCCAGCGTCATGGAATTCAACACACCATCCGGCAGATTGATCTTGGCTGCACACTCCTTACAGAGATTCTGCCCCTCCACCGCTGAAGCCAGCAGTCTCGGTGTCGGACTTCCGCAGATCGGACATAACTTTTTGTTGTTTGTAAATAATCCCATCGTTTTACCCTCCTTAAGAATATATATGGATTACATGATCTCAATTAATTTTTTCCGGTGATATCCGCAGATTCCCGCTGCGATACGATCCGGTATTCTGTGAAGCATACAATTGTAGTTTTCCACGGAATCGTTATAGATCAGTTCACTGGTCTTCACCATATGTTCATAACTTTTTGCTGCCTTCCAGTATTTCTGATAAGTCTCCTGTGCCTGCAAAAGAGGCATGGTTTCCGAGATCTCTGCAATTTTTTTCTGTACTCTCAATAGTTCTCTCTGTTGCTCTGCCACCCACTCCGGCAGTCCGGCCTCTCCGGCAGTCTGTGCACTCTCCAGCGAATGTTTCATTCTCCGGAAAGTCTCCGCATCCATGGTCTGTCCGAGAAACTCCGCCAATCCTTCCAGTGCCTCCCGCTCTGCGGAGAGCTGTACCAGAGTCTGGTGCATGGCATTCCGGATATTTTCTTCCTGTGTCTCCAGCTTACGCCGCACCGACAATAGCCAGACACCAAAAAGGGAGGCAAGCAGCAACACGATAATCACAATTTCCATCGTTAACTCTCCCTCCCCTTTTCGTCTTTTTAAGATCTTTTCAAACTATCTTACTGTACAAAATAAAGTCCGTCATAACCATTCATATCGGACATAGCGATCAGTGTTACAGTATCTCCCACCTCAGACAAAAATCCGGCATAGGTAACCTCTGTTCCACCAAAATCAAGTGTCATCTTGATAGCTGTGTTGTCATCGGAATACTCATAAGTACCTTCTGCATTTCCGCCGCCCTGTACCATGGTAACTGCACCGTCTTCACCAAATACAAGCTGTAAGGTACCGCCATAAGTCTCCAGTGTTGCGTTCAGATCCTCTTCTTCCATCTCAACACCATCGATCATACCGCTGGCAAAGTTCCATTCCGTACCACTCAGATCCGGGATTTCCATAACTGCCACCTGTAACAGGGGACCGCCCTCTGCTTCTGTACCTGTCTCTGCTACAGTCTCTGTGGGAGCTTCTGCCACTTCCTGGGTCTGTACTTCTACAGATACTTCTTCGTTGGTGTTCTCCACAATTACCTCTTCCTCACCGCAGGCTGTCAGAGACAATGCCAGTACCACTCCCATTGCGCATGCAAAATATTTTTTCTTCATAATAGTTTCCTCCTTCAGACAACAGTTCTCTGTTGTCTGAAGATAGTGTACCTTATTTTTTCCATTTATGACCGTTTTTGACACCAATCGACCCAAATATGACATAAAACGACCGGAGAATAAATTCTCCGGTCGTTT
>ERZ1034844.109-NODE-109-length-45502-cov-4.738685_pt1 | contig 45502 bp, 77 predicted proteins | sample MGYA00520594_ERZ1034844 | MGnify/ENA primary metagenome ERZ1034844 (study PRJEB33766, sample SAMN09781733) | gut metagenome | biome: gut microbiome | host: Homo sapiens | place: Madagascar | study: EMG produced TPA metagenomics assembly of the PRJNA485056 data set... | reverse complement strand
GTCTTGGCTTGCAGGTCGGCGTGGATGATCTCCCATGCGGCCAGCATGCCGTTGGCGTATTCCGGGTTGCGCTTGTACTCGTCGCTGGCCCTGTGCGCCTCGATCAGCTTCTTGATGGCTGCATGGCCGTTGGCGTTAAAGCCGATATGCGCGCTGGCCATCTCGCGATACCAGGCAGCGGCCTCGGGCGCTTCGGCCTTGAGTTCGTAGGCAATCCGGATTTTCTCGCGGGCTTCTTCGATGTTGCCCGCGATTTCATTGGACAGGCGTTTGATCAGTTTCATGCGCTTTTGCCTCCTGTTTATGCGAGCCCAAGCACGAAATCATCCTTTGAGCATCCGTCCGCTGTTCCAATACCACACGGCGGCATGTAGCGATCAATTATTTCGTGCACAAACTCGTATGAATCATATGCATTGAGAATGCTGTATATTGCAGCAGCTTTATTGAGTTCGTCGATCGTCATGGTTGAGCAGTCGCGTTTATTGAGTTCAGCGAGAATCTTATTTTTAAGTTCGTTCATGCTTTGCCTCCTTACGCCAGCTTTACGACGTTGGCGCACACGTGGTTGATCGTTCCGGCAACGCCGCTGATACGCGCGGAAATGGTCGGCTGAATCGCGCAGCAGGTGGCGACGCGGATGACCGTTTCGACGTGCTGGGTGATGATGCCGTCGGCGGTGGTAGTATCGGTAGCGATTGCGCAGGGCAGGGCGACGGAGCCGCTATAGAGCTGGAGAATCTGCGCGCCCGCTGCGCCCGGCGTGCTGGTAACGTCGTAGCTGACGCGAAACAAGCCGCCGTTGTTGATGCGGAAGCCGCCGGTCTGCGTAGTGATCGAAACGCCGGTATCGGTGGCGAGGTTGCCAAGGATGTTGATCGCCGCTCCATCGGCGGTATAGGTCTGAGCGGTGTTGTTATACGCCATCTGCGCACTCTTCTGGTGCGCGTTTTTGCAATTGCAGTTACAAGCCATTATAATAATCTCCTTTCATAAAAGCACCCGCCCGGCGCGAGGCTCGGGCGGGCACAAGCGCTGTTATAGCGTGGACGATTGATTAAGCGACATAGCCGAGCTGGCAATTGCCGCACTGCGTGTTCTGCGCATACGGATTGTAGCCGGTCTGATACGGGCTGCACGTCAGATACGCGGGCACCGGCGTTTTGTTGATCGCCGAGAGCAGCGTATTCGTCTGCGACAGCGTGCCGAGCTGCAGCTGCGCTGCCTGCAGATTGTCGCGGAGCTCCTGCATGGTGTTGGCGTTGATCAGCGCGCGGGTGGCCTCGCCCTCGGCATGGATCGCGGTCTTCAGATCGCAGCAGCATTCCGCCTGCTGCGCCTGCGCCTGCTGGAAGCCGAGCTGGGTGGTGAACCGCGACTCGAGAATTTCCTTCTGCGTGCCGCAGAAGCCCTGCTGATTGGTAAACCGATTCTCCATGATCGATTTATCGAGGCCCGCCATGCCGAGCTGGTTAGCATACCGGTTTTCCAGCACGTCGCGCTGCACGCCGAACTGGTCGCGCATGATCGCGTTCTGATTGCGCAGGATTTCGGCGGTATTGAAACCGTCGGCCATTTCGCCGCGCGTGAGCGCGCCCTGCAGCCCGGAGCTGTTGCCCCAGCCGCCGAAGCCATTGCCCATAAAGATGGCGAAGATCAGGATGATCCAGATGAACCAGCCGCCGTTGCCGAACATACCGTCGTTACAGTAGCCGTTGCGTCCGGTGGAATTCTGACCGGCCATAAAGGCAGTCATTTCATTGTCCATAATTTAGCCCCTTTCGGTTTTATTTTGTACTCGCCCTTACGATCGCTGGGGGCGAAACTTTATTTCTGTGGGAGCGTAACGCCGCACTGGCGCGCAACGTCCTGCGGATTCAAGCCGCGCGATTGGCAGAGGTTATAGAACGTCTGCTGCAATTGCTCCGGGTTTTTGCCCTGAATCAGCTGCATTGCGGGCGCGGCCTGCGGATTCTGGCTTGCAAACATCTGCGCAAGCTGCATCGGATTGCCGCCGCCCTGCATCATCTGCATCAGGCCCATGAGATTCATCATTTCGATTCACCTCCCGGCGCGGTTACGGAACCGATCAACTGATACAGCTCGCCGACTTTCGCCTCCAGCTCTTCGCGCGTGACGTAATTCGGAGCTTCCGGCTTTTGCTCTTCAGCCCGCTTGAACTTTTGGAAGATCACGGAGCCGTTCGCCATGGAAAGCTGCTTGGAATAGATTTCCTGCCCATTGGCATTGGCGAAATAGACGGGCGATCCGTCCATGGGGAACTGCGCGTTTAACGCCGTCAATTCGTCCGGAACGACCTGCAGCGTCGGCGAGGGCTGCTGCGAAATCTGCGGAATTTGCTGAACCGGCTGCTGCATCTGCGGCATGTAATTGGTGTTGAAATAGCCGGGAACTGGCGGCTGCTGATAAGGGAATCCATACGCCATGCGGCACACCTCACTTTCTGAGGCTATTATCGCACGGCTTGAGTTTTCGCGGGGGAAAAGGCGGGAAATGAAGGGATTAAGTGAAGCGTTTTGCGGAATTCCTGCAAAAACGCAAGATAAAAGTCAAGAACATAAGGTTTTAGATAAGAGGAAGAGTTGAGTTGCGCAAAAAAGCGCCGAGGCGCAATGCCCCGGCACTTTATCAAGAGAGTCAATACGAAGTGAGGTGTTGACAACGATATCCGAAAATGCTACAATAACGGCAGGGAGAGTTCCTCCTCCCATCACATGACGGGTGTACCTCGCGCCGGTCGTGGATTAACGAACCGCCGTGTAGGTGCTACTACAAGGCGGTTTTTCATTCGTTCATTTATTATTCAGTCTGATAACTTGAATAACTAAATTCGCGATAGCAATAATGATCATGATCATTTCATAATCGCTCATGCCGATCACCTCGCTTTTGTGTGCGCGAGGTGCTGAATAAGCAAAGCATTTCTACTTCACTCGCCGCTTTCACGGCCACCGCCATGGTATGGAGCTCCCTGCCAGGAGCATTCGCTCCGATTTCAGGATAGCACAATTCTCATAATTCGTCAACAAAAAATTCCCCCGCCGAAGCGGGGGATTGCTTACATATTGGCCACGCGTTCCAGCTCGGGCAGGATTTCGCGCCGGATGCGTTTGCCTACGGTGCTCCTGTCCATGCTGATCTCGCGCAGCGCGGCGATATCGACGATCTTCTCGCCGCGCAGATATTCCCGGGCGATGATCCGGTTCTCCCGGCTCAGGCGCGCGCGGGCGACCAGCCGATCTGCGCCGTCCGCGTCGAGCATCGGGAAGGGAATGATCTTCGCGCCCATATCCTCGCCCCCTTATTCCTCGGGGGGCTTTTCTTCCGGTTTCTTCGTGTGCAGGGCCTCAAGATTCTCTTTGATGGCGGCTTCAATTTCGGTGCGGTCGGCGGTGTAGCCCTTGCTTTCAAGCTGGCTGCACACCCAGTCGAGTTTGGCCGGGCCCTCGCCCGCGTCGTAGAGCTGTTCGGCGGCGAAGACCAGTGTCTTGATCGTTGCGCGCAGCATGCTTTGCTGCTCGGCGGTCGTGCGCGCCTTGATCCACGGAATGAGCTTGTAGGTAATCAGCGAAGCCAGCAGCGCAATCAACGCCTGCAGAATGGGGGTGAGATTGATGTTCATGAGTATGCTCCTTTCTTATTACGCGCCCTTGAGGATGCACCCGACCGCCACGCCTACGGCGGCGAGCACGATGTACTTCACGATCTCGAAGGAGATCTTCTTCCATTTGTCGGCGGGCTCTTTTTCGAGATTGCCAACGCGAGTGTTGACGGACGAGATCGTCTTTTCCATGCTGGTCAGCGATTTCGCCATGTTCTCGATGGCGCTTCCCTGCTTCTGCAGCGCGATCACGAATTCGGTCTGCTTTTCGTTTTGCTTTTCCACGTCGTTCAGACGGCGGCGAAACGATGCGTGCTCCTGATTATTCGCTGCGATTTCCTGCAGGATTTGTTCGATTTTGTCGTGGTAGTGGTCGCAATGCTCCGGCATTCCTTTAGCCCTCCTTGATATACTTCCCATTGATCCAGTACAGCTCGCCGCCTACGGTTACGGGCTTATAGTCGCCTGCGGCGGGGGCGAGCAGGGTGTCGCCCTTATGAACGGTCTTCGCCTTGCTGCCGCCGCAATCGGGCGGGGCCGTCCACAGCCAGACGCTATTGCCGGTGACCGTATAGCCGTCGTCGGGCTGGTCGGCGGGTTCGTCCGGCTCGGGGGATGTGTCCAGCAGCTTCAGCAGCTTTTCGACCAGCGCGCGGGTGTTTGCGCCGTAAATGCCGTCCACAGTCAGGCGGTTGTTGGACTGCAGCTTCTTGACCGCCGCCTCCGTCGCCGAACCGAAATCGCCGTCCGCGCCGTATTTGCCCAGATCGTAGCCCAGGCGGAGAAGATTTTCCTGCATCACGGCCACGTCATTGCCCTTCATGCCGCGCCTGAGATCGCGCACCTCCGGCTCCACCGCCGCACCATAATCGAAATACTGCGTCATCCAGCCCCAGTGATCGGGCTTGCGCGCCTCGAGACGCGTTTTCACCACGCCGTACATCACGCCGCGCGCCTCGACGATATACCAGTCGCCGGATGGTTTCGCCGGATCGACCGGCTCGACCAGATAGGCCACGTGATGGATGTACGATTTGCTGTCCTGCCAGAACACCGCCGCGCCGGGCACGCGCCGCTCGGCGGGAATCATGCCCTTGCCCTTCGGACTGCACCAGCTCGCGTAATTGTCGCGCGCCTTGACGTTGATCTTGCCGAACAGGCCGGAATCGGTGACATAGCCGTCTGCGAGTCCCTGACAGTCCCACACGCGCTCAGCGTGCTTCCACCAGTACAGCGCCTGCGCGTGCTGCTTGGCCGTGTAATTCGCGCGGTCGGCATACTGCGCGATGCGCCAGCTCTTCTCCGTCCAAATCCGCGGGTCTTCCCCGATTGCGCCCATGATGTAGCCGTCCTTCGCCCTGCAGCGCTCCAGAAGAAACGCCGCAAACGCCGTTGCGCTCAGTTTACTCATGAGTTTGTCTCCTTTCATTTTGAATCAGTGAATGATATCGTAAATGGTCACAATGGTTAGAATCATCACCATGATACTACAGATGCCGAGAATTACGTAATCCAGACAATCTAGCTCCTTCTTCATGTCGTGACCTCCGTTGCCGAGATCGCGCCGGCATCGTTGACGGTGATCTTGAATTTCTTGGTGCTGTTGGGGGTGGACGACGGAACAATAAACGCTTTCACTCCATCGACGACAACATTGCCACTTAACCCAAAGTTATTTAGCAATTTAATAGTCGCTGGATTATTCACTGTTGAAGCGTCGCTACTTCCCCCATCACGGGTCACAAGCAACGTTAACGCTGTATCTTCCGATTGAAAGATTTGTGTACTCCGATTTTGCGCATAATCGTCAATGTAAATGCTGGTGTATGGGTTTACAGCGGAAGTTGATCTAAATCGATAGCGGTATCCATTATTGTCGGGTTTAACCGCCGTTTCCGCTGCCGTCTTGGCACTGTTCGCGGTTGACTGGGCGGTTTCCGCTGTGGTCTTTGCATTGTTCGCGGTTGACTGGGCGGTTTCCGCTGTGGTCTTTGCACTGTTCGCGGTTGACTGGGCGGTTTCCGCTGTGGTCTTGGCATTGTTCGCGGTTGACTGGGCCGTTTCCGCTGCGGTCTTGGCTGCCGTCGCATCCGCGGCTACGTTTTCCAGACCCTCGACATACTCCTGCGGAATCTGGACGATATCGGCGGGAGTGTAGCGGTAGAGGTGGAGTTCGTAGTCGGTCGTAGGAGCGGATTCGGATTGCACACTAATCAGCGCTTGGCCGTCAATGATACCTATGCCGCAAATACGCTGGCCGCCCCCGCTGTCATACGTCGAAACATCGAGGGCACCTTCGTAGAGGCTGACACCGTTATTCCATTCGCCGTTAACCTCCACGCCGTTTACCGTGCCGCCAATGAGATCGCCTTCAGTGGGCGTAAAGCCCAGCGTGATTGGAGCTGCATATAGGGTTACATGTCCTCCCATCGCTCATTTCCCTCCCGTATAGAGTTCAAAACTGCTTGCCGGAATGACCGCATCGACCAGCGGTTCCTTTTTCTCCGATCGGACATAACCGCCGACGATGTTCGTCAGCTCGCCCGGAATGGGGACGATTGCCGACTTGGCGGGGATGGAGAGGGAGATGCAGCGGGTGTTTTCATTGATATAAAGTAAATAGGTTCCGGTTTCTGGAAATGCCAGTGCGCCATCTGATACAGTGACACCCGGTCGATTAGTTACAATCACGAAGTCCGTAACGTAAATATACCCAACGCCGCCACCAATTTCTTTTCCTAAATCGTCTTCGATCATTTGCTCCCCATTGTTTAAATAGGTCAAACGTCCGGCTGCTATGCGCTCTTCGGTAGGCACTTCGTCGCTAACCTTGACAAACTTAATCTCACCGCCATCCACCACCACTCTATCCCCGATCACGCCATCCCACTCGATGCTGATTGCGGGATAGTCCACGGTGTACCCGCCGGGTCGATTCTTGATATAATCGCTCGCGGTTTCGTCGTTCTGCAGATAGTCCGGGGTCGTGGTCGCCGGTTCGGGCTGCTGCCATTCCACGCCGGTTTCGGTCTTCACCGGGATGTCGCCCGGGTTGCCGCCCTCCGGCAGCGTGTAGCGGTAGTCCGGGGTGCGCGCGGCGATTTTGCCCCGGATGCCGATCGTGTTCAAATTGTCGCTCATTCTGTTACCTCCACCAGTACTGCGAAATTCTTGCGGTTTTCCTTCGGCTTTATGTCGGCCTCCACGTCGATTTCGGGCCAGATCGTGTAGCGGCAAATCCCATGATTGAGCTGCACGTCCGCCGAATAATAGCCCGCCTCGAGCTGGGTGTCCTCGGTGTGAAGCACGATCTGCGGCACACCCGGCGCGCTCTTTACATGGAGCAGAACCGGGCTTTCGCTGTTCGGGAGCTTGCGCACGGTCAGCTCCAGCGTGTCCGTCTCGTCCATCACGTATTCCTCGTCGCCGGATACAAATGTGAAATCCAGCAACCCGCAATCGCCGCGATGGATCACAATGGCCTCGCGCTTTTTGCCGTTTACCTTGATGGTTTGAATCGCAATCATGCTTTGCCTCCTTTACTTCGTGTATTCGATCACGACGCGCACCTGTCTTGTGCCCGTCCAGCCGCTGGCGAAGGCGAGGCAGATCTTTGCGCCGTCGATGTAGATGTTCGCGGCCTTGTTGATGTCGTACTGCGCCCACGGGAGCGGATACCAGACGCTGCCCGATTTGAAGAACGCGTCGATGTGGACGATGTCCGAGGGCGTAACGGGCAGCGTGTAGAACGTTACGCTTTGATTGGTCGCGGCGGTATTACCATGGATCGTGAACCGGTAAATCCGCTTGCCGTCGTACCACTTGTTGCCGGTATCGACTTCGGAGGTTTTGTAAATCTTGTAGCCCTCCTTGAAGTTCGCGGCCTGATTGAAATCCGTAACCGCATTGAACTCCGTCCGCTTGTAGAATCGGTAATACGCCGTGTCGCTCGAGAGCGGAGCCGCGCCGCCGAAGCCCATGCAGGTGTTCGTCTCGTCCACGTCCCAGAGAATCTCCTTCGTCGGCATCTGCGCGGCGGCGTAGGAGGTCGAAAATCGGTCGTAAACGGCCGCGCGGAAATCGTAGCCGGACATATCGTCGAAGGTGCTGACATACGCGCCGTCCTTCACCAGCAAGCCGGTGAACGTGCCCGTCAGGCCCGAGCCGGTCACCTCGTCGCAATCCGTCCACGTCGATTCGCCGACCTTCCGGTACTGGATTTTGAACTTCAGGCTGTTCTGCTCCACGTCGTCGATCGCGACGCTGCTGACGCTCGCCTGAACGGTGGCTCTCGCGTAGGTTCCGTCGATGGCCAGCACGTTTGCGCTGGTCGCGCGGTCGACCGTAAACGCCTGAATCTGCGGGGGCGAATAGGGAAGAACGTTTTGCACCGTCCAAGCCTGTGTCGCAACGCGCCCGCGGGAATCGGTGGCGGTGAAGGTGACCGGAACGTTTCCCGAAGTGGAAAAGTAGTGGATGATATCGAAGTATCCCTGCTGAAACGTCGGCACCAGCGAGTAATTCTTTCCTTCAATCGCGATTTGGAGCTTGGCAATCGTCGCTCCATAGGTCGGGAACAGCTGCCCGCCGAACTGAACGCCTGTTATGTACTGCAAATACGCTGCAATTTGCGCATCCGTCGGAACGTTGCTTGACCAGACGCGTTTGCCGCCGAGATTAACGTTCGGCTTCGCACTATCGGGTACGGACACCTTCGTACTGGTCGTGAGCGTTCCATAGGTCGTGCCGCTCAGCGTGGTTACGGCTTCAATCGTCATTGTGGTGCTAATAGAATTCGGGAAATTGCTGCCCAGCGATGATGGAAGCTTATAGGCATAGCTCGTCGCCGTTCCGATGTCGGCGGTTTTGACCACCTTGGTCCCGATTTTGAAATTCAGCGTCGTCGAGCTGTTTCCGATCACGCGATTGACGTTCACCGTCAGCGTTTCGCCGAGGTTGATGCTGGATTTATCCGTGGTCGGGATGTTGCCCAGCAGCTCGTAATCGACGGTCATTGTCCAGTTCGAGAGCGTCGTGTCCACGGAAATGGATCGCCCGCTGTCCGGCTGAATTACGCCGAAATACAGCGGTTTCCCCTGCTGAAACTGGTCGCGGATGTGGTTGATGAACAGGCCGGAGCCCACGTAAATCCGCTCGATTTGCTGATACGCGTAACCGCTGCCGGAATGGCCGTCGATCGCATCAAACGCCACGTCGAGCACCGGCGAGCTGCCGCGCATCGACCATTCGGACACGCCGCTCGACGCGCTGGGCCGGAAGCCGAAGCGGAGTCGTTTCAGCGCCGAGGCCGAATTGCGAACGTAGCCGTGAATGGTCAGCTTGTTGATCTGAACGCCCGCCGCGCCGAGCACCGAATTCGCCGGATACGTGAAAATCAGCTGGCGCGGGTAATACGAGCTGTTCGTGGTGAGATAATGATAAACCGTAGTCCAGCCCGCAGCCGATGTGCAGGCGGATGGGGTTAAGGTGACTGTTGGCATTTACGATAACCTCCTAAACGCGTTCGAGACTTTTCAGAAGGAGCACGCTGCACAATCTTCGGATGTAGGGCCGCACGCTCTTCTTTTTCGCTTTGCACCAGCAGCCGCTTCCCGCGCCCGGAACGTCTGGCCCGAACTCGGCGAATCTGCAAAAAACACATTTTTTGTGGCGCGTCCGATAGCGATCGACCTTGCGCAAAGCGTTCTGTTCTACCTCGCTCATTTACGATAACCTCCCATATTTCAGCAGCCGCACGTGCTTGTCCTCGCCGGGCTTCCATGCAAGGCCGCCGATGATGAACGCGTCCGAAACCATCACGCGCGGCGCGGTCAGCTTCGTCTCCGCGCACGTGATGATCGGCGCGCCGTCCTCGGAAATCACCCAGCCGTTATTGGTAATCGTGTTGCGAAATGGGCTGTCGGACGTGTAAATCCCGATCTCCGAACCCTCAATGTGCACGCCGGATTCGATCGTTTCGACGCGTCCCTCAAGGCCCGGAATCGTCTCCGTCCGTACAATCGAAAGCCCCTCCTGCGTGAGCGTCAATTGCGTTTCGAGGATGCTCGCGCGCTCGTTTGCCTGATTGGCCGATTCCTGCGCGCCGTTGGCCGTCTCCTGAGCGCCGTTCGCCGCGTCCTGCGCGACCTCGGCGAGCCCCAAAGCCGTCTCGGCGGCGTTCGAAACCGCGTCAATATCGTCCTTCAGGCCGTTCGTGATCTCCCATGTGCTGTCGCAAACGGGCTCGGTGGTCTCGGTCGAGGGCGGGTTCTTGTAGACGATTTTCGTGCGCGTCCACATGTATTTGCCAGTCGTCCACGTCGGAGGTGTTTCCAGCCATTCACCGCCGGTCGGCTCGTCCTTGCTGGTGGACAGGTAATATTCGGCGGTGACAGACGCAATGCCCGTGCCGTCCTCGCCCTTCGCGCCGGTCGCGCCCGAGATGCAGGTCGGGTCGGAAACCGTCTTCGTCCCGTCGCGCTTCGTCCATGTCGTGCGCTGCCACATGTATTTGCCGTCCACCCATTCGGGCGCGGTCGCGCTCCAGCCGGTCGTGGGTGCTTCTGTTCGGCTGTCCGAGAGGGCGTATTCGACTGTCGCGGTGGCCAGACTGCTGCCGACCGTGAGCCGAATCGACTCGTTTGCCGAAAGATCGAGCGAATTGCCCAGCGCGGTAATCGCCGTAGTGTAAAGCAAAGGCGCGGTCATCGAGGCAATCAGCGCCTCATTCGCGGTAATCTTTCCCGCAGTCAGCGATTCGGTAAAGATCGTCCCGATAATCGCCTGCGAAGCCTTCACCGTGGTCGCATTCAGGCTCCCGACATTGGCCGTAGTGGCCATAATCTGCCGCCCGTCGCCGGTCTCGCCCGCCGCAATTTCGCCCTCCGTAACGGTCACTTCCTCGGTCTGGATCGTCCCGTCCGCGCCGATAAACACGCGATAATACTTCCCATCCGAACCCTTCAGCACCAGCTTGTCGATGGTAGCATTCAAAAGATTCGCGCTAGTAACAGCCAGATTCGTAATCATCATGCTGTCCGCAACGCCTTCCTGCAGGATCAGGGCATTCGAAAGCAAATTCTGAATCGTCGCGAGATCGAATTCGCCGGTTCCCGCATAGAGCGACACAAACCGCCCGAGCGCCGCCGCCAGCGCATCCGTCTGAATCGTATCGGCCGTGATGCTGTTGGCTTTCAATGCGACAATCGTTCCGATGTTCGCAATCAGCTCATCGCTGGTAATCACTCCGGCGTTGATCTTCTTGATCGTCGCTTCAATAATGCTCGCTACCGCCGCAGTCAGGCTATCCGTATTTACGGAAGAAGCGTCAATGTTCTCCGCGCGAAGCTTGATCGCCTCGATAATAGACGCGAGCAATTGGTCTGTCTTAATCGTTTCCGCAGTCAGATTCTCAAAATGGCCGGTCGTTGCGGAAACGACCGATTTATCCAATCCGCTAATTCTGGTGGCGCGAACATTGCCCTCGGCATCCATAAGATTGCCGCTGGTTGTGTAGGACGCGCCGCGTGTAGAGGTAAGGTTCGGCAAACTGCACTTTGAGTCCACGGAAAAGCCACCGTCAAAGGTAAGCGTCTGCGAATTGATAATACTCGTATGCGTATTCCCGCGCGTATCGGTAAGAATTACCCTGTCGCCGCAATGTACATCAGGATCGCCAATCCAGCCCAGCTCCATCGGAGCGGTATTCAGGCCCTTGAACTCGTTCACGATTGATTGAACAATCGTAGAGGTCATGAGCGGATTGCCCTCGATTTGGATAGTGTTCGTAGCGTTATCTGCGATACTTGCATTGACCGCATAGCGACTGAATTCATCGTCATCCGAGCTGAACTTTACTTCAATGGCGTTGAATTTGAAGCTCGCGCCGCCGCGTGCGGAATAGCTCATGTAACTCGACGGAGATAGAGAATGCTGCGCTCCATCCATATAGGAACAGATTTCCAGCTTGCCGTCGCGGGAAATTCTGGCGAAGCCTCCGGCGCATGCAGCGCAATACCCGACGATATCGCGAAGTGTGACCTTTGCTTTCCATTTAGGCATCGCCGTAACGCTGACAGCGGCATTTGCAAACGAGTTCGATTTGAGCGGAACACCTGCCGCCGCGCAAGCCGCCGTAGCCAGACTGCCTATCGTAGTGGGATAAACCGATTCGCTGTCCACATATTCAGCATTGAACAGAATGGAAAGCGCATCGTTGCCGGTAACTTCAACCGAAGTAGACTGCTCGGAAGCGCGGGTATTCTGCACATACCATACGCCTAAATCGCTATACACGATCGTTCCATTCGTCTGAAGGCCGATGTACATATGCACCTCGGCATTGTCCAGATCGCTTTCGGAATACGTGCGATCGGAATTATTGAGCGTCAGATTGAAGGACGCGGATTCCGCAGTTCCGAGCCCGAGCGCTTGGCCGCCGATCGATTCCGACACCCTGTAGGAAATGATATCGCTGGCCGTAATCTGCTTCTGCGTGCCATCGCGCAGCGTGATTACGCCCTTGATATCCAGCGTTCGGTTATCCTTCACATACGTAAGAGCCACATTCTCACCTCCTTATTTTTCAATGATGTTGAACTTCACGGATTCCCAGCGCACGCCGTTCAGATTCGCCGAATACATCGGAACGGAACGGTCTCCCGCATAGAATGTAGCCGTGCGCATCGCACCTTCAAACGGGTCGAAATAGCGCACGCTGAAGAATTCGTCCTTGAATGCCTGAAGAACTGTTTTGGCGGTATTTACATCCGGATACGCCCACTCAAGCTCGATCTTGCGCTTGGCCGTTGCGCCGCCGCAGATTCGATCTCTGTGAATGCTACCGTCCGCAGTTCTTTTCGTCGTAGACGCATCAACATCCATCAGTCCGATCGACATTGCCGAGGGCACCGGTACGGAGACAAGATCCGCACCGATTGCGCCCACCTGAAGTACTTCCTGTGCCATTCGTACCCTCCTTAGAAGACAATTGCCGGTTTACCGGTTCTCATGGATTCTTCGTTGATTGCGTCCGCCATCTCACGTCCGTTGATGTAAAGGGAGCCAATGCCCGCCTCCTTCATCGCCCGGACAAGCGCTCGTGCAAATCTCTCTTCGTCGATGCCGCCCGAACTGCCGTGCGCATCCATATAGCGGAAGATTGCATCGCCGATCTGGCCTTCGTTCGCTACTGCGGACTTATTTCCGATTCGACCGACCAGCTCCGGCCCGGCCTCGTTCGCGATGAACATTTCGCCCGATTTGAATGTGCCGCCGCTCTTTGCGAACTTGACCTGTAGTTCCTGTCCGAAGCGCTGCGTGATACCGCGCCATGTTACGCCGCTGCCCTTCGAAAGATCAATTCGGAACGTTTTGTTCCATTTGTCGGAAATCCAGCTCGAAAGCGAGCCGTCCCACGTCTTTTTCAGACCAACTTCGTAATCCACCGTGCTATCCTGTGGAAGGACGTCCCAGTTGTCGCCCTTTGCGATATCGACCTTTTTCTCAACGCTACCGCCGAGAACGCTGCTCGTTGCCAGCCAGGTGGCGACCGTCTTGATCGTGCTTCCGAGCGTAAGGCCGATCGTCTGAACGACATTTCCCTTGCCCTGATTGTCATGCACGAAGTCAACAACGTTCTTCCACTTATCTTTCACAAGTTCTACCGCCGTTTCCAGCTTTGGCGGTTCTACTGATTCGATGCCCTCTTTGTATTGCTCCACGGTATTTGCGCCCGCGCCCGCCACATCAGCATTCGACCCCTCAATACCCGTTACCAGACTTTCGGGAAGCGTCTGGCCCAGCTCGTTGAAAAGCGTCTGCAGTTCGGGCGTAAGCTCAATTACCATGCCGTCCAGCACGCCGCCAATCGCAGTTACCATGCCATTGCCCGCATCCTCAAAGGTCACGGTTCCCGACTTTAGTCCGTCCGCAATCAGGTTGGTCATGTCATAGCCCATTTTGTTGAGCACCGCTTGAGTGTTCTTCGGGCCGAGCTTTTCCCTGAGCGACTGAATGAACTCCTTCTGAACGTCGACAGCTACAACGTTCAGGTCGCTTACTTTCATATTCTCGGATAAGTCCATCAGAATCTTCAGGTCATCCTCGTTAAAGACCTTTCCCATGTGCGTCCAGAAATCGTTTTCCAGGTTCGTTGCATATCTGTTGAGCAAATCTTCTGTTACGGTTCCCGGTGACTCAGGAATCCAGCTCCTGATCAGATCATCCATTGCCCACTGTCCGCTTTCAATATGCGAATCATCGAACATATGATCGATAATCGCATTGAGAATCGTATTGTTGCCGCTCGAGAATTTATCCGCGAGCGCCTTTTGAACCGATTCCTCAATGTCCCAATCGGAGAGAATCTGTTCGTATTCGGCGATTTTTGCATTCAGGTAGGCGACCTTGTCCTCGTTGCCGCCGATCGTTTCCCAGTAATCGCGGCTGCTCTTGAGCTGTTCCAGCGAAGCCATCGCATCGATTTTGGCCTGTTTCTGAATCTTATACAGCATGTCCTCGTACTCGGACTTCATACTGGCGTATTCCGAAAGAATCTCGCTTGCAGACGCGCGGTCGATCTTGCCCAGCAGCGCTTCAAGCCCGACGTTGAACGTTGCGGTAGCATTCGCAGTCTGCGCGCCGTTCACAATATTATTCAGCCATTCAATCAGATTCCGCGTCTGTTCGTCAACCGTGGAATCGAGGCCGGTAGAATAGCCGCTCGCGAGCGCTTCACTGATCCGCTGACCCGCGTCCGAAGCCGCCAGCATGATTTCATCGCTGGCGAAATTGAACGACGTAAGGATACCTGCCGACAAATCGTTGCCGTTTTCATCCACCGCCGGAGCGAGACTTACGGCAAGCTCGATCGTTTTTCCGGATTGCGTAAGGCTGTTCTGAAGAGAGGCAATCAGCCCGTCTTCGCCCGTCAGCTGGCTGACGAGAGAGGCGCGCTCCGATTCGTCGATTTTAACGCCGATCAGCACCTTGTTGATTCCGGCATTAAAGGTCGCGATCTTGGAGTTCAGGTCTTCCTTCGCAGCAGTATCGTTTGCAATCTGCGAGTCTACGATCTTCACCGTGGCCTCCACATTGATATTACCGAGCAACCTCTTGGCCGTAGCTTCAATATCTTCCTTTTCCATGTGGAGATCGCCCCAAAGAGTTCGCTTGCTCTCTTCCGTTACTCTGGCTCTGGTAGCCGTAAGAAGAACCACAGCCGCCGCCGTAAGCGCAATAACTCCGCCTATCGCAGCCCCGGCAGCTACCGACGCGCCAGTCGCCGCAGCGATCAGTCCGCCTGCCGCAGCGCCCTTAATCGCGTTCCATACAGACGAGACAATCGTTTCCGTAGTGACTCCGTTCTCTACAACGCCGTTCCATACAGCCGCAAGGCCGACCGCCGCGCTGATCGTGAGATTAATAGCAGCCGCGAACTGTCCAGCTGCTGTTCTATGGAGCGTGTTCGCAATGATCTTGCCCACGAGATACGAACTGAGGCCGTTCGCAATCGCGTCGTCAAAGAGGTATCCGGCCCGTCCAGTTTCAATATATTTCTTATTGAACTGATATGTAAGCACGGCATTTATGAAAATCATAATGCCTGAAATCACAAATCCGTTCAGCACGCTCAAATCCTTTCGAATCGAGCCCAGATCGGGAATTACCGTTTTTGCGACCTTCCACAGGAGAAGCGAAGCCCCAATCGCCTCGACAAGGCCGAGAATCTCACCGATATGCTCCTGCATCCATTCGACGATCGGCTTGATCTTGTTGAAAACCGCGTCCACACGAGACTCAACCAGCCCGTCGAGGAAGTCATAGGTGGGAAGATCGAAATTAAGCCCGCCAAGGCCACCGCCACCACCGGAACCACCGCCGCCTCCACCGCCGGAAGCGTCCGGGAACTGGTTGATTTCGTCGAATCCCATCAGCGCCTTTTTCAACTTCTTTGCGTTGCTGCCAGCGCTACCGAGGTTATCCGAAAGATCACCCGCGCCAGCGCTTACGTCGCTGATAATGCCCGAATAATCCACCTCGGGCAATGAATATCCGAACAGCGAAGCGATAGACGCGGCCAACAGACGAACCGCTTTTGCCGCTGCAATTGCAATAGGAAGGACTACATTCAGCACCGGAATGAACGCATTGCCCAGCGCTCGAGTGGCCTGTGTTACCTGTGCGGTCAATACGCGCAACTGGTTCGCCGGGGTGTTAAGCGTGCGCGCCATGTCGTTCTGCGCCGTCGTAGTGCGCTCCATCATAATCAGGTAGCGCAACTGCGCCTTTTCAGCCTGACTCATGGCCGTTACCTTCTGAGTGATACCCAGCGCGGTTGCACGTTCCTGCATGGCCGCAACCGAAAGGTCAACACCTAGCTGACGCATCATTTCAATCTCGCCGGACAAACCGCCACGCACCTTGAGCATTGTGTCATCAACGCTCAGATTGTAGAAGCTCGCCAAATCATAGGAAAGCTGCGTAAGCTGCTGACTCATGGTGTAAGCGCGATCGCTCGCGATGCCGAACCCGTCCGCAAGATTATAGAAAATGCCCTGCGCGCGCATCCATTCGCCGGGATCAATACCGGCAAGCTCGCCAACCTTTTCCGCGTAGTCCTGCGCTTTCTGAGCGTATTGCCCAAGCGAAGCCGTGAACAGGTTAACGTCTTCGATGTACTCGTTCGATTTGGTAATCCATTTGGCGATCGTTCCGCTAATACCTCTCATCATGGAACTTACCATGCGGAACGCAGCGTACATGTCCATATACGAACTGCCGACACGACCGGCCGCGGTCGTTGCCTGTTGCGTGCTCGCCGCAACCTGCTGAATTCTTCTCGGGAAATTGGTGAATCCATTGGATACCGCGTTCATTTGCGTCGCAAGAGACGCAAGCGCCGTCGTAACCCGCTGAATATTCTGTTCGAACGCGTCCAAATCCGCCGAATCCAGCTCCGCCATGATCTCAGGAAGCTTCTTGAGCTGCGCAAGCGTCGTTCCCAAATTCGCTGTTTTATCCAACTCCGACAGCGGATGCAGCTTCTCAGCAAGATTGCCGAATACAGATAGATCAACGCCCTGTAGCTGAGTTGCCGCAGCGCCGAGTTCAACAATCTGATGCGCAAGAGAAGACGAGATTCGGATATCTCTGATGTTCGCAAGAGAAGCAATTGCTTGCGACATCTCGGCAATTCTGGACAGCTCCGCTACATTAATCATGCTTGCGGCGGAAGCAATTTCTGCAACGCCCTTGCCGATCGTAGAGGAAATTCTTACGTCCCTTACAGAAGAAAGCGACGAAAGAGCAGGAGCGAGCATGCGGAGGTTGGAAATCGTGCCCCCGTTAATGCCCTGTGCTGCCGTTGCAATTTCGGAAATCTGCTTTCCGAGCGTAGAGGACAACTTAATGCTCTCCATGCCCTTGAGCGCGTTCAATGCCTCGCCTACCTGCTTTAAGCCCGTAGAATCAATGCTGCGAATGCTCGCACCGAACCGTTCCAGTTTCTTCGACAGCGCATCTAATCCTGCGTAGTTTTTCGTCGCGTTCGCCAATTTATCGAGAGAAGCAGCAAGCGCGTCAATACCACTCTGGGCGCTTTGGGCGCTCGAATTGATTTCAATCTGCAAAGAATCAATCGTAGTAGACACGCATCTTCACTTCCTCTCATTTTGAATTGTTCTCGCCCTGCTGAGCGAATTTCTTTTGGGTGCTTGCAACTATCGCATCCATGAAACGTTTTGCTTTTTCCGCTTTGGCCCGTTCAGCCGATTCTTCCTCACGCTTATGTTCTCTTTCCGTTATCGGATAGGGCCGCGATGGATACGGTTTCGCCTTAGCACCCTTTTTCGCAAAGGCATGCAATATGGGGGCGATGTCAATAATCGCTTCATATATATACATGCCTTGCAGCCATAGCTCAAGATTGCGCTTTTCGGTTTTAAGCTCTTCGGCCTTGCGATAGTATTCTGCCATTCTGGGATCGCCGTCCCAGAACTCTTCATAGCTCATACCCATCGCCATATATCGCGGACACATTTCGCAAAAGAACTCTGTCTGGCGAGGTATGGCGAATGGCTGATCTGTATGCCCGGGATCGGACGACGAGTCTGTTACCAACTGGCCGTCCAGCTCACGTTTCCCTCGTTTTCCTCCGGCTCGTCAATGAGCGCATTGATCGGCTCATTGTACATTTCCGCAAGCTTACCGATAAGCTCCTGCTTATTGGTCATCTTCTCGTAGATGCGATCGATCAAATCCTGCTTGATGAAGCGGTGGTGCGCAAGAAACGCACCCGCAAACAGGGCCGGAAGCGTGCTCATGGGCTTATCGCGCACATCGGAGGCAACGAATCCGTTGCGTTCCATCATTTCAACCGTGCGGCGGGTAAATTCCAGGCAGTAATCCTTACCTTCAAAATTGAAACTGAGCTGCTTACTCATTATTTTCTCTCCTTCACTCTAAAGCTTACTCTAAAGCGGTCTCCCGAATAGAAACCGAAAGACCGCTTATGCCGTGATTATGCCGAAGCTTTGGTAATCGGCGCAGACGGTGCAATCGAAATCTTCATGTCGACAACTTCATTTACGCCGCCGCCAGCAACATAAACCGACAGCTGGCCCTTGATGTTATACTTGCCCTGATCGCCGGTAGGCGTAACCGTACCGCCGCTTTCGGTACCACCCATCCATACGGCGAAGTCCGCTTCAGTGCCTTCAAGCGCTTTGAGCGTATCGTAATCGTCGTTGGTGTAGTTCGCCGTGAATTCCAGCGCATCAAGACTCTGAATGCCCGGAATATACGTCTGCATGCCGTCGGTCAGCGTGGTCGTTTCCAGCATCTCAGGCGCACCGCCCAGATCGGGGAAATCCTTGATATCAATGAGCTTGGTGTAGGTATCTCCGCTCGAGCCTTTCTTCATCAGAAAGGTCTTATAGGTAGAAATCGCTATAAGTCATCATCCTTTCTTACCGTCGATAAATGGTCTTGTTTCTGTCCACAACGCATTGGTAGCGAGCAATCATGCGATAAATCGTCGCACTGTCCATGTTCGGAATCGGATTCAGCATTCTCCGGCTGAATCCCATGCTCATAAATGCGTCGTCAATCGTTTTTGCAATCGCCCGGCATTCCGTCTTTTTGCCGACAGCCTTATTCGAATACACGTTCACCTCATACATGAGAATGGCGTGATTCTCCAGCGAGCTTGTGCTCTGCGTGCTTCGAAGCGGGTAATTGTCCTGTTCTTCGATGGAAACGCAGGGAAAAGAGGGCGGCGTGCGCACGTATTCGCCGGTCACATATGCGTCGGGATGCGCTTTCTGAATCGCTTTCTTGAGCTTCGAGAACACCTCGTTCTCAATATCGATCATGCAAACACCTCCTGCGCAATGCGCGCGATTTCGTCGCAAACTCGCTGCATCGCATTGTACATCGGCATGGATGCCGGAGTACCGTGCGTCAGTTTAAGCTCGCCTCCGTCGTAAAAACCCCAGGTTTGCCTTGCACCCTTGCCCTCGCCATAGGTTCCGATTGTGAACCCCAACTCCGCGCCTTTGGGATGCGGAGAACTTCCAACTGAGCCGTTATGGTATACGCCAGCGCCGAATTCGCACCAGATTGCATCCTCGCCAACAGCGATTACAAGACTTGTCGTTCCTGCCTCGTCGACCATAACCTCGACATTGGCATTCCTTGAACCGCCCTGTAGCAGATCGTCAACAATCGCGGTTGCGAAGCCACCGCGCGCATCTGCGGCAATTCGCTCGGCAACCAGTCTGCGCAGCTCTTCGAGCTTGCGCGGCAATTCCTGCCGATACTGCCGGAGGTCGCTCGCCGCCTTGCGGATGCTTTCCGGGCTCAAATCGCAATGGAACGTGCGTTTGTTCATTGGACGTTCACCTTGCTGATCGCAATCGACGCGCTGTTCAGACTTCGAGCCACCTTCCGTACGATATAATCGTACGGTTCATCGGTATCATCCGTATCCACCCACAGCACCGTATACTCGTCAATCGGCGTATCCGGATCGTCGATTACCAGCACGCGATCGTACCCCTCAGCACTCCCGAACACTTCAACGGCTACCGCACCTTTCGCCGGTGAAATGTTCCCTCGCGCATATTCAGGTTCGTCATAGCTGACTTCATACTCGCCCGTTTCGATCTCGTTCCCGTATTCGTCTTTGACCAACACGGGTGTGCTCCCCTGATAAACCGCGTAGTAAAACCCGATGCTGTTGCGATTCAGACAACGCATTTAGATGCACCTCACGATCGCCGGAACATGCCCATGGATATAAGCAACCATGTCCTCATACTTGAACGTCCGGCTGATTCCGTTCTCGGAATGCGCGGTCTGATTCTCCGCTCCGCTGATGCTGTATCCAGCTACTACAGCGTGAATTTGAATCATCTCGTATTCCTCGGGCACATCCTCGGGCTTATCGCTGGCAAGGGAATACCGCCATGCGAGGATTTCTCGCTTTGCCGCGTCAAGGTAGACCGAAAGGCGGCTATCTTCAGAATCACTATCACTAATATTTATAATAGCCTTGAGCATCGATAACTTTTCATTATCGCTCATGCCGGTCTACCTCCTTTTCAGTCTTCTTTCGGCTTGCGGCCACGCTTCGGCTTTTCGACGGGCTCTTCGTGAATTTCTTCAGACGCGGGCGGGTCGGGAATCATCCCGACCACGAGCCCATAGGGAGTCTTAATCTCAGCCATATTGCCGCCCTCCGTTAGGACAGGGCAGTCGCGCCACGGTGCAGGTAAATGCCCTTGACCTTGTTTTCGTACACGAAAGTATCGTGATAGACGCGGTAGTCGAACTTCCACGCGTCCGCGTCCTGATTGACTTCCGGCGAGAAGATACGCGGCAGCGCATGCTTTACGACCTTGGTCATCGCGGACGGGTGCACGATCATGAAGTTGATCTTATAGCCCGTGGTCTTCGTACCGACATAGCCGCCGACCGTCTGATCGGGAGTCGGATTCTGAGCCGCGCCGTCGGAAGCGGTCTTGCCGTCGTACATGGTAATCGCGGTGTAGAAGCGGCTCTGCGGTACGCGGATAATGCGCATACCGTCGTAGGTCTCAACTTCCGTATTGATACCGCGCTCGCCGTTCATAACCGTGCGGGTGATCTTCGCGCGGAGACCAGCATAGGCCGTTTCGGAAATGAACAGAATGCGGCCCTCAACCGGAACTTCGTCTTCGTTCAGATTGCGTTCGGCTTCATCAACGAAATTCGGTACGTCGCTGGTGCCGACCGTGATATCCGCAGCGGTCGCCGTCGTAATGCCCGTAGTGCCCGCAATCTTCGCAAAGGTGTATGCGTCGATCTCCGGCGCAACCTTCGTCCGGATGAACTCGCCCGCAAGCGTGCCGAACGCCATGCCGAGCGTTTCCTCGTTGTCCATGCGATCAACCATGAACGAACGGCCGCGGTCTTTCGTCAGCGTGAGGGTTTCCCACGAGCCGTTTACATCACCGCGAGTATAACCGTTGTTGCGGCTGTAATCGCCCAGACCGTCCATGGTGGTTTTGAACACCTTGACGGTATTGCCGTTCACAATGTCAATCTTCGTAGAATCGAGAATCGCCGTTCTGGCGCTGACCTTATAGACAGCATCCAGCATGGGCAGATAACTCTGTGCAAGAGTAAAAGTATTTGCCATATTGCATTACCTCCTGTTGTTATACAGTGGGCGGCAAGCCGAACCATTCGCGCAGCTTTGCCTCGTCCTTTTTCAGTTTTTCCTTTTCAGGATCGTCGCCAGCCGGGGGCGTAGGAGTCTCTTTCAGAATCTTGACGCGAAGCGCCTTTTCATTGGCAGCGTTGAATTTCTTCATCGCCGCGAACACCCCGTCGGTATCGCCGTCCGCCATTGCGGTAGCCGCTTCCGTAGCAAGCACCTCGTCGTAGCCCTGGGACAGGAAAGATGCCTTGTGGCTATTGAGCGTCTTTTCCTTGCGAAGCGTGGCAAGCTCTTCCTGCATCGCCTCTTCATTCGCCTTACGATCGGCTTCTTTCTGCTCGTCCTCGTTCATCCGACTGCGCATCTGCTTCTTCATTGCAGCGAGTTCGCTGCTTACCTTGTCGAACTGCGCCTTGCTGACCGTTCCCGGTGCGGGCTTCGGCGCGGGCTCTTCGGTCTCGAAATTCTCGAGCAGCGCCAGCTTTTCGTCGGCGGTCATATCCTCTCGATAGCCGTCAACTTTCGTCCAGTCAAAACTCATTTCCATGCCTCCCTCTGCGTTTGGTCAAGCGGTTCTCTCCGCTGTCGTCGTTCAGTGCGATATTTGTAGCCCGCATTCTCTTGCGGTGTGCGAATTGTTTAACCTCGCTTCTCTGCGAGTATCTCAAAGGGCAGATTGCCCTCCAAAACCGTTTATTTGCGAACCGGCACAAGCCAGCAGCGACAATGGCGATGCTGCGGGAACTGCGGAACATCCTCCAGCCGGAAAACCTTTCCGTCAAGCTCCCTGCACACGCTGCAGGTGCGTTCGTTCTGCTCAGACATCCACTCCACTTGCCGAATGCCGGAATCCTTAAACGCCTGTATGCGCGCTTCATCGACGGCCAGATCGGTATACTGACGGCTCTGATCGAACCACAGCCGGGCCGCCCTGTCGAATGCAATCCGCGCACTCTCGCGATTCGGCGCGGCAACCAACGCCTCCACAAGGCGTTCCTGCTTCCGTCGCGTCTCGTACTTGTACACGTACTGCGTGATCGGATCGTAGCGTTTGAGCAGCATGGCGACAATCTCAATGCCGTCATGCTCTTCGGAGCCGTTCGCCTCTTCCGTCGCTGCGGAATACGCCTGTCTGGCAACCGCTCGGAACACAATCTCGTTTCGCGATTTCAGCCGCGAATAAAGATTGTTCGCCAGCTCCTTTACGGACGCTACGTTCAACTCATCGAAATTAAGCAGGTTGGCCGAATTGTGGAACTCAGCCGAAACATAGCGCTTCAGCGCAATAAGCTGTTTGTCCGCATATCCGTAAGGCGTTTTCATACGTTATCTCCGTCTACAGCGTCCTGAACATCCGCCAGCGGGTCTTGGTACTCCCATTTGCGCAGGTATTCCTTACTTTGGGCCGTAACGTCCATCGGATCGTTGAACAATCCGCTGGTCGCAATTGCAACCTCAGGATTAAGGCCCGCCTGGAGCATCTGCAGCAGCGCTTGAGTTTTGGTTTGCAGATTGTCGTGCTGTCTGCGGGTGAACTTGCATTCCACCTCGGCCAGATTCAGATTGAAATTGCGCGTTTCGCGAATGATCCGCAGCACCAGCCGAAGGAATTGCTTTTCGCTGCGCTTGAACAGGAGTTCCGTGTCGCGTGCTCTGGCTTCGCATTGCGTCCATCCGTCGCGGAGAAGCACTGCCGATCCCGTATCCGAGGTGGAAGTACCGCCTTTCGTAGTGGTCGGCATGCCGCAAATCACGAGCACCTGATCGTAGAGATAATCGACAAGCGTTTGCGTTTGCTGCTGATTCAGCTCCTGCGACACAATATCCACGTCGCTCGGCATGCCCTGCGCGCTCTTGATGACGATCGCGCCCAGCTCCCGCAACTTCGAAACGGTGTTATCCTCGATTTCGCAGTTCACAAACTTCAGGAAACTTTGAACGAACTGTTCTACACCATCGATACGGTTGCTCATGATGGTGTTAATACCGTCCAGCAACGGAATCGCCGCCTCAAAACTGCCCATGCGCGCCATGTTCAGCCGGTATTCAAAGATCGGAATGTCGCCGAGCGTATGCGCGCGTTCCAATTTGATCACGCCGTCCTCGATTTCGTAGTACGTCGTGTCCGTATATACCGAGCAAATCATTTTCACGCTGCCTTCGGCAGTCTCTCTGAAAATCTGCTGAACGCTCATGAGGCGCTTGTGTCCAAACCCGGAATGGTAAACGATGAACGTAAAACGAGGATCTGGGGTATCTATCTCAAACGGCGCGTAATCGGGCTGCTTTCCCGCGTCTTTATCCGGCAACACCATGCGATAGCCCACGCCGCACACCGCCATCCACGTTGCCATGTCCTTGTCGTGGCTCGATTTGTCCTCGTAGAACATGTAATCATTCAGCAGCGAGATGTCCCCGGAGGTGTTCTCCCGGTCGCCGCGTCGAACGTATGTAACCGGCTCGCCGAGGAAGTATCCGCTCGTAAACTGCGCAATTTCCGCAGCGTGATTCTCTACAATCCTGTTGCAAATCTCCGGACGAATCTGCTTCTTCCTGGACAAAATCGGCTGCTGGCCACGCATGTATCTCCAAAGGTAGTCAATCTGCGCGGAGTTCACGCGATGAATCACCAGCGCCTTGTTCAACACGTCGACGACGTTATCGCGCGTGATCTTTTCAACCGAAGACAGTATCTCTGTACGGCCAAACAAAGGCGCTACGGACGTAGCCACAATCTCTTCCTCCATGCTAATTGACCTCCTTTCCACACAAAAAACGGGCGCATGATTACTTTTAATCGCAATCATGCGCCTGTTCCATAAAATTTTATTATGGTTCGTCTTTATTATACCCCAGAATCCACAAAAAGTCAAGCATAAAAATACTCCGATATCACCATGGCAATGATAAATATCACGTCCGCTTCACACTCATAGTTAGTGCATCTTCTGCTGAGAACATGTATTTATCAATTCTCTTTAGAAATGTATCTCTACGGATACCATTCCCATACTTCGCGATCGCATCCGCAACGGGAAGCTTTTCTCCATAAACCGTTACGTATCGAGTGCTTCTCCGATTGTTCGACTGAACTTTCGCGCTCGCCCATCGACAATTCAATGGAGTATAACCCCCATTAACATCAATGCGGTCAATGCTTAGGTCGTTATTGTACCCATTTGCTAGCGCCCATCGATAGAATTCTTCAAAATCTTGCCATTCATCGCATACCCGAATCCCTCTGCCGCCATAATTCGGGTAATTTACATGATTGATATCTCGGCATCTACGCCGCATACCAACCCATATTTGATAGAGTCTGGTATTCCGCTGCCCGTGCTTTGTGGCAGACTCAATTTGAGCACATCCGCAAGAATGAACTCTACCCGCTTTCGCGTTGCCCGGAAGAACTTCTATCTCTTTTCCACAATCGCATTTGCATATCCAAGTATTATTTTGGTGTTTGCTGTTGTACCCAAACCCGGTAATCACCAATTTCCCAAACCGCTTTCCTATCCATTCAGCCGACAAATTGATGGAATCTTTCATAATTTCCTCCTTTAGCCCCTATTAGAAAGGCCTCTGAATTATAGTAACCGTCGCCTTGCCGTAGTATAACTCATCGGCAAGCTGCGCTAAGCTGTCCGGCGCATCGTCGTGAGGATTTTTGCCCGTCTGTACGAAAAGCGTCACTTCTCTCATAAATGCACGATATTCACGCGTACGATGCTCATCTGCAAGAAAATAGAATTTCTTGATGTCTGGCGCAAACTGTATAATGCGCGCGAGTTTCGATTGCGTTGTAGGCGCTCGCTTTGAGAAAATGTTGATTCGCACTCCACTCTCACGCAACTCCCTATCTACGTGGTCAGCGTATTCGTGTCCGCCATTGTTGGCTTCAAATCGCGCTTTGTTCGGGACGTGCTGCTTTAATCGCCCGATGACCTCAGGATATGTAACCGTCTTGTCGCCGTTGTTAAACACCACATCGTGAATATATACGTCGTTTCCGTAAATATAGGCAATCGGCATTGCGGTACTATCCCCACCGCCCCACGCAACGTCACATACAGCTATCTTCTCCGGATCGCCATCGGGAAGTATGCCGTTATAGAGTTTTAATTCATCCTCGGGGAAAAGCAAGCCCTCGCGCACATACGGTTGCCCCATATATTTTGCGTTCCATGTTGCATCGTCTATGCTGGCCTTCATATCACGATAGTAAGCAGTATCGAATCCAAGTGAGTACGGATAATTGAAATTCGATTCCCCATTATCGTTTAGGGCCGGTATTACTCTAAAACGATATCGTTCATTTGCTTCGTATTGCTGCTGTACCCGCCCCAACGGGTCAAATACATTCCATCGAGTACCAACCATCAACTCCAATGCGCCAAGCTTCTTCCTGTCCTTGAGCTGATTCAAATACGCATCGTACTTGCTCTGTAGACGTACCGGATTGAGCGATTCTTCCAAGTCCTCAATCAGGTCATCACAATAAAGTACACCACCAGTGCCAATTTCAACGGCGCCGGTCAATGTACCCGATATGGAGCGGCATGTCATCGTGGGAAAGCGCTTCCTCTTCGAAAGATCGATCGTCTCATTTTTCGCCGAATTATCGACAATGCTTACATTCGGGAATACATCATGCCACAGATATGTTTCCGGGTCATTCAAGATAGACATCAGTTCTCGATAAAAGCCATCCGTCAGTTTGTCAGAATGCCCGGACATTACGCTTGCAACGTCTGGGCGGTTTCCCATGATCCACGTCATGAAGAAAATACATAGCGTTGATTTTCCAACACGAGGCGGCAACGATATTCCAAGAAAATCAATCTTTCCGTCCGCTAAGTCCTGCAAATCATCAACCAGCACTTTCAAAACCTTGCGCCGAGGTTGATAAAACTTCTTGTCCGGGTCTCGATTGTATTCCAAATACAGGCAATATGAGTCGAAATCATACGGCGCGGCTTCCAACAGCGCCCCCCGATGCACCGTCGCCATTTTCCTTGCCGTATCCACATCTTCGCACACAACCTCGAGAATTTCGCCCTCCAGCCGCTCCGAAAGCCATTTTAGCCCTTCTACCGCCACTCCCTGTTCCGTTTTGATGAGTTCGCGATACACCGAAAGCAAATCCTGATACCCCGTCGCTGAATGCGGCTCCTTCTCTATCGCTTGCCTGATTCGGCTCGCAACCGCCGCTAAATCCATACCTACACCGCCTTTCACGCAAAAAGGCGCACGACTGCCTCCAATCGCAATCATGCGCCTGAATTCCTAAAAAAACTATCCTTCCAGCTTGCCCATGTAAAGGTTATACTCGGAAGAGCCGTTCCGAACCGTTACCGCCTTGTGCCTGCCGTCCCTGTAGTACAGCATAAAGGTCGTTTCCGTGTAAAAGTACCCGTTCATTCGTCCCGTATGCTGCTGCGTGACTGCCAGAATCTTTGTTCGCTCAACCTGCTCTTCGATTTCCCGGTTATTCTTGTTGATGATTAACGGACAGCCTATAAGCAGCGCCGACATGATCACCACAAACAGAAAAACTGCCGCCCCAAAGCTCATTACACCGCCTCCTTGCACCGCGCGTACCATGTCGCCCGGCTGATCCCGAGCGCCCGGCATGCGTCCTCTACGGTAATCTTCTGCTGACGCTGAAGCGCTAAATAGCGCCCGAATTCCGTAAGCTCTTTCCGTTTGCGCCCTTCCCGCCAGCCCGGCTTGCTCTCCCGCGCCGCCGCTTTTCCCGTGCTCGTTCGCTCGATAATCATGTCCCGCTCGAATTCTGCAAACCCAAACAGAATCGTAATCATCAATTTTCCCATCGGCGTGTTGTCCGCGCGCCCCATGTTCAGCACGTTGACCTCTACACCGCGCGATACAAGCTCCTGTACCGTCTTCGCCCCGTCTGCTGCAGTACGCGCAAAGCGATCCAACTTCGTGACAATGAGCGTATCTCCCGGCTGAAGCACCTCAAGCAGCTTCGTGAATTCCGGCCGTTCCAGCTTCGTGCCCGTGAAGCTGTCGTGGTAAATCCTCTCGCACCCACACGATTCCAGCTTCGAGACCTGCTCCTGCAAGCTGTTCCCGTATCGCTCCTGCCCTTTCGTCGATACGCGCGCGTACCCGTAAATCATACCGTGGCCCTCCGATACATTCTATTTCTCCACGCTCAGATCCAGCGCCCGCAGGCTGTCCAGAATGATTCTCAGCATTACTTCGATGAATCGCGTGCTGTTGGCCGTTGCGTCCGATTTCCCGAGCGCGTCGTAATATTCCTGCTGCCGTTCCTTGATCAGCTCTTCGATCGGCAACCAGAAAAATACTTCGTTCCACTGCCCCAACAGCAGCGTATGCCACATTCGCCCCATTCGTCCGTTCCCGTCTGCGAAGGGATGAATGAACTCAAATTCGTAGTGGAACGCGGCGCTCTTGATCAGCGGCGGAAAATCCGACGTTCTGTACCACTCGAACAGATCCCCGATCAGCCCCGGAACGAATTTCGCAGGAGGCGCGATATGCACTACCCTGTCTCCGTCGAATATCCCTACACCACCGTTACGAAATCGCCCGTTCTCCCGAATAAGCCCGTTCATCAGCAAACGATGCGCTTTCAGCAGGTCATCAACCTTCATCGGGTCAAGCTCAAACATTAAATCATACGCCGCAGCTGCGTTCTGCACTTCCTTGACCTCTACAGGATTCCCCAATACCCGTTTCCCGTCAAGAATCGCCGTTACCTGCCCCAGCGTGAGCGAGTTGTTCTCAATCGCCAGCGACGAATGAATCGTGCGTATCCTGTTCTCTTTCCTCAGCATCAGACTCATGTGCTCCGGCCTGACCGCGTCAATCTCGCCCAGCTTTGCTCCGATCCCGATGATCAGGTTCAGCATGTTCGGCGTGATGTCGAAAATAGGCGCGTTTTCCATCCGTTCGCCCCTCCTGACTCGCCTAAGTCAAATGATTTCGCCGATGGCCTTCAACGCTTCCTTCGCTTTGGCCATCATGCTGTTCTCTGCCAGATACTCCATTCCCTTTAATGTGATGACAGGTCGAATCGGTTCCACAATGTGCGGAAATTTGTGGCTTAAATCCTGCGTGTATACAAGCCCCCGAATGAATCCGTTTGCCTGAAGCTCAATCATCAACTGCTCCCATGCCTCGTATTTCATCTTCATCGCCGAGGAGGAAATCTGTTCGTACTCGAACGTTTCGTCCCCGCGGTACTTGTTTAACAACGCTAGGATTTTATACATTGCCTGAAAATCGTTCATAATGTCTCCCCGCCATCAAATGTCAAAGTGAACTGCTCCTTATCCTTGAGTTTACTCCGAACCACCACTTCGCAATCCATTACTTCTAGGAGTTTCAAAAAGGTATCGCAACGCATGGCGTGTTGCCCTCTCAGCCGTTCTGTTACGCCGGATGGTGTTGCAAGGCCTATCTTTTCAGAAAGCAATTTGCTTGAAAACCCTCGCATTCTCATAACTGCCTTTACAATTTCCTTGTCGGTCATGTTTCTTCATTCCTCCTGCTAGGGATAGAATACCACAAACGCGGATTAGTGTCAATAGCATTTTGCGCTTTTTTGATTTTTTGGATATTCGGAGAGCTCCCCCAGGCCTCCATGGCATGCCCTATATCCCCCGGGGGTACCTGTTTAGGAATATGCCCGCCTGGTATCCGCGCTATTGCATGCCATCGTCTAAAAACTCTTAAGATTACGTACACGTACAAATTAACACGAAAAAATGTCCAAATGCGTGTTTTCCCTATTGACAAAAACACGAATTCGTGTATAATAAATGGCGTAAACACGAATTCGTGATTTAGGAGGTCAACCCGCATGCACACCTACGCAGTAAAATACCTCGACGGCAACGGCTACACTGCTGGCTATGGCTACATTGAGACTTGCACCGCCTACAAGCGTGGCGAGATCATCCCCAACACGCAGCCCGCAACCATGATCGACTATGAGACAGACCACGCCAGCGCCTTAAAGGATATGGAGATCTCACAAATGCAGCAGCTTCTAGCCGCTGGATACTACTACATGAATGGCAAGGCATACGCACCCGACCGACTGAAATAAGGAGGAAATGAAAATGAAGACCATGCGCAAGACTACTATTGATGAGCTGGCATTTCCGGTGGACGGTTACCGGTATAATGTGAAAATCTGGACCAGCGTTGACGGCGGCGAGAATTATGTCTATTGCGGCCTCGGCAAGTACTTTAAGACTGAACAGCAGGCGCAGGAATACGCCGCCAGCATTGAGAAAGAATAGCACAAAAAATTTCCGCAGGGCGTTGACAATGGATGTATAACCACAATATAATGAAAGGGGTATATCTGATATGACACAGAATATTAAAAATTGCAAGACTGAAATTCGCTGGGTAGTAAATTCTAAGAACTTTAACGGCTCCGCCGTTACCTATTTGCCGGATGGCAATACATGCCCCTACACCGGAAAGACCGCAGCCGAGTTCATCGCAGAAGGGTATGCCGTTCTAGACAATAACGAATTTTCGGCCCTTATGGTTAATTACGAAAATAGCCTTTGCGGCCATTGGAAAGAGGAAAGCGCAGACGACTATGAAGAAGCGCTTTGCGTATTGCCTCCGGTTGCCTACTATGGTGGCGGGTTCTTTATGTCGGAGCGCTGGACGGGTAACATCTCCGCATTTCATCAGGAAATGCACGGTCATTATTACACCTGCCTGCAGCGTATGAGCACGCCGCGCGCCGCAATACTCAGCGATCTATCCGAGTTCATCAAAAGGGAGGCGAAATAAATGGCGCTCATCGTTGCATGTATTCTGGTATTCCCGTTTATGCTTCTGGCCGATCTGCTTAAGCTCAACCGATAGAAAATTACCGGAAACCGGTTGTAAACAGCGAAAATCTATAGTATAATAGAAGTACCATAAAGCGAGGAGGGAAAACAGATGCCTACAAGTCAGGAAAGCATGGACATTAAAAAGGCAATGGCTTACGATCTGCTCGTTATCTTGAAAACCGAGGACAACAGACAATACACCGCAGAAGACATAGAAGAGATCATCCGCGCGTATATCGCCGGGCTGGCTCAGAAGTAGAAGCCCCTGCAGACAAACAGCGCCGCCGGTACTCCACCGACGGCGCTTTTATATGCGTCTCATTGCCTTATAGCAGGCCGATGCGGGCGCTTTTTATATGGGCATGATCTTAAACACGCGCAGCCATTGAGGCCGGTTATATGGGCGATATGGGCATAGTATACGCAACACATCTGTAACCGCGTATACGCCTGTCTAAGCGCTTTTATGTGGCTGCACGTGGATTTACGCGTGACATGCCGCAAGCCTTCTAGAAGCCGTTTAAACGCTTCTAGCGGCGTTATGCCCTGCAACAGCAGTCAACGCAATAAACAGCCCTCGCCGCAGCCCATAGCGCTATAAGGCCGCTATCAGCCCCATAAACCCATTCTAGCCAGCGTGACGCGGCCCACAATGCCGATCTTATGCATACCCAGCGGCCCTGCTGGCGAGCACTTCAGCCCGTCAGCGAGCCAGCCTGTCAGCCTGAAAGTCGATCGCTCTGAAAGTCGTTTTGCCTCGGCCTGAAAGTCGTTTAACGTGAAAGTCGATCGACCTGAAAGTCGCTGCGCGCGAAAGTCGTTTAGCCTGAAAGTCGTTTATTCGCTGTCGCTCATTTCTCCGGGAATGGCGTATCGCTTGATAATATCCTCTTCGCTGAACTCATTCTCAGGTCTTGTGTTCGGAGTAACGACGTATTCCTGTTTGTCAACCATGCCGTAGTAGTTCTTAGCACGGAAGCAGTATGCCAAGAAATTCATCTTCCCAGAAACGACTAATTTTGCATCAAAAGTCTGTAAAACGTTCTTAGCTTTTTTTATAATGACAGAGGTCTCAGGACTAAACCCCTTATTCTTCCCATGTTCCCAATCTGCTACAGTCTGGATAGTATAACCCGTAGACATAGCCAATTCCTCAACAGTAGGGGTTTGACCAGAAGAAGCGCAACGGAAGAAATAGTCGTTAATACGTTGGGCTAGTTCCTCGTCCGACTTAACTCTAGGTTGTTTATACTCAGTAATGACCTCAGAAAGGAGCTTAGAGACCAAGAGACGATCTTCAGGGGTTTTAGCCTCGAATCTAACACTAGGGAAGTTATGAGTACCACCTCTTCCCTTACGAGGACGTTTATCCTGAACCACATCGGGTACGTTATTCTGAGGGATATCGGATACGCTACTAGGGATATCCACAGGGGAAACATCCTGCGAAGCTTTAGAAGAACGAGGCACGGAATAGCATCTCCTTTCGAGGGTAGTAAGATTAAACAAGGCCCCTGTAAGAGGCGACGTACTTTTCGAGAGAATTGACCTTATCCCAAACACGGTTGAGGGGGATATTATAAACACAAGCGCAGTCGTTCACCGCAGCAGGGAAAGGGGAGCGAGCGGAGTAAAGTGCGGCGAAGAGATTCTGATCGAGTTCGGGGAACTCTTTGAAGGCGAGGCGGCAAGCGTGCCAGTTCTCGCGATCTACGATCGAGCAAGTCGCGGGGGGATTATTCCTGTGCTTTACGAAGAATCTCAGGGCATGCTTTACGTATTCGGTATAACAGGGCTTCACGATCTCACCTCCGTATATCCTCCATGTGTTGTTCTCCGAGTGTGTGTTCAGCCCCCATCCTGCAACCGTACGAACACTCCCGCTGTCATGCCGGAAGGAGGAACAAGGAACGGCACAACGCACTACCAGACTCGGATACGAAAAAGAGCAACCGACGATCTGTCAGTTGCTCCACGTTTCTGCAAGTATATCATACCACACTTCGGTTCACTTGTCAAGGTGCAAAATTCGTACACTTTCCGCGCAGAAATCGCGCAAAAACCGCACCTCTATTTTGCAACGCTGTACAGCTTATCGAGGGCGCGGGTCTGGATTGCTTGCAACGCACGCTTGGATTTAGTCTCTCCGAATTCGCGCTTATAGTCGTTTGCCACTTCTTTCCACGAAGAGCCGTCGATCATGTGATGCTCGATCACCCATTGTTCGCGAGGGTTCAGGCGGCTCATCAAAGCTTCGACATAGTCGATTCTTCTCTGCCTTATGGAATATTCCATTCTCAGCGCGTCCATATCGCTTTTTATTTCGTCGATATGCTGCCCCTTGGAAACGAGGGCCAATGCCTCCTTCTCCGTCGGGTTACTCGTGCCTCCGCTTCTGGGCATTCCGGATAGTCGCTGCGTATTCGGCCCGCGAATGATTGCTTCTGCTTTCGCTATATTCAAATCATTATCTCTGTCGTCGAGCTGCAGCGCAAGATACTGAAGCATACTCAGGTTTTCGCGGTATGCATTCAAAATAGAACGCACTGTTTCAGGGTTCATGCTTACCTCCATCAGAACGGCAGTTCGTCATCATTCACTTCTTTGAATCCGCTATTCGCCGTCTCTTTTTTGGCGGGGACTTCTTCATTCTGCCGGCTGCTCAGGAATTCCACATTCTCGGCGATGATCTCGGTTACGTAGCGCTTCGAGCCGTCCTGCGCCTGATAGGAGCGGTTCTGGATGCTGCCGGTCACGGCGCACTTCCTGCCCTTGCTCAGATACTTCGCGCACAGCTCGGCCAGCTGCCGCCACGCGACGATGTTGAAGAAATCCGTCTCCGTCTCGCCCTGCGCGTTCTTAAACCGGCGGTTCACCGCCAGCGTAAAGGCGCAGTTCGCAACGCCGTTCTGAGTGGTTCTGAGTTCCACATCCTTCGTAAGATTACCGATCAAAAAACACTGATTCATATTCTTTCCCTCCGTTGTCGTTTTGCGCCTGTAATTATGGGCGTTTTTTCGCGTGACTGTCTGGACGATAAAATATACGTCCGAATGGGGTTGTGCGTTTGAACCCAATGAATTATATTGGAGATTTCTCTGCAGAACGGATTCTGCGCGCCTTTCTATTCTCGATCGCCGTAAACTGTTCCTGCGCAGGGATATTTGCAGCGCGGGCATATGCATTTGACCCGTAAACAACCCAGCACATTGTCGATATACGCACTTCCTGTCACGATGTACTCATGATTGTCCGCTTCGAATTTGCAGCCACAATTCTGACATGTAAAGACGATAGCGCCGAGTTTCTTCCCCGAATTGAGAATTCTCATGGTCGTCCCTCCTTAACGATTCTCCTTAAGCCTTCTATCCACCGGATACGGCGTTGCTTCGTCGATCCAGATCTCATACCCGATTTTCAAGGGCTCGATCCTTCCGAAGAATATTTTCTTCCGAATGACGTCTGGAACCACAAAGTGCTTCCGCGCATATTCCTGAACGGTCAGATATCCCACGGGCCGACCGTCGATGACCTCGATCGTCATAGTTGTCCCTCCTTCAAAACGGTTTCGTTCCATACATCCAAATGCGCGTTCGACATGAGCAGGTATTCGCATGGTTCGCATTTTGCCATAAAGCGTATATATCGTTTCCCAGCCAGAATAAAACGTTCGGCAACATCTGCATAATACGGTTGCAGAACCTTCTGCCGGTGGCAATACGGGCATTCCAAAACGATTCTACCCTGAGCGTATCCCTCACGGATTTCGTTGAATAACGGAGTAGTTACCAATGGGGCGAAAATCGATTTTGGCTTCGTATTGCAGTACAAGATCATATCCCGATCCATAGTCATCCCTCCTTCTCCATCCTGCGCCGCAGATGGCGCTTCGCGGCGCTGTACATATTGTTCACAGACCGCACCTGCAAGCCTCTTGCCTCGGCAACCTCGCGCGGAGTCTTGCACTCGACTGCGCGGGCGATGAATACGCGCCTTTCATACAGCGGCAATTCGTCCGCAAGCTCGATTGCCCGGGTGGCTGCGTCCTTCCGGATGATCCTGTCCAGCATGTCCGGCTCGTCGGAGGCGATCGCGTCCGCAAGAGTGATTTCCTGAAACGTCCTGCCGTCTCCCCGCGGCTCCCTTTTCAGGGTATCCAGCGAAAGCATGGCCACCGCGTCGCGCCGCTTGCCGCTGCTGGAGGTCTTCACCAGATGCCCGTACATGGACCGCGCGCAAAGCTCATACGCCGCCGCAAACGAGCTGCCGCCGTCCGCGCGATACCAATGCGCCGCCCGGCAAAGCGCCTCCATCGCAAGCGATACGCAGTCGTCGCGGGTCATGCCCATCAGGCGCGTCGGCTCGCGATTGCAGATTTTGCCCGCATACCAGTAAGCCAGCCGGATATTGTCCTCGGCAAGCTGGCGCTGTTCATCCGTCAGCACAAATTCCTTCCTCGGCGGCATGGCTATCTCCCCGTGCTTCCAAAGCCGCCGCTGCCGCGATCGGTGTTGCCCAGCGCCTCGGCCAGCTCGATCTCCGGATACAATACCGGCTGAACCACCAATTGCGCGATCCTGTCGCCGCGATCGAACTGAACCGCATGCGGCCCCAGGTTGAACAGCACCACGCCGATCTCGCCGGTATAGCCCTCGTCGATCGTGCCGTCGGTCAGGATTCCGGCGCTCGCCATCAGCCCGGATTTGCTCTTGATGAAGCCGACCGTGTTCTTCGGCAATTCAACGCAAACGCCGGTATGGATTCGCCGATAGCCGCGCACGCCGATCTTGAAGTCATACGGCGCGTACAAGTCCAGCCCCGCGTCGGTCGAATGCGCGCGCGTGGGCAATATGCCGTTGGGCTTAAGCAGGATTTTCATTCCTCTACCTCCTGAATTCTTTCAAACGGGTCGTTAAAGCTGATTCTGAGCTTCATGCGGTTCCAGACTTCCTCGATTGCGTCGTAGCTGGTCAATTGCTCGGTCACGATCGCGTCCGTGCGGCTCAGAACGTCTTTGCAGCGCTTCGAACCGAAACCATAGAGTTCGTTCAGCGCGAGGCACATCGCGGCGTAGATGCTCTTAAACGTCGTCTCAACGCCGTCCGAATAGCCCTGCTTGTAGCCCTGCTCGCCGGACTTCTTCAGATCGTCGATCGTAATGCCGTTCTTCACCAGCGCGGCCTTGCGCTCTTCATAGGTCAGCTTGCGCCATTCCGGCTTCTTCGGGGCCTGCTTTCTTCGCCGCCCGGCGTTCCGCGCGATTCATCCAAAATTCTCCTTTCCAGCATGTCCACGCAATGATTCAGTATTTCACACTCTTTCCGGAGCGCCCGCAGCTCGCAGGAAAGAAATGCCTGATTACCCTGCAAAAACCGAATCCGGCGCGCATAGCGCTCGCGGTCGTGCTCAGCCTTTTTCAGCTTCTCCCGCGTGTGCATGTGCTCCCGCCGCTCCAAATACAGCAGCTCAAACGGATTGCTGCTCATTTCTTTCCCTCCATCGTAATCAGCTCGGAATAGGGGAGGGCCTCAAGCGCATCGCGATAATCATGCCACTCAAACATTTTGTGTCCCTTCCGGGCGTGATACTGATTCCGCGCCACCGCATAGTTCAATGTCACCGTCGCCCGCAGGTTATAACCGCTCGGCAGTAATTCGATAATCGCGCGCCAATACATGCGCTCTTTGGTTTCGTTGAACAGAATGCGCAGCCGTTCCAGCTCCTTCAGCGTGTTCAGGAAGCATTCCTTTGTGCTGCCGCCGACCGCGTCGATTCCCTCATGGCTGAAATCGTCCGGCTCAAACGATTTGATGTGGATGGTGTGCATTTTCGAGCAGGAATTCCGCACCGTGCCCACCTTGTAGGTATCGAATTCGGCCCACCACACCTGGTTGCAGGTAATATCCATGCTGATGCCGATCATGCGCATGAATTTGGAGTGATCGCTCCCAGCCTTGACAAGGAATTTCATCAGCGTCAAATCTTTCTCGCCAACAACGAACATCATTCCCGGGTCATTGGGATTAATCGGGCTTTCGTCTTCAACCCATTCCCATCCGCTGTCCGATTTGGCCCATGAATTCTTGGGATTTCTAAGTCCCCTTATGCTTGCCTCCCATCCATACGTTTCCACGTTTTCAATCCTGATCATATGTTCCTCCTTCCAGTCCGGGGGATGTGCAGTCCCCATGTAAACGGTGACAGATTGTCACCAATTGGTTCCAAGTTGGTCGTGAATTGACTACAATCTGTAGTCAGTTGGTTACAATCTGTAACCGACTCAAAGCGTGACAATCCGTCACGGGTTGCTCTGCGCGGCCATTTTGTCCCGCAGCTCCCGCACCCGGTCGATCAGATTGTCCAGCACATCTTCCAGCATGTCCGCGTCCTCGCGCACCCGATTGAGCTTCACCGAAAGCCACGCCACACAGCAGCTCTCGCCCACCAGAATCACCGCAAGCGCAATTCGAAACCAGTCCATATTCATCCCTCCCTCCGAACCGTTTCTCACATTTCGAATCAGGCGCGGCGCTCAAATCTCTGATTTGACCGTCCGCGGTCGGCTTTGCCGACTTGCCCGGCTAAATGCCGGGCAACCTCGTTTGCCCTTCAATGGGCTCCGCAGCAGCCTTTTTCATCTCGCGCTTCAGCACGTCGACCATCGGCGTGAACAGCTCCGGCAACGGATGGTTGATCATTCCGCACGCCAGATAGCTCAAGCGCCAGTCCGTCGATTCCGCAGCGCTCACACCGTACAGCGCGCACTTGTAATACCGCTTCCCGGGCCGCGGTTCGATGCTTACGCAGTGAACGCAATCCTCGCACCGCCCGCCGCCATAGCCGTACTCCGCATGCATCGCGTCAATCTTGCAATAAGCCATCTATCCTGCCTCCGACATTTCCGTCCATCATCGCTCCACAGTTAGGGCAGCGCGGATACATAACATACAATTCGTTCCTTTTCCAAAATTCGTCGTCTTTGCACTGATCGCACATGTATTGTTTCGCTCCGTAATATATCCACGGAACCTCGATCCACATCCCATGCCGCACCGGCTCTACCCCGGGCATTGCGGCAATCTCCGTCGCGGCCTCAAGGGCTACACTCCGCGCGAGGCGGCAATGCTCGCTCGTTGCAAACTTGGATACGGTATATTCCCGCGCCTTTTCGTGAAGCAACTCCACCGCCGCCTCCCGGCTGATCAAATCCTCCATACCGTTCCTCCTATCTCTTCTTAAACAGCGCCGACGCGAACACCGCGTAAATGAAATACAGGATCATCCCGATTACGTGTCCCATGGTTTAGTCCTCCTTGCGCTTTCGCATTACAATCGCACCGCTCGGCCCGTCCACCTCGATCTCGAGCGCGTCGCCCTCCTGGATTCCGAGCCGCTCGCGCAATTCCCTCGGGATTGCCACCCGCCCGAGATCGTCCGTGCGCCGAATGATCGGATCGGACTTTTTCCGGGCCGCAGCAAGCACATCAAACATCTTCGCCGCCGCTTCAAACACCAGCTTGTACTCCATAGCCGCCATATCCGCCTTCGCCCGCATCGTCTCCGCCGCCATCGTGCAGCTGATTAACCTATCTCCCATGCGCTTCTCCCATAGAGCAAAAATCGTCCGGATTTTTGACCTCTTCCGTCCCGTTAAAATGCGCATTCATCACAAATGCGATTCTCTCGCAGTATCCACCGTGATAATACACGCAGTCCTTGCATCGGATTACTTTTACTATGTCTCCACTCGCAACAGGCGCGTTTATAACGGCATCCTCCGGAATCATGCGTAACCTCTGTACCGCGATGCCGAGGTCTTTGAGGTCAGCATAATTCCGCTCAACAACGATGACCTTCTGTAATAACGCCGCCCGGCTGATCAGATCATCCATACGCTAGCCCTCCATCCGCGCCCCGCAGCCCCTGCACCATCGATTCACTTCATACACGGGCCTCTTCTCGGGCTTGTACGTCCTGCGTGCCTGATTGTAGCTAATCCTTTCACCGCACCTCGAGCAATACCAGATGTGCGACTTCCCTTGACACGGAATCCAATGTGCTCCCTGCGCTGCATCGAGATCACGCACTATTTGTGCGCCTATCTGAGTAATCGAATCACTCATCATGCGCCCTCCTGTCCGTACAGTACGCGCCGAAATCTCGCTGCCAATCTCCACAGCGACAAAGACGCACGCTTTGCCTCGGCACGGTGAAAATCAGGCCCCCATGTATTATCATCACGCATTTTTCCGACCTCGTATTCGATATCCTCGGCCAATTCTCGCATCCGCGCGGCCAACATAAGAGCATCTTCCTTGATGTTTTTATTCATGTTCTTCCTCCCTCGGCAGCGGCGGCAATAGCATCCAATATCGCACAGATCCGTCAAGCCACATATTGCTGTATGGAGTGTATTGCTCTGACATGATATAATACTTATCCGGAGCGAACTCATAATGACACAACGCTACAACAGGATCGCCTTTCTCCGGCAATCGCTCTTTTACATCAATCCATTCCGACATTTTTATTTTCCCTCCTTCGGCGGCTCCGGCAGCGTCATCCATCCTTTCTCCATTGCTGCAAAAATCCTCCGGCAGCGCCACGTGCCCATGCAGCATGCACCAGCCACAATCCTCCCGGTATCCCCCAGGCAGCGGAGGCCGTTTGCCCATGCACACGCAGTCCTTGCACCTGACCACCTGCGCCACGTCAGCGACAGGGGCTTCGTCGATGATGTCCAGTACATCGTAGATCACTGCATCCGTCAGCTTACTGATAGATCGCGGTTTAAGTGTGTCGTGATACGCGATTACAGCCGCCCTGAGTGTTTTAGCGTCAACGTACCGAGTGTGCTTATTGCTCATGCGCTAGCCCTCCTTCGGCGGTTCAGGCAGCGGCATCCAGTGGGTAATATTATCGTCCCATACGTATGCCCAACTTGCAAAGTCAAACTCTCCGTTGCCGTATCTCGCCTGATCTACAATCCACCCTCCGCTATCGCGGAACGCCGCAATGATTTTTTGTCCATCCTCCGGCAGCCGCTTCTTAACGCTGATCCAGCGCGGCGACGTTTCGTTGGCCTCAACAAGACGTTGCTCGAGCTGCTGGATGTAGGCGAGCGCGTCGCGCTCGAGCGAAGCGTCGCAAAACCCATTGTTATACGGGCATTCGAAGCAGTTACCATCAGGGTCTATGCAGCATTCCAGCCCCTTCCTGATCTCTTCCGGCGATTTCATAGTCGTCCCTCCTTTGGTTTTATCCCCAGCTTCTCCGCGATCTCTGCGGGGATGGGGTTGTTTCTGCACTTCGTGCATGCCTGCACGCTCGTTACGCTCTTACACTGACACGGAACGCCAAACGCCATCGGGCAAATCCAGCGCGAGTGGCCCGGGAACGTCTGCTGCTGATACTCATACCAGCTCGGATACACCGGCTCGGGGTGCTCCATCGCCCAGTCCATAATGTAACACTCGACTTCCTCGGGCTTGAATTTATCATCAAAATCAAGCATACACCTGCCATCCGGGCAGTCTAGCGGGCAGTCTGCACAAGAATAGCCTCCGCGATTACACATATCATGCATTCGCTTTGCCTGCCGCATTACCTCAGTGAATTCAGCCATTCTCAGCCCTCCTGTTCCACAGCTTAATGATCTCTCGCTCTGTCAGTCGATATCGTTCATCCACACGCCCGATGATGCAGTCGGGATTCTGACAGACCACCTCGTATGCCTTCGTGCGTTCACGTTCGGGCCGCGGAAAGCGGAAATCCGTTTGCAGCCTGGGTTGTTGCCCGCAGAACGGGCAGGGCAGCAGCTTAATCATCCAAACCACCCCACTGTTCTGCCATTGCTGCGGCGATTCCTGGAAATGTCCTGCTGCGCACTGTTGCCCGTTCTTTCCCGCTGACAAAGCCCTCCCAGTATATAGCGCGCCCTTTTGTGTCATATCCTCGCGGCGCAGGCGGTTTCGGCGCGTTGTATGTAAGCGGCGGCAGGTTTTTGAGCCACAGACACGTTCGCTTCTTTTCGTAGTTGGCGGCGTCGTTTTCATCCTTCGCGAAATAATATGGATGAACTATCTGATCCGCCTGACGGTATACGCTGTTCATTCGGCCTGACGGGTTCTCTATTGCGATCCTGTCAATCGGCGCGCCAACGCATTCCATAAAAAACACAATGGCCGATTCCCGCTTCTTCATTCGCTCAATGACGTCCACGGCTTTATTCATGCGAAGGGAATAGTGCCTTGTCCCTGCGTTCGTCAGATAAGTGCATGGAGGATGAGCGATCATCAAATCCCATCTGCCGATATCATGCTCTTCGCCATCCATGGTTACAACCCGTCCGCCTTTCATGGCCCGAACTGCGTCGCCGAGGATATGCCATTCACAGAAGCCGCCGGACGGAGCCTTAATATCGCAGGAATACGCTTCATGTCCACGCGCGCGGAAAGCCCTGCATACCGTCTGCGATTCCTCGCATGCAACGAGCACTTTCATCCGTCGGCCCTCCTGTTCCACGCCTCTATAGCATTGTCTATGTCATTGTCGTCTGTGCAAAAGTCCGCGCAAGACGCATGACAGTTTTGACATTCTACATACGCGGGCGTGCACTCGAAATCTGCACCCACATATGCACCATTCGAATCACATTCTGGATAGATAACCAATTTACCGCCCATGAGTTTGGCTTCGCCCCCGCAAAACGGGCAGGGCAGCAGCTTAATCATCTTCCTCGTCCTCCTTCTGCCACTTTTCCACCATCGCTTTCAGCGCGTTCTTCCGTTCCTCCGTCAGCATTTCCGCGTCATACCCTCCCAGCAGATCGGTCAATTCTCGCGCGATCTGTTTATACATGTTCAAATCATTCGTGTTGATTGCCTGTATCCGCGTCAGCTCAAGCATGCTGGTAATTATCTCGTCAATGTTCGTCACGGCAATATACCACCCGCATCCCGCCACATTGAGCGACAGGTCGTTGTCGTTTATCAGGCTCTTGCGGATTTTCATCATTGTGTACACCATGCTCCGCAACTTATTCTCGTCCATAATCATTCCTCCCCATACAGTTCCTCAATTTCCTCGGCGATCGGCTTGCCCGGAATCGGGTCGTCCGGTTCCCAGAGCTGGTATTCGTCGTCGGCGCATTCCAGCTCCCAGCCGTAGCGGCACACATCGCCGCCCAGATCGTGCTTGCAGGTCTCGCAGGTCTTCATCGCTCCGCCACCTTCTTCTTCCTCCGTTTCATCGTCAGTTTGAACATTGCCTCGGTGTTTTCCCACTTCTCGCGGCGCTGCTTGGCGATTCTGTCGCTGGCGATCCAGTTGACCAGTCCCTCGGCGATCCCCGCCGTACAGGTCGTATGGCAGCCCTCACAGCGCCTCGGGCAATCCCTATGGCATTCCCTGATTACCGCCATTCTCGCGCCTCCTGTCCAGCCACGTCACGCCTACGGCCATCGCCGCCCATTCGTCCTTTGCAAAGCCGTAAAACACATCCGGGTTCTTCTTCGTGCCCTTGCCGGTGCGGAGATCGTGCTTTGCAAACCGGTCGATCAGCGCCCGGCGGATCGTCGCGTCGTTCGCCCGCGCGTCGTGGCAGATCGCCATCTTTTCCTCGTTCCGGTACACATAATCCACATCGTAGCCCAGCTCATCCGCTTTCTGCACAAACCGCCCGATCCATTCGCAGGTGTCGAACACCGTTCGCCCCACCGGCATGCCGTAGGACGCAATGCGCTCGATCACCATCCACGGAAATTGCCCTGCGCACAGGTCAATCACCGAAAGCAAACATTCGTTCGGAACCTTGCCCTTGTCGTAAATGACATAATTCGTATCCAGCGCCACATACGCCGATTCCGCATTGCCCGGGTCAATCGCCAGTATCCGCATCCTCATCCCTCCACGTGAATCGGCAGGAAGCGCATTCTCGCCGGGTCAAATGCGACGGTTACGTCGCCGGTCTGGCCCTGACGCTGCTTGGCGATGCTGATCACCATATACCGCCTGCCGTGCTTTTTAAGCTCTTCAAACACATCCCTGTCCTTCGGATCAACAAAATCATCGTCCGCTTTTTCCGGTCGGTGCAGGAAGATCACGTTGTCCGCATCCTGCTCGAGATCGCCGCTGCCGCGCAGCTCGGAAAGCGTCGGCATCGTGCCCTTCGCGCTTCTGCCCACCTGCGCAAGGCCGAGAATCGCGATGTTGAAATCGGTCGTCATATCCTTCAGCGCCTTGGAGACGTAGGCGATGCGCATGTAATCGTCCTTGAATTTCTGCTTCGTCTGCAAAAGCTGCACGTAATCGACCACCAACATGTCCAGCTCGCCCGCGTCGGCCTTCTTCTGCACCTCCATGCGCAGGTCTTCGACATATCGCGTCGAGAACATGAACGACACGTTCAGCGGCGCGTACAGGCTCATTGCCTCGGAAATCTGCTTCCAATCGTCCGGATTCAGGTCGCCGGTGCGCAGCTTATTGTTTTCGACCTTCGTTCCGCCCGCCAGAATGCGCGTGCCATACTGCGGCGCGGTCATCTCGCGCGACACAATGCCGACCTTGTAGCCCTTCTGAGCCGTCGCCAGCGCAATCGCCGCTCCCAATGCCGATTTGCCCACCGCAGGCCGCGCGCCCAGCAGCGTCAGTTCCCCGCGATGGAAGCCCGTCGTCAGCCGGTCGAGCAGCGCAATCCCGGACGGCATAGACGGTTCCTCGCCCTTCGCGCGCTTTTCCAGCGTGTCAAACGTCTGCAGCAGCACGTCCGACAGGCTCTCCCATGCGTGCTTCGTCACGATTACGTCGCTCAGCCGCTTGCGCGTCGTGTCCAGCACAACCGCCGCCTCGTTCGTCTCGTCCAGCAGCTCGTCCTTCGCCGTGTCCACGATCTCCAATAGCTTCCGCCGCAGCGCCGCCGCCTTGAGGATTTCGATGTAGTACTTGGTGATGTGCTCCGTCGCAACGCTCGTTTTCTGAGCGAGGCAATCGACGAGCCTGTCCGCGAGAATGTGGCCGTTCTTTTCGCCGTAGCGGGCGACCAGCGCGTCGGCAACGGTTACCATATCGATCGGCTTCTTCTCCGCGTACATGGTCTGCATTACGCCGAAGATCGACCGATGGGCCTTTACATAAAAGTCCTCGCTCATCACCATGGGAATCAGATCGGCGCAGCCCCTTTTCGCCGCGAAGTGGGCCAGCACGTTCTTCTCGGCCGCTTCGTTGTAAAACGCATTCTCCATCATCCGTAATACCAGTTGGGCTTCGGCCCATCGTCCTTCTTTTCCGATTTGCGGCTTTCTTCATCCTTCAGCGGGAACACGCCCTGCCAGCCGTTTAGAATCGATTGATTCAGAATCGCGATCTTGGTCTCCGTATCCCCGGCCAGCGAATCGAGCTTTTGAAACAGCAGCTCCATCGCCCGGTTGGTTGGCTTTTTACGCATCGCACATCGCATCTGCACGAACCCCCGCAAAGCCTCGCGCAGCTCTTCATCGTCGGTGTAGGAATCAATGAGGGCGTCGAAGTTTTGCCTTTTCGCAACATCTGATGGCGTAGCCTTTGAGGGGTTCTCTTTCTTACTTACTTTAAAAACATCTGGATTACCATCTGGGTTACTATCTGGTATAGGTGGAACATTTCCGCGCTTTCGATTTTGCATTTCCGCGCTTTCGATTTCACATTTCCGCATTGTCAATTCTGCCCTATGGGTAACGGCATACCACAGCGTTCTGTCGTAAGGACTCGTGTTGAAATTGCCGGTAACGATCATTCCATCGTCGATTAAAGCCTTGAGGGCAACCTGTATCTGGCGCTTCGTCATGTACGGAAACTGCTTTGCGAATGCATCCTGACTGTTATACGTCCAGTACAGGCCGTCGTGCGCGTGCCTCCCGTTTTTCTGGTTCTTGTCGCACCAGAAATAGAGATTGTTCAGCAGAATCGCCGCGTTAACCCCATATTTGGTCGCGATGTCGATATCAAACTGATGCTGCATGCCTGTCCTCCGTTTTGTCCTTCAGCATTGCGCCCAAACGCCTTTCGCTGACCCTGAGATACCGCTTTGCCGGAATCCCCTTCGCCTTTATGTCCAGAATGCCGTCTTCCTTGAGGAATTCAATCGCCCTGCGCTGCCGCTTGTATGACAACCGCGTTTTCTCCTTGATGTGCTTCACCGGCGCGCAGAAATAGCCGTCGTCGTCAATCTCATTCCGGGCTTCCGCGAGATCGTATTCGTTCGCCAGCACGCCCAGCAGGATTGCAGCGTCCAGCCCGTACATTCGCGCCAGATGAAGGTTCAAAATGATGGAATCGCCCTTGGAGAGCCATCCGGTAAATGCCATTTCATTCACCCCTCAGTCTTATGCGCCCATCGAACAAATAGAGATCGATGGTTTTGTCGTACTCATCGCGGCAGATATCGTCTGCATCCCAGTCAACGTCCAGCGGATATTCGCTTTCTTGCGTCAGATAGCCGCGCTTTACAAGGCGCTTAAGCGCGTTGGTGATTTTTTTATCCTCAGAGTGGAACCATTCAAAACATTCCCTTTTACTGACTGGGTTATTGCCCGGTGCGAGCATAACTGAAGCGTATACAGCAAAATCAAAGAATTTAAGGTGCTTATCGTAAAGCATGCGTCTGGGAATGGCTATATAACTTGTTGTGGGCTTATACTCATTCAGCATTTTCTTTTTCCTCCTTAAACACCAGCATCTTTCGAATCAGGCGGCGCTTTTTGCAGATGCACGGAGCCATCGATACCGCCTTCATCGGGTCAGGGTACTGTTCGCACGCCGCCTGAAAGCTGTAAACGATATCCTCCGGCTCGAATTCCACGGCCATGCGGGTAATCTGTTCCTCGCCGTATTCGGACAAATGCACGCCGAAACACAGCTCAAGCGCCTTATTGACCGCCGCAAGCAGCTCTTTCGTTTCCATGCTCTTCCTCCTTCAGCCGGTAAACGGCGTAGCTTACGGGCTTGCCGTACCGGTTTACGCTTCTTTCCATGTCCTTGACGATGTTGTAGCCGCGCTCGCGCAGATCGTACACCCGCGCGCCGAGGCGCATAATGCCGTAGAGATTCATCGCCTCGCGCTGCGTAAGCCTGCCGCGCGTGCGCAGGTGGTGAAGCACCTGATTCGTCTGCGTCGTATACATCCTCATGCCCTCGCTTTCAGCCTGTAGAGCTTGCAAATGGTCTTGTCCGCCGGGATGCCGCCGTTTAAGTGGTATTTGCCGAGGAACTCCTTCAGCGGCATTCCATGCGCCTCCTGATGGTGCTCGCGGCACAGCGGCAATACCGGTATTCCCTCGTGGATGAT
>ERZ1034844.108-NODE-108-length-46045-cov-15.544901_pt1 | contig 46045 bp, 37 predicted proteins | sample MGYA00520594_ERZ1034844 | MGnify/ENA primary metagenome ERZ1034844 (study PRJEB33766, sample SAMN09781733) | gut metagenome | biome: gut microbiome | host: Homo sapiens | place: Madagascar | study: EMG produced TPA metagenomics assembly of the PRJNA485056 data... | reverse complement strand
AAAGCAATGTGAAAACATCCCATCAGAAGTATATGGCCTGAACAAATTCGGGTTTGTGGAGATGATGTATGGATATGATGTATGTAGAAGATTGCTGTGAAATACTTGATTCTATGAGAATACCAATCACAGCATCTGATAGAGAAGAGGGAGAATATCCTTATTATGGGGCAAATGGTATCCAGGATCATGTTGCAAATTATATTTTTGATGATGAGTTAGTTCTGCTGGCAGAGGACGGAGGAAATTTTGGCTCAAAAGAAAGACCTATTGCTTATAGAGTTTCCGGAAAGTGCTGGGTAAATAATCATGCTCATGTTCTAAAACCAAAGGCAGGATTAGATGTAGATTACTTATGCTATTCTCTTATGTTTTATAAGATTGATGGAATAGTTAATGGTGCTACAAGACAGAAACTTACTCAAGCTGCTATGAGAAAAATGAAAATTCCGTATAGAAGCATGGATGAGCAGTTGCATATTGTTGATGAGTTGAATTATGTTCTTAAGATAAAAGAGCAGCGGCAGCAAGAATTAACTCTATTAGATGAACTCATAAAAGCCCGATTTGTCGAGATGTTTGGGAATATAAATATCAATGATAAAAACTGGAATTCTGAGTCATTGGGTAAACTATGCACTATAGTTAGAGGTGGTTCGCCAAGGCCAATAGAAAAATTCTTAGGCGGAGATGTTCCATGGATTAAGATAGGTGATGCCACCGATGGAGATAATATATATTTAAGTTCAACAAAGGAACATATTATTCAAGAGGGTGTAAAGAAAAGCAGACTTGTTAAATCAGGGAGTTTGATATTTGCAAATTGTGGAGTATCTCTTGGATTTGCACGAATAATTACATTTGATGGATGCATTCACGATGGTTGGCTTGCAATGGAAGATATAGATAAAAGACTTGATAAGGTATTTTTGCTACAAGCACTAAATCAGATGACAGAGCATTTTAGGGCAATAGCTCCAGCAGGGACACAACCTAATTTGAATACAGTGATAATGAAAGCATACAAGCAGGTGATACCACCTCTTGAATTGCAAAAAAAATTTATTAGGTTTGCAGATCAAGTCGACAAATCAAAATTTGTCGAAATCACAGCATTGCCTTGAAAATTATAGTATAATCTATTTGAATACGTAAAATTGTTACCAACAATCCTTTTCATTTTTGCAAAGGGGGATTCTATGACAACTAACTTTGACTATTTAAAGCAAGAACCTAAATTTTCAACATTTGCAGATATTGCCATATCTGCTGAGAAAGTTATTTTATTGGATCCGGCGACGTGTATTCTTAACTGTCGTCGTGCTATGGAATCTGCCGTGAAGTGGATGTACTCTGTAGATAATGAATTGCAGATGCCGTATCAGGATAATTTGCAGAGCCTTATAAATGCAGAAGAATATCGGCAAATCGTTGGACAAGATATTTGGAAACGAATGGATTATATTCGTTGCTGTGGTAACATTGTTGCTCATACGACTAAAAAAATGAGTCGGGATGAGGCTATGCTTTGCCTGGAAAATCTTTTTATTTTCCTTGATTATGTTGCGTATTGCTATTCAGATCATTACGAAGAGCAAAACTTTAATAAAGAGTTGATTGCAGGTAGAATTGAAAAGGCAAAGCAATCTAAAAAAGAAACTGCAGAAATCAAAGAGAAATACGAAAAAAATCAGCGGGAATTGGAAGAAAAAGAAATCAATCTTCAAAAGCTGATGAAAGAGAATGAATCTTTAAAAGAGGAATTATCGGCTAGAAGACAGGAGAAAAAAGCTGGCTATATTCCTAAGCCGTTGGATTTATCGGAATATGATACAAGAAAATTATATATAGATGCAATGGTGATGGATGCCGGATGGAAAGAGGGCAAGAATTGGCTGAATGAGGTAGCTATCCCGGGAATTCCGAGCAAATCAGGTAGTGGAAGGGCGGATTACGTTCTGTATGATGACAGAAACAGACCTTTAGCAATTATAGAAGCAAAATCAACCGGAAGAGGAGTAGAAGAAGGTCGTTATCAGGCAAAAGTATATGCGGATGCATTGGAAAAAGAGTATCATCGTAGGCCAGTTGTATTCCTGACAAATGGATTTGAGACGCACATTATTGACGGACAGTATCCGGAGAGAAAATGTTCAGGTATTTATTCTAAGAGAGACCTGGAAAAGTGGTTTAATTTGCAGTCAATGAAAACCGGATTGAGCCATATTTTGGTGAACAAGGAAATAGCAGGACGTTATTATCAGGAAGAAGCAATCAAGAGGGTATGTGAAAGCTTTGACCAGAAGAATCGTAGAAAAGCCTTGCTGGTAATGGCTACAGGAAGTGGTAAAACCAGAACGGTTATTGCTTTGTGTGATGTATTATTAAAGGCAGGCTGGGTGAAGAATATACTTTTTCTGGCTGATAGGACGTCATTAGTTACACAGGCAAAGAGAAATTTTGTAAATCTGTTGCCGAGTTTGTCATGCACAAATTTGGTAGAAGAAAAAGATAATTATTCTGCACATTGCGTATTTTCGACATATCAGACAATGATGAAATGCATTGATACAGTAAATGATAGTGAAGGAAAATTATTTACGTGTGGCCATTTTGATTTGCTGATTTGTGATGAAGCACATAGGTCTATTTATAACAAATATAGAGATATTTTCGATTATTTTGATGCACCGTTAGTGGGATTGACTGCAACACCCAAAGATGAGATAGATAAGAATACATATGGTGTTTTTGAACTGGAAAATGGTGTTCCTACATATGGTTATGATTTGGCACAGGCGGTTAAAGATGGTTATTTGGTGGATTATGTTTCGGTGGAAACAGAGCTAAAGTTTTTGACGCAGGGAATTGTATATGATGACTTATCGGAAGAAGATAAGGAGGAATATGAAGAAAAATTCGCTACAGATGATGGAAATATGCCGGACAGTATAGAGGCATCCGCTTTAAATACATGGATATATAATGAGGATACCATACGTCAGGTATTAAATATTCTGATGACAGAGGGAATTAAAATTGATTATGGACAGAAGATAGGAAAGACGATTATCTTTGCAAAAAATCATGCACATGCAGAAAAAATTTTGGAAGTATTTAATAAAGAATATCCCAATTTAATAGGTTATGCAATGGTAATTGATAACCGTATGTCATATGCACAGAATGCAATAGATGAATTTTCGGATGCTAGGAAGTTGCCGCAGATTGCAATATCAGTAGATATGCTGGATACAGGCATAGATGTTCCGGAAGTGTTGAATCTGGTATTTTTCAAAAAGGTAATGAGTAAGGCGAAATTTTGGCAGATGATTGGTCGTGGAACCAGATTATGTCCGGGATTGTTGGACGGCGAGGATAAGTCAAAATTTTATATATTCGATTTTTGTGGAAATTTTGAATTTTTCCGGATCAATAAGGGAAAAGCAACTGCAAACATGATTGCTTTGCAGGGAGCTATCTTTAATTTACAGTTTGAGATGACCTACAAATTGCAGGCAGCAGAATTTCAGCAGAAACGCTTGATTGCCTATCGCAATCACTTAGTAGGGCAGATGGCAGGAAAAGTGCGCGAAATACCGAGGGATAATTTCGCTGTAAAGCAGCATTTAAAGTATGTGGAATTATATTCGATAGAGGATAATTATCAGTCATTAACATTTGAGGACACATTGACAGTAAAAGAGGAAGTAGCACCTTTGATATTGCCTGAAAAGGACGAGGTAAATGCAATTCGTTTTGACGCACTGATGTATGGAATAGAATTGGCTTATTTACTTGGTGAAAAATATACCAGAGCAAGAGGTGATTTATTAAAGAAAGTAAATGGTATTGCAGGCGTAGCAAATATTCCTGAGATACAGGCGAAGACGGATCTAATCAATAAAATATTGCATACGGATTATGTTGAAACAGCAGATGTTGATGACTTTGAAAAGATACGTGAAGAATTACGAAATTTAATGAAGTACATTCCGAAAAACGTAGTAAGATATGATACCAATTTTGAAGATGATATTCTTACAATTGAATGGAATGAGGCAGAATTGGATGATGATCAGCTGAAAAACTACAAAGCAAAGGCGGAATATTATATTCGTCAGCATCAGGATAATATTGCTATTGCAAAATTGAAAACGAACAAACCTCTAACCAGTACAGATGTGGATACATTAGAAGAGATTCTTTGGAAAGAGATTGGAACAAAGAAAGATTATGAAACAGAATATGGCGAAAAACCTTTAGGAGAATTTGTGAGGGAAATCGTAGGTCTGGATATGAATGCTGCCAAAGAGGCTTTTTCGGAATATCTTAATGACACTAACATGGATAGTAGACAGATATATTTTGTGAACCAGATTGTCGAGTATATTGTTCACAATGGTATGCTGAAAGATTTATCTGTGCTTCAAGAATCTCCGTTTACAGATCAGGGAAGCATTGTGGAAATCTTTACAGATATGACAGTGTGGATGGGGATAAAGAGTGTGATTGATAGAATCAACGCAAACGCAGTGGCGTAAAGTGAGGAAAAATGAAAGGGAAGAAGCAAAAGGTAAAAAGTAAACCGGTACAAAACAATAATGAAACTAAAATATGTATACAAGATTTAGATGAAGAAAAATGGATATGCATGCAGGCAGAAGCCTATTATCGGGCAATGAAACGAATAGATAATGAAAACACTAAGAAACTGAGTGATAATGAAAATGTTGAGAAACAGACTAGTGATTCAGCGAATATAAAGTGTTTATATAAAATATTGTATGTTTTCAATTTTTTGCTATGGCCTTTTAAAATTTTCGGAAGAGTGAAATTAAAGGAAGGAGTTTATAATTTGCCTATTGTTTTTGCTGTTTCGTTGATTATGTGGTTTATAGGACTTATGTCTTGGCTATTCGGTTTATTATTAATACCATATTCAAAAATTTTAGGAAAAATCCCGTTTGATATTGCACTAGTTCCCGTAGCTATTATATCAGTTTTTATAGGTAGTATGTTAATTATTGGGGCGCGAGAATTTGAAAAAGAGGAAGATAACAATCAAATTTATGCATTTTCAGCTACGTTTTTGGCATTGGTAAGCTTGTGCGTAAGCATAGCGTCATTTTTTAGATAAGAAGGGAATTTGTATGACAAAAGAAATCAAATCCGAAGCCCATCTCACCACCTTTGAAGCCATCAGCATGATCGTCGGCAACAGCATCGGCACAGGTATTATCGCTGTCCCATATCTTGCGACGAAGAACAGTATGCTCGACGTCGTGTGGATGGTGATGGTGGCTTATTGCGTGAACGTAATCCTGCATCTGATCATTGCCGAATTGTCTTACAACAACGGTGGTGTCCAGTTGGTCAAAAGCTTCGAAGGCGAGCTGTTTCATGGGAAAATGAAGCAGATTTTCAGCTGGTGTGTGTTCGTGGTATACGGACTGGCAATCATGATCGGTGTCAGCGGCAACATCAACGGCGGCGCGCAGATCTTCGTGAACTGGTTCGGGATACCCTTTGTCCTTGCGCAGATATTGTATTATACAATCGCCGGTGCGGTCGTATTTATCGGTATGAAGGCGGTCGGCATTGCGCAAAAATATGCCGTTATTATCTTAATGGGTATCGTAGCGGTGATGACGGTCGGGACTTTTCTGCATCCGCTGAATTCCCTGCAGAGAGCAGATTTCCACTGGAACAATTTGCTGGCATTATACAGCATGGTGGTGTTCGCTACCTCTGCGAATCAGGCGGTGATCCAGGTAGTGAAGGGACTGGACGGCAATGTGAAGAAGATTCGCAGTTCCATCTTTATCGGCTTTGGACTTTCCTCAGTATTTGTCCTGATCGTGACGGGCACAGTATTGTTGGGCACGGAAGGCGCTTTGGAAAAAGAGCTTGCGTATATGCAGCTGGGAGAAAGTATCGGTACCTGGGCAGTGGTCTTGGCAGGTGTATTTTCCCTGTTTGCGCTGTTGACTACATTCTGGTCCAACACGCTGGCGCTGCGTGACGTCGTCCATGAACAGATCGACATCGGCAACCGGATCAGCTGGCTGATCGCGACGGTTCCCTGCATCCTTTTTGCGATTTTCGGCGTGAACAGTTTTATCGTGTTGACCCGTATCATGAGTGGCGTCGTGGTGCTGGTGAGCATTATGCTGGTATTGACGTACGGCAAGTCGAGAAAAAAGGCCGGCAGCAGTCCTATCTGCGGCGTGATCGGCACGGTGCCTTTTCAGGTGTTGATGGTGATTTCCACGATTCTTTCTGCTGTGGGAGCATTGATTCCGTTAAGCTAAATGTAATGTTACTATTGCAGTAAGTTCGATGCGGCGGCTGGAATGATGCTGCATCAGAAAATAGATGTTTCTATTTGTAAGTTTTTAAAAATAAATGTGGTGCTGAATAATTACAAAAAAATAAAATGAAATAGAACAGAAAAGAGACTTCCTCATGTATACTTCCCCCAACTTCTGCATCCTCGATGAAGAGACATTTTCTCTTCGTATCCCGGATGACAGAGATTACAAAATTTTACAACTGACGGATCTGCACCTCGGTTTCGGACTTTTTTCCGGGAAAAAGGACAGGCTGGCGCTGTCTGCGGTCACGGAATTGATCCGCCGGACAAATCCTGATCTGATCGTCCTGACCGGCGACTCGGTGTTCCCGTTTTTCCTGAAAAGCGGCACAATGAATAACCGGAAGCAGGCACAGAAACTGCTTGCATTTTTGGATGATTTTCAGATTCCTTATACGTTTGTGTTTGGCAATCATGATTGCGAGATGGGTTCTGCCTGCAACAAGGAGCAGCTCGCCGATATTTTTGCTACAGGAAAATATGCTGTTTTCACCAAAGGAAGATATGAACACAGTGTGAAAAATCCAATAGCCGGTGTGGGCAACTTTGTGCTGAACCTGGTAGACAGTGAAGATCACCTGCTCTTACCGCTGATCATGCTGGACTCCAACATGTACGGTGATGGCTGGTTTTTCAGCGGATTTGACTGTATCCATGAGGATCAGACGGACTGGTGCATGGAGAAATTGCACGCCGGGAAAGTCCCTGCCATGGCCTTTTTCCATATGCCGCCTGCAGAGTTCAAGGAAGCTTATGAGAAGATGAAATTGGGTGACCATAGTGTCATTTACGAGCACGGCAGTATCGGGGAAAAAGACGAATATTTCGGAATCTCGAACCGATCACCTCATTTTTTCCAAAAAGCAGTGGATAACGGTCTGTTGAAATGGATCTTCTGTGGACACGATCATCTGAATACCTTGTCCCTGACGTATCAGGGCATCCGGATGACTTACGGAATGTCCATCGATTATCTGGGGTATTCCGGAATCGCGAAACAATACGTGCAGCGCGGAGCAACGCTGATCACCCGGAGACCGGATGGTGAGGTGGCAATCTTCATGGTGCCGCTGACGAAGGTGGTCTCTACAAGAGTGCGCGGAGAGAAATCGTAGAAATAAGAGAATCTTAGCTTTTATGTGTTTCAAACGAAAACGCCAGATGCAATATAAGAATGCGGTTGCAAATAAAGGATTTTACGAAACGGACAAGCAAATGCCATGGAAGCATATTACTATCAGAAAATGAACAAGCCCCAACAGGCGGCATATCACGCCATGCTGCAGGGCGTGACAGCACTATCGGATTCTTTTCAGTTACCAAGAATCTCAGCCGAGGAACTGTATGACGTATTTTTCCGGCTGCGGCTGGACCATCCGGAGATCTTCTGGCTGGTAAGCTATCGTTATAAATATTATCAGGATTCCCCCAACCTAATCTTCGAACCGGAGTATCTGTTTGATAAAAATAAGATCAGAGAGCACAGGAAAGCAATGCAGTCGAGGGTGGAAAAACTGGTACGGCCTGCCGCAAAACTTACAGAATGGGAAAAGGAAAAGTATATTCATGATTTCATATGTGAAAATGTGACGTATGATAAGCTGAAAAAGCCGTACTCCCATGAAATCATAGGTCCTTTGGGCCAGGGAGTGGGTGTCTGTGAGGGTATCGCCAAAGCCGTGAAAGTGCTCTGCGATGCGCTTGGGGTGTGGTGTGTGATCGTCATTTGTGGGAACAATCCCGAGAAGGGAATCAAGTACCGGCATACCTGGAACATTGTGCGGATCGGCGGACAGTACTATCACCTGGATGCTACCTTTGACAATACACTGGGCAAACATCAAGGGGATGAGGCCGCTTCTGCACAGATTCGCTACGATTATTTCAATCTGGGAGACAAGGCAATATTCCGGGACCACGAGCCGTTGATCGCACCGGCACCGGCCTGCCCGGACAACAATCATTTTTACTACAAAGAGAAAAAGCTCTCTTTTACCAAGACGGAGGAAGTATACAAGCGGGCACAGCAGATGGCAAAGAAGGGGAAGGCATTGATGTTCCAGTGGCGCGGCGGATATCTGACCAGAGAAGTATTACAGGAGCTGTTGGATCTGATCCGCAAGGCCGGAGAGGAACGACAGAAAACCGCCCGGATCAGTCTTAACTGGTCACAGGCGGTACTTCATTTTAGCTATGTGGAAAATGCCGGAATTCCGGAACCTGAGGTCATCATGGAAGAAGCCAATGAAGGAGAACAGTTCGATACCGGGGAATAAATGCCGATTATTTTAGGGCGCATTCCCTATACAAGGTATTGACAGCAAGCTTATATTCTCCGATATCTTTTGCCTTGCGGATTCTTTTTATATATTTTTCCGGTGTTTCAAAGCTGCTGCTTAAGAAGGTCCAGAGATCCTTCATCTTATACAGGGTGTTCGTATCACCGGACATGATTTCTTGATAACCGCACAGGAGAAGGTTGTGGAATTCCTTCAATACAGCCAGGCGTTCCGCAGTTTCCACGGCAGACTGCCCGGAAGACTTTAACTGCTGCAACAATCCCGGATTTTGCAGAATGCCCCGACCTATCATGACCGTATCGATCATGGGCAGTTTGTCCAGAATCCGGGTCAGTGATTCCGGGGAAGTAATGTCACCGTTATAGCATAGTGGACATTCCAGGAGATCGACGGCTTTGGCAAAAGCATCCAGATGTGGTGCCCCTTTGTAACCTTCGGACTGAAGCCTTGGGTGGATGATCAGTTCCTTCATAGGGAATTTCCGATAGATCTGAAGCAAAGTTGACCATTCATTCAGATCACTCATACCAATGCGTGTTTTGACAGAGATCGCCAACGGACATTTTTCAAAGATTTCATCCAGAAAAGCTTCTAGTTCCCTGGGGGTTCCTAAGAATCCTGCGCCCCGGTTCCGGGCTACTACGGTGCCGGAAGGGCAACCCAGGTTCAGATTGACTTCCTGATAGCCGTATCCGGCCAGCTGGTCTGCCAGAGACAGGAAATCTTCTGCCTTATTGGTAAGAATCTGTGGCACGGTATACATACCTGCATTATGTTCCGGCAGCACATCGCCACGCTCGCGGCTGTTCATGCGCCGGTTAGAGATAAACGGGGTAAAATATTTGTCCATGCCGCCGTAACAGCGGTTCCAACAGGTTCGAAAATGATAAGTGGTAAGCCCCTCCATGGGAGCAAGGTAATATTTCATAAAAAACTCCGGAATTAAAAAAATGTACTTTTGGTATTCCCATCATTATATATGGATAGAAGGAAAATTGCAAAGGAGAAACTGTGCTGACTGTGAAAAATGCATACGTCAGATTGAACGCATAAAATGAGGAGTGCCCAGACACCTTTCGGCGCCTGGGCTATTATGAAAAAATTTATCTTATATGCTTTGTTTGTTTGGAAGCGTTATCACTTCCTTGACTGTGATTAAAGTATACCAATGAATTATGAACAAATTATGAACATCATGTGAAAACTTAGTGAATATTACGAAAAACGCAAAAACTTAAAAAAGAAACTGTACAAATTGCACAAAAATAAAGAACGCCTAAAAATGCAGGATTCATGGGGTTATAGTTGTATCTGTGAGATAAACATGATAAAATAAAAACGATATATGCAGAGAAAATGCCTCATTGCAGAAAAATTTTTGTATATATTTTGCAGCGATTCAAAGTTCGACAGATATCATTAAATGTTCGTTGGGTGCAGTATTCGTAAGAAAGTTTGATGATGCTCATAAGACTGAGGGAACTTTGGATGTAAACAGTTCACATGAGGGACAAACATGTTTGGAGGAAGATGGATGGATACTTTTATGGATAAACTTGCACAAAAGCTCAATGCGCAGGAAATGATCAAAGCGAATTCCGCAGCGGATGCGGAAGAGATGGATCAGCTGAAGAGCCAGTTGCGGGAATACGGTGAATGTCTGGCGCAGATGCAGCAGGTTAATAAGGAACTGAAGGCAATCAATCAGGAGATGGAGCGCCTGATGGCTGAGACCATTGCTCCGGAAGTGACAAAGCTGTCCGAAGAAGGTGCGGCAGCTATGATCAGACTGAAAGAGGAGAGCGCAGCTGTCCTGAACAAGCAACAGGAGGAAAATACTGCTAAGTTACAGGAACTTGTGCAGGAGTACACGGCGAAGCTGGAAGCGATTCAGCAGAGCACCGAGGCACTTGAAGAACTGAAAAATCATCTTGATGAAAAGCTGAATAACGGTGAAGAGAGCGTCCATAAGGAATGCGTCAAAGTATACCGCAACGTACAGGCTGCCGTAGTTGAGGAAAATGAAAAGCAGACCGAAGCAGTGGTAGCCGGTATCAAGGCAGGACTGAACGGAAAACTGAACGGTGTCATGGGTGTGTCCATTGCGGCATTGGTAGTTGCGATTGCGGATGTGGTAATCCATGTACTGAATATCCTTCATGTCTTTTAAATGGAAGTAATCTGGGGTATAAGCAAGCGAATTATCCCGACAGGTGAAGCGTGTAAAAAGGGTGGGATTCGCGTCATAATGAGTATAAGAGATCCGGAAGGTTATTTACGGACTTTAACAGAAATGAGGTCATAGAGTATTCATGGGAAAAGAACTTTGGAAACCGGGGAATATGTTATATCCCCTTCCGGTTGTCATGGTAAGTCTGGCAGATCGGGACGGGCGCCCCAATATTATCACCGTGGCCTGGGTAGGTACGGTATGTACGAATCCGCCGATGGTATCGATCTCTGTCCGGCCGGAGAGATATTCCTATCCGATTTTGAAGGAGACCGGAGAGTTCGTCATCAATCTGACAACGAAAGAACTGACTTTTGCCACGGACTATTGCGGCGTCAAAAGCGGTCGTGACGTGGATAAATTCAAAGAAATGGGCTTGACTGCCATTCCTGGATCACAGGTGAAAGCGCCTATGATCGGGGAAAGTCCCGTCAATATCGAATGCAAAGTAAGGCAGGTACTTCCTCTGGGATCCCACGACATGTTCCTGGCAGATGTGGTTGCTGTCCATGCAGATGAAAAATACATGGATGAGAATCACAAGTTCCACTTAGAACAGGCAGACCCCATCATTTACTCCCACGGATCCTATTTCGGGTGCGGAGAATTACTGGGAACCTTCGGATACAGCGTGCGCAAAAAATAACTTGACGTTTTTGCAAGGGTTGGGTATGATTAAGTATCATAAATAAAAATATTTACTACGAAGAAGTAGCATCAGACAAAAATGTCTGGTGCTTTTTTCATTTTTTGCAAATGTGATTCTGAATTATTGCCATTTTTATGATGCAGATAAAATATCTGGGAAAGTCTGGGTGAAGCGTATGACACAGATAGACAAAAACATAGCATGTAATCTGAAGAGAATCCGGAAGTCGAAAAACATGAGCCTGGATATGCTGGCAGAGCGCACCGGTGTCAGCAAAAGCATGCTGGGGCAGATTGAGAGGGGAGAATCCCATCCCACGGTTTCTACGATCGGGAAAATCGTGGAAGGATTAAAGGTGCCGTTTGAACAGCTGATCTATGACAGAAAGGAGATCATGGTGATGCCCTCCCCGGAGGAAGCTCCGGTGTTCAAGGCAAGAGAGGGAGAGTACCGGATCTATGTGATGCTCCCTTATGATGCGGGCAGGAATTTCGAGATTTATCAGGGAGAGCTCGCCCGGAACGCCAGGATGGAAAGCGAATCCCACGGAGAACAGACATGGGAGTATCTGACCGTGGTATCCGGAGAGATCGAGCTGGTGCTGGAGGATGGCAGTTTCCTGGTGAAAACGGGCAGCTCGCTTTATTTTGCCTGTGACCGCAGACATACCTATCGCAATATCGGCGAGTCGAAAGCGGTACTCAACATGATTATTACCACGCAGCGTTAGAAAAAACAGCTTTAGAGAAAACGTCCCCGTTTGATGGCGTCTTTGCCGTATTTTGTGCGGATGTCATCCAGTGCGGCATCGAGTCTTTTCTGTTTTTCGGAGCGCGGCGCCGCAAAGTCGAAGAGGCTGAGTTGGACCGGTTCGTCTTCCGGTACAAGTTTCGAAGTACGGACGCCCAACAGGCGGATCGGCGAAGCGTCCCACAGTTCGTCAAACAGGGCACAGGCATTTTCATACAGAAGGTTCACGGAAGCAGTGGGCACGTCTAACGGCATCTGGTGAGAAACATTCCGGAAATCACTGTAACGTATTTCCGTACAGATCTGTCCTGCCAGTTTGTGAGACGCGCGTAAACGCCTGCCTACGGATTCACAGAGGGACAGCAGTACTTTGTAGGCTTCTTCTTTGGTCAGAGCGTCGTTGCCAAGCGTCGTCGAATTGCCGATTCCTTTTGCTTCGGAACGCTCCACCGTTACCGTGGAAGGATCAATGCCGTTGGCATATTGCCACAGGCTGCGACCGTGACTTTTCAGGTGTGCTTCCAGAATCGAGGGATCAGTACATGCAAGGTCACCGATGGTGAGAATCCCAAGCTTGTGAAGGGTTTCGGCACTGGAACGCCCACAGGTGAACAGATCCGATACGGGGAGCGGCCACATCTTCTGTCTAATCTCTCTATAATATAAGGTATGTGTCTTATCCGGTTTTTCAAAATCCGAAGCCATCTTGGCCAGTACTTTTCGATCGGAAATCCCCACATTTACAGTAAATTGAAATTTTTCAAATACGGAGCTCCGGATATATGCGGCAGCTGCTTCGGGAGAAGCGTAATTCCCGGCAATGGGCGTATAGTCCATGTAACATTCGTCGATGCTGACCTGTTCGATATCGGGACAGATAGCGGAGAGGTGTTCCATAAGCTGCCGGCTCTTTTCTCGGTACATATTATGATTCGGAGCAGCCATGACCAGATTCGGACATTTGCGCAGGGCATTGACCACAGGCTCACCGGTGGTGATTCCAAAGGCTTTGGCAGGGATGGATTTGGCCAGGACGATACCGTGACGGGTGGAAGTGTCGCCGCCGACAATCGCCGGAATGGTGCGCAGATCCACAGGATTGCCCTGCTGCAGCTTATCCAGAGCCGTCCAGCTTAAAAAAGCGGAATTCACATCAATATGAAATATGATTGGGTCGTTCACGCGGCGTCCTCCTTTCCGTTTCTTTTACGCTCATTATATCACGATTCGCATCTTCGATGCTCTACGCTGCGTTGCAGCTATCGTGATCTAATTCGCCGTTCGCCAGAAATCTGCCAGCAGCTTTCTGGCTCTCTTGCGCTCATTATATCATAAGCTTGCAGTGCATCCCGGAAACACGTTGTGTTCCCGGGATGTCCGGGCTTCGCCCTATCGTCCCCACATATTACACAATATTGCCTGCAAGCAGTCATATTGTGTAATACGTGTGACCACACTGCTCATTGCCTACGCTCATTATATCACAACAATTCGCAAAAAGAACATATATTCTTTCTTTACAAGGTATATAAATGCTGTTAGAATCTATATGTTACAAAGTTATTACAGCAGTCCCAAAGCGAAGTGCCAAATAAGCGGCATGTGCATTGCAGGAACATGGTACAAAGCATGACGTGGGATCTGTGAAAAAACGTTTTGAAAAAGGTATACAGTTCGCCTTGCACGGGCATACTGTTTGCAGATACGATAGATCGAGAAGGAATCAATGAAGAAACTGACAGCTTACTCTAAAAGAGTAAAATATACATATGTGAAAACGACGCTGGTGACTCTTTTTGTGAGTCTGTTTTTCTTAAAAGGCTATGCTGCGTTTGAAAAAACCGGAGAGAATTATTTTCATGTGTTCTTGAATGGCAATGAGATCGGAACGGTCGGCGAGGCCGACAGAGCGGAGCAGCTTTTACAGGAAGCCAGAAGAAATATTGCCTCCCAGAGCGATGATATGATTTTCATGGATGCGGATCTGAAATTGGTCGGCGAGGAAGTACTGTGGGGCACGCTTGATAACGAGGATTCCATGCTGGCGGGAATGGAGAGAGAACTGGAAAGCAGCATTCGTGAGACTTTCCACAGGTCTTATACCATGAAAGTGAATGAATACATGGTCAACCTGGCAAGTGTGGAGGAAGTCAAATCTCTCCTGCAGGCGGCTGTGGACAAATATGATACCGAAGGGAAATTCAGCGTGGATCTGATGCATGATGCGCAGAAGGAATTTAACGTGCTGACCACGGAAGTCGTGAACAGGCAGGAGCTGACTGCACAGGAGGAACAGAAGGAAGAAGCCATCTATGCGGGCGGTGTACAGACAGCACTGGATCAGGCAGGTTCCCAGGCAGAGCAGCAGGGCGAGAAGGATTTCGAGGATTATGATCTGGGTCTGATGACCATGGATTTTGCGGAAAAAGTGGAAATCGTTGAGACCTATCTGCCCGAGAGTATGTTGACACCGTTAGATCAGGCTGTGGAAGATGTGATCAAGGATCAGGAGACACCCGGAGAGTATGAAGTAGTCAGCGGTGATACCCTGTCCGAGATTTCTATTAAGGTCAATATTCCTATCGATCAGATCATTGCCATGAACAGCGAGACACTGACGGACGAGAATTCCACGATCCGTGTAGGGGACAAGCTGATCATTACCGTGCCGGAACCGGAGCTGTCCGTAGAACGTATGGAACAGAATTATTATGAAGAAATCTATGATGCGGACGTAATTTACGTGGATAATGATTCCTGGTATACGACGCAGACGAAGATTTTGCAGCAGCCTTCGGCAGGATTCCGCCGTGTGGTTGCAGATGTTTCTTATCTGAATGACAGAGAAGTCACGAGAGATATTTTAAAAGAAGAAGTAGTCATGGAGGCAGTTCCCAAGATTGTGGAGCGCGGTACCAAGATTCCTCCTACCTATATCAAGCCGATTTCCGGCGGCCGACAGACTTCCGGTTTCGGACGCAGAAAAGCACCGACCAAGGGCGCCAGCAGCTATCATAAAGGTGTGGACTGGTCTGTTCCTACCGGAACAGCGGTATTTGCATCCTGCGGTGGTACGGTAGCCAGAGCCGGATGGGGAAGCGGATATGGTTATTGTGTATACATTAACCATGAAGACGGTCGACAGACCAGATATGGTCACCTGAGTAAGGTGCTTGTAAAGGTTGGACAGACTGTAAAACAGGGAGAACGTATTGCACTGAGCGGTAACACCGGCGTAAGTACGGGACCTCATCTTCACTTTGAGATCCTGATTAACGGCAGCCAGGTGAACCCGTTAAAATACCTGAATTAGGGCGCTGTATTTACAAATGCCCCAAAATGTGGTATAAGTGCATAAGAAGGTTTTTCTGATCTGAGAATGACAGAGGTAAGAAACAATGGAACAATACGCAATTAAAGGCGGTAATCCATTAGTCGGAGAAGTAGAAATAGGAGGTGCCAAGAACGCGGCACTTCCTATTCTTGCTGCCTCCGTAATGACGGATGAGACTGTTTATATAGAGAATATGCCGGATGTAAGAGATACGAATGTGCTTTTGACTGCTATGGAGAACATTGGCGTGATCGTGAAGCGCACGGATCGTCACAAGGTGACACTCAACGCATCCAATATCAGTGAACTTGTAGTAGAAGATGAAAATATCAAGAAAATCAGAGCTTCCTATTATTTGATCGGGGCTCTGTTGGGAAAATATAAGCATGCGGAAGTGGCACTTCCCGGCGGATGCGATATCGGCTGTCGTGCCATTGACCAGCATATCAAGGGATTCCGTGCATTGGGTGCGGATGTGAAGATCGAACATGGTCTGATCAAGACGCATGCGGAGCAGCTGCGCGGCAGTCATATTTATATGGACGTAGTCAGCGTGGGCGCTACCATCAATATCATGATGGCGGCAGTGATGGCGGAAGGTACCACGATCATTGAGAACTCTGCCAAAGAGCCTCATGTAGTAGACCTTGCGAACTTTTTAAACAGCATGGGCGCAAATATCAAAGGCGCCGGTACCGATGTGATCCGTATCAAAGGTGTTTCCCGTCTGCATGGCACCGAGTATGCGGTGATTCCCGACCAGATTGAGGCAGGCACTTTTATGTTTGCCGCAGCTGTGACCAAGGGGGATGTGACGGTAAAAAATGTAATTCCCAAGCATCTGGAGTCTATTACGGCAAAATTGTTGGAGATCGGATGTGAAGTGGAAGAAGCGGATGACTGTCTCCGTGTGGTAGCTTCCAAGCCGCTTCGCCATACGCAGGTCAAGACGCTGCCTTATCCCGGATTTCCGACCGATATGCAGCCGCAGATCACGGTGGCACTGGGATTGTCCCAGGGGACCAGTATTGTGACAGAGAGTATTTTTGAGAATCGTTTCAAATATGTAGATGAGCTGACCCGTATGGGCGCAAGTATCAAGGTAGAGGGGAATACCGCCATTATCGACGGTGTGTCCAGATATACCGGAGCCAACATTTCCGCACCGGACTTAAGAGCCGGCGCAGCACTGGTACTGGCAGCCATGGCAGCGGAAGGATTTTCTACCGTGGATGACATCCGCTATATTGAGAGAGGTTATGAGGATTTCCACCTGAAGCTGCAGGGACTGGGCGCCCAGATCGAACTGGTCGAGACCGAGCGGGATCTGCAGAAGTTTAAGCTGAAGATTGGCTGAGTGTAAAATTCTGTAAACAATATCTTTTGATAATGTGAATGTTTTTTTGCACATTTAAGCTGGGATTTCCACAAGACAACAAATGAGAAAAAATGTCTGTTGACAAAACAGGGAACTCATAGTAAGTTAATTACCGTAGAAAAGTTCATATAGACTTTCCCTTATTCAGAGTGGTGGAGATACATAGGATCGAAGAAGCCACGGCAACCCCGCATGACAGGATGCGGAAGGTGCCCACCTGAGCGAGCAACTGTCGAACAATAAGAGGATTTGATCAATTGATAAATCAGTCCGCTTATGTAAGCGGACTTTTTTGTACCATTCAGAGTCACCATTGAAAACGTTGACATAAGATAACCGGAAAACATTCGGATTGAGGTTTGAATGTAAACTGGCCGGAACGTATTCGGATTAGGGCTTTGACAAGACCAATCGGATTACATTTGAATGCGATATGATTCTGAGTGACAGGAACTTTAAGCAACAGTAACAGATACACAATCGACACTCTTCCTGTTAGGAAGCAGAATGGAGGACAAATGGAAAAACGTTTATTTACATCGGAATCCGTAACTGAAGGACATCCCGATAAAATCTGTGACGCAGTATCCGATGCGGTACTGGATGCGCTGATGGAGCAGGATCCGTTCAGCCGTGTAGCATGTGAGACCTGCACCAATACCGGTTTCGTACTGGTAATGGGTGAGATCACCACCAAGGCAAATATTGATATTCCCGCTATTGTTCGTAAGACCGTGACCGAGATCGGCTATGATTCTTCCGAAAAGGGATTCGACGGCAACACCTGTGCCGTTATGGTATCTCTGGACAAGCAGTCCACTGATATCGCCATGGGCGTAGACAAGGCCCTGGAAGCAAAAGAAAGCCACATGACCGATGAACAGCTGGATGCCATCGGTGCCGGAGATCAGGGTATGATGTTCGGCTATGCTACAGATGAGACTCCGGAATATATGCCGTATCCCATCTCTCTGGCACACAAGCTGACCAGACAGCTGACCAAGGTTCGTAAGGATGGTACACTTTCCTATTTAAGACCCGACGGAAAGAGTCAGGTATCCGTAGAGTATGATGAGAATGGCAAGCCTTTTCGTCTGGAGGCAGTCGTTCTGTCTACCCAGCATGACGAACATGTATCTCAGGAGCAGATCCATGAGGACATCAAGAAGTATGTATTCGATCCTGTTTTGCCCGCAGACATGATCGATGCAGACACCAAGTTCTTCATCAATCCTACCGGACGTTTCGTAATCGGCGGACCTAACGGCGACAGCGGACTGACTGGCCGTAAGATCATCGTAGACACCTACGGTGGATATGCACGTCACGGCGGCGGAGCATTCTCCGGCAAGGACTGCACCAAGGTGGACAGAAGTGCGGCGTACGCAGCACGTTACGTTGCCAAGAATATCGTAGCGGCAGGACTGGCTGAAAAGTGTGAGATCCAGCTGTCTTACGCTATCGGTGTGGCACATCCTACTTCCATCATGGTAGATACCTTCGGTACGGGCAAACTGCATGATGATAAGCTGGTGGAGATCATTCGTGAGAACTTCGACTTAAGACCCGCAGGCATCATCAAGATGCTGGATCTGCGCAGACCTATCTACAAGCAGACCGCTTCCTATGGCCACTTTGGACGTACCGATGTGGATCTGCCCTGGGAGAAGCTGGACAAGGTGGATTTATTGAAGAAATACCTGGCATAGTTACGAGCCATGCGAAAATGAAACAGGAACTGTTCCCGGGAGTTTACTCACAGGGAACAGTTCCTGTTTTGATTTTTATGCGGCACATGTATGAATGAAGCATGGCGTTTTATTTGGTTTCCTCTGTCTCCTCGGTCTCGTCTGCCTCTTCCTGTCCATACTCTCCGATATGGAACAGCTGCTGTTCTCCGGAGGTGGTGACATGCACACCTTTTTCTTCCAGTTTCAGATCCTTGACATACATGGTCTTCGTAGTCTGGGGCAGAGCGGCCAGATCAATTTCAACGGGCTCCAGCAGATGTGCGGGATCTGCTTTGTAATGCACCTCGGACAATTCTGCTTCGAAGATACCCTGTACCTTGTCTTCGTTCACATAGACAATGGGAACAGTAGCGGATACGATTTCGCCGGCTACCAGAGCCTGAAAGTCCAGAGCCATATATTTCTTGGTCAGAGGATCAAAATCAATATTTTTTACCAGAACATCTACATTCTTACCATCCAGTTCCAGATAAGCCTGGGTGCCTTCTTTTGCATTCTTGATAAAAGCGGATGCATCCTTCTCTGTGAATTTCAGGGAAACATTCTCTTTCATTTCTTTTCCGTACAAAACACCGGTGATAAAACCGTCTCTTCTTAATTTCTTTGCTTTTTCGTCAGGATTTCTTTTTTCAGCTTTTAATGTCAACATAATGATGACCTCCTCGATCTCTACGTTTGTTTCGTGTAGATGAGAGCTTGTAGAAGTTCTTTTTGCACTATGGTTATTATAACACATATAGAACAAAGTAAACAGTTAAAATGTCACAAAAATAACAGAAAAAAAGTGGGATTTACAAGCAAATTTCAGAAAACAATGTGAAGCGGCACTCTTTGGCATCTACGACATGAAACGAAAATATGTAAAACACATGGAAATATTCGTTTCAAAATTGTGTGCGTATGATGATATATCTGAGAAAAATTTACAACTGCATTACAAGAACACGTTACAACAATAAAGTAAAAGGTTGCGTAAAAAGGTAAAATGGGGTATACTTGTCACAAATACATTTGAATTTACTGGGAGGACATAAGGATGGATATGAATATTGTATGCCTGGATCTGGAGGGAGTACTGGTGCCGGAGATCTGGATCGCTTTTGCGGAGGCCAGCGGAATCCCGGAACTGAAGAGAACCACCAGAGACGAGCCGGATTACGATAAATTAATGAAATGGAGACTTGGTATTCTGAAGGAACACGGTCTGGGACTGAAGGAGATTCAGGAGACTATCGCAAAGATCGACCCCATCCCCGGGGCGAAGGAGTTTCTGGATGAGCTGCGTTCCATTACCCAGGTCATCATTATCAGTGACACCTTTTCACAGTTTGCGGGCCCTCTGATGAAAAAACTGGGTTACCCCACCATCTTCTGTAATTCCCTGGAGGTAGCTGACAACGGTGAAATCACCGGTTTTAAGATGCGTGTGGAGAATTCCAAGTACACTACGGTGAAGGCATTGCAGTCTATCGGCTTCCAGACCATCGCCAGCGGTGACAGCCACAACGATCTGGGCATGATCCAGGCCAGCAAGGCAGGGTTCCTGTTCAAGAGTACCGAACAGATCAAAAAAGATCATCCGGAGCTTCCAGCCTATGAGACCTATGACGAACTGATGGCAGCTATCAAAAAAGCATTATAATCTCCTATATTACTATTACTATGAAAAACTCTCCGGACAGATGTTATTCTGTTGAGGAGAGTTTTCTGTGTATACAGTGAATGCGTTTAATGGAGAATATTGATCCGCCACACACGGAAAACAGGGAAAAGACAAATAAAATATAAAAATATAATCGAAATTAAAAAAGTTATTTACATATTTTTACAAAATGTTACAATATTATAATATGACTTGTTATCAACCAATAGTAAGGAGAGGAAAATGTTCGAAAATTTGAAAATCAAGCAGCGCCTGAAAAAAGCTTTTGCCATTATTGTAGTTATATCTTCTATTGCAGGAGTGCTCGGAGCACTGGCAATGATCGTTACCATGAACCGCTATCAGCATGCATTGACCAATTACGGTTTTTCACAGGGAGATATCGGTAAGGCCATGACTGTATTCACGGATGTAAGATCCGCAACCCGTGGAATCATAGGATATAACGACCCGGATCTGGTGGACGGTCTGATCACGACTCACGATGAGAAGAAGCAGGCTTTTCTTGAATACTGGGAAGTTGTCGGCGAGACTGTTGTTTCTTCAAAGGAGAAGGAACTGTATGATCAGGTAAATGAGCAGATTCAGCAGTACTGGGAGTTGGATCAGCAGGCCATTAATACCGGTAAGGTGGATATGGAAGAGAAGCGTATGCAGGCACAGGAGCTGATGCAGAATCAGGTAGCACCGCTTTATAATGAAATTTATGATACCATGCGTGAACTTATGAACGAGAATGTCCGTGAAGGAGATTCCCTTTCTTCCATACTGAATATCATGGGATTTATCTTCCTGCTTATCATTGTTGGTGTGATCGTGCTGGCAATTATCATTGCAACGAGAATGGAACATGCAATCTCTCAGGGAATCGCAGCACCGCTGGATGCATTGGCAAAGCGTCTGGAGACTTTTGCACAGGGTAACCTGTCCGATCCGTTCCCGACACTGAACAGTAAGGATGAGATCGCTGACATGATTCATTCTGCAAATGAAATGGCAGAAAAGCTGAGTTTTGTCATTGCCGACACCGGAGAAGTTATGAGCCAGATGGCAAACGGCAATTACAACATCACTTCCAAGAACCCGGATATGTATCAGGGTGATTTTGAACAGTTGTTTCTGTCTATCCGTAACATGAAGACACAGATGGTTCAGACACTGCGTTCCATCGAGGAGTCTTCCAGGCAGGTATCCGCAGGTGCAGCTAACCTGGCAGATGCTTCCCAGAATCTGGCAGAGGGCGCTACCGAGCAGGCAGGTGCCGTAGAAGAACTGCAGGCTACCATTACCAACATTACTTCCAATATTGAGCAGGCTGCTGAACAGGCACAGGAGTCCTATGAGCAGGCCAGAAAATATGCAAACGAAGCAGATAACAGCAGAGCAGAGATGAAGGCTATGGTGGATGCTATGGCCAGAATCAGTGATACTTCCAACAAGATCGGCAATATCATTTCTGAAATCGAGGATATTGCATCCCAGACCAACCTGTTGTCCCTGAATGCTTCCATCGAGGCAGCCAGAGCAGGTGAGGCAGGCCGTGGATTCGCTGTGGTTGCTGACCAGATCCGTCAGCTGGCAGAGCAGAGTACCAAGTCTGCTGTAGATACCAGAGACCTGATTGAAGGTTCCATGCAGGAGATCAAGGAAGGCAACCAGGCTGCAGACAGCGCTGCTGCTTCCATCGAGATCGTAGTAGACGGTATCGGCAAGATTGCAGAGTCTTCCCGCAGTATCAGCGAGATCTCCAAGGACCAGGCCAATGCCATGGATCAGGCAGAGCAGGGTGTCAACCAGATCTCCGAGGTAGTACAGTCCAACTCCGCTACCGCAGAAGAATCTTCCGCTACCAGCCAGGAATTGTCTGCACAGGCAATCTCTCTGGATGAGCTGATCAGCAAGTTTATTCTTCCTCAGGAATAAGAACGGCTGAGACATTGAGAAAAATATAGTACAGCTGGAAAAGCAGGTATCGGCAACGATGCCTGCTTTTTTTCTCTGACAGGAAGTGGACAAGGATATCTGATATGCGATATAATTACAGGGAACAGAACTGGAACAAAATGAGTGAAATGAGGTAACCATGGGAATGGATCAGGAACAGACACCCCACAAGCGCCGGGTGCGTTATAAAGGGAAATACCCCAGAAAATTTGAGGAAAAATATAAGGAATTACAGCCCGAAAAATACGGAGATACCATTGCCCATGTGATTCAGAAGGGAAACACTCCCGCAGGCATGCATATCTCCATTATGGTAAAGGAGATTCTGGATTTCCTGAAGATCCAGCCGGGAGAGACCGGATTTGATGCAACACTGGGCTACGGTGGACATACGAAAGCCATGTTGGAGCAGCTGCAGGGGCGTGGGCATATCTATGCCACAGACGTAGATCCGGAGGAGTCTGCCAAGACGAAGAAACGACTGGCAGAGGCCGGTTACGGAGAAGAGATTCTGACCATCAGATTACAGAATTTCTGTACCATAGATGAGATCGCAAAAGAGGTCGGAGGATTTGATTTTATTCTGGCGGATCTGGGAGTATCTTCCATGCAGATCGATAATCCCAGCAGAGGTTTTTCTTTCAAGGTGGACGGTCTGCTAGATCTCAGACTGAATCAGCAGCAAGGAATCAGTGCAGCAGAGCGCCTGGATACCATCAGCAGAGAAGAACTGGCGGGAATGCTTTACGAGAATTCCGACGAACCCTACTGCGAGGAACTGGCGAAGGCCATCACCGATGAGATCCGTAAAGGACACCGGATAGATACTACTACAAAATTAAGGGAAGTCATCGAAAAGACTCTGGATTTTCTCCCGGAGAAGGAGAAAAAGGATACCATCAAAAAGACCTGTCAGAGAACTTTTCAGGCCTTGCGTATTGATGTGAACCGCGAATTTGAAGTGTTATATGAATTTATGGAAAAGCTGCCGGGAGCCTTGAAACCTGGCGGAAGAGTAGCTATCCTGACTTTCCATTCCGGCGAAGACAAGCTGGTGAAGCAGGCATTGAAGGAAGGCTACCGGAACGGCATTTATGCCGATTATGCGAAAGACGTGATCCGCCCTTCTGCGGAGGAATGTGTACAGAACGGCAGAGCCCGTTCCACGAAGATGCGTTGGGCGGTCCGGGCGGAAGAACAGACAGACTGACAGACGGAACAAAGGAGGTGTGAGAATGACTGTCATGGAATTTATCAATGCACACAGAGAGGATATGGATCCCTGCGAGTGTGTGATCCTGCCGGACGGCAGTGTGGAAGAGCCACAGCCTTCTCATATCAAAAAGCTGGAGGAAATCTCCGGCGAAGATAAACTGACACTGAACAGCCGTATGGAGAAAAATATGGAGCCCATATTTTTCATGGTGGAGTATACCGGCTGTATGTTAATATGGAGTACCCGTGTAGTGGTGCCGTCCCATCCCGCACCGGCACAGGAAGAGACACTGGAGACCTTGTATTTCGCGGCGATGCTGGCTCCCGGCTATCATAGGGAACAGGTGGGGCCTACCTACGAGGAATGTGTCAGAAAAGTAAAAGAACTGCACTAGAAAGGGAACGACAAAATGGCATTTGCACATCTTCATGTTCATACAGAATATTCGCTGCTGGACGGTTCCAACAAGATCAAGGAGTACGTAGCCAGGGTCAAGGAGCTGGGCATGAACAGCGCGGCAATCACCGACCATGGCGTTATGTACGGCGTGATCGATTTTTACCGTGCCGCGAGGGAAGCAGGCATCAAGCCGATCCTCGGCTGCGAGGTCTATGTGGCACCGAATTCCCGTTTTGATAAGGAACTGACCGGCGGAGAAGACCGTTATCACCACCTGGTACTCCTGGCGGAGAACAATACCGGCTATGCCAATCTGATGAAGATCGTGAGCCGCGGTTTTACGGAAGGGTACTATTATAAACCGCGTGTAGACATGGAAGTATTACAGCAGTTCCACGAGGGTATCATTGCGCTGTCCGCATGTCTCGCCGGAGAAGTACCGAGATTCATCCAGAAGGGGATGAAAGACGAGGCGAGGAAGGCTGCCAGAAAGTATGAAGCCTGCTTCGGCAAGGGCAATTATTTTCTGGAACTGCAGGATCACGGCATTCCGGAACAGCGTATCGTGAATATGGAACTGATCCAGATGAGCAGGGAACTGGATATTCCGTTGGTTACGACTAACGATGTGCATTACACTTATGCGGAGGATGCTATTCCGCATGATATTCTGTTGTGCCTGCAGACGGGCAAAAAGCTGGCGGATGAAGACCGTATGCGCTACGAGGGCGGTCAGTATTATGTCAAAAGCGAAGAGGAAATGAAGGGGCTGTTCCCTTATGCCTGGGAGGCAGTGGAGAATACGCAGAGAATCGCGGACCGCTGTAATGTCGAGATCGAATTCGGTGTGACGAAGCTGCCGAAATACGATGTGCCGGAAGGCTATGATTCCTGGAGTTACCTGAACAAGCTTTGTGATGACGGACTGGCAGAGCGCTACGGCGACGGCAACCAGCCGGCCGGAGAGACCGGCCAGACTCTGAGAGAGCGTCTGGATTATGAGCTGGGTGTTATCCGGAGAATGGGCTATGTAGATTATTTCCTGATCGTATGGGACTTTATCAACTATGCCAAGGAAAACGGGATCCCTGTGGGACCGGGACGTGGATCCGCAGCCGGAAGCATCGTGGCGTACTGCCTGAAAATCACGAATATCGATCCGATCCATTATAATCTGCTGTTCGAACGTTTCCTGAATCCGGAACGTGTCTCCATGCCCGATATTGACGTGGACTTCTGCTTCGAACGACGTCAGGAGGTCATTGACTATGTAGGCAGAAAATACGGGTCCGATAAGGTCGTTCAGATTGTTACTTTCGGTACGCTGGCGGCAAAGGGTGTCATCCGCGACGTGGGGCGTGTCATGGATCTGCCCTATGCCTTTGTGGATTCCATTGCCAAAATGGTACCCAATGAACTGAATATTACTTTGAGCAAAGCGCTGGAGATGAATCCGGAATTCCGCAAGCTGTATCAGGAGGATGAACAGGTACACCACCTGATTGACATGTGCATGCGTCTGGAAGGTCTGCCGAGGCATACCTCCATGCACGCAGCCGGTGTCGTAATCTGCCAGAAGTCTGCCGATGAATTTGTGCCGCTGTCCAGAGGCTCCGACGGTTCTATCGTTACCCAGTTTACCATGACGACATTGGAAGAACTGGGACTATTGAAGATGGATTTCCTGGGACTGCGTACGCTGACCGTAATCCATGATGCGGTGGATTTCATTGAGAACGCCACCGGACAACATATCAACGTGGATGCTATCGATTATAATGATCCGAAGGTGCTGGCATCGATCGGTACCGGTCGGACGGAAGGCGTGTTCCAGCTGGAAAGTGCCGGGATGAAGAACTTCATGAAGGAACTTCGTCCGCAGAATCTGGAGGATGTCGTAGCCGGTATCTCGCTGTACCGGCCGGGCCCTATGGATTTTATCCCGAAATACATCCAGGGTAAGAACCATCCAGAGGATGTAACCTATGCCTGCCCCCAGCTGGAGCCGATTTTAAAGCCGACCTATGGCTGTATCGTGTACCAGGAGCAGGTCATGCAGATCGTGCGTGACCTTGCGGGATATACCTTGGGACGAAGCGATCTGGTGCGTCGCGCAATGAGCAAGAAGAAACAGTCTGTCATGGAAAAAGAGCGTGCCAACTTTATCTATGGCAATCCGGAGGAAAATGTCCCCGGATGTATCGCCAACGGTATCGATGAGCAGACGGCAGGCCAGATCTACGATACCATGATGGACTTCGCGAAATATGCATTCAACAAGTCCCATGCGGCATGCTATGCGGTGGTGGCTTATCAGACAGCATACTTAAAATATTATTATCCGGTAGAATTCATGGCGGCGCTGATGACTTCTGTCATCGATAACCCCAAAAAGGTGTCGGAGTACATCTTAAACTGCCGGAATATGGACATCGCGATCCTGCCACCGGATGTGAACGCCGGGGAAGCCGGATTCTCCGTGGCAGACGGGAAAATCCGATATGCGCTGACAGCGATCAAGGGTGTCGGACGTCCTGTGATTGACAGCCTGGTACAGGAGCGAAAAGAGAGAGGACCTTTCACCAATCTGAAGGATTTTATCACCCGTATGTCCGACAAAAAAGAGATGAACAAACGCGCAATCGAGAACCTGATCAAAGCAGGGGCACTGGACGGACTGGGCGGCACCAGAAAACAGTTCATGAGCGTCTATGTGCAGATTGCAGATCATATTGCCCATGATAAGAAAAATAACCTGGCAGGTCAGATTTCCCTGTTTGATATCGCCGGCGAAGAAGACAAGGAAGAATTCGACATTCGTATGCCGAATGTGGGCGAATACAGCAAGGAAATGATGCTGGGCTTTGAAAAAGAGGTGCTCGGTGTCTATGTCAGCGGTCATCCTCTGGAAGAATACCAGGAACTGTGGCAGAACTGCATCAGCAATACCGCGGGAGATTTTGCCATGGATGAAGAGACCGGTGCGGTGACGCTGGTACAGGATCAGGCGAATGCCGTGATCGGCGGAATGATCGCGGATAAGACCGTGAAATATACCAAGAACGACAAGATCATGGCATTTTTGAACTTGGAAGATCTGATCGGCAATGTGGAAGTAGTCGTATTTCCGCAGGTATATGAGCGATACAATACCTTGCTTACAGAAGACGCAAAAGTATTTATCCGCGGCAGAGTATCGCTGGAAGAGGATAAAGACGGCAAGCTGATCTGCGACCAGATCATCAGCTTCGAGGATGCGCAGACCGCGTTAGCTGCAAAACAGCCCTTGTTCCCGGGACGCTACGGCAGGGGCGGAAACGGCGGCGGATATCGTAATTCCGGTTACCGCACCGGTGCAGGCAATGGATATCCGGTAAACGGCGGAACACCAAACGACATGAGCGGAACACAGAACGGGCAGTCACAGCCGGGACAGTATAGGCAGTCACAATCGGGGCAATACGGGCAGAATGCCGCAGCTACACCGCAGAAAAAAGGCATGCCGGCCGGTGTCTGGATCCAGTTCCAAAATATGGAACAGTACAAAGCCGCAGAGCAGGGACTGTTGGAGACCATGGCAGATTCCGATGGTAATGATGACGTGGTAATCTATCTGCGAGATACCAAGAATTATAAGATTTTGCCGGCGAATCTCCGTGTAAACGCAGGCGAGGAACTTCGGGACAAATTGTATACAGAATTTGGAAAAGAAAATGTTAAATTTATAACGAAACCTATTGAAAACCGCTCAAAAATAGATTAAAATAGGAAATCGAGAAGAGAAAACTATTCGTTCGTTTACTTAGGAGGTAACAGTCATGGCAAAAGAGATTAAGACGATCGGCGTATTGACCAGCGGCGGTGATGCACCGGGAATGAACGCTGCCATTCGTGCAGTGGTTCGTACAGCCATTGCAAGAGGACTGAAGGTGAAAGGAATCAAAAAAGGTTATCAGGGTCTTTTGAATGAAGAGATCATAGATATGGAAGCTAAAGACGTATCCGATATCATCCAGCGCGGCGGTACCATCTTAGGAACTGCTCGTTGTCTCGAGTTCAAAGAGGCAGAAGGCCAGAAAAAGGGTGCTGAGATCTGTAAAAAGCACGGTATCGACGGTATCGTTGTCATCGGTGGTGACGGTTCTTACCGCGGTGCGCAGGCTCTGTCCAGACTGGGTATCAACACGATCGGTCTTCCCGGAACGATTGACCTGGATATCGCATGTACCGAGTATACCATCGGTTTCGATACCGCAGTAAATACTGCAATGCAGGCAATTGATAAAGTTAAGGATACCTCTTCCTCTCATGAGAGATGCAGTATCATCGAGGTAATGGGAAGAAATGCCGGATATATCGCTCTGTGGTGCGGTATTGCCAACGGTGCGGAAGATATCCTGCTTCCTGAAAAATACGACTATAACGAACAGAATATTATCAATAATATCATTACCAACCGTAAGCATGGTAAGACCCATCATATCATCATCAATGCAGAGGGTATCGGACATTCTACTTCCATGGCTCGTCGTATCGAGGCAGCTACCGGTATTGAGACCCGTGCAACCATCTTAGGTTACATGCAGCGTGGTGGCAGCCCTACTGCGAAGGATCGTTACTATGCATCTATCATGGGTGCTTATGCAGTAGATATCATGCTGGAAGGCAAGACCAACCGTGTCGTAGGTTACCAGCACGGCGAATTCATCGATTTCGATATCGAGGATGCATTGCAGATGGAGAAGGGCATTAACGAGTACCAGTTCGAGGTATCTCATCTGCTGTCCATCTAAAGAGTGACAATATACAAATGAAAACAAAGGCGTTTCCCATTGCGTGGAAGCGCCTTTGTGTTATAATAAGCTCACCCATAGGAAACATATTTCGGCTGCTTGCAGGCGAAATAATATTATAGAATACATGGTGGAAACAGATGATTACAAGTAACAATAACGCAAAAGTAAAACAGGTGGTGCAGTGGCAGACCAAGGCAAAGGAACGCCGCAAGGATCACGTATTTCTGGCAGAAGGTGTCAGAATGTGTGAAGAAGCACCGGTAAAAAGTGTGCGCGAAGTCTATCTCACGGAAGAACTGGAGCAGAAGATAAAGCAGAATGCGAAAAACGGAGATGCCGGATTCTGGGAAAAATTGCAGCAGACCGGATACGAGACCGTGTCCCCCGAAGTATTTGCAAAAATGGCGGATACGCAGACTCCACAGGGGATTCTGACCGTATTGGAACAGCCTTCGTATGAACTGGAACAACTGCTGAAACAGCCGGATCCGTTGTTTTTAATTCTGGAGAATCTGCAGGATCCCGGCAATCTGGGGACCATGATTCGAACCGGAGAAGGCGCCGGAATCACCGGTGTGATCATGAACAATCAGACGGTGGATATTTTCAATCCCAAGACAATCCGGGCGACGATGGGATCTATATTCCGGGTACCCTTTGTCTATGTGCCGGAACTTTCACCGGTACTGACACAGATGCATGAAAAAGGGATCCATACCTATGCGGCGCATCTGAAAGGGGAAAAATATTACGATTCCTTTTCTTTCCGCGAGCCTACGGCTTTCCTGATCGGGAATGAAGGAAACGGATTGTCCCGTGAAATTTCCGATCAGGCGGGACAATATCTCAAGATTCCCATGGAGGGAAAGGTAGAGTCCCTGAATGCTTCCATCGCTGCGGCATTATTGATGTACGAAGCACACAGGCAGCGCAGCACGAAGTAGACTTTATCGTACTGTTTCATCTAACATTTGATCCTATAAATTTACGATTAGTATTGCGATTACTTTCGACGCAAAATGCTTTGGGAATGGAGCGTAAGACAAATCAATTGTATGATATCAGCAACACAGCACAGGAGGAGAAACACTATGAAGATTGGATTTATCGGACTGGGAAATATGGCAACGGCGATGATCGGCGGCATGCTGCAAAAAGAGATCGCCGCACCCGGTGACATCATCGGTTCCGCCAGGACAGAAGCCACCGCAGAAAAAGTAAAAGGAAAATTCGATATTACGACAACGACGGACAATACAAAAGTAGCAGAGGCGGCGGATGTTTTGTTCCTTGCCGTGAAACCTCTATTTTTCCCGGAGGTGATCGCCGAGATCCGCGAGCAAGTGCGTCCGGAGACCCTGGTTGTCAGCATTGCTGCCGGAAGAACGCTGGATTATCTGAAGGAAGCTTTTGGCAGACCGGAACTGAAGCTGATCCGCTGTATGCCCAACACGCCTGCACTGGTACTGGAAGGCTGCACCGGAGTATGCACCGGGGAAAATGTAACGGAAGAGGACCTTGAAATTGTGCTTTCTCTGCTTCGTTCCTTCGGCATTGCCAGCGTGGTGCCGGAACGGCTGATGGATGTGGTCGTCGGTGTCAGCGGCAGCTCTCCGGCGTATGTATTCATGTTCATTGAAGCCATGGCGGATGAGGCAGTGGCAGCGGGAATGCCGAGGAAACAGGCCTATGAATTTGCAGCACAATCGGTACTTGGCAGTGCCAAGATGGTACTTGAGACCGGCAAACATCCCGGAGAATTAAAGGACATGGTATGCTCTCCGGGCGGAACCACCATTCAGGCCGTCAAGGTATTGGAAGAAAGGGGCATGCGGGCTGCTGTCATGGATGCTATGGAGGCCTGCATTGAGAAGTCCCAAAATATGTAAAAGGGCAATATGCGAGGAGAAAATCCCTGCGTGAACCGGGAAAAAACAGGCAAAAACAGGCGTAAAAGTGCCAAAACTTGACAAAAAAAATGTCATCTGCTATGATATTCTGCGTAACAATTTTAATACTTTTGTAACAAATTGTAACTATTCCGAATCATAATCGTTCTAAAATCGCAAAATACAGCGGTATAGGAAGGAATGCATTCCCCAGGTTTTACGGTCAATGCAGTTCTGAATAGTTACAGCAGTGAATATACTATTCACTGGTGAAAACCGCAGACATACGAATCCGTCAGGAAATCTATCTGTGGGAAAGGCGTGTATCAAGATGACAAAAAGCAGAAGAATGCTCGTTATGTGTGTCGGACTGCTCTGTTCTCTATTCCTGAGCATGCAGATGAGCATGACCGCGCAGGCGGGCAATACGAAAAATTATGTGAATGATCTGAATGGAGGAATCGCATCCATTCTGGATCCCGGATCCAAAAACAGTGCCGAAGTGATCAATGCTACGGTCAAGGCACTGAACCTGACTTTCCCTTCCGAGGAAGAAGTCAGTTCCGGATTGGTCATGGCAAATGTAAGAGATGCCGTGAATGTAAGAAGTGAAGCCGGCGAAGATGCTTCCAAGGTCGGCAAGCTTTACAAGGACTGTGGAGGCACGATATTAGAGCGTAAGGATGGTTGGACAAAACTTCAGTCCGGTACGCTGATCGGCTGGGCAAAGGATGAATACCTTTTGTTCGGTGACGATGCCAAAGCACTGGCAAACGATGTGGGACGAATGATCGCCCAGATCGATACCGAGACACTCCGTGTCAGAACGGAAGCAGATCAGGACGCAGGAGTGCTGGGACTTCTCCCGAAGGGAGATATTGTTGATGTTGTAGACAGCAGCAATCCCGAATGGGTCTGTATTGACTACGAGGGAGCAGATGGTTATGTGTCTGCGGAGTATGTGACATTGGATTTCCAGATCGATACCGGTGAGACACTGGAAGAGATCAAAGCAAGAGAAGCGGCAGAACGTGAGGCGAAACGCCATGTGAATTATGGTGAATACACGACCGATGCTGACACCACACAGCTGCTGGCTGCACTGGTACAGTGTGAAGCAGGCTGCGAGAGCTATGAAGGCCAGCTGGCAGTAGCTTCCGTCGTTATGAACCGTGTGCGCAGCGGCGCATATCCGAGCAGTATTCACGGTGTTATCTATGCTTCCGGACAATTTACCCCCGCATTAAACGGTAAGGTAAACACGGTATACGAATCCGGCAAGATCAACGCAAACTGTATTAAGGCAGCTGAAGAAGCCATCTCCGGTGTATCCAACGTAGGAGATCTGACACACTTCAGACGCAACAACGGACGTGACGGACTGGTGATCGGTAATCACGTGTTCTACTAAGACAGAACAGAAAATGATATCGTAAAGCGGAATACTTTTCTGGGTGCAGAAGCACATAGATGGGTATTCCGTTTTGTTATAAGTTATATGAATCAGTTGTTTCTAATATGGACAATCAAGTATGAATGATCAAGACTATAATCTATCAATCATGTTTCAAATATCGAAATACTGAAATATTGAAATACTGAAATATTGAAATATTGAAATACCGGATTTGACGATGCGATAAAATCTTTTTTTAGTAACAACGCCTGCAGGCACAATAGCGTGTCATATCGTGCGGTAATATTGGTTGCCGCAAGACGTGATTTGTAGTACACTGGAAACAACTACAAAACCAAAGGAGTGATTTACATGAGTGAAATGGTAACCTTATGGCTTGTGGTACTAATCGTATCCATCGGTGTGGAGGTCGCAACACTGGGTCTTACATCCATCTGGTTCGCCGGAGGCGCGATCGTAGCTGTGATTGCAGCTGCATTGCAGGCACCAATCTGGCTGCAGATCCTGTTGTTCTTTGCAGTATCGCTGTTGCTGTTGTTTTTCACCAGACCGATCGCAGTCAGGTATTTCAACAAAGACCGCGTAAAGACCAATGTGGAAAGCATGATCGGCAGACAGGCAATCGTCATCAGTGAGATCGACAATCTGCAGGGCATCGGACAGGTGACGGTAGGCGGCCAGGAATGGAGTGCCAGAACGGAAGAAGAGGGCTTAAATCTTCAGCCCGGAACCGTGGTGGATATTGTGGCAGTCAGCGGCGTTAAGCTGATCGTGAAGGTGGATCCACAGATGTTGAAAGTCACGGAAGAAGTACCGGAGTCAAAAAACTAAAATCATGTAAAAGCGCAGTGAGGATACAGACTGCAATACATGAGGGAAAATGTGCACGAGTGCGTAGACAAGGCGAAGGGCAGTGCATCGCACCGAGCGCGTAGCACACAAAAAGTGTGCAGAAGGAGGAAAAATGGGAGTAATATTAGTAGTTATAGTGGTTCTGATCCTGTGGATCTTCGTATCTTGTATTAAGATCGTTCCCCAGGCACAGGCATACGTCATTGAACGTCTGGGTGCTTATCAGGCGACCTGGAATGTAGGATTCAATCTCAAGATCCCGTTCATCGACAGAGTAGCGAGAAAAGTCAATTTAAAAGAGCAGGTAGCGGATTTTCCGCCCCAGCCCGTAATTACCAAAGATAACGTAACCATGAGAATCGATACGGTAGTATTCTACCAGATCACAGATCCTAAGCTGTTCACCTACGGTGTGGAGAATCCCATGATGGCAATCGAGAATCTGACCGCTACCACTCTGCGTAACATCATCGGTGATTTGGAACTGGATCAGACGCTGACCTCCCGTGAGACCATCAATACCAAGATGCGTGCGGCACTGGATATCGCTACCGATCCTTGGGGTATCAAGGTGAATCGTGTAGAGTTGAAGAACATCATCCCTCCCGCAGAGATCCAGAACGCCATGGAGAAACAGATGAAGGCAGAGCGTGAGAGACGTGAAGCCGTAACCCGTGCAGAAGGTGAGAAGAAGGCGAAGATCCTGGAGGCAGAAGGTGCCAAGGAATCCGCAATCTTACGTGCGGAAGCTGACAAACAGGCAGCCATTCTCCGCGCAGAAGCTGAGAAGGAGAAAATGATCCGCGAGGCAGAAGGTGAAGCGGAAGCAATCCTCAAGGTACAGCAGGCAAATGCCGACGGTATCAAGATGCTGAAAGAAGCAGGCGCCGATGCCGCAGTGTTGAAGCTGAAGAGCCTGGAAGCTTTTGAGAAGGTTGCAGACGGTCAGGCGACCACGATTCTGCTCCCTGCTGAGTTACAGGGAATCGCCAGCGTGGCAGAGACTTTTAAGGCAGCCGCAGGCAAGAAGGCAGAATAAGGTGTGCCACAGCCTTGTGAAAACGGAAAGTTTTGGCAGATAAATTAATATTATAAAACAGGCAGGAATCTTTTCCATAGTGGAAGAGGTTCCTGCTTTTTATGCAATATGGGGATCTGAAGTAAGAAAAACGTCTCAAAAAATGATATTATGGAACTGGAATCCCGTGGAGGTAAAAAGGCGAGGACTTGAAAAACGCGGAATAATGAAGTATATTGAGTACATATAACCATTTAGAGTCAAAGTGATTAAAAAAATAGGCGAAGCATACCGATGGGAATCAGCACGTTCTGAAAATCTCTTTGACAAGTAAGGTGAATATGCGGGAATTAGCGATGCAAGTTTCGCAGCGCTTATGACAATACAAAATAAGACAGAGGCAGCCGGACGGTGCAGAGCCTCGGAAAAGAGGAGTATTATGGATTTAAAGGGACGCGATTTTTTGAAATTACTGGATTTTACACCGGAAGAGATCGAATATCTGCTGGATCTGGCAGCAGACCTGAAGGACAAGAAGAAAAAGGGAATCCCTGTAGATACTCTCCGAGGCAAGAACGTGGCGTTGATCTTCGAGAAGACCAGTACCCGTACCAGATGCGCCTTTGAAGTAGCAGCACATGACTTAGGGATGGGAACGACTTACCTGGATCCTACCGGATCCCAGATCGGTAAAAAAGAGAGCATTGCCGATACCGCGAGAGTACTGGCCGGTATGTTCGAAGGTATTGAGTATCGTGGATTCGGACAGGATATCGTAGAGGAACTGGCAAAATATTCTAAGGTTCCCGTATGGAACGGACTGACCAATGAATTCCATCCTACCCAGATGCTGGCTGACCTTCTGACGATTCGTGAGCATTTCGGACATCTCAAGGGAATCCGTATGACTTATATGGGAGATGCCCGTTACAACATGGGGAATTCCCTGATGGTAGCCTGTGCGAAGATGGGAATGCACTTTACTGCTTGCACCACGGCAAAATATTTTCCTGCGAAGGAACTGGTAGCAGAGTGCGAGGCAATTGCGGCACAGACCGGCGGCAGTATTACGCTGACGGAAGATGTAAAGGCAGGTACCGCAGGCGCAGATGTTATCTATACAGATGTGTGGGTATCCATGGGTGAGCCGGATGAAGTATGGACCGAGCGTATTAAAGAACTGTCTCCCTATCAGGTGAACAAAGCGGTTATGGACAATGCCGGCGAGCAGGCAATCTTCATGCATTGTCTCCCTGCATTCCATGATCTGAAGACCAAGATCGGAGCCCGGATGGGTGAGCGTTTCGGTATCACAGAGATGGAAGTAACAGATGAAGTATTTGAATCCAAACAGTCTCTGGTATTTGAAGAGGCTGAGAATCGTATGCATACGATCAAGGCAGTGATGGCGGCAACTTTATGAGTATGAAAGCAAAGATATTAGAGCTCCTTCGGGAAAAAAAGGAGCAGGTGGCAGCAGGAGCGCCGGAGTCAGAGGCTTTCGTCTCCGGACAGGAGCTCTGCGAACAGTTCGGCGTGTCGAGAACTGCGGTATGGAAAGCCATCGGACAATTGAAAAAAGAAGGCTATGTCATTGAAGCGGTGCAGAACCGGGGATACCGCCTGGTGGATCAGACGGAGGAAGTCTATAATCAGGCCGATATCCAGAGCCGTCTTAAGACAAACTGGGTAGGACATCCCTTACTCTTTTTTGACAGCATCGACTCTACCAATATCCGCGCCAAACAGGAAGCGGAGCAGGGAGCAGAGAACGGACTGCTGGTCGTGGCGGACAAGCAGACGGCCGGAAGAGGACGCAGAGGACGCGGTTGGGAGAGCCCTGCAGGGATCAATATTTATTATACCCTGCTGTTAAAACCTGATTTTTCCGCAGATTGTGCACCGATGTTGACTTTAGTCATGGCATTGGCTGTGGCAAAGGGCATCCGACAGACGCTGTGCCGTGACAATGAGGCCGCAGCTGACAAAGTCGGCATCAAGTGGCCGAATGATATTGTAGTGGATGGAAAAAAGGTCTGCGGTATTCTCACAGAGATGAGCATGGAGCAGAATTATATCCAACATATCGTGATCGGCGTGGGGATCAATGTGCGCAGACAGGAATTCCCGGAAGAGATTCGTGACAGAGCGGCGGCGATAGACGAGCAGTGCGGTTTCCAGATCTCTCGTAGTCAGCTGATTGCAGATATCATGGAGGCATTTGAAGAAGACTACGAGATTTTCCTGAAGACGCATGATCTGAAGGGACTTCGGGCATCCTATGCGGAGCTTCTGGTGAATCAGGACAGAGAAGTCTGTGTGCTGGATCCGAAGGGAGAGTACCGCGGCATTGCCAGAGGCATCAATGACCAGGGAGAGCTCCTCGTAGAGCGACAGGACGGCACCGTGGAGGAAGTCTATGCCGGAGAGGTGTCCGTGCGTGGCGTGTACGGGTATGTGTAACACTCGGAAACTAAGAAAACGTGCAATTAGCTAACGGAAATTAGTGGCAATTGTATAATTTATCCTATGAGCTTAGGTCACGAGAAAAGTATCGGATGCGATAAGAACTTTAAAATATAACAATTCAGACTATCGTTTGCAAAACGATGTTGAATTTGAATTGTTGCAAGACAGGATACAAATCAGGAACAGGACAGAACTATGGACGAAAATAAAATCGTGCTCTGCGGCGCCAACGCCTATGAGAAAAAGTATTATTTTAACGAAGAACAATTCAAGATGATCCCGGAATCCATCAAGGAGGAATTGCATATCATCTGTGTCCTTTTTACGGAAGAAGTGGGCGGTATTTTTACCATCGCGTTTGAAGAGGACGGCAATGTGATCATGGAGACCAATGCGGAGGAAGATGACATTTATTATGATGAGATTTCTTCCGGACTCCTGATCTCCGAGATCCGCAGGAGCAGACAGGAGCTTTTTGAATCCTTAAGCCTGTATTATCGTGTATTTATCAAAAAAGAAGACGTATCGGAGCTTTTGGATGAAGAAGACGGGGAGGACGACGAATGATTTTTGTCATCGATGTAGGCAATACGAACATGACCATGGGTGTCTACCGGGGCAAAAAGCTGGAGGCAACCTTTCGCATCATGACTAAGACACCGAGGACTTCGGACGAATACGGTATTATGATCACACAGCTGTTAAAAAATAACGGCATTGAAGTGACTGATATTGAGGGCGCTATCATTGCCAGTGTAGTGCCTGATGTGATGCATTCTTTGACAAGCTGCATTATCAGATATCTGAAGACGAAACCATTGATCGTGGGTCCCGGAGTGAAGAGCGGCATCAAGGTCGCTACGGAAGATCCCAGAGCCATCGGCGCGGATCGTATCGTGGATGCGGTCGCAGCTTATGTAAAATACGGTGGCCCGGTGCTGGTGCTGGATTTCGGTACAGCGACCACTTATGATCTGATCACGGAGGACGGAAGATTTACTGCGGGAATTACGGCGCCCGGTATCCGGATCAGTTCGGAAGCGCTGTGGAGAGAGACCGCGAAACTGCCGAATATTGAGATCCGCAAGCCGAAGTCGATCCTGGCGCAGGAGACCATTACCAGTATGCAGGCGGGACTGATGTACGGACAGATCGGACAGACGGAATACATTATCCGCAAAGTCAAAGAAGAAAGTGGTCTGGATGACCTGAAGGTCGTGGCGACCGGAGGACTGGGCAGAGCCATCGCGGACGAGACCGACAGTATCGACATCTATGACAGTTATCTGACACTCGACGGATTGCGCATCATCTATGATAAGAATCGCAAGGCGTAATTACCGCATAAATACTCGATAAAACGGAGAATACATGAAGAAATTACAGATTGGCAATGTGACTCTGGACAATCCTGTGATCCTGGCACCCATGGCAGGCGTATCCGACCTGCCATTTCGTCTGCTCTGCAGAGAAATGGGCGCGGCAATGGTGTGCATGGAGATGGTAAGTGCCAAGGCCATATATTATAACAATAAAAATACGGACAGCCTGATGGAGATTCATCCGGACGAGGTACCGACATCTTTGCAGTTGTTCGGATCGGATCCACAGATTCTTGCGGAGATGGCAAAGCGTATCGAAGAGAGACCGTTTTCTATCCTGGATCTGAATATGGGATGTCCGGTGCCGAAGGTCGTGAATAATGGGGAAGGGTCCGCACTGATGAGGGATCCGAAGCTGGTGGAGCAGATTCTGACGGCACTGGTGAAAGCAATCAATAAACCGGTGACTGTAAAAATCCGTAAGGGCTTCGATGATGACCATGTGAATGCCGTGGAAATCGCGAAGATCGCAGAAGCCTGCGGTGTGGCGGCGGTAGCGGTGCATGGGCGAACCAGAGCCCAGTACTACAGTGGACAGGCGGACTGGGATATCATTGCGCAGGTGAAGGATGCGGTGAAGATCCCGGTCATCGGCAACGGTGATGTGGACAGCCCGCAGAAAGCGAAAGCCATTATGGAACAGACCGGTTGTGACGGCGTGATGATCGGCAGAGCGGCAGAGGGCAATCCCTGGATCTTCCGGGAAGTGGTATCCTATCTGGAGAACGGCACGATTCCGGAGAGACCTGACAACCGGGAAAAACGGGAACTGATCCTGCGTCATGCCGCACTGCAGCTGGAATATAAGGGAGAATACACCGGCGTCCGGGAGATGCGCAAACATTTGTCCTGGTATACAGTGGGAATGCCGCACTCGGCGCACTTCCGCCAGACCATCAACACTATGGAGAAGATGGATGAACTCATCCGTGGTGTACACGAGATTTTCCCGGATGAAGCAGGAAAGACGGCAGAGGAAAATGAGAGCTATGTGAAATAGTTATCTGTCGATGTACTGTGATGTGGATATGGTATAAAGTGAATAGAAACCATGAAGCTGCATACAATGAACCATGGACACGATTTTATATCTTTATGCAAAGCGCAATACCTGTGAAGATGAGCGAAAAACAGAAAATCGGCAGGCGGAAAAACAGCCGGAGCATAAGAAACATTTCTCCCGGCTGCGAAAAATTTTTAGTCCCAAAGATTCTGAGGAAAGCAATGTCTGTGAAAAGCATTTTGACAATAAACATTCCGGGGGCAGAGAGGAACCGATACAGATAAAACGGACCGAGTATCTGTTTCCCGATTATCGACTGGTGAAAGTTGCTGTCATGGGGTGTATAGACAATAACATGATTACCTGTCACAAAGAGAGCGAAATGTCAGAACAATGTTGCAGAAACGCAAAATGGGGAAAGCGTATAAAAATTAAATTCAGGAAGACCGGGAAATTGAGAAAAACCGGCAATTGCGCAGAGGTAAGTATGCTGACACAATTGTACGAACTGACAGAGGATCCGGATCACACCTATGTGGTGTGCCGCGAGCCTCTTTCTTTATATTATGGCAGGGAGTTTCGGGAGTACCGGCAGCAGAACTGGGTGGAGCATCTGTTGCAATATGGGGAAAAAACAGATCACCTGCCTGTTTATCCGGATTTCATTCTATTAGGGAGAAATACGTATCTGCCCTATATCATCCTCCGTTATGCCTGCGGACTGCAAAGCATAAAATGGTATCTGACGGACAGAGAATATCGCGAGGATGAGGAGTGGCTTGTGGACGAGCTGGAAGATGAATATGGATTGATTGCAGAGGTATCTTTACTCCCTACGACGGCAGACTATGCAAGAGTGCAATGGAAAGAGACGCATCCTTGCGTGGTACTGGATTTCTGTGACAGTGAAAAAGTCCATGGCGGTGGGCTCCCTGTGGGCAGCATCTGGCTGGATTTTGCAGCGTCAGAGGAAAAGGAGAGAAGGCTTGCCGGACAATGTCCGCAAATCCGCTATTTTTCGTTGAAAAAAGAGTGGAAAGAACCCCGAAAAGCCTTGGAATACCTTGACATCATCAGCAAAAATGGGTATAATAACCCGGTTGATTAGGCAGTTATGCTGCCGGGAGTGTCGGCAGTACAAAATATAGAGAACAGGAAGGTGCGGTATCATGCAGGAAAAGAAAAATATTTTGACCTACGAAGGCCTCAGAAAATATGAGGATGAGTTACATGATCTGAAAGTAGTAAAGCGTCAGGAAGTTGCCCAGAAGATCAAGGAAGCAAGAGAGCAGGGAGACCTGTCCGAGAACGCTGAGTACGATGCAGCAAAAGATGAGCAGAGAGACATCGAAGCACGTATCGAAGAGCTGGAGAAGATCCTGAAGAACGCAGAAGTCGTTGTTGAGGATGAGGTAGATCTGGACAAGATCAACATCGGCTGTCAGGTCAAGATTCTGGACATCGAATACAGCGAAGAGCTGGATTACAAGATCGTAGGTTCCACCGAGGCCAACAGCTTAAAGGGCAAGATCTCCAACGAGAGCCCCGTAGGTAAGGCACTGATCGGTCATAAAGTCGGCGATACCGTAGAAGTAGAGACACCCGCAGGTGTATTCGCATATAAGATTCTGGAGATCCAGAGAAGTAACGTTGAGTAAGATAGTTTAGTAAGGAGTGGAAAAAAGTGGCAGATACACAGAATACAAAGGTACAGGAGCAGGATATTCACCAGCTGTTAAAGGTAAAGCGTGAAAAGCTGGCTAACCTGCAGGAAGCAGGAAAGGATCCTTTCCAGATCACAAAATATGATGTGACCCATCACAGCACAGATATCAAGAATAATTTCGCGGAACTGGAAGGCAAGACCGTCCGTATCGCAGGACGTGTCATGGCAAAACGTGTCATGGGTAAGGCATCCTTCTGTAATGTACAGGATCTGCCCGGCAATATTCAGGTATATGTGGCAAGAGACAGCATCGGCGAGGAATCCTATGCAGATTTCAAAAAGTACGATGTCGGCGATATCGTAGGTATCGAGGGCGAAGTATTCCAGACCAAGACCGGAGAGATCTCCGTGCATGCGTCCAAGGTAACACTGCTGTCCAAGAGCTTACAGATCCTGCCCGAGAAGTTCCACGGTCTGACCAATACCGATATTCGTTATCGTCAGCGTTATACCGATCTGATCATGAATCAGGATGTTAAGGATACTTTTGTAAAGCGTTCCAGGATCATCAGCGCGATCCGTCGTTATCTGGAAGGACAGGGATTCCTGGAAGTGGAGACTCCCATGCTGGTATCCAATGCCGGCGGTGCGGCAGCAAGACCGTTCGAGACCCATTACAATGCACTGGATGAGGATGTGAAGCTGCGTATCTCCCTGGAGCTGTATCTGAAAAGACTGATCGTCGGCGGCATGGAGCGTGTCTTTGAGATCGGCAGAGTATTCCGTAACGAAGGTCTGGACACCAGACACAATCCGGAGTTCACGCTGATGGAGCTGTACCAGGCATACACCGACTACTACGGAATGATGGATCTGACCGAGAACATGTTCCGCTATGTGGCACAGGAAGTATGCGGTACCACTGTGATCCCTTATGCAGAAGAGACCATTGACCTGGGCAAGCCCTTCGAGAGACTGACCATGGTAGATGCAGTCAAGAAATATGCAGGCGTTGACTTTGACCAGGTACCCGATACCGCTGCAGCCAAGAAGCTGGCAGACGAGAAGGGTGTGCATTACGAAGAGCGTCATGCGAAGGGCGATATCCTGAATCTGTTCTTCGAGGAATTCGTAGAAGAGCATCTGATCCAGCCCGTATTCATCATGGACCATCCGGTAGAGATCTCTCCTCTGACCAAGAGAAAGCCGGATAAGCCTGATTATGTAGAGCGTTTCGAGTTATTCATCTACGGACGTGAGATGTGTAACGCTTATTCCGAGTTAAATGACCCCATCGACCAGAGAGAGCGTTTCAAGGCGCAGGAAGCTGCACTGGCAGCAGGCGATGAGGAAGCCAATACGACGGATGAGGATTTCATGAACGCACTGGAAATCGGTATGCCTCCTACCGGCGGTATCGGTTACGGTATCGACCGTCTGGTAATGCTGCTCACCAACTCTCCCGCGATCCGTGATGTTCTGCTCTTCCCGACGATGAAGAGTCTGGACAGCAGCGCTTCCAAGAAGTCTGATGACAAGGCTGAAGCTTCTAAGGCATCCGGCGACAACAACGGATTCTTCACTCCGAACAACAAGATCGATTTCTCCAACGTGAAGATCGAGCCCCTGTTCGAGGAAGCAGTTGATTTCGAGACCTTCAGCAAGTCTGATTTCAGAGCAGTGAAAGTAAAAGAGTGCGTTGCAGTACCTAAGTCCAAGAAGCTGTTGCAGTTCACCCTGGATGACGGAACCGGCACCGACCGCACCATCCTCTCCGGTATCCATGCTTACTACGAGCCGGAAGAACTGGTAGGCAAGACACTGATCGCCATCACCAACCTGCCTCCCAGAGCCATGATGGGAATCGAATCCTGCGGTATGCTGCTCAGCGCAGTCAACAACAAGAAGGACAGCGAAGAGGAAGAACTGCATCTGCTGATGGTGGATAACCATATCCCTGCTGGTGCGAAGCTGTACTAAGTGTTGGTGTGATTTCGAAAAATAAAATATGACTAAGAAGTCCCATCGGATAAAGAAATTTATCTGATGGGACTTTTACTTTATCATCTTAATGTAAAATTATAGAAAATATGGTATAACCTTTTTTGTTGATTTTTTTCATAATCCCGGGTGGTGATCTTATGTGCAATGTGGTAAAATATTTTTATCTATATTTTTGAGGGGAGAACATAAGATGAACGGCAGTGGAATCGGCATTTTGATGGCATTATTCATGGAGGCATTTGTATCAATACATATGTCCGTGTTTGTGCTTTTACCGCTTTCTAAGATGATTTCCAAGGAAAACAGCAAGAAAACGTTCTGGATCATGTTTGGGATTCGAGCGTTCATCCTGCTGTTTTTTGATTTCTTTATCACGACGGGAATCTGCATTGTGGATTTTGTGCTGGTGTTTGTGGGAGCATTTATCGTAGTACCGCTTACGCTGGGGAAAAATTCTGCTGAGAACAGGAAAGCGGCGAAGGAGAATGCAGAGGTGAACAAAGTGCTGGCCGCGGCAGGCGGAACAGCAGCAAATGCGCTGGGTATACCTGTAGAAAGTGGTGTGGCAGCAAATGGAACAGCAGTAAATGTGGCAGGCGAAGAAGGAGCCGGAGCTAATTCGGTTGGTGCAGCGAATGTAATGGATGCGTCTACGGCAGCAGGGACGCCGGGAGCCACCGGCAGTGCACAGCCCCGGCAGGAACCTGTGAAGAAAGCTGTATCCGTCGCCGAGTTCGATCCGCTGTTCTCCATGTCGGAAGATGATTGTCTGGAAGAATTTATCAAACGTGAAATGAGCCGTGCCGGAATCGCAGAGGATCAGAAGCTGATCCCGGAGGATATGCTGCGCAGAAAGAATATTTTGAGTGTGATTTTTGCAATCCTGTTATTCGTCTATGTCTGCCTGATCTTCTTCCATTTCCCGTTTGCCACGTATGTAGAGGGATTGTTGATCCTGGTGGTGTACGGTTTCCTGACCGGACGTTATAAGCTGTTAAAGTATCTGAAAAAGGAAGTAAAGGCCAGACCGCAGGAGAAGATCTCGAATATTGTCATGAATGTGAAGACTTCTCTCGTGCCGGATTACAGTAAAAAACTGAGACTGGGACTGTTGGCGGCAGCAGCTGCGTGTGCATTACTTTTGTTTGTAAATCCCAGAATCTTCTACGAGCAGACAACGGGCGGTGTCAATGTGCGGTTCTATGCTTACGGCATCACGAATATGACTAAGGTAACGATTCCGGATACTTATAACGGAGAAAAAGTCGTGGGACTGCGCGGCAATACTTTTTCCAATATGCTTCTGTTAAGAGAAGTGAACCTCCCAGATACCATTACGGAGATCCGCGGCGAGGCGTTTAAGGGATGCCGGATCCTGAAAAAGGTAAATCTGCCGGCTAACCTGGAATATCTCGGTGGCGGAGCGTTTTACAATTGTTCCCTGTTACAGGAGATCGACCTGCCGGACAGCCTGAACTATCTCGGCGGCGAAGCATTTTACGGTTGCTCTGGTCTGAAAGAGATCATACTTCCGGAAGGAATTGCGGAGATCCGCGGCAATACGTTTGAGGAATGTACCGATCTGCGGATGGTCAAAATCCCGGACAGCGTGACCCGGATCGGCGGACACGCCTTCTACGGAGACAGCAGCCTGGAATATGTCCTGCTGTCACCCGGCAGCAAGCTGCAGGAGATCGGTTCTTCTGCGTTCCGGTGCTGTGATTCCCTGACAGAAATCACGCTGCCCCGTAATGTCTATATCAACGAACGCGCTTTTAAGGAGACTCCGTTAGGAAAAATCTATTATTATGACTAAGTTTATTCATTTACTATATGTGCCGACGCTTGCATGTAACATGCAGTGCCGCTATTGTTATCTCGAAGACAACACCGTGGACGAGGAAACGGGCGAAGACAGCCTGCAAACCCTGCAATACGCCATTGCAAAATTCAGAGAAGCCGAAGTCGTGCCGTTCAACATCTCGCTGCATGGCGGAGAGGTCACGACCTTGCCAAAGCAGGAATTCCATGACCTGATCCAATATATCAGCGACTATTATCAGGAAAACCGGGAACTCATCACAGGTGCCGGATTCAAAGTGGGACGACCGCATATCAAGACCAACCTGTACGGGCTGGACAGGCATATCGGGACCATCCGGGAATACAACGTATCCGTCTCCGGTAGCCTGGATCTGCCCCTGTCCCTGCATGAAAAATACCGCGTGACCAAGGGCGGAAGCGGTACTTTGGAGAAGATCCTTGCCAATATCCGACTGCTTTCAGAGATTCCGAATAAGAAAAAAGTATCCGCTACGATTTTCAAAGAACATTTCCAATATCTGGATCAGATCATAGAGGATATCAAGTTCCTGGATCAGAATACCTGCCTGGACATGAATGATTTCAACTTCATGATCGGGTTCGATTATAATTCCTGCGGTCTGCTGCATCACATGAGTGAAGAGGAACAGCTGATATTTTATAAGAAGATGCACGAGGCTTTCGACGGAACGAATCTGGACGCCGGCGTGAATGGCGCCTGGTTCGATGAATTTGGACCGGAATATTGCACCAATTGCGATAACTGCGGAGAAAAATTTTTCCTGCTGGAGCGTAACGGGGACATCTACTCCTGCGTCAGAGGGCAGAAAAATAAGGATTTCTATTATGGCAATATCTATACGGACAGCGTGGAGGATATCCTCAAATGCGCTATGCAGAAGATTTTCCGGAGCCATAACAGACAGCCGTTTCCCGAGGATTGTGCGAAATGCGGTTACCTCTACCTGTGCAAGACCGGATGTCCGTTCGTGAAAAATGTATACGATTCCGGACGAAGCTATACCTGCCTGTTGCAACAGCAGATGTACCGCGACCGGAATTACAGTCAGGATGTCTATAACGACGAAACAGTGTACGAATATGTGACGAAGATGCGCCTGGAAGATCCGGAAAAATATATGCCGGTGAAACAGACGAATGGCTATCCTTCTCTGGAACAGATCATCGCAGAAGATGCGAGGTTAAAATACATCTATGACAGCGAGGTGTTTACCCTGGAGGTGGACGGAGAGCGTTATCCGCTTGCCTCTCAGATCCTTCGGAAATCCAGAGATATCGTCTATCTCACACCGGTCAGTACCGTGAAGATCCGTATGAAGAAACATCTGTTGCAAGAGGAGTGCGATTACCCGGAGAACAATGCGCTGTATCTGATGCTGTTGTCCGGAGACCTTGTGACTTACGGCGATGAGGGCAGGACGAAACAGCGTCATATCGCCACACACCAGATATACAAGGGCGTACTGGATCATGCCATGGGGAACTCCAATGGAAATTGTGTGGGAAACGAGCCGGAAAATCCCATGACGAATTCTGATTCTATAGAAGCGTGTGCCGAAAACGCACTGGAAAATTTTTTCGAAAATGAAGAAGATTACTACATATACGACATCTCGAACTTGATCCGGGAATATGCGAACGAATACTCCGCGGACACCCCGAATAACTTGTTTTTTACGACGACCGCGCTGAGAGACTACCACTACCAGAAACA